>Ga0306925_10001945_pt1 | contig 17381 bp, 18 predicted proteins | sample flu12Cox44000176_FD_203755 | JGI IMG/M metagenome (GOLD analysis project Ga0306925, IMG submission 203755) | Lab enrichment of tropical soil microbial communities from Luquillo Experimental Forest, Puerto Rico - flux8day.12C.oxic.44.000.176 (v2)... | ecosystem: Environmental > Terrestrial >... | reverse complement strand
CGGCAAGAACGCGGATCGTCACCTCGGCATCGGGGATCGCTGCCTTGATCATCGACTCGATATCACGGGCGTCCATCGGCATCCCAGTCAGTCTCCTGTTCGAAAAACCCCTTGCACTCCCCGGCGCTAGTGGTCCTCTGCGAAGGAATCGGACCACGCGAATCGCAGTCAGCTCGCGTGACCGTGACCGCCAAATCTAGCGCGGACGGCTTTGAAGGTCACCTATTGTGACACTATATTCCCAGTCCGATCATTACAAAGCTGCCTGATCGCGGAGCACCGCGATCACAACAGGCTGACCAAAGGGCGAAAATCATGAAACTCCCCGGTCCCGACCACCCCATCAGCATCACCCAAAACCCCAAGCGGGTGCGCGTCATCGCCGATGGAATCGTGATTGCCGACAGCACCCGTGCACTTACGCTCAAGGAGGCCCGCTATCCCGCTGTGCAATATGTGCCTCGCGAAGATGCGAACATGGGCCTGATGCAGCGGACCGACCGCGTGACGCACTGCCCTTATAAGGGGGATGCCAGCTATTTCAGCATCGTTGCCAACGGCAAGACGTTGGACAACGCGATCTGGACCTATGAGACGCCCTACCCGGCCATGGCCGAGATTTCCGGCCACCTCGCCTTTTACCCGGACAAGGTGAAGATCGAGGAAGTTGCGTAAGGCCGCCGCGTACTTGCGATTTTGAGGTGCGCACGCGACGAAGCATCCGGCGGTTGTTTCGTGAATCCGTGAGCTAACTCCCGGCGAAGTACGCAGTTCCTCCGCAATCGCAGGCGTGCCCCGCGAAGGCCGCGCAGAATGGCTCTTGCCCTCCCCGGTTCCCGGCGGCAAGATTCGGCTCTACAGCAGGTGGCCGGGACGCATGATGACATCGATCTCGCAGACCGCGGCGCCGGCACAAGCGCGGGCGGTACCAAAGGCAAAATCACGCAACGCGGCGCTCGACCGTTCGCGCACGTTCCTGACGCTGGTGGTGCTGCTTCATCACTCGGTTATTCCCTATACCTATTTCGGTCATACCGATCCCAAATCGTGGATCGGCTTTGACATGATCGTTCTCGCCACCGACAGCTTCTTCATGGCGATGTTCTTCTTTCTGTCGGGGCTGTTCGTTTGGACGGGCCTCGCTCGCAAAGGACCCTGGGATTATTTGCGCGACCGGCTGATCAGGCTCGGCCTGCCATTCGTGATTTGCGCGTTCACGCTCATCCCGCTCGCGTACTACGCGGTCGCGCTGCGCCAAACTCCTGATCTGACCTTTGCCGCCTTCTGGTGGAAGACCATTACCGTCGGACCCTGGCCGAGCGGGCCGATCTGGTTCCTCTGGGTTTTGTTCGGGTTCGACCTGGTTGCGAGCCTCCTCTACAGTCTCTCACCGAGGCTGCTTGATCCGATCAATCGCCTGTCAATGCGCGGCTATGAGCAGCCGGCCGCATTCTTCGCGGTCCTGCTTGCCGTCACCGCCTCGCTCTATATTCCCGGGCGAGTTCACTTTGGCGCGGGCAGTTGGTTCGAATTCGGGCCGTTCTCAGTCCAGCACGGCCGTGTCCTGCTCTATGCGACCTACTTCTTTTTCGGTGCGGGCCTGGGCGCTGCGAATTTCGATCGCGGACTGTTGGGCGCGGACGGCCAGTTGGCAAAGAGCAGTTGGGGCTGGGCGATCTTAGCGCTCGTTCCGTATTGCCTCATGTGGGTGCTGATCTACATCAAGCGCGAAATACTGGGGAATCCGATGCGGCTTCCCGACTGGTACGAAGCGACCTACGGCCTGTTCTTCGCTTCCTTCAGCGTGGCGATCATGTTCGTGATTTTGGCCTATTTTCTGCGATTCAAGCAATCGGGCTGGAGCATCCTCGATCCGATGCAGCCGGATGCCTATGGCATGTTTCTGGTGCACTATCCCATCGTGCTTTGGCTGCAGTACTGGCTGTTTGACTTCGACATCTCCGCGATCGCGAAGGCTCTCACCGCCTTCCTGCTCACCGTTGTCTTGAGTTGGGCCGCGACAAGAGCGCTCCGCAAAATTCCGGGCGCCACCCACGTTCTCTAAGCGCGATGGCGATTCGACATAACGCTATCGCGCTCCGCCAAGGCAAGTTGGCATCAAACCTGCATTAGCACCTGGCGTTTTCCAGCCGGCCCGTCGGAGGGTTCCTGTTCGCGTGGGAAATGCGTCAAATCAAAAAGACAAGCGTTCCCGGGAGGATGTGTCCAAGGTCAAACTGAAAGGACACCTCGATGGAATTCTCGGCCCTTTTGATTGCAACCGCACTGAGCCTCACCATGCTTGTCGCCATAGCAGACCTGCCATGATGACGAGCAGCTTTCAACGCCGCTAATTGGTGCCGCTCATATAGGCCGGTAGCCAATTCTCGAACCGGGCCTTCAGTGCGGCCACAGGGACCGGCGCCTCGGCGGGGAGCGCGATGGTATCCCCGCCTGTCGTGCCGATCCGCGTGCAGGGCACGCCGGCGCCCTTCATCTTCGCCAGCACCCGGCCGGCCTCTTGCACCGGTACCGTCACAATGTAACGCGCCTGATCCTCGCCGAACCAAAAGGCGTGCGGCACGATCGCGCTCGGGGCATTCAGAAGCTGTGCGCCGATGCCGCTTGCCATCGCCATCTCTGCGAGCGCAATCAACAAGCCGCCATCGGACACATCGTGCGCCGCCGTCGCAGTGCCGGCGCGGATCATGCCGCGCACCACGTCGCCATTGCGCTTCTCCGCTGCAAGATCGACCGGCGGCGGCGCGCCCTCTTCGCGCCCGCAAATGTCGCGCAGGTAAACCGACTGCCCCAGCCAGCCATGGGTCTCGCCGACCAAAAGGATCGCCTCGCCCGCGGCCTTGAACGCGAGCGTTGCAGATCTGGTGAAATCGTCGAGCACGCCCACGCCGCCGATCGAGGGCGTCGGCAGGATGCCGCGGCCGTTGGTCTCGTTGTAGAGCGAGACGTTGCCGGACACGACGGGGAAATCCAGCGCGCGGCAGGCCTCCGAGATCCCCCTCAGGCAGCCGACGAACTGGCCCATGATCTCGGGCCGCTCCGGATTGCCGAAATTGAGATTGTCGGTGATCGCCAGCGGCTTGCCGCCGACGGCCGTTATATTGCGCCAGGCTTCCGCAACCGCCTGCTTGCCGCCCTCGAACGGATCGGCGTCGCAATAGCGCGGCGTGACATCGATGGTGAGCGCGAGCCCCTTCGGCCCGTTTTGCACGCGGACAACTGCGGCATCGCCGCCGGGACGCTGCACCGTGTTGCCGAGAATGATGTGATCATACTGCTCCCACACCCAGCGCTTGGAGCACAATTCGGACGTCGCGATCAGCTTCTCCAGGGCCGCAGCAATGCCGATCGGCGCAGTCACATCGCGCGCGTGCACGAGCGGCTGAGCCGGCGAAGCCACATGTGGCCGATCATAGACCGGCGCCTCGTCGCCTAGTTCCTTGATCGGCAGGTCGGCCATGATGTCGCCGCCATGCTTGACGCGAAAGCGCTTGCTCGGCGTGGTGTAGCCGACGATCGCAAAGTCGAGGCCCCACTTGCGGAAGATAGCTTCCGCCTCTTTTTCCTTCTCGGGCTTGAGCACCATGAGCATGCGCTCCTGGCTTTCCGACAGCATCATCTCATAGGCGCTCATGCCGGTTTCGCGTGTCGGCACGGCGTCGAGATCGAGATCGACGCCGAGATCGCCTTTGGCCCCCATCTCGACCGCCGAGCAGGTCAGGCCCGCCGCGCCCATATCCTGGATCGCGATCACGCAATCGGCCGCCATGATCTCGAGGCATGCCTCGAGCAGAAGCTTTTCCGCAAAGGGATCGCCGACCTGCACGGTCGGGCGTTTTTCCTCCGAGGACTCGTCGAATTCAGCCGATGCCATCGAGGCGCCGTGAATGCCGTCGCGCCCGGTCTTGGAGCCCAGATAGACGATCGGCATGCTCACGCCGGAGGCCGCCGCGTAGAAGATCTTGTCGGCGTCGGCGAGCCCCACCGCCATTGCATTGACCAGGATGTTGCCGTCGTAGCGGGTGTGGAAACGCACCTGCCCGCCAACGGTGGGCACGCCAAACGAATTGCCGTAGCCGCCGACGCCGGCGACCACGCCGGAGACGAGGTGCCGCGTTTTGGGATGCTCCGGCGCGCCGAAGGAGAGCGCGTTGAGGCAGGCAATGGGACGCGCGCCCATGGTGAAGACGTCGCGCAAAATGCCGCCGACGCCGGTGGTCGCACCCTGATACGGCTCGATGTAGCTCGGGTGGTTGTGGCTCTCCATCTTGAAAACCACCGCCTGGCCGTCGCCGATATCGATCACCCCGGCATTCTCGCCCGGCCCCTGGATTACCCAGGGCGCCTTGGTGGGCAAGCCGCGCAGATGGATGCGGGAAGATTTGTACGAGCAGTGCTCGTTCCACATCGCCGAGAAAATCCCGAGCTCAGTGAATGTCGGCGTCCGCCCGATCAATTTGAGGATGCGCTCATACTCGTCCGGCTTCAGCCCGTGGGCGGCGACGAGCTCGGGGGTAATCCTGGGTTCGTTCGTCTGCATAAACCGTTATTAGGGAGATCGGAGGAGGCGGAAAAGGCCTTTTAGGGCCCGTTTCCCTGCTGTCCAGAGCTTTGCAGGAGCGCCATGCGAGAGAGCGGGTTTACACCTTGCTTGAGGATCGGATTTAAGGACTTGTACCCCCAAATTGAAGGCCTATCGCGTGGACGACATTACCAAATCGGCATTTTTGAACCGCCCCGACCTGCATGTCTGCACGGAGGGCGAATTTTCGGGCTGGCGCACCTGGAGCGGCGACAATTTCGAGATCAATAATGGGCCGTTCTGGCACCGGATGGAGGGTGACGGCTCGGTCCGCTGCGTCTTCCGGGTCGAGAAAAAGCACTTGAACGGCATGTGCAATGTCCATGGCGGCTGCTTCATGGCTTTCGCCGATTATTGCCTGTTTGCTTTCGCCTCGCCGGTGCTGCAGGGGCCGGGTGTCACGGTCTCCTTCGCCTGCGAATTTCTCGATGCTGCGCGCGAGGGCGAGCTTGTCGAAGGAACGGGCGAAATCACCCGAGCCGGCGGTTCGCTGATTTTCCTGCGCGGCGAGCTCAAATCCGCCGGGCGCCCCCTCTTTACTTTTTCCGGCACCATCAAGCGCGTGAAGCGCAGCCTTGCGCCGGCGGCTGCCCTCACCGCCTAGATCCACGACCGCGGCAGGACGACGACTTGGCGGCAGCACGGGATGATGCAACGGACCTCGCGACAACGGCCGCTCCGTCAGCCGGGACGGCCCGACATAGCTTGCGCAACTACGCGCTGCTGCTCGCGCTCGCCTGCTGCTGGAGCTCGACCTATCCGCTGACCAAGATCGGTCTCGGCTCGATCCCACCGATCAGCTTCATCTCCGCCCGCTCGCTTGTCGCGGCGGTTTTTCTGCTCGCGATTTTGCGGCTACGCGCAATCAAGATTCCGAGTGACGGCAGGGCCTGGAAGCTGTTCGCCTTCCAGCAGACCATCAATTCGACGATCCCGTTCCTGATCATCACCTGGGCGCAACAATACGTGCCGGCCTCAAGCACGGTCGTGCTCGCCTCGACCACGCCGATCTTCGCCTTCCTGATCACCTGGGGCATCACGCGCCATGAGCCCGCCACGCTGCTGAAGCTTGCGGGTGCCATCCTCGGTCTCGCCGGTACCGCCGTCATTATCGGCCTCGACGCGCTGGGCGGGCTCGGACAGGAAATTTTCGCGGAGATCGCGATCCTGCTCGCCACCCTCTCCTTCGCCTGTGCCACCATCTTCGGACTGAGACTGTCGGACTATGATCCGATGGTGGTGGCGGCCGGCTCGCTTCTGTTCGGCGGGCTCGTGTTGCTGCCGCCCGCCATGATCGTCGATCATCCCTGGACCTTGCGGCCGACGCTGGAGGCGCTCATCGCGACAGTCGCGATGGGGATCTTCTCCAGCGCGCTCGGGCTGATGCTGTTCTACATGTGCCTTACGCGGCTCGGCACGCTCACCACCAACGCGCAAGGTTATTTGCGCATTCCCATCGGCGTCGGCTTGTCGGTGCTGCTGCTCGGCGAGTCCGTGCCGTCGAATCTTGCACTCGGCCTGATCCTGGTGATGGCCGGCGTCGCCGCCATGACGATTCCCGGCCGTCAGTTCGGACGGTGGCTCAGGCTCGTTCTCAGGCGGTAGCCGGACTATTGCATGCTGACCAAAGTCAGGTCGACGAACCATGATTGCGGCGAGACGAATCCCTTGACCTTCGGCGACATCGCGCGCGGGTTGAGATCATGGACGATGTAGAGCCAGGGCGGATTGTCGACGAGGCGTTCGTGCGCCTTGCGATAGGCCACCGATACTGCTTTGGGATCAGTGGACGTCTCGATCGTCTTCAGCGCCTCGTCGAACTGATCGTCCTTCCACTGTTCGAAGTTGAACCCGTTCGGCGAGACGCCGCGGACCTGCGCTCACGTGCTGTTGTTTGGGGCAAAAGTTCCTACGCCGCGCGTTCCAGGTGCGCGACGAGACCTGCGAACAGGCCGCGCCCGTCGGTGCAGCCCATGATGTCTTCGACGTGGTTTTCGGGGTGCGGCATCATGCCCAGCACATTGCCGCGCTCGTTGACGATGCCGGCGATCGAATGCGCGGCGCCGTTGAAATTGGAGGGCTCGTCGACGGCACCGTCGCGCGAGCAGTAACGATAGAGCACGCGCCCCTCACCTTCGAGACGCTTCAACGTCTCTTCGTCGGCCTCGTAATTGCCCTCGCCGTGGGCAACCGGCACGCGTATCACCTGGCCCGCATTGTAGCCGCGGGTGAACGGCGAATCCGATCGTTCGACGCGCAGGTGTACGTCGCGGCAAACGAACTTGAGCCCGGCGTTGCGCATGAGCACGCCCGGCAACAGCCCCGCCTCGCAAAGGATCTGAAAGCCGTTGCAGACGCCGAGCAATAGCCCGCCCCTGGCTGCATAATCGCGCACAGCATCCATGATCGGGCTGCGCGCCGCGATCGCGCCGCAGCGCAGGTAATCGCCGTAAGAGAAGCCGCCCGGCACGACGACGAGGTCGGTACCCTTGGGCAGTGCGGTGTCGGCATGCCAGACCATCGCGGACTCCTTGCCCGAGATGAGCTTGAGTGCGCGTGCCATATCGCGCTCGCGATTGATTCCCGGAAAGACGAGGACGGCGGACTTCATCAGAACAGTTCGACCCGATAGTTCTCGATCACGGTGTTGGCCAACAGCTTGTCGGCGGCCTCCTTCAGCGCGGCCTCCGCCTTCTCCCGATCGGAGCCCGACAATTCGATGTCAAACACCTTGCCCTGGCGGACGCTGGCGACGCCGTCGACGCCGAGCGATTTCAACGCGCCTTCGATAGCCTTGCCTTGCGGATCGAGAATGCCGGATTTCAGCGTAACGGTGACGCGCGCCTTCAACGTTTTCCCCCTCAGCTCTTCACCAGCACAGGGCCGGAGCCCGCCGGCCGCTCGTTCTCCATGAGGATGCCAAGCCGCTTGGCAACTTCGGTATAGGCCTCGAGCAAGCCGCCGAGGTCGCGGCGGAAACGGTCCTTGTCGAGCTTCTCGTTCGACTTGATATCCCACAGCCGACACGAATCGGGCGAGATCTCATCCGCCACGATGATTCGCATCATCTCGTTCTCGAACAGCCTTCCGCATTCCATCTTGAAGTCGACGAGCCGGATTCCGATGCCGAGGAAAAGGCCGGTCAGGAAGTCGTTGACGCGAATCGCAAGCGCCATGATGTCGTCGATCTCCTGGGGCGTCGCCCAGCCGAAGGCCGTGATGTGCTCTTCGGAGACCATGGGGTCGTTGAGCTGGTCGTTCTTGTAATAGAACTCGATGATCGAGCGCGGCAATTGCGTGCCCTCCTCGATGCCCAGCCGCTGCGACAGCGAACCCGCCGCGACATTTCGGACCACGACTTCCAAAGGCACGATCTCAACCTCGCGAATCAGTTGCTCGCGCATGTTGAGGCGGCGGATGAAGTGGGTCGGCACCCCGATATCGTTGAGGTGCTGGAACAGGTACTCCGAAATCCGGTTGTTGAGGACGCCCTTGCCCTCGATGACCTGATGTTTCTTGGCATTGAACGCAGTCGCATCGTCCTTGAAGTGCTGGATCAGGGTTCCCGGTTCCGGTCCCTCGTAGAGAACCTTGGCCTTGCCTTCGTAAATGCGACGTCGACGGCTCATAGGGATGTACCGTGTGTTGTTGAAATCCATGAATTTGGTGTGCTCCGGATGATCAGGGACTAAGACCCGCGGCGGAGCTGCCGCGGCGGCCTGGAACCCCAGGAAACAGAACGAGAACCGAGCCTGACGGCAGGCTATCTGATTGGTCCATGCAGCACAATCGATCCGGCTCGGCAGGGGGGAGTTTTACCGTCCTCTCTTCACCCTTCGTGGCCGTTGTTTCAGGCATGCATTCCAGCTATTTAGGCGCGAACGGGGCCAGTCGCAACAAGCTGACCAGGCCTCTCGGCAAAGGGCGGGAACCCAAAGGCCATGACCACATTCGACAAGCGCGAAGAAGCGTTCGAGAAAAAGTTCGTCATCGACGAAGAGCTGAGATTTAAGGCCCTGGCCCGGCGCAACAGGTTGCTGGGCATGTGGGTCGCGGAGCAGCTCGGAAAGAGCGGCGCGGAGGCCCAGGCCTACGCCAAGGACGTAGTCGCGGCCGAAATCGACGCCGGCGATCCCGGCGTCATCGCCAAGGTAATGGCCGATCTCTCCGCCGGGGGTGTGACCATCAGCGAAGCGGACCTGCTCACCAAGATGGACGAGTGGATGGCCCAGTCAATTGCTCAGGTGAGAGCCGGGATGTAGGACGAACGGCGAACCCCATTCGCTGTTCGCCGCCGGTTTCGGATCCCTTCGCGCCAAGCCGAGGCTATCCTTCCTTGAATCCATATTCCGGCACGTTGCCGCTGTTGCCATAATATTTGTACGGCAGGAATTTGCCGGACATCGTGATCTTGACGCGGTCGCCCTTCGGATTGGGCAGGCGCTCCATGACCATGTCGAAATCGATCGCGGACATGATGCCGTCGCCGAATTCTTCCTCAATCAGCGCCTTCCAGGCCGGACCGTTGACCATCACCAATTCGTAGAAGCGGTAGATCAAGGGATCGGTCGGCGGCATCGGCACACCCGCTCCCCGCATCGGCGTCTCGTTCAGCATGGCGATTTCCGACTTCGACAGGCCGAACAACTCGCCGGCATTGGCAGCCTGCGGCTTGGTCAGCTTCATCTGGCCGAGGATCGCGCCGACGATCAGGACTTCCGAATAGCCGCCGATCCGTTCGCAGATGTATTTCCAGCTCCAGCCCTTCTCGCGTTTGATGTCGAGCAGTTTTTCGGTGAGGTCGCTTCGCTTCATGGTTCGTCTTCTCCCTTGAGATGAAAGCTAACGTGCAACCGCCTGCGTCGAGGCGGAGTCTATCACTTTCGGCGCCGAGATGACGGTCGGTTCGGTACGGCCGATCCGCACCAGCGGCACGCGGCGCGGATCGTGATGGACAGCCTCCGCCGCGAACGTCTTGCTGCGGCTGACCAGAAAATCGACGATGTGGTTGCGCGTGCTGTAATAGTCGAGCGGCGACGGGCACCGCTCCACACGAATGCGGTTACTTCAACGCGTCGGCGACCTTGGCAACCCCGGCATTGGCGCAAACTTCATCCTTCTCCCCGCCCGGCGCACCCGAGACCCCGACGCCGCCGATCACCTCATTGCCGACGCGGATCGGAACTCCACCCCCGACGCCAACCACGTTGGGGATCTGCCGCAAAAACCCGAAAGCGGGATCTTCCATCTGCTTCATGGTGGCAAGAGAAGTCTGATTGCGGGTGCGCGCCGTATAGGCCTTCATGCGCGCAAAATCCATGGTGTGCGGGGGTGTGCCGTCGCCGCGAACGGAAGCCGCAACATTGCCGCCCTTGTCGATGATCACGACCGAAACCTTGTAGCCGTCCTTGGCGCATTGATCGAGAACGCCTTGCATGATCGCCATCGACAGGGCGATCGAAACGTTCTTTTCGACCTGCGGTGCTTGCGCCAGCGCGGGCGCAGTCACGAGGATTAACGACGTTGCAAGCACGGTAACGCGGACAAGACACATTTAAGCCTCCCTGGTCTTTTGTGAGATGCGCGCCTCTTTCAACCCGCGGCACAGCAGATTAATCCCGGGGTCGTGCCGATGGGGTGGCGATTTTTCCTGGCTGCCCGGCGATATCCCTGTCAGATCGGAGCGGCTTTGCCCCGATTCTTACGTTGCGTCCGCAATCGTCCTCTCAAGCCGCGCAAGCTCGCTGTCCAGACCAGCTTCGACATCAGCGACGTTCATGTCGATCACCCGGTAACGCCGCTGCTCCAGCCAGGCGCGTCGCACCGCACGTTCGCGCGCGACGGCCTCGGCCTCGTCCGTGTTGACCAGCTCGATCGCGATCCGGTGCACAAAGGAGACGAAATCCGGAATATGCCGGCCGACCGGCGTCTGGCGCTTGAACCTGCCGGCGAAGCGGCGATCGCGGGTCAGGGCCTGCCAAAGCATGCGCTCGGCGTCGGTCGGATTGCGTCGGAGCAGCCGCGCAAGTCCGCGCACCGTGCCGCTGGTATCAGAGGGCGCGACGGCCTGCCCGTGCTCGGCCAAAAGCGCGCGCAGACGCGTTGCCTGCTCGCCATCAAGCACCCCGCCCTTGGCCGGACCTTTCCGCCCTTCCGCGATCGCCATCACCACGCCGTGCAGCGTGTGCATGTCCTGCTTGGTCGGCTCCATCCGGGAAAAGATGTTGCGCAAATTGACCAGCATGGTCTCGCGCTTTTCGGCCGGCCGCAGGAACTCGACGCGATCAAGTTCGCGCACGAGGTTCTCGAAGAACGCCTGCATCTGGTGCTGGGAGGCGCGCGGCGAGCGCTCGGGCATGGCAAATGGCAGCGTACCCTCCGCTGCAAGCTTGAACCATTCGTAACCCATCAGAAGCACCGCCTGCGCCAGATTGAGCGAGGCAAAGCCCGGATTGACAGGAAAAGTGATGATGCGGTTTGAGCGCGCGACCTCCTCATTGGTGAGGCCCCAGCGCTCTCGCCCGAACAGGATACCGACCCGACCGCCGGCGGCCGCATGATCGACGATTTCGCGCGCGGCCGCGTCCGGTGCGACCACCGGCTTGGCCTGGTCGTGGGCTCGCGCCGTCGTGGCAAACAGCAGATCGAGATCGGCAACCGCCTGCTCGACAGTGTTGAACAGCCGGGCGCGATCGAGGATGTGGTCGGCGCCGGCCGCCGCACGCTTGGCGCTGATGCTGGGCCAGCCGTCGCGCGGGTTGACGATCCGAAGCTCCGACAGCGCAAAATTGCCCATGGCGCGCGCCGCCATACCGATGTTTTCACCAAGCTGCGGTTCGATCAGAACGATCGCCGGACCGTCGAGATCAAAGCCGGTCTTGGTTTTGTCGGTGCCCGAACCGGTCATCGCTCCCCTTTGTTTCCGATTCAAAATCAGGCATCGAGCAGCACCTTGCAGAAACCGTTTCAGCACGGCCGCCCGCCGTTCCCCCGATTGCCCGCTTGGGGCAAATTTCTCAAGCGAAATAATAGGCTTAGATTCGGCTTTTGACTCCTCACGGCAACCTCCCGTGGCCCGGTTCAAACGCGCAGGCCAGGATGACAGACCGGCCAAGCCGCCAACGCAGCCCTCGGCCCAAAGAGCAGCCGAAACTACTCGCGTGCTCGGCTTCCGCTTGAAGATTTGCAGTGCTATGACGCGCTATTCCCCGCCCACCCCGCTCTTGAAGAAAGCGCGCTGTTCCCAAGAGGCCTTCCCCATCATGGCAAAAATCAAGGTGACCAACCCCGTCGTCGAACTCGATGGCGACGAGATGACCCGGATCATCTGGAAATACATCAAGGACAAGCTGATTCATCCGTTCCTGGATATTCAGCTCCAGTATTTCGACCTCGGGATCGAATACCGCGACAGGACCAACGATCAGGTCACGGTCGATGCCGCCAATGCCATCAAGAAAGTCGGCGTCGGCGTCAAATGCGCAACCATCACCCCGGACGAGGCTCGGGTGAAAGAGTTCGGGCTGAAGGAGATGTGGAAGTCGCCTAACGGCACCATCCGCAACATCCTGGGCGGCGTGATCTTCCGCGAGCCGATCATCTGCAGGAACGTGCCGCGGCTGGTGCCGGGCTGGACCAAGCCGATCATCATCGGCCGCCACGCCTATGGCGACCAATACCGGGCGACCGATATAAAATTTCCCGGCAAGGGAACGCTGTCGCTCAAATTCGTCGGCGAGGACGGCACCGTCATCGAGAGAGAGGTGTTCAAGGCGCCCGGCGCAGGCGTCGCGATGGAGATGTACAATCTCGACGACTCCATCATCGACTTCGCCCGCGCCTCGTTGAATTACGGATTGATGCGCGGTTACCCGGTTTATCTCTCGACCAAGAACACCATCCTGAAGGTCTATGACGGCCGCTTCAAGGACATCTTCCAGGACGTCTACGATCGCGAGTTCAAGAAGGAATTCGAGGCCAAGAAGCTCACCTACGAACATCGCCTGATCGACGACATGGTGGCCTCGGCGCTGAAATGGTCCGGCGGCTACGTCTGGGCCTGCAAGAACTACGACGGCGACGTGCAGTCCGACACGGTGGCGCAGGGTTACGGCTCGCTCGGGTTGATGACGTCCGTGCTGCTCACTCCCGACGGCAAGACCGTGGAAGCGGAGGCCGCCCACGGCACGGTGACGCGGCACTATCGTGAGCATCAGAAGGGCAAGGAAACCTCGACCAATTCGGTCGCTTCCATCTTCGCCTGGACGCGGGGCCTCGCCCACCGCGCCAAGCTCGACAACAATCCGGAGCTTGCGAAGTTTGCCGATACGCTGGAGAAGGTCTGCGTGCAGACCGTCGAGGACGGCTACATGACCAAGGATCTCGCGCTGCTCGTCGGCGCCGACCAACGCTGGCTGTCGACCACGGGCTTCCTCGACAAGGTCGCGGAAAACCTTAACAAGGCGATGGCGGCCTAGTCGGAACTCGTCGTTGCGAGCGAAGCGAGGCAATCCAGGCCTGAATGAGCTTGAAGTTTGCCGGATCTGTTTCGGAGCTCATGCTCCTCGCAATGACGCAAATTCGAGGCATCCAGGGAGTAACGGCAATGACGCGGACGCTTGCAATCGCTCTCCTGCTGTCGGGTCCGCTTACGGGCGCGGCGGTGGCGCAATCGCTACTGCCGCTTGCCCTCGCGGCGCTGCCGGACGAGACGATGGCGCTCAAGGTGCATGCCGTGGGCATGCAGCTCTACGAATGCAAACCCGGCACGGACGGCAAGCTCGCCTGGACGTTCACCGCGCCGCAGGCGACGTTGACGGTCGACGGCAAGGTGGTGGGGCACCATGGCGCAGGTCCCTCCTGGGAGCTGGACGACGGCAGCGGTATCACCGGCAAAGCCGTCGCCAACGCCCCCGGCACGAATGCGAATGATATCCCCTGGCTGAAGCTCGAGGTCGCCTCCCACACAGGCAGCAGCGGCAAGCTCTCCGATGTCACCACCGTGCAGCGGATCAACACGATCGGCGGGGTTTTGAAGGACAGTTGTGACCGGCAAGGCGCCGGCCGCGGCATGCCCTATGCCGCCGACTATGTGTTCTGGAAGAAGAGCTGAAGGGCTCATGCTGTTCATGGTCATCGAACGTTTCAAGGACCGCGATCCGATCCCGGTCTACAAACGCGTTCGAGACGGAGGCATCAAGTTCCCGGACGGGCTGAAATATGTCGGAAGCTGGATCGAGCCGAATTTCGATCGCTGTTTCCAGCTCATGGAGACGGACGACGCGCGCCTGTTGCAGGAATGGATCCTGAACTGCCAGGGGCTCGGCATGACCTTCGAGATCGTGCCGGTGGTGCCGAGCAAGGAAACGCGCGAGGTCGTGGCGCGCTATCTGGACCGCACGTAATCGCAGTCAGTGTTGCGGCTCGCCTTCGTGCTCGGCGAGCGCAAGTTCTGCCGACGCAAGGTCGCCTGAATCCGCAAGCCGCGCTTTTGCGGTTTTCTTCACATGCGCAGCCAGCGCCGGAACCCGTTCGATCAGGGCATGAAAATCCTGGGCATCCAGCACCAGGAGCCTCGTGCTGCGCGTGGCGGTGACCGTGCCCGAGCGCTTGGTCCGGTGCAGCAGCGCGATCTCGCCAAAGAACGTGCCGTCGGAGAGCCGCACGTTCTGATTCGGCAACTGGATCTCTACCTCGCCTGCGGTGATGAAATACATCGAGGTCGCAGGCTCCCCTCGCCGCACAAGGATTTCGCCGGGCTCGATGGTCCGCGCCCGCAACAGCCGCATGATGTCGGCGATCTCGCCAGCCGTAAGATGCGCAAACAGCGGGACTCGCGCCAGCATGCTCCAGGTGACGACGAAATCGCGTCGCCTGACCTCCTCGGCGAAAGCGGTGGCGATGATCGCCACCGGCAGCGCGACCATGGCGAAGCTGGAGACGATGGCGAACACCGAGACGAACTTGCCGAGCGGCGTCACCGGAACGACATCGCCATAGCCGACCGTCCCGAGCGTCACGATCGCCCACCATATCGCCTCCGGCATCGTGCCGAACTTGTCTGGCTGGACATCGCGCTCGATGGCGTAGAGCAACGAGGCAAACAACAATACCGCGCCCGTGAGGATGACAAGGCAGCCGATCAGAGTGCGCCGCTCGGCGTGAATCGCCGCAAGCAGCGACCGCATCGCGGGGGAATAGCGCACCAGCTTGAAGAACGGCAGCGCGACCAGCGCCAGCAGCGTCGAATGCGCGCCCAAAACAAGTGCGATCGTGGCGGGCAAGAACGCCATCAGGTCGATGATGCCAAGCGCGGAGACGGCGAACGCAAACCGGTCCCGCCACGGCGAAAGCTTGCGCGGCGAATGCCCGGGTACGCTCCACAGCCGGGCCAGATATTCCAGCGCAAACACACTCACGGCAAAGATCTTGATCGCCGTGAAAAGACCGCCGAACCGCGCATGATAGTCCGGCACCGAGGCAAGCACCGTCGTCCCCACGTCAAGGACGATGACGAGGATGATCAGCCGGACCAGGCGCAAGCCATGTGCCCCGGGCAGACGATCGTGCTCGAGCAGTTCGTAGAGGCGATCCCGCAAGTCCGGGTCGTTCAGTCGTCGCCTGCGCGGAACGGTCGCCACCTTGCCTGCCTCTCGACTTTCACTGCAGCTTGCCTTGCGCCCTGCCCGGCCCTCCAGGGATTTCGGGACTGAGACTCCATCGCGCATCCTGCACGAACCGCGGCAACGCCGCTTGATCTCCATCAAAAGCGGTGCGGCGCAAACGCGAACCGGTCAGCCGCCGGCCATGGCCTTTTCGATCGCCGACAGCGCGGCATCGGCTTTGGCGCCGTCCGGACCGCCGGCCTGCGCCATGTCGGGCCGTCCGCCGCCGCCCTTGCCGCCCAGCGCCACCGAGGCGACGCGCACCAGGTCCACCGCATTGTAACGCGAGGTGAGGTCGGGCGTGACCCCGACCACGACGCCGGCCTTGCCGTCATCGGTCACACCGACGATGGCGACGACGCCGGAGCCGAGTTGCTTCTTGCCGTCGTCGGCAAGGCTCTTGAGATCCTTCATCTCGACGCCTTCGACCGCGCGCGCCATCAGTTTGACATCGCCGACTTCGCGTACGCCGCCCGCCGCCGTGCCATTCGCCGCAGCGCCGCCGCCCATTGCGAGCTTCTTTCGCGCGTCCGACAGCTCGCGTTCGAGTCTCTTGCGTTCTTCCATCAGGGAAGCGATGCGCCCGGGCACATCGTCGAGCGAGGTGCGCAGCTCATGCGCCGCAGTCCTGGCGAGCGCCATGGTGTCGTTGGCATGCTTGCGCGCGTGCTGACCCGTCAGCGCCTCGATGCGGCGCACGCCGGACGAAACGGCGCTGTCCGATGTCACCGAGATCAACCCAATATCACCGGTGCGCTTCACATGCGTGCCGCCGCAAAGCTCGACCGACCAGCCGAACGCATTCTGCCCGTGCTCGCGCAGCCCCTTGCCCATCGAGACGACGCGGACCTCGTCGCCATATTTTTCGCCGAATAGCGCACGTGCACCGGCTTCGCGGGCGTCATCAAGCGCCATCAGGCGAGTGGTGACCTCATCATTTTCCAGCACCACGTCGTTGGCGATGTCTTCGACGCGGGCGAGCTCTTCCGCCGTGATCGGCTTGGGATGCGCAAAATCGAAGCGCAGCCGATCGGGCGCCACCAGCGAGCCGCGCTGGGCGATGTGATCCCCGAGCACCTGTCGCAGCGCTTCATGCAAAAGATGCGTCGCGGAGTGATTGCGCCGGATTGACGAGCGGCGGGCGTGGTCGACATCCAACTGCAGCGCGGCGCCGACTTTGAGCGTGCCCTGCTCCATGGTGCCCTGATGCACGAAGAGATCGCCGGCCTTCTTCTGCGTGTCGATAACGCGAAACTTGACGCCCTCGCCCGTCATCACGCCGGTATCGCCGATTTGGCCGCCCGATTCCGCGTAGAACGGCGTCTGGTTCAGCACGATTGCGCCGCTTTCGCCGGCCTTCAGGCTTCCGACCTCCTGACCGTCCTTCACGAGCGCAGCGACCGCGCCCTCCGCGGTCTCGGTCTCGTAGCCCAGGAACTCGGTCGCCCCGAGCTTCTCGCGCAGCGGATACCAGATGCTTTCCGTCGCGGTGTCGCCGCTTCCCGCCCAGGCCGCGCGCGCCTTCTCGCGCTGGCGGTCCATCGCATCGGTGAAGGCCGCAACATCGACCCCGATGCCTCGCGATTTCAGCGCGTCCTGGGTGAGATCGAGCGGAAAGCCGTAGGTGTCGTACAGAGTAAAGGCGGTGTCGCCGTCGAACATGTCGCCTTTCTTCAACGACGCGCTCTTCTCATCGAGGATGGCGAGCCCGCGCTCGAGCGTCTTGCGGAAGCGGGTTTCCTCGAGCCTGAGCGTCTCTTCGATCAGGCTCTCGGCACGTACCAGCTCCGGATAGGCCTGCCCCATCTCCCGCACCAGCGCCCAGACCAGGCGATACATCAACGGCTCGCGCGCGCCGAGCAACTGCGCATGGCGCATGGCACGGCGCATGATCCGCCGCAGCACATAGCCGCGGCCCTCGTTGGAAGGCAGCACGCCGTCAGCGATCAGGAACGACGACGCGCGCAAATGATCCGCGATCACGCGCAGCGAGGCCTTGTGCTGGCCGTGCGGATTGGCGCCGGTCAATTCCGAGATCGCGCGGATCAGCGAGACGAACAGGTCGATGTCGTAATTGTCGTGCTGGCCCTGCAGGACGGCGGCGACGCGCTCGA
>Ga0306925_10001941_pt1 | contig 17390 bp, 19 predicted proteins | sample flu12Cox44000176_FD_203755 | JGI IMG/M metagenome (GOLD analysis project Ga0306925, IMG submission 203755) | Lab enrichment of tropical soil microbial communities from Luquillo Experimental Forest, Puerto Rico - flux8day.12C.oxic.44.000.176 (v2)... | ecosystem: Environmental > Terrestrial >... | reverse complement strand
CCATACAAGTTGCAATGAAAGGCGTCTTCCACGAGCTCGGGCTGGCCGCTTGACCATCGACAATCTTTTTGTCGGGCTTCGCCCTGAAGCGCCTAACGCCCTTAACACCGGAGCAACGGAGCAACTGACATTCGGGGGTAATCGGGGCTATTAGTCCCACGCGGGGAGGAAGCGGTCGATCGTTTGCAACCAACCGGGGGTGCCTGTTCGCAGCGATCAGGTGGGTGCCGGCCGCAGCTGCGGCAACCAGGCGGAGAGCAGATAAAAGAGCATCGCTAACAACAATAAGTACTGGAACCCCAGCAGCATTGAAAACGACTCGGCGAGGCCGCCCAGCACCGCACCAGCGATGTTGGAGCCAAAGGCCAGATCCGGGTTCCTCGCGTCACGGAACGATCCTGCAAAGATGACTCCGGCAAAAAACATGGGGCCGAGCGCGAGGATGCACGGTGCAGCATAGCGCCACAATACTCCGCCGCTCAAAAACACCTCCACAGGGATGAGCACCCCGGCCGTCAGGAACATCAGCAAACCGAGGTAGTGCCAGAAGAGACGCACCCCCCGCACTTTGAACACGTAAAGATTCGCTAGGAGAATAAGCATCAAGACAGTGAAAAAGACTACCGAATTTACTAACCAGGTGCTGCCGAACAGAAGAGCGATCTGCACCACAGCCCTGGTTTCCAACAACATGAAAGCCGCTCCAAGAAAAAACATGCGGCCGTTAATCGCAATCCGTCCCTTAGGCAGAAACAGATACACCATTCCCACTCCTAAAAGACCAAGGATGACCATCGAGCGTATCGTCAAATCGGGGATTAACTTGCCGCGTAGATAAAGAAATGGCCAATCATCGCTGGTGGACAGCACGTTTCCGCCATCGTGGATGAGCGTGGTGGGCGAGATCCGCTCCAAATTGCGACGTTGATCCAAAGCCATCGTCTCGGGCCGCAAGATAAATCCGTCCACATCGAGGTTCCGAACGGGCACGGTATCGAGCCAGAAATTCTTGTGCTGGACGAAGGCATCGGCGATGCGCGAGTTGCACCCGGCGATGATCATCGTAAAGCCGGCGGGCGACGACCTGAGAGTTTCCTCATAAGGCAGGCTCAGGACGAGCGGCGGACAGCCGAATGTCCTCTCGGCCATCGCGGCGAGCCGCTCAACAATCCAACCTTGTCTAAAATAATTGTACATAACGAATATGCCGTCGGGCTTGAGCACCCGCTTGACATCGGTGAAAGCCTGCTGGGTGAAGAGATAGCTTTCGAGACGGATATTCGCATAACCACTATGCAGGATAAGGGAGTCCACGAGGGCATAGATTACAAGTTCATACTTGTGGTCGGTCGTGCGCAGAAAATGCCGGCCGTCGTCCAGGTAGGGAATTACCCGAGCATCTTGGTAAGGATGGTCTGGATGATAATGGCGACCGATATCTTGGATGACCGGATCGATCTCCACGGCATCGATTTGGCTCGCTCCAAACCGTAATGCGTGAGCGATATCATTTCCCGATCCGGCGCCAATGACCAGCACGTCGCGAAAAGGGGCACCACCGCTGTGTTGCTGTAGCAGATGTATCAAGGAATACGAAGAACCCGCGGACGCGAATGGGACCATGCTCTGGTGCCCGATCGTATTCACAGTGATTCCGCGCGAGACCACATCGTGGTCCACCATGTAATATGGGGACCAGCGGGTCTCGTGTATCCGTACCCAAGGTAACCAATTAATCGGCACACTGAGCCCTAGCACGAGCACGACAAGCGCCAACGCCTTCAGCTTAGTGAGGGAGCCGACCTGGTGCAGCAGGTAGGCAATGCCGCCACAGCTGATGAAGAACCACACCACAGGTGGCGCTTGGATGAATGAGATTGCGGAAAATCCGACTATCCCGGCGAGGCTTCCACCGATGTTTAGCGTATAACCCATGACACGATTTGGATAGGAATCAAAAGCGCGGCCCAGCACTTGACCAAGGCCGACAAACATCAGGGATATGAGCACGAAGAAGACCGCCGCAACCGCCTCTATCGGCACCACGAATTGCGCGACGTCGGGATTGCGATACTCCGTTCCGAAAAAAACTTCCTGGGGGGATGCTTGCCCACCTACGTCGATGGATAAGCCGCTCCAATAATGATAGACTGCATAGACGGCAAGAGCGGCTACGACGGTCCCTAGCGCGATAAACGGAAAATAACCGAGCCAGTCTCGAGGCTGTCGCGCAGCCAAGCAACCGCAGGACATGCCCAGGAACGAGGCGATGAGAACCACATTAGTAAAGAACTGAAGAAAGACGACATAGGCTGCGAACCAGCGGATGCACGCGAGTTCCAAAAACAGGACCAAAAAGCCTACGAGAAACAGATTGAGTGCCTGAACGCGGATGTTTAGTCGGTCAATGCGAGCAGATTGCGCTTCCTCTAGTGCAACCGTCATGTATTGTCCCCCACGGGCTCAGCGTGCCCGTAATTTGGTTAATATAGTGGCCACTTTAACAGCACGTAGCCGCGGCCCGTTGCCGGCTTGGCTAGGGCAGAGAGTTCGCGTCTTGGCAACTTCCATAAGTCGCCGAAAAGACGGTCGACTTCCGGCGGGTTAAACACTTCCTGGCCCCCTGATGGGAAAAAGGTTACTTCACCGAATCTCGGACCTTGCGGAAGGTCATAAAGATCGACGCGCGCAAAGCTAAATTCTCCACCTATCGTTTCCGCAGCCTCTATCATATCGGACAGGTGCGGCGGATGGCGGATTTCGAGGCACGCTCGCGGCCCCCTGCCTAGCCAGAACTGCTGCTGCTGCCAATTTATATCGAAGAACGTATTATGATAATCTACGCGAACCTGGATGAAATGGACCTTGCCGTTAAAAACGTAAAACTTGAAATCCGATGGCATTTTTCCCGCGATCTTTAAAAGCGGTTCTACTAGGATGCTCGCGTCGATAGCGAAATAATGCCACTCGTGCCAATACATTCCTTGGTTAGATTGCAACCATTGTCTCACCAGGCCACGAATTTTATCAGGCTCAACGTCTGCAGATGTATGGACAAAATAGTTCGTTCCACTCCCCTGGTTGGTTTTAATAACGTAGGGAGGCATCAGTTCTGCAAACGGTATCTGTGAGGGATCATCCCCACTCCATAAAGTCGGAATTATGAAATCATTTCCAAGTTTTTCTGCAACTACCTTCTTAACTGCGATCTTGTCGGCGTAGATAGGTAGCCTCGGATCCCGATTGAAAACTTTCATCCACTGGATCTTTTCGTTAAAGGTACGCGGAATCAACAAATTCGGGATTCGTCCATGATCACGCCTGTGGTCTAGGGCAATGTCAATCGGCACCTGCGCAACGGCGGGAAGAGACTTGATCGCCCGACGTCCAATCTGCCTGATACGAGCCCATACGGTTTGTAACAACAATGTTCTCCACTCGATATCTTTGAAGCGAGCGGTCTAATCACTTGATTACTCTACGCCCAGCCGCAAGCGTTAATTTGGCCATGCGATAGAGAGGCGGGGTAGCTCGAATGTAATCTGCCACCCTTCCCCTCCATGGGATTGTCATTCCGAAAATATCAAACTTCGGATCAGGCGGCGGCAAGCGCAGCACTCGGGGGGCTTTGAAATCGGCTCGTGCAGTCCTCGGTCTGTGCAAATGTTCTAGCAGGTCTACCCACTGACGGGCACATTCCTCAATTGAGAAGCGCCGTCGTGCCGTTTCTCGTGCTGCCAGCGACAGCTGCTGCCATTTTGCCGGATCGCTCCGCAGTTCCCTTACTGCGGCAAGGAAATCGGCGGCCCGGTCCTTCACAATCAACCCATTCACCCCGTGCTCGATCGATTCTCGGATACCACTCCGCGTATCAAGGCAAACCGGGACTACCCCCGCGGCCATGGCTTCCATCACGCAAACCGGCATTCCTTCATAATCTGAAAGAAGCACCAGGCTGTGGCATTGTGCCAGCAAGTCAAACATCTGCGCGTTATCCACCTGTCCCAGCAATTTCACCCGACCCATCCCTTTTTCGCAGATTATGTGCTCCACTGCAGGTCGCGCAACTCCTTCTCCGACGATCCATGCTTCGAGATTCGGAATGGTCTGTGCCGCAGTACATAATGCATTGGCAACCTCACTGATGCGCTTTTGTTGCTCTTTCAAGTTTCCGATGTAGACGAGGCGAAAGACGGATCCGGGAAGCTGTGCGGTTTTTACCGGAATTGGAACGCCGGAAGGGATCCGACGAACCATTACGTCCCGCGTCGCTGCTATCGAACTTACCTGTGACTCCAGAAAGCTCGAAACCGTTACGATTGCAGAAACCCGAAAATCGGGATCTCCAGCAATAAATTCATCAACTATCCCCCTATAATACAGATCGTCAGTACGCAGAATTCCTATTGTCGGAATTCCGGCGCGTCTGGCATATCCGGCTGCAAAATAAGCTGGAATTATATGATTTGGTATGTAAATATCTGGTTGACCTTCCTCTAAGAACTTAAACAAAGCACGCACCGCGTACGGCAAATGCCTCAGAAATGGCATTCGGCGTACAGGGATGCTTTGTTCCTCACAGAACGCGCAAATTATTCCGGGCTGGCCATAAGCGGCCACTACATGCACCTCGAGCTCGATACCAGCCAGCTGCAACAATGGCAGAAGCCGCATTAACCCACTGGAAGCGCCGCCGAAGTCGCCGGGTGAGTCATGAGTAACGAAACAGACTTTCATGTATTTGTGACCTATCCCAACTCCGCCGATCGCTGTCAGCGGAAGACTGACAAGATGTGATCGACCGTAGGTACAGGAGAAGAGGAGTTCGTTGCGGGGTGATGAATGCCGTCAGCTCACCCCCGCATTTTCTGCTATTCGTTATTTCGCAAGGGATTCCCTGAGGCTTGAGTTTTGCACGTTCGATTCTCAGCCTGGCTCGCCAGTTGGAGGTTCTGGCTGGCCCGACCATTCCGTACTTCTTCGAGCGATGTACCCACGTTGGAATTTACGTTGCCCCCACTTGGCGCGCCGACCTCTCAGGAGCGGCGCCCTCGAGTATACCGCGTTGGTTTCCCAGGCCCCCTGAGACGCTCTCGATCAGATCAGCAAAATGTCGGGCCGATGCCTCCCAGGTGAACCGCTCGAGCACCCTTTGGCGCCCGGCCTCGCCCATCGCGCGTGCCAGCGCAGGGTTATCAATGAACTGGCTGATGGCCGTAGCCAGCTCTTTAGCGCCGCCGCGAGCTACCAACATCCCGGTTTTCCCATGCTCCACGAATTCGGGGATTCCCCCGCCGCGAGTCGCTACAATGGCTGATCCGCAGGCGGCCGCTTCAAAGGTCGGCAGCCCAGAGGGCTCATTCCAGACCGAAGGAAGCACCACCACTGCAGCCCGGCGGTAAAGATCGATTGTCTGGGCGTGCGGAATCGAACCGTGGAAGACGATCCGATCGTCGCCGGCGGCGGCAGCGGCGAGGTCGCCCAAATAGCTTTGGCCCTTCAGGATCAGTTGCCGCCGCACCATCTCGGAAAACCGCTTGCCATAGAACGGCTCTAGGCTCGCCATCGCTCGATCACCCGGGTCGGGAGCGACGTAGATATAGGGCAAGATGCCCGCGTAACCGACAATGTCCAACCGAAGGGCTGGTCTACTCTTAGCCAAAATCTTGAATGCCTGGATAAGGACATGAACGCCCTTTTCCGGCGAGACGCGTGCGACAAATAACAGGTGCTGGAAGTCTTCGATTTGCGACGGTAATGGGGAGAAGCGGACGGGGTCGGCCCCATTATATACAGTGTGGCACCGCTCCGCGATTGCCGGGAAGCGGGCCTTGATTCCCTCAGTGATAAAGTCGCTGACGCCGATGATCAAATCGATTTTCCTCAGTCGGCGCTCTGTTGCGAACTGCCTGAGCCACTCGCAGTGCATGTGCAGGCAGATCGTTGTCTCTGGATTGAACAGCTTGATAAGTACTGCAAATTGAAGAAAATTGTGCACATGGACAACGTCGTATTTTGACGCCCTTATGCTTATCGCCACCCTGAGTGCATATAGTAAATGATACCACACAGAGAACATATATTTGCTGGGACTTTTCCTGTAGCATGCCATGATGCTGAGCAATGTTTCGATCAGCGCTTGAGGCTTCTGAAACACCTTTAAGCGCTTGAACTCTATGGTTTCACCATCGCTTTCCCAGCGCTTTTGTCCCGACCCGCGCCGTCCATATATTGTGACATGCCAGTCGCGAGCCAGACACCGCGCGAACTGGTAGGAGACGGTAACGATCGAGTTCTCGCCTTGCGAGGTAACCTTGTCCCAAGGCTGGCAGACGATGGCGATCCGCCGAGTGCGCGTCATCTTCAAATTATTTCTCCCGGCTATCTCAAAACTTCCAAGGAATCGCGCAAATCATTTTTAGCGGGTTGCTCCAACTTGGGTTTGGTCGGGGCTCCCAGTCTGCAGATATTTGCCAATAAATTGTCATTATACTAAAAGGCGTTCATATTCCGCGAGAAGTTCCTCGACGATGCGGTCCCAGGAGAACATCGTTGAAGCGCGCTGCAACGCCGCCTGCGCCATCGCGTCACGCTGATCCGGGTTGGACAGGAGCTGCAGGATCGCGTCCGCTAGAGCCTGCGGATCAGAGCGTTCCACGAGCAAGCCGCTCCGGCCTTCTTCGACAATTTCCGGTAAGGGGCCGCCTCGTGTGGCCACCACGGGCGTGCCGGCTGCCATCGCTTCGATCGGAGCTAAAGGGCACGCCTCTTCACAGACGGATGGGAATACAAAAATACTGGCCGAGTGATAATACGGGATGAGGTCGATGAATTTAACTCCGTTGTTCAAGAACGAGATGCTGCCCGAAGGGAACTCCGAAACTTTGGCGCGCAAGAGTTGCGCATACGCGCCGGGTTGAAAATACGGTTCGATCTCGAGCACGTGCGGATCGTCACAGGCGGGGAAGAGCACCTCCCGTGGAAAGACCCTTTCCGGACCGATCAGTTCGAGATGCGCATCCGGGTGCTCCGCGAGCACGATTTGAAACGCATCGAGTAGGACGTGGACACCCTTTTCGGGAGCGACCCGGCCGACATAGAGGAGCTGCTTGGGCTCTGGCTGGACGTCACGGGACCTGGCGAAAAGGGCGATGTCTGCGCCGTTGTAAACATGGGTGCATCGCTGCGCCAATGAAGGAAATCGCCGCCGCACGCCGGCAGCGATAAAGTCACTGACACCAAGCACCAGGTCAGCACCATTGATCCGTCGCTCGATTATCGCTGCGTCGAACTGCTCGAGCCATTGACAATGCATGTGCAAGACGATCCGGCTCTTTGGCAACCGCGCTCGGACAACGGGAACGAACTGAGAAATGTTCATAATATGGACGATATCGCAGCCCTGTAGCGCGGGGTCCCGAACGACCTGGCGGATGAAGTTTCGATACCATAATGGCGAGTTGTTTAATGGCTGCGGCCGGCTGCGCCAGTAGACAAGATCCGTCATCCGCCGGAATTTTCGGCGGTGCAGCAAGCGAGTATCGAGCCACGTTGAGATGCGCCGATACTCGACGCCGTCGAATCGCTCAACTTTCTGCTGGCCTTCGCGACTTGCGCAATACGCGATCACATCGTGTGATCGGGCAAGCCCGCGCGCAAGTTCGTCCAGTACCAAGTCGCCGGAGGATGCCAAGCTATTTAAGGATACCGGCGGTCGAACCTCGTTGATCGGCATAAAAATAATCGCGATGTTGAGCTTACGCTTCGAATATGCGGTCGCCATGCGAGTCACTCTGAGTCATGGTTACAGCCTGATTCGCCTGCCTGAACGGAAGTGTCCGCTCATTATTTGCTAGTTTTTTATCCTGTCTTGCTAGTCAGCAAGATTTATGACGCTGCGGGGTCCGGGAAGGTTGAGCGAGATCGCCAGCCCGTCGGCCAGCGCAGTCTTGGCCTCGAAGCCGAGCTGTTTGACGGCTTGACGCGGATCCCCGACGGAGACCCTCACTTCGCCCGAGCGCGCCGATCGATGATACGCGACTAACTCGGTACGGTACAAGGCAGCAATCATCTCCGCAAGGGCCTGTACCGTCGTCCCCATACCGGTGCAGACGTTGAATACGCTGGCCCCGGTGCTCGCCGCCCGCAGGGCCCGACCGAGGGCGCGGACGGCATCGCTGACATGAATGAAATCTCGGACCTGCTGGCCATCGCCAAAAATCTCGACAGGCTCGCCACGAGCCAGCCTGTCGGCAAAAATCGCGATCACGCCGGAATATGGCGACCTTGGGTCCTGTCGTGGACCGTAAAGGTTAAAAAAGCGCAATCCGACTGTCGGTATGCGATGAACCGAGCCGGCGACACGCGCGTGAAGCTCGCAAGCACGTTTGTCCGCACCATAGGCGCTCAGTGGCGCCGCCGGATGCTGCTCGCCAACAAGGACCACGTTGCAATCTCCGTAGACAGCCGCCGTCGAGGCGTAGACTACGGGGATTACCCGACGATCTCGCAACCTACGCGCTTGCTCGAAAATGTTGATCGTACCGGTGAGATTGACCTCGTGCGTCCGCCGCCACTCGCAGGTGGAACGCACAACCGATGCTATTGCGGCCAAATGGAAACAGGCATCTATACCATCGAAAGCCTGTTCGACAGCAGCGGGGTTGGTAACATCTCCTAATATCAGTTCGATTTGGGGCGGAAGACTCTCGCGGTTTCCGCTTGAAAGGTCATCGAGTACGCGTATTGCGTGCCCATCGTGCAGCAACGAATCTACCAGATGCGAACCTAGAAACCCGGCGCCGCCGGTTACGAGTATGCAAGCCATCCGAAATCCTCGAAGCAGTTGCGAAGAGGGGTCCAGACTACCAGTACACGATCCGGGCCTTTGGCAGCCGCCTTCGGAAAAACGGGAGGAACTGAGGGATACTCATGATATGGACGATGTCGCACCCCCGCAACGCCGGGTCGGCGACGACCTCGCCTATGAACTTGCGGTACGATAACGCTAAATTGAAAATCGGCTGTAGCGGGCTCCGCCAGCGGACAAGACCAACCAACCACATGATTTTCCGGTGATGTGAGACGAACCAGAGATCGAGCGATGTTGATTGCTTCGTGCTTGCGCATTCCGATTGGTGGGAACGATGTCGCCGTGCCCAAGGATAAACAAGCTGCTGAGGCAGGCCCACCCGCGGAAGACAGTAAAGGCGGCGTTGGTGTAGCCTCAATCACGCGGCCATCTCGACTTTTGCCTTCCTACGTAGCTCGATCTTCCGTTGCAGCCAGTACCGATATATTCCTTTATTCCAGGAGTAAGCTTCTAAATATTTAACCCAGACAGGCGCCGGGGACACGAAACGGCAGAGGCGGTAGAGCACTCCCCAGACAAGCAGTCGAGGCCATATCCGTCGCGGGATACCAAACCAAAAAGGCTCCGCGGCGATCGCGGCGGCGGTACGAAGAGCCAGGCTTTCTCCCCAACCCTCATAGTATTTGGCGACGTAGCGCCGCGTTTGCCTGTCCCGTCCGATACAGTGCTCTACCATCGCTTGCGGGATCCAGTAGCCCGTCGCTCCAGATCCGAGAACCTGGCCGATGACATCGGTTTCGTCAAAGTTTCTGATCCTGTTCGGCACAGGGCCCAGTTGGGGATTGTAACGGAAAGCCCGTTGCTCTATGGAACGAATCGCCCAATTCGCTCCGAACGGGAAGTGGTCTTCGTCTTCCGCCGAGAGCGGCCGGACCTGGTCGCCGAAATCGCGAATCGCATATGGCCCTATCAGGACCGATTCGCTCTGTATTATCCACTTCGGCACGGGAGCTTCGTACCTTGGTGTAATTCGACCGCCGAACACCGCCGCCTCGGGCCAGCGGCGGAACGCCTCGACATAAGCCACCAGCCAGCCGGGGTCGACCACGACATCGTCATCGGTCCAAAGAATATAGTCGCCCTTCGCTACATCGATCGCTCGGTTTAGTGCGTTACACTTCCCAGGACGCGGTTCAAACTCGCGCCACACCGGCAAGCGGCCGATATATGCGTTAATAACGTCGTCCGTATGATCGGTGCTGTTATTATTGACGATCAGGACTTCCCAAGCGACATCGCTTGGGACCCGCACCGCCGCGACTGAATCGAGGGTAAGGCGCAATGATTTCGCCCGATTGAAGGTGCAAATTGCGACGGTTATAAACATGGATGTCCAGTTCTCCGCGGGATCAACCTGTTGGCGGACCGCACATGCCAACCTTCGTGTTCACCACATTGGCGCTTCTACAGAGTTATATAAATCTAGGATAGCTCTCTTTCGCCCCGGCTCGTGTTCTTCTGGAAATTAGATGGTCCCGTTGATGTGACTTGAAGGTTGTAAAGCACCTGATCGGCTGCTATAAGCAAATCCTTCAACATGTGCTTGAAGTGTATCTTGATCCAAGGCAACAACATAGAATAACAGCGAAGCTTCTGTCCAGCCCCCAGGGGTGATCGATAGATGGACATAAAATATTCGAGCAAGAGGCGAAATTCCGGAAATGTGAGCGCTCTGGTTTTCGCCGGATCCCACCACTCGGGACTCGGAAGGCTGGGATACCGGTTCGTGAGGCGGATCCGGCGTGTTTGTTGCACGCGGACGGGAAGGGTTTTTGTGGATTGGCCGCTGTGATGCCTGCTGATGAACAGCGGTTCAGAAATTTCGTAAAGGCGGCCAAGCAAGGACATTCGAGTTAACAGCACGGCGTCGCCATTCACGTAGCTCCCCAACGGCGGAATCTGCTGCAGTGCCGACCTTCTCATAACGCCGTATATTTCGTAGCACCAACAAGGGATGAGCAGCATTTGGCGAAAACGTGCTACCGGATCGTCTACATCGAGGTGCATTGGCGTGACGTAATTCTGAATAAAATTTCCGTTTTCATCGACCTCCTTGGTGCTCGTATAGGCCACAACACAACCGGGGTCGCTCTCGAGGATCTCGACACATCGCCGCAGAAAGTCCGGCTCTAGCAAATCATCGACTGCGGCCTGCTTGAAATACTTGCCGGTTGCGAGCTCGAAGACGCGCCGTGCATTCCACCCCGCACCCATATTCTTCTCGGCGCGATAATAGCGGATGCGGTCATCGCGCTGGGCATAGGTTTCAGCGATCTCACCTGTGCGATCGGTGGACGCATTGTCGGAAATAATCAGTTCAAAATCGGAAAACGTCTGATTAAGGATCGAACGAAGGGATTCCTCGATAAATCGCTCTCCGTTGTACACAAATAATCCAACGCTAACTAACGGTGTTGAATAGGTCACACTCTAACTCCAAACAGCAGGGTCTCCAGTAGAGAGGTGGCCTCGCCCGCTGCTCGCCTCTGGGCGCCGTCAACTCGCGGCGTCGGTCATCTCCGGTTTGAACACGGCTACCCCACCCTCCGGTAGGCCGTCGTCATATGCCGCAACGATATCTTCGGGGATGGCCGCAAAATCCGCCACCCGGCGAAAGTCGCGCAACGATGTCCCGGTCGATGCGCTGTCGCTGTTGGGTGCCCCTCGCAGGTTCATAACATCGTCAATGTTGACGGTCCGAAAGTCGATGCTCCAGCGCACCGTATTCGTGGTGTTCGGCACCGTCGAATGAAGCTGCGCTCCGGAGAAGACGATGACACCGCCCGGCGGGACGACAAAGCGCACTTCCGGCTCGAGCTCCAGCGGTTCCTCCGCATGCGGTTGGACGCGGGTATCGCGGCCTATGTGCTGCGAGGCATTCTTACGGCTCTCGGCGTTCCATCTATAGTAATTGAAATCGCGTGATCCATTCTTGATGCCTTGGCTCCAGTAACGCGGATGGAAGGCCATTCCATTCTCCGAGACGAATTCGTACATGGGCGCCCACCAATTGAATTGACACATCGGCGCCGAATACCAAGTGTCGCGATGGGGATGGTGGGCGTAAGCGATCCCGGTCGTAAGATAATCTTTGGGGAAGGCGCAACGCAGACGTGGCACGTCCTGGTATGTCTTGTCGGGAGAGCAGCCAAAGGCATTCAAGACGCGTTGTATAAGCTCTTTTGTTCGGGGGTGGTGGATATAGCTCGGCTTTAGCACCGAAAGGATTTCGACGCACCGTTCGACGGCCAAGCTCTCATGAGCGCGCTGCGGATCGAACGGGGCGAAGGCCTCCTCAATCATTCTGCGAGTATGCTCAACCAGCGCGAGCATCTCCGGCGTTGGCGACAAAATGATGATGTCGCCATCGTAGATCATATTGCGCCATGCCTCATCGTTCCGCGACGGGTCAAAAAATATACCGGTCATGGAGCCCCTCTCCTCGATATTAGTGCCTATGATCCTCACTGGCATTTGGAACTATAGCGCATCTACCGTGCCCTGTTGTCGAAAAAAAACGTGATGCGGCATTAGCAGTCGACGCGGAATATAGCCCTTCGGCGGATGGGTACGTGGTCAGCAGCCACCTCAACGGATGGCGTATAAGGCAGCGATTACGCAGCGTTGGCTAGGCTCGGTATAAAAGGGCGTTTATCGAGTTCCCAAGAACGGTATTCGTGCCCAACGAACACAGGTAGTTCGACCTGGTGCACGGGCGGGGGAGCAGCTGGAAGCGTCATCGCCGCATGAAAGGTGAAACTCTCAGTCACCGCTTGCTGTTCTGGTGATCAAGGCGGCTGGATACGATCCCCCATCGACGGCCGCCCGCTCTGAGCCCCGGCGTCATCCCCCTCGCCGGGGTTCTCTTTTGGCGGTTTGAGCCTGTGAGCCTGCAAGGCTCCCTGCCTTCAGGGTGTCCTATACAGCCCCGCCCCACCCGCGGCTCCGGCTCGACGCCTCCCGCCGTCTCGACCTTCGTCCCAATGCACCACCGGACGACGAACGCGCTCGCGAGGGTGGCATCAGCAAAGTAGATCGAGAGGGCGTCATTCAACACGCCGCGCGTCCCCGAAAGCGTCATGGCCCACCGTCCGCACCGCAGTTCTCATCGAGCCAAGCGCTGATTTGAGCCGGTTTGTGGCGGGTGCATGTCAACCGGGCTAGCAAGCGGGGCCGTCGCAATCATCTTAGCGGGTTTTTGTGTCCTGATATATAAATATGATTGCGTCAAACTCTAGTGATGCCGGAGTCCGAGACTTGGGACCGGGTCCGCGACCGCTGAGATTGCGCCGCGCTCCGCTCCTCGCAATTAAAGTCGTGTAGGTATCATTGTGAGCGTAAGCGCGGGCTGAGACCGACAAAGGAGTCATCGGTTTGGGGCCGACCACGACCAACTATTCGTTCATGTTGTTCAAAGTCACGACCGCCATGTCAATTGCAAACGACGATATTTCGTGCCCTGTAGAAATATAGTCTTGCACTAAGTTAAAATCGCCTCCAATACTGGCTTGTGTTTCATGAATCTTAGCCTGGTACTGATGGAGATATTGATCCCAGTTTTGCCCGTAATACGCCGCGTAATTGTATCCATCCGTTCCGTCCCACTCCGGTGAAGAGTAGCAACAAGGGTTTGTTGAGTCGTTCGCGATAGGGATCTGCAACTGCTTGCGCCCTACCTCATAGCTCCCCATCAGGTACAAGTCCTCATAACCGGCGATATTGTAAAACGGCGTCCAGTTCTGTTCCGCACAGCCCGAACAACCGTCGCCGTGATTTGGATTGTCGGGGCCCACAAACTGGACGCCCGGCATCGACCCCGCGATCTGCACGGAAACTTTGATGCGGGGGTCCAGCGCTGCAAGCACGACCGCCGTCCACCCACCGCCGGAGAAGCCCACGAAATTGTAGTTAGCAAAGGACCGGTAAGTGTCCCAATAATTCATCGCTTGGATCGCCGGCTCGATGAAATACCCCATCGCCGCGTTCCCGTAGTTGGCGAACAGCGCAACATGTGTATCGACATCTCCGCAACCCGGCATGTTCATGGCGAATACGCTGTAGCCGGCGTCGAGCAGCGCCTGCAGCATCTGCGGGACCCGCCCGGAAGAGAAGGCTGACCAGTCACACGTGGAGTTGTGGCCCAAGTTCAGTATTACGACGCGGTCGTTGCTGCTGGCCGCTAGATAGAGGTTGGACGTGTTGGTCTGTCCGTTCGACATCCAAGCAGTGTACTGGTCGACGCGGAGGAGGTTGCCGAGAAGGCCTTGGAACGGGTTGGCCACCCCGAACGTCACCTGCGGTTGAGCTGCACTTACGGAATTCCTGCCCCAGATCTGGGTAATAAGAGCGGCGCGTTTCGCAGTGATGTCTGCTGGGATAGCGATCGTGATATCGGTGTCGATCGCCCGAGCCGGTTGGCCGTAGCCACACAGTACTATCGGCAGGAGCAACATAAGGGAGCGGAAGCCTATGCAATGCCCGTGTTGTACAAGTCTCGGCGTCTGATCCTTGGTAGGCGTCGAAGTGAGACCGTTGATAGGCTGCATGCTCCCCCAGTCCTACATCAGTTAAGATACAGGGCGCACCACAATATGCGGTAACGCCGCGTGCATGAGCCGTCACTGCTATCATCAACATCCCAAATTATAGCCTTTCGTTTTCTGCAAGGGAGAGCAGCAAAATCAGCTTGACTTTGCCCCGAGACAATTTTTTTAATGTCATCTAGGGAACCAAATCCGCTTCCGCCTTCGCCTGTTTTTGTTGGATGCCGTATTCGTTGAAGCGGCTGACAGCCAATTTATCCGACATCCGCCAGATTCCGACGGTTTTGAAGCCAGGATTGTGCTGGCAACAGGGAATCGCTTTCGCCGCAAGTAGGAGGTGATCATAGCCGACGGCTGACGGCAGCGAAACGCCAGACGCACTGCGTTTGTCCGTATCAAGGCACACTTCCCCATCGCCGCGTGCCGGGATCACCCTCTGCGCTGCTCATGCCGCGGCAGGCAGTGTCCATAGTCGCGTGATCAGCGACAGGATGTCGGCGAACATCTTTCGCGACACCGCGACCTCGGCCATCTGGAACGTCACGTAGCGCCCGTGACTGACGACCTTCGCGCCGATCTTGATCAGCTTCTCGCGCAGGCTGGTCAGCGACCACGGCTCCGCCGTCTTCGGCATCGCCAGCGTGCGCATGAAGTTGCCCAGGTCGTAGGCCAGCGCGTGGAGCTGGAGGGCACCGCGTTGGTGGCGAAGGTGCGGCATGACAGCCGTGTCCATTTGATCGCGCCCTTGCCCTCCTTGATCCACCGCACCGCTGTGCCGCGCTGGTTGTAGAAGCGACGACGCGCTCGGCACGCGGCGCCAGGTTGGTCACGATAAAGCCACCTAAACCGCATAAAGACGCATTTCCGTGATCGGGTCGTGTGTCACGAGCGCCGCATGAGTTATCTGGGGCGCGCAACTGTACGAAAGATGAAGGAGGGGGCCCTTCGAATTCGGTAACCTTGGGAATTTCATGCGGACGCTGGCGATACCGAAGGCGGCCGAGCCCTGGTCGCTGATCAGCTTGCGCGATAAGCTGATCAAGATCGGCGCGAAGGTCGTTAGCCACGGGCGCTACGTGACGTTCCAGATGGCCGAGGTCGCGGTGCCGCGGCAGATGTTCGCCGACATCCTGTCACTGATCTTCCGGCTGCGAGCACCACCCGCCGAGGCATGACGAACGCTGGGGTCACATGTGGCAAGCGGCGAGAGGAGAGGTATGCCTCGGTGGGGGCAAAACGGCACCTCAGCACCTTGCCACTGTCAACCGACGGCTTCGATCGCCATTAACGCGCGCTACGCGCGATTTGTCGTTGCCCAAGCCGGTCAAAGGGGCGATCCTGACGTCAAAACCGCCGGGAATCTGGCGAATGTCGGTTGAGAGGGTCATGCACGGTTCTGGGAGCGCCCGGAGGTGAAATTCCTCCGGGCGACTCGACAAGTCCATCACACGTACCCAGCCGTAGGCGCCAAGGGTCTGGCTTGGCCCGCGCGCGTACTAATCCCAACAACCAGATCCTGTCGGGTTATTCGGCGGTAACTCCACGTTGCCGCCACATCACACGCGGCCCCGACGCGCAAAGAAATTTAACATTTAGATGGTAACCGAAACTGTGGTGGAGTTCGGTGTCATGTTGGAGTAGCGGGATTACGCTTGGTATGTTACTCTCTTGTAGCCTGTACTGGAGCATCGGTGGCAATGGGGCATGAAGCGACTACATCGATAAGAGTGATTAACCTGGACAGGTCGGTTGACCGTCGTCAGGCTTTCATGCAAATGGCTGGCGGCACAGAACTAGATTGGGCTTTTTTTCCTGCATGCACCGGCATAACCGAACCATTGCGGTATGATGACCGCGTTGCAGCCCGGCGCTGGGGCCGCCCTCTGTCCCCCGCTGAGATCGGATGCTATTCGAGCCATTTCAAGGTTTGGGAATGGCTAGCAAATTCCAACTACGATCAAGCAATAATTTTTGAAGATGATGTTATCGTAGACTGGGCGATCATAGAGAAATTGGCAATCAATAGATTTAGTGATTATGGAATAAATTTGCTTCGGTTACACATATCATACCCATTTAACTGGAAGATTGTTCAGTATAGATTGTTTTCGCCGAACACTCATCTTATTCGCATAGTTGGAAATGTGCCTGGAGCAGTAGCGTATCTTTTAACAAGAGCCGCAGCGCGCGTCTTTGTATCGAATTACTCCATTGTTGCCGTACCTCTAGACTGGATACTTGCGCGGTATTGGGAGCACCGGATTATCGGTTACTGCATGTTTCCGTTTCCTGTAATCGAACGGCATAGTCCGTCGACTATCGGCGATGAACGTCATGCCGCATCGCGGCGCACCGTTTATGACCGCATCGCCCGCATAGGCTGGCGCATCCATAGCCGAGCGCAACGCGCCTATGTCGAGCGCTGCTTGATAAAGAGATACCCCCTAGGCCCAACCAGAGATTTAGGCCCGCCTTTCCTGCCGTCTAGCCCACCGCTGAAAGGTTAGCCAACTCCGAGCGGCGGCCCAGCGGCTGATGAGTGCCAGGTAGGGATCGGCGGCCATGCGCCTCAGTTCGCGCGAACGGACGCAATATGCTGAATAGCACGCGCGGATCCGGAATCCTCCGTCGCTGTCTCCACATCGGACCGGCTCACAGTCGCCGGTCTTCGGCGCGCGCACCCGATTTGCACTCTCTTCTCCGGTCCAGGATTTCGCACGCCCATCAAGAGCCGGTCTAGCATGCTACTGCATGTCGCGCCGCGAGTAGCGGGGCGGCCACCATTGACGGCCTGGTAACCCCTACCGATCAGTTCGCGGATGCGACCGGCAAGCGTTCGAAGTGCCGTCGGCCTACCTTGAGCCCGAAGTCGCGCAGCACACGGCGCATGCTCATCCCAATGTCATGGCTCTTGGTCGCCGGCAGCTTGCGCGCCGTCAAGGTGGGCCCTGTGGCTTTGCCGCGGCGCTCGGACG
>Ga0306925_10001938_pt1 | contig 17393 bp, 11 predicted proteins | sample flu12Cox44000176_FD_203755 | JGI IMG/M metagenome (GOLD analysis project Ga0306925, IMG submission 203755) | Lab enrichment of tropical soil microbial communities from Luquillo Experimental Forest, Puerto Rico - flux8day.12C.oxic.44.000.176 (v2)... | ecosystem: Environmental > Terrestrial >... | reverse complement strand
GCGTTGGTTCATCGATCCGGTCACCGCGATGTCCTGCCGCAAAGGCAGATCTGCCAGCGCCGAAAGGAGCGCGTAAATCTCAGTGGAACTGGCGCTGTCGCCATCAACGCCGGAGTAAGACTGTTCGAAGCAGATGCTCGCAGCGAGCGATAGCGGCTTGTCTTTTGCAAAGCATGCGCGCAGGTATCCTGCGATGATGTGCACACCCTTATCGTGAAACCGGCCGCTCAGATTCGCCTCCCGCTCGATATTGATCAATCCCGCCTTGCCCAAAGCCGCCGTCGCGGTGATCCGCACGGGCTTGCCAAACGAGTAGCCGCCGATTTCGAGGACGCTCAGCCCGTTCACCTGCCCCACGCACGACCCCGACAGATCCACTAGCAGTGTCTGTTCCTCGATCATCTCGCGGATCCGTGTCTCGATCAGGTTATGCCGCTCAATTTTCGACGCGATCGCCGCCCGCACATGTGCGGCCCGCACAACATTCTCGTTGCACGCCGCGGCTGCGTAGTGGGCCTCACGCGCTAGGTCCGCAATATCTACGAATCGCGCTGTCACTTTGTTGCGGCGTCCCGCCTTGCGCACGCCGTGTTCCAGAATCGCGGCAAAGGCCCCGCGGTCGAAGGGGAAAAGATTCTCTTTCTCGCTCAGAGTTCGAAGTCGTCCGGCGTACTCCTCGATCACCCGGTCGCTCATCGGCATTTCTTCGTCGAATTCCACACGCACCTTGAAAATCTTACGAAAGTCTTCTTCATAGTCGTAAAGAAGTTCGTACAGGTCGCGGTCACCGATCAGAATTACCTTCACATTGATTTCAATTGGTTCCGGTTTCAGAGCCGTCGTCGTGAATGGATAAAAACTCTCGAAAGGCTGAATTTCCAACCGGTTGTGATTCAGCGTGCGCTTCAAAGCCCGCCACACCCCTGGCTCGGAAAGCGCTTCGATCGAATACATGATCAAAAACCCACCGTCGGCACGCAGCAAGGAACCGGCGCGCAGATCCATGAAATCGCTCGTCCAGCCCCCGCGCGCGTCGTAAGTGCGTTGAATCGTGCCGAACAAGTTGGCATATGTCGGCGTGGTCTCAAAAATCACCGGGGGAGAATCCTCGTGATTATGCGCAAGAATCACATTCACCCCGTACACGCGAAATGGATCGCGTTCCGGACCGGGTGCTTTTTGCAACGCTTCGGGGGCCTCCTGCGGTTGCTCCTCTTCCCCTTCCCGTTCCTTAAATGGTCCAAGGTTGTCGAGCAGGTGATGCCGCACTTCTTCAAGATACTCGGAAACATCCGCACCCGGATACTTTTCCTTCAGTTCTTCGATCACTCCATCGACAAGCACCGACGCTGCTTCCTGCTCCAGGTAGCTCAACTCGCTCGCCAGTTCCCGTGAAAGCGTGAGCGTTTTCCGATAGACCACCGTGAATTCCTGCCGGAACTGTTCGTATTTGCGCTCGATTTCCTCGGCCACCCCGCTCTCGAGCTTCCCCTCGTGCACCATTTTCGTGATGTCCTCGATTGGCACCATCTGCCCCTCGAGAACCGGGAAAATTTCCGGCAAAGCCACCGCGCCTACCTGCATGTGGCCGAGCGCAAACTGGTCCCGTGCGATCCGACGCGTGAAGTCGTCCATCAGGTCTTTTTCGCGCACCGAGAACCGTTCGACGATACGCCCCTTCTGCCTTTGAAACGGTTCCCCCTCAAACACCTGAGGAATCCTCCGGCGCAAAAAGTCGATCCCCGCCTGCACATCTTTTTTGAAGGCGTTCGCCGAACCTCGCGGCACGGTCAACAGCCTCGGCCGGTCGGGATTCTTGAAGCTGTTCACGTAGCAGCGGTCCAGGGAAGGTTTAGTGACCGGATGCAGATCCTCGATCATCTGCGCAATCGTTCCGCCACGGCTGGTCCCCGCCAGCCCGCACACGAAAACGTTGTATCCGGGCGCGGAAAGCTCAACGCCCATCTTCAGCGCGCGCAGGGCCCGCTCCTGTCCCACGAAGCCTTCGCGCTTTTGCGCCTGCGCTGTGGTTTCAAAAGGAATGCGCGAAAGCTCGCAGCGCCAGCGCAACTTTTCCGCGTCCAGCTCCACAACTCTTCGATGCGAATTAACGTTCGTCTCACTCATTCGAGCGCGTACTCTAGCACAGCCCGAACCATCTCGCCGGGCTTTTGCAACCCCCATCACACAAGCAGTTACGCTTGTTCGGTCTCCAGCCGCTCCCGGCTCTCCATGTAAACCCGGAAGACACCGAGTGCCGCGGCTACCACCGTCGGCCCGATCACCAATCCCAGCAATCCGAAGACCTGCAAGCCACCCAGGATGCTCAAAAACACCAGCAGGTCGTTCAGCCGCGTACGGTTGCGCAGCAGCAGCGGCCTCACCAGGTTATCCGCCACTCCAGCCACGCCTCCGCATATCGCGACCACAATAACGGCTTTGCCCCAGTCTCCGTTCGCACCTAGCCACAGTGCCCCGGGCACCCAAATCAGCGCCGAACCGACCACCGGCACGATCGAGAAAAACGCTACGAGCAAACCCAGGAACACCGGCGCCTTCACTCCGGCCAGCGCGAATGCGGTTCCCCCCAAAATGCCCTGAATCGCCGCAATCAACAATGCAACTGCGACACTCGCAAAGATCAAGTCCCGCGATTCGGACAGCATGTCGTCCTGAAGTTTCCTTTCAAACGGAATCAGATGCCGCACCGCGCGCATGAGCTTTTTTCCGTCGCGAAACATGAAGAACAGCGCGAACAGAGTTATGAACAGGCTCATCAAAAGCGAAAGCGCGTTCTTCACCATCAATCCAAGGCTCGACGCAAGATAGGCCGCAATTCGTTCCGCCCCCTGGCGCAGCGGTCCCACGAAATCAATGTCTTGCATCGATTGGGGCAGATGTTCGCGGATCCAGTCCAGGGAAACCATTGGGAGGGTTCCACGTGCGCCCAGAAATGCGCGCATCCGTGCCGACGCGTCGATGGCCTCTCGCGCTGCGTACAGAAGCACGAAGAGCACAGGCAAGATCAGCAGCAAGGTCACTCCCATCGAGCAAATCAGTGCACCCGTTGTTGGCGTAAGCCGCTTCTCCAGCCTCTCGTACACCGGGTAAAAGAAAATGGCGAAAATTGCGGACCATGCCAGAGGCGCGGCAAACGGCTCGACAATCAGGAAAACCAGATACCCCAGCACCACCAGGGCTCCGTACGACAGGACAGTGGTCAACCTATCACTCGTCGATGTGTTTCGGTTGGCTTGGGTCATCGGCGTTATATAATCCATTGAGTTCCCGTGAACGGGTTCGTGTTGGACCCGTCGGACGTCACAGCGCGCCCCAGGGGAAGCCGCATCACATGCCCTTACGAAAGATCCCATTCAACTATGCGCAGGCGCGCCTTCTTGCTGTACTTGCTTTAATCAATTTTGTCAACTTCGCCGATCGCCAGGTTCTGAATCCTCTCGTGCCTCTATTGCGCCAGCATTTCGGAGTAAGCGATGCCCAACTGGGCTCCCTGCAGATGGTATTGCTAGTCGTGCTCGCTTTGGCCAGCATTCCCTCCGGCTACCTCGCCGATCGATTCAACGAGCCCAAAATCATCGCCACGGGCGTGATCTTCTGGAGTGTTGCCGCGATTTCGAGCGGCCTGGTCCCGACATTTTCCCTGCTCATTCTTGCCCGGGCGTTCGTCGGCGTCGGCGAGGCCGCCTACGCTCCCGCGGCTCAATCGCTCATTTCCGACTCCTTCTCCAAAGATAACCGCGCTCTGGCTCAATCCATTTTTGCGTCGGGCATGATTCTCGGCGGCGTTTCGGGCCTGGCTCTCGGCGGGGTAATGGGCGAACACAGTGGCTGGCAGCACGCGTTCATCATCGTTGGCGTACTCGGCTTGATTCCGGGCCTGACCGCGCTCAAGCTGAAAGAACCCCCGCGACGGCCGCGGTCGGAGGTCGTCAGCATCGGACAACTTTTGCGCGTACCCGCTTTTGTCGCGATGATTGCGGCAGGCATCTGCGTCACCTTTTCGAGCGTCTCGTTTGTCACCTGGGGCATCGACTACGCCACCAACTACAAAAACTTCAGCATCAAGGAAGCAGCTCTTTCCCTCGCCATCATCGCGCTTCTTTCGTCGGTCTTCGGCGCTCTCTCCGGCGGGTTTTTTGCTGACCGCCTGCAGAAGCGTTTTGTCTTCGGGCGTGTCCTGGTAATCGCCTGCGCGTTTCTGGTCGCAGCCCCTTTTCTTCTGCTCGCCATTCAGTCCGAAGAAAAGTGGGTCGTGCTGGCCGGCTTCTTTGTCTCCATGTACTTCATGTCCTGGTATCACGGACCCACGACGGCGGTCATCCACGATCTGACGCCGCAGCGCGCGCACGCCACCGCCATTGGCGTTTACATGTTCGCCACGCAGTTGCTCGGCGCTCTCGGGCCGCTTTTCATCGGCCGCATTTCCGATCTCAGCGACCTGCAAATCGGTTTGCAGGCGGCGGCCGCCGTAATGGTATTTGGTGCCCTGCTCTTGCTACTCGTGATCTACTTTATCCGCCGCGATGGTCTACACCATCCTCGCCTCGCGGTTTTCCGTGCTGAGGATGAAACCGCAGTCAAAGCTGAGCCCCAGTTCACCGACTGACGCTTTGCTCAGTTTGGTCTTTCTGATTTTAATCGAAAGGTTCGTTGGTGCGGCTGAAAGCGTCCGAGCAATTCGAGACAGCTGTCCGTCCCGAAGGAAAGCGATGGACCTGCTTTGTTGTCTCGTCTACTTGATTCCCAGCAACTCGATCAGTTGTGTCACTTCCTCGCGGGGTACATCGTAGAGTGGCCGCTCGTCTTCCTCCTCCAGCCGTTCGCGGATATATTCAGCGGCTACAAAGCTCGCCTCGCGGTCGGTCAGATCACGCCCTGCCTTTTGCCGGAAGTCGACAAACGCGGCGTGCGCCAGGCCAACGATGTGCCCTTCCCCATCGACCACGAACTTTGAATCAATCGTGTCACTGTGGCGCGTGGCAATGCCATTCCAGATGTGCGAGAAACCGACGCTGTACAGGTGGCCGCTGAGCTTCGAGACTACCTCGAAAGGGCTCACAAACTGGTTCATGGCTCCGTTATTGGCTAGCACGGGTAGCGATGGCACGGCGTTCCTCTTTTGCTTTCAATTCTCCGACCATTAGTTTCTGACTCCCTCGTCGCCGTGTCAATCCCCGCCGGTAGTGCGCAGCGAGAAGTTACTCCACTCTATTCGGCCGCCGAATTCCCGCCGCTTCCGCGGTGACGTCGGTATACTTCAACCCCGCCCCGGTATTGAAAAGCACCACGCGGTCTTCCGGCTTGAGGTCGCCCACCTTCAACAGGCGGTCGTAGGCCGCCGTTGCCGCCGCGCCTTCCGGGCAAAGAAAGATTCCTTCATTCCTCGCCCAATCTTTCAACGAGGCGAGAATTTCCTCGTCAGGCAGGGCCACCGCCAAGCCACCCGATTCGCGAAGAATCTCCAGCATGATGTAATCGCCGTAGGGCTTCGGTACACGCAAACCCGAGGCAAACGTTGCCGCATCCCTCCACATCTCGCTGACTCCTTCTCCATGTTCAAACGCCCGCACTACGGGAGCGCAACCCGCCGCTTGTACCGCGACCATCCGCGGGCGCTTCCCGGCACGCACCCATCCCAACTCTTCCAGTTCCGCGAACGCTTTCCACATCCCGATCAAGCCGACCCCTCCGCCTGTCGGATAAAAAACCGCTTCGGGATACTCCCACCCCAGCTGCTCGACCAGTTCATACCCCATGGTCTTCTTGCCTTCCACGCGAAACGGCTCCTTGAGCGTGGAAACATCAAACCAGCCTTCTTTTTCTTTCCGTTCCGCCACCATCCGGCCGCAATCGGAAATCAGTCCATCCACCAGCGTGACATCCGCCCCGTACACTACGGCCTCCAGATAATTCGCGAACGGCACATCCTTCGGCATAAAGAGGTGCGCCTCGAGCCCTGCGGCCGCAGCATAAGCTGCCAGAGCGCCCGCTGCGTTTCCGGCCGAAGGCGCTGCCAGCTTTTTCAACCCATAGTGCCGCGCCATCGTCACGGCCATCGCCAGGCCACGCGCTTTGAAACTTCCCGTGGGATTGGCGCCTTCCTCCTTCAGGTAAGCATTCGGATAGCGCCGGCTGCGAATCATTGGCGTCCAGCCTTCGCCAAGAGTGACCGGCTGCTCTATCTCCGGAAGCACCGCTCGATACCGCCACATGCCGCTCCAGTGTGAAGCGGAGCCTACCCTGGAGATTTCACGATGGACGAGTCCGCGCAACCCTGACAGGTCATAGCGGACATAAAGCGAACCGGCGCAATTCGCGCACACCGTTCGCGGCCCGTTCGCAGGAAACTGCGATCGGCAACGGGAACACTCGAAGTGACCGATTTCTGCCACGCAGCGAAGATAGCAGCCGGTCGATCGCTCGGCAAGTTTGTGCTGCTCCTAAAGAAGCGCTATTTCAAATCGCAGGCACGAGTATATGATGGCGCGTCACAACCAGTTGTTAGCACGACCGTCGCACGGCGATTCCGCAGCTTCCAAGGAACAGAATTGTCCGACAATTCCTCCAAGTCATCGCGTTTTTTTCTGATTGGCGGTTTGCTGCTATTCGCACTGGGTTCGCTGCTACTCGTGCCGCTCCGAGAACATCCCTGGGTGATGGCTCTGCGCTGGGCGGGCCTGCTCCTGCTCCTTTACGGCGCGCGCAAGCGTTCTCTTACCTACTGGATTCTCTTCGCCATGTTTTTCGGCCTCGAATTGGGCCTCGACTGGCCGCAGTTTGCCGGACATCTCCGTTTTCTCAGTGACATTTTCCTCCGCTTGATCAAGGTGATCGTTGCCCCGCTGATCCTCGGGACTCTCGTCACCGGCATTGCCGGCCACGGCGACTTGCGCAAGGTTGGCCGCATTGGGCTTAAGAGCCTCGTCTATTTCGAAGTGGTCACAACGGTCGCGCTGTTCATTGGGGTCGCCACGATCAACCTGACCCGCGCCGGTGTCGGGCTTGTCCTGCCGCCCGCTCCCGAAGGACAGCCGCTGCCGAACGTCGGCGGCTTGCGATGGGACGAATTCATCGTCCATGTGTTCCCCGAAAATCTCGCCAAGGCAGTGGCCGAAAATCAGATCCTTCAAGTCGCTGTGTTTGCCATCCTCTTTGGCATCGCTCTCACACAAGTACCTGAAAAATACCGCCAGCCGATGTTGAGTCTTGCCGAATCGCTCACCCAAATCATGTTCCGCTTCACCAACATTGTCATGTACTTCGCACCCGTCGGCGTGGGAGCCGCGATGGCCTACACCGTCGGCCATTTGGGGATCAGCGCTCTTCTGCCATTGGGGAAGCTGGTGCTTACGGCTTACGGGGGTCTGCTCGCCTTCTTGCTTCTCGTGTTGCTTCCGATCGTGTGGATGGCTCGCCTCCCGGCAGGCCGGTTTTTGAACGCCGTCGCCGAACCTGCGACAATTGCCTTCGCCACCAGTTCCTCCGAAGCCGCCCTGCCGCGCGCCATCGAATCGATGGAAGCCTTCGGCGTCCCTCGCGAGATTGTCGCGTTTGTGATTCCCGCGGGCTACAGTTTCAATCTCGACGGCTCGACACTGTATCTCGCAATGGCATCAATTTTTGTGGCCCAGGCCGCGGGAATCCCGATGTCATGGTCGCAACAACTTTTCATGGTCTTCATTTTGATGTTGACGAGTAAAGGTATCGCCGGCGTGCCTCGGGCCGTGCCCGTGGTACTCATCGCCACGGCTGGCTCGCTGCATTTGCCCACCGAACCGATCTTCCTCATCCTCGGCGTTGACGCCCTGATCGATATGGTCCGCACATCCGTGAACGTAACCGGGAACTGCCTAGCCAGCGCCGTCGTCGCGCGCTGGGAAGGCGAACTGCCCGCCTCCTAACGTACAGTCTTGCGCACGAACCCCGCCCACTACGTTAAACTTGTAAAGATATGATCTCGGTAGAAAATGTCACAATGCGCTTCGGCTCTCGCGTCCTCTTCGAGGATGTGACCACCACTTTCATGGCTGGGCGCCGCTACGCCGTTTCCGGCCCCAATGGCGCCGGCAAATCCACGTTCATGAAAATCCTCACCGCCGAGCAGGAGCCCACTCATGGCAACGTCACACGCCCCAAGCGAATCGGCGTCCTGCGCCAGGACCAGTTTGCCTTCGACAAATTTCGTGCCCTCGACACCGTCGTCATGGGAAACGCCACGCTCTGGCAGGCCCTCGAGGAACGCGAGGCGCTCTACGCCAAGCCGCACGACGAACTGACCGACCAAGACGGCATGCGCCTTGGCGAACTGGAAGGGATTGTCGGCGAAGAAGGCGGCTACACTGCCGAAGCGGACGCCGGCGTGCTTCTCGACGGCCTCGGCATCAACGCTTCGCTGCACGAACGCAAAATGGGCGAATTGCAAGGCGGCCAGAAAGTCCGCGTTCTCTTGGCCCAGGCCTTGTTCGGCAATCCTTCCGCTCTGCTTCTCGACGAGCCGACCAACAACCTCGACCTCGATTCCGTGCACTGGCTCAAGGAATACCTCACCGAATACCACGGCGTCCTCATCGTGATTTCGCACGACCGCCACTTCCTCAACAGCGTATGCACGCACACCGCCGACATCGACTACCAGACCATCATCATGTACCCGGGCGGCTACGACGATATGGTTCTGGCCAAAACGCAAATCCGCGCGCGCATGGAAGCCGACAACGCCGTCCGCGAAAAGAAAATCGCTCAACTAAATGAATTCATCGCTCGCTTTTCCGCTGGCACGCGTTCGGCTCAAGCCACTTCCCGCAAGAAAGAGGTCGAGCGCCTGCAGACTTCCGAACTTGCCAAGTCCAACATTCAGCGGCCGTACATTCGCTTCCAAATCGAAGTTTCCTCAGGCCGCGTTCCGCTCGAAGTTAAGCGCCTTACGAAGTCGTACGACGGCCAGGTAATTTTTCAGAACTTTTCCGCCAGTGTGACGCGCGGTGAAAAGATCGCGCTCACCGGGCGCAACGGCGCCGGTAAAACAACCATGCTGAAATCGCTGATCCGCAACGCGGGACAATTCATCGGCGACGCTGAGCGCCAGTTCCCGATCGATTCCGGCAACGTTGCGTGGGGCCATGAAGTCAGCGTTGGCTATTTCCCGCAAGACTTCGGCTACACGATCGATAAAAGCAAAGGTGTGAACGCACTCGAATGGCTCTGGCAATTCAAGCCGCAGGCAACGCAGGAAGAAATACGCGGATTCATGGGACAGATGCTGTTTAGCGGGGAAGACGCGCTGAAACCGACGGCGGCCCTTTCCGGTGGCGAATGCGCGCGGCTGATTTTCTGCCGCCTGATGATTCAGAAACCGAACTTTCTGGTGCTCGACGAGCCGACCAACAACCTCGACCTCGAATCCATTAACGCGTTAAACATTGCGCTGCAGAAATACGACGGCACGCTACTGCTCGTTACGCACGACGAAGACGTGCTCGAAGAAGTGGCCAGCCGCGTCTGGCACTTCAAGGAAGGCAAAGTCGAAGACTTCAAGGGCACGTACGAGGAGTATCTCCATTCGGCGCAACAGAAGAGCGTCGCCGCGCCCCAACGAGTCCGCTAGCGCGCAACCGCGGCCGGTGTTTCGGCTTGCGCGTAGCTCTTGATCGCGCCGGCTACGCCCGCGCCCGCCGAGTGGCGATGTCCCTGGTCGAGCAGAGCCTTGTCCATCGCGGCGAGCAACTGCAAAATAAACTGCTTCTGGCTGCAGTAGCCCATGGTGCCGAGCCGCCAGATTTGTCCCTTGAGTGCGCCGATGCCTCCGGCAATTTCAATGTTGAATTCGTCGAGCAACTGATCGCGGAACTTGACGTCGTCCACGCCCCCCGGAATCATCACGGCGGTCACCGTGACCAAGCGATCTTCCGGCTTCTCGACGAGCAGCTTCAGCCCCATCGCTTCAACACCAGCCACCAGCGCCAGTTGGTTGAGGCGATGCCGTTCCCAGCGCGCCTCGAGCCCCTCCTCGAGCAGGATGCGCATAGCCTCACGCAACGCGTAGATCAGCGAGATCGGCGGTGTGTGGTGGTACAACCGGTCCTTGCCCCAATAGTTCATTGCCGTAGTCAGGTCGAAGTACCAGCTCTGCACCTTCGTCTTGCGATTCCGGAACGCTTCCTCAGCCCGCGAACTTACCGTGATTGGCGACATGCCCGGAGGGGCACTGATGGCCTTCTGCGAGCCACTGAAGCAAATATCGATGCGCTGTTTATCGACGTGCAGCGGAACAGCGGCGAGCGAAGCAACCGTATCGACTACCAGCAACGCGCCGCACTCGTCGGCAACCTGGCGGATCGGGTCGATCGCCGTGAGCACTCCAGAAGAAGTCTCACCCTGCGCAAAGCCAATCATTTTAATCTTGCGACCTTTCGCCACCTTGCGAACGTCCTCGGCATCGACCGGCTTGCCATAGGGCACATCCACAAGGTGAACCGTCGCGGGAGTGTGTTGCGCGATAACATGCATGCGCTGCGAGAACAGCCCGTTGACGCAGCAGATCGCTTCGTCGCCGGGTTCGAGCGAGTTCAGCACCGAAGCTTCGATGCCACCAGAACCGGAAGCGGACAACGGGAACGTAATGCGATTTTCGGTCTGGAATACCTGGCGCATCAGAACCTGTGTTTCTTCCATGCAGCCGCGGAACCAGGGATCGAGGTGGCCGACGATGGGCATCGCAAGAGCACGGTAAACCCGGGGATCGATGGAGCAGGGCCCCGGGGTCATCATCAAACGAGTCGGAGGATTGAGTTCGCCGATTGCATTAGTCATCGGTTTAGCCTTTCACGTTACATCGTGAAGTTTTTAGGACGAACCGCAGGACGTACTTCGGGGAAGCGCAGGAGTACGGCGGCAAAAGCTAGTTTGGCGCATTGGGCTGCGGCAGCGCAACGGTCAAATTGGACGCCGACCGGCGGGCCTCCGCTCGCACCAACTGCTATATAGCTGTTCGGATCCTTTTTGGACCGTACTTAGCAAACTTCCCGCAAAAATTTATGCTGTTGCGTTTACCGCTATATAGGTCTATAGTCTCGGCCGTCGAAATACCCTGTGCCGAGGTGATCCCGATGAAAATCCGTGTTTCTCCGCGTTTGCATCAGTATGTTCTGCCCATTCTGCTGACCGGCTTGCTGCTCCTTCTGGTCTTTCCGCTTGCCGCCGCAGAATCCGGTGACGACGACCACCACCCCGCCCGGGTCATCGGAGGCTATTTCGAGGAGTGGAGCATTTACTTCGCCGGATTCAATATTGCCAATCTGCAAACGAACGGTGTAGCCAACAAGCTTACGCACTTGACTTATGCGTTTGGCGAGGCGACGCCTACCGGATGCGCGATTGCTGACTCCTGGGCCGACTATCAATCTCCGTACCTTCCGAGCGTGAGCGGGGCTCCGTACGCCGGACCGCTGTACGGCAACTTTGCGGCGCTCCAGCAATTGAAGCAGCTTCACCCCAATCTGAAGGTGCTGATTTCGCTTCTGGGAGCGGGTGGTTTCTCCGCAGCCGCAAGCACCGCCTCGGGACGCGCAGCTTTCGTTGCGAATTGCATCGACCTCTTCATCAACGGCAATCTCGGCGCCGGACTTTCTGCGGCGGGCGTGTTCGACGGATTCGATATCGACTGGGAATTTCCGACCCCGTCTGACACCGTAAACGCGACGCTGCTGATCAAGGAGTTCCGCAAGCAACTCAACGCCTTGGGCAAAACGAATGACAAGCACTATCTGTTGACGATGTTCGGTCCCGCAGGCCAGCAGAACTTCTCCAACATTCAATTAGCGGCGGTCGCCGAGCAACTGGATTTCTACAACGTCCAGGGATACGACTTCCATGGGACCTGGGAGACTTCGACAAATCATGCTTCGCCGCTGTTTGATGACCAGCAGGATCCCGTACGCGACGAAAACTTTTACATCGACTATACCATTGGCGCTTACCTTGAGGCTGGCGTGCCTCCGAGCAAACTCGTCCTGGGCATCCCGATCTATGCTCGCGGCTGGACAGGCGTCCCCAGCGCCAACAACGGCCTGTACCAGAGCTCAACCGACCCCGCTCCGTTTCCACCGCCGGACTATCTGCAGACACCTGGGGTCATTACCTATCGAACTCTGAAGGGCCTGTCCGGGTTCACGCGCTATTTTGACTATAAGAGAATCGCGGTCTGGCTCTACGATCCCAACTCGCGAACGTTCTGGTCTTACGACGACCCGGTTACAGTGTGGCTGAAGACCGCTTACGTGCGCACGCGCGTTGAAGGCGGCCTCGGCGGAACATTTGTGTGGGCGCTGAAAGATGACGACGTGAACGGCACGATCGTAAAGACAATGGCGGCTGGCCTGCAGTAATCGCTTTCAGGAAACCGGGTTTGCCTTCCGGCCGACAGCGGTCCCGGACCGGGTGTTTTTTGTTAGCGTCGCAGTAAGGGGCTTACGGCGGCGTTGCGCGTAAGCGTCGGGAGGAAAGAAGTTAGCGGAGCCGTTCGCGGGATTACCAGATACTCGGTAATCTGCGAGGTCGGAACAGGGCGTCACGGTTCGGTTCCGGTTAAGTGGCTTGGGCGATCGCTACTTTCCGGATGCCGCTTTCGAGCATCATTCCTGCGTCGATAGAAAGCAGTTGCGCAAGGCGGGCCACAACACCAGTCCAGCCGGTCTGATGACTAGCACCGATCCCGGCGCCATTATCACCGTGAAAGTATTCGTAGTACAGAATCAGATCCCGCCAATACGGATCGTTCTGGAAGATAGCGGTTTTGCCGTAAACGGGGCGAGTCCCGTCGGGTTGGCGCAGGAAGATGCTGACCAAACGACGGCATATCTCTTGAGCGACCTGATAGAGAGTCATCTGCTTGCCGGAACCGGTCGGACACTCGATTTTGAAAGAGTCACCATAGAACATATAAAACTGGATCAGTCCGCGGATGATGAGCAGATTGATCGGGAACCACACCGGACCGCGCCAGTTCGAGTTGCCGCCGAACATGGCGGTCTGTGATTCGGCCGGCTGGTACTGCACAATATATCTTGCATCTTTTACGTCGAACTCGTACGGATGTTCCAGGTGCCAACGAGAGAGAGAACGAATGCCGTGAGGGCTCAGGAAGCGGCTTTCGTCGAGCATGCGAATGAGGATCCGCCGCAACTTCTCTTCTCCGCAAACCGCCAACAAGTGGCGACCCGCATAGCCGGCTTTTTCAAAGGGGTGGATCTTAGCGACCAGGTCCGGATACTTGCGCAGAAAGGCTGCGGCGCGCTTCGCTACGCTCGGAAACCCATCAATCGCGGTGGGAGAGACGATCACGGTAGAACATAGAGGAAGGAGGCCAACCATGGAGCGGACCTTCAACCGCATTGCTTGCCCACCAGGAAGATACAAGACGTCATAAAAAAAACCGTCTTCTTCGTCCCAGAGTTCATCACGGTTCTCGCCAATGCGGTCCATCGATCCGGCAATCCACATAAAGTGTTCCAGGAACTTTACAGCAAGGCCTTCATAAGAAGGGTCCTGGTGGGCCAGTTCGATAGCAATCTCAAACATTTGCTGACAAAACAGAGCCATCCAGGCGGTGCCATCGGCCTGCTCCATGAACCCACCGGTGGGTAGAGTCGCGCTGCGATCAAAAACGCCGATATTATCGAGCCCCAAGAAGCCGCCCTCAAAGATGTTGCGTCCCCGTGGGTCTTTGCGGTTAGCCCACCAGGAAAAGTTGAGGAGAAGCTTCTGAAAAACAGTCTCTAGAAACTCTACATCGCCCACGCCGTGCGCGTGCTTGTCGGAGTTGTAGGTGAATAGGGCAGCAAAGGCATGCACTGGGGGATTAACGTCGCCGAAGTTCCACTCGTAGGCAGGCAGTTGACCGTTGGGGTGGAGGTAAGTTTCCTTCAAGACCAAGGAAAGCTGTTCCTTGCCGAAGTCAGGATCGACGGCGTCGAGAGCGATGGTGTGGAAGGCCAGGTCCCAGGCTGCATACCAGGGATACTCCCATTTATCGGGCATGGAAATGATGTCGTCGTTGATCATGTGGAACCAGTTGGAATTACGAACGCTGGGGTTCATCTTGCCGAGCAAGGGAACGTGGCCATGCTCGGTGAGCCACTGGTCGAGATCGAAATAGTAGTACTGCTTGCTCCACAACATCCCGGCCAATGCCTGGCGGTACACACGGCGTTCATCTTCGCTGAACGAATTGGGCACGATGCCATCATAGAAGTCGTTCGCGTCCGTAAGCCGGGCGGTGAACATCTCATCGAACTTGTCGAAAGGTTGAGTCGATGGCTTTTCAGCCAATCGAAGACGTATGGCTTTGCTGCCTCCGGCAGGCACTTCCAAGCGGTAGTACGCGGCGGCTTTCGTGCCAGTCCTCGATGGATTCACGGCTCCCTGTTGGCCAGAAATGACGTAGGCGTGAAAAGCGTCCTTTACGTACGGAGAGGAATTGGGCTGGTCCCACAAGCGGCTGACGTTCGTCTCATTTTCTGTAAACAAGAACTCCGGATTGTCTTCGCAGCAAAGAGTGCGCTCGCCAAGTTTCTCGTGGGAAGCCAAGATCGTCCCATCTTTGGCCAGGCGCAAAGAGGGCTTGGCCGCATCCTTCTCCCACGACCAGGTATTCCGGAACCACAGTGTCGGAAGCAGATGAAGATCCGCTTTCTCGGTACTGCGATTGTGAACCGTGATGCGGATGAGCAGGTCTTCCGGATCCGCTTTGGCATACTCGACAAATACATCGAAGTATTGATTGGCATTGAACACGCCGGTATCCAGGAGTTCATACTCAAACTCCTCGCGAGACCGGCCGCGGTTGGTTTCAACGAGATCGCGATAGGGAAACGCCTGGTGGGGGTACTTATAGAGATACTTCATGTAGGAATGAGTCGGAGTGCTGTCGAGGTAGAAATAGTACTCCTTCACATCTTCGCCGTGATTGCCCTCGCTGTTGGTCAAGCCGAACAAACGCTCTTTCAGGATCGGGTCGCGGCCGTTCCAGAGAGCAATCGCGAAACAAAGTTGTTGCTTGTCATCCGAGACGCCCGCCAATCCATCTTCGCCCCAACGGTAGGCGCGGGACCGCGACTGGTCGTGACTGAAGTAGTTCCAGGCGTTGCCGTCCTGACTATAGTCTTCGCGAACCGTGCCCCACTGCCTCTCGCTGAGATAGGGTCCCCATTTCTTCCATGGCACAGCTGAGTCACGCGCTTCGTTCAGGCGGACTTGCTCTTTGGTTTCCGGATAACCCGTAGGAGTCTTCTGAATGGGAGTCATTCGTCTCTCCTTTTCCTGCTTTCGTAGTTGGACAGTAGGAAACTGCGCTTAGACGGGAACGGCAGAGCTTGTAAGGATATTCCAGCGCTGTGTTCCTGACAACAGGCGGCCGCTATCGCTGTGGGCGCAGGTGGTTTCGGTGAATATGGCCGAGGCCGCTGATATCCGGCAAGTCAGACGGCGCTGCCATTTCGCGGAACAAATATCCGATCGTCAGGAGGTTGCGACAAATGATCGAATCCTCTCAGTCTTCCAGTCGTCCCGTGCGCAGTGTGTTTTACGTCCCTTTGGAACTCGTGCCGGATTGCGGCTTTACCATTTTTCTCGCTATCGTCAGCACTTTAAGCTGTTTTGTGGTTGCTTTGTGCTGTGTGGCTGCGAGAGGTCAAATAGCCGGAGCCTGCCGCATCTCGAATCCGACGGCGGGTAACGACGCTCACACGAAAAGGACCCGGCTGTCGATTTGACCGGGCCTGACGGGTAAAACGAAAGTCAGGACGGAGATGCAAACCTAACATGCGGCGAACCGAGAGAGTGAACACGAACTTCCGAATCGCATCGGCAAGTCGAGTGGGCTGGTCGATGGGCAGCAGGTGCCCCCTATCGCGTATGACCGTGATCTTCGCTCCTGGGATTCTCGCGCTGGATCTTGCCGCGGCGGGGTATGCGACACCCTTCTGACCGGCAACTGCGGTTCGAATTGATCGTCGGTCGCGGCGGCTGGGTCCCCGTGAGCTACAGGCACTCAGTTGGAGCCTTCGACGGCGGTGCGACGTGGCTTTGGTCTTTGCCACAGGATGTCGGAATCCGACGCTTGATTTGGATAGAACTTCTCGGACTCCGCGTTCGTGGGAACGAGGACGACATCAACGCGGCGGTTGTAGGCCAGCCAGGTGGTACGGGAATCGCGCACACGCTTTTCCGGAGGCTGGTTGGGATTTCGGCTTTGCAGGTCGCTGACCGTGGCTTTGTCGAGCGGTTTCTCCTTGCCATACGCTGAGGTATCGATCTTCTCCGCCGCGATTCCCTGCGAGACCAGGAAATCCTTGACGAGTTGGACCCGGAATTCAGACAAAGCGTCGTTGTACTTGTTCGAGCCGCGATCGTCGGTGAATCCGCCAAGCGAGAGCTTCGCGTCAGGGTCGTACTCGAGGTACTGCTTGAACCCGGAAGCGAGGTTGCTGAGGACTTCCTGTTGACTGCGAACGAGTCCGAGATTCGGCTGGTCCTTGGTGGGATAAGCCGTCGGGAAGAACACGCTGTGAAGCAGAACGGTGGGAATGGGCTCGACGGAACCCTTCATGTGTACTGCAACCGTTTTGACGTCCGAGCCGCCGCAAACATTGGATGCCTTTAGGGTGTATTGGAACTGCTCGTCGACGGGGCCATCGCCAGTCTGCGTCGGGCTGAGAGTGAGGGACTTCGTGCCGCTGGGATCCACGGAGCCACCGGGGTCAAGCGAAACGGCGTCGACGTTGGACGTCGACCAGCTCAGCGTTGTGCTGTCCTGTTTCAGGACCTTATCGCCGATACGGCGGTAGGAGACCTCCGTCGGTGAGGCGGTCAGCGAGGATTGCACGACAGGATTGACTTCGACGGTTGTACTCGGCGTAACGACACCACCGGGTCCCGAAGCGGTAAGTTGATACGTCGTTGTTTGCCGAGGCGAAATGGTCTTTTCGCCGGAGGTCGGAACGGGGCTCATGCCGCTCATATCCGCTTCGACGGTTTCCTTCGAAACCCAAGCCAGCTGCGTCGCTTGGTTGCAATCGATTTTCGAGGGATTGGCAGAGACCGATCCGCTGACGGGCGCAACAGCCACGGTAGCGCTGGCAATGCCGGCCCTAAAGCGTGGTACCGATTCAGGCAGGTCGCCGGGGATGCAATTTGTTCTGCACTCCGATCCGCGTTTCCAGGGCTTAGCCTTTTCTTTTCCGTTCGGGATATAAACAATCACACGCTGGTCTGCCGCGACTGTAATCGGACCGGACCACAGTTCCTTGCCATACCGCGTCACCGTCACTTGGTGCGTTCCTGGTGGCACGATCAACTCCTGGCGCCAAAATAAAGCG
>Ga0306925_10001935_pt1 | contig 17411 bp, 16 predicted proteins | sample flu12Cox44000176_FD_203755 | JGI IMG/M metagenome (GOLD analysis project Ga0306925, IMG submission 203755) | Lab enrichment of tropical soil microbial communities from Luquillo Experimental Forest, Puerto Rico - flux8day.12C.oxic.44.000.176 (v2)... | ecosystem: Environmental > Terrestrial >... | reverse complement strand
AGGAAACGTAAGAATCTGGCATTATTCTCCCTTCAACTGGCCGCGGGCAACGCCTGAATAACCACGCCGCGATTTTGCGGTCTAAAAACGTGATGGGGATGGGAGTCATCCCCGGCTGAAGCGAACACCGCGATCGCTTCTGGAGCCGGTGGTGCGATTGTCGAAGCCGCCAGCCAGGGCGTGACGCGCCTAGGCGGGGTCCTCGCGAGGTGGCGGCCGCCGAGCGCCTCACCGTCGAATCGTCGAATGCCTGAACCTAACATTGGGGATCGGAACAGCTATGGCTCTTGTGTCCGTGAATTTCGGACCGCAAAATTGCGGCGCGGTTCCCGGACGTTTGCCCACGACCAGGTGCGGCGAAGATGGTCGAAGATTATTACGATTTTCCAATGGGTTCTGATTTTTGAGAAGTCGGTCAACCGCCGACGCGGACCGCGATGGTGGCCGCAAATTGGCGCGGCTGCGACGCGGCTGTGGGGGCGGCATCGTCGCTCTCGCCTTGGAAAATAGACCACGACGCAAAGGAGCTCAGCGCCGCTCGAATTTGCTATGTCCACCTTGCGGGTCGTCTGGTTGTAGACCTAACCGACTTTTTCACTACCCACGAATTCATCGCTCTGAGCGATGAAGCTGCTGAGATTACGCCACTCGGCCCGTCTTCTCAATAGGTTCGGGATTGACCTTCTCGGGCTTAATTCGACGCGCGGTTACTACTGCCGATTCTGCATCGATTGGACCGAACGAAGACCACACATTGCGGGTGGGTAGAGGCGGCGCTCACAAAGCGCTACTTCGATGTCGGCTGGATCGAAAGAATGAAGCACAGCCGGAATGACGAATAAGCCTGTGATATTACTCGATTCATCTCAGGCTGGGCTGTGAATCACAGCTCCAGTTTCGGCAGGTCGATCCACCGGCGCTCCCTGTGGCTCTGGTAGCAGGCTTCGGCTAGCTGGAGGCTTTTAGTGCCTTCGAGAAAGGGTGAAGGGAACGGCGCGTCTTCGACGACATGCCGCAGAAACAGTTCCCAACCGGCGCGATAGCCATTGCGAACCGGCTCGAGATCCGGCATTTCCTGCCATTGCTGGTCGAATATCACTGGTTGCGGCCGTTCCGGGTCGAAAAACGGCTTTGGTGTCGCGACCAGCGGCTGCACAAAGCAGCGGTGCAGACCGCAGACCGCAGAGCCTAAAGTGCCGTCCACCTGGATCTGGAATAGGTCGTCGCGTTTGACGCGGCTCGCCCAGGACGAGCTGACCTGAGCCAATACCCCGCCGGCCAGTTCGAACATGGCAAAGGCCGTGTCCTCGACATCGACGGCGTAAGGCTTGCCGCGCTCGTCGCGGCGCTCAGGCAGAGCGGTCAGGTGACGGCACGAAACGGCTCTGATCTCGCCCAGGAGGCGATCAAAGATGTAGCGCCAGTGGGCGAACATATCGAGGATCAGACCGCCACCGGTAGCCTTGCGGTAATTCCAGCTCGGGCGTTGCGCCGGCCAAAGCTCTCCGTCGAACACCCACCAGCCGAAATCGAGCTGCACCGACAGCACACGGCCAAAGAATTGGGCCTCGTAGAGCTTGCGCAATTTGACGAGGCCCGGCAGGAACAATTTGTCCTGCACGACGCCGTTTTTGAGCCCGGCGCGCTCGGCGCGGCGCGCCAGATCGAGTGCATCGGCGAGGGTCTCGGCGAGCGGCTTTTCAAGATAGACGTGCTTGCCCGCGGCGAGCGCCGCTGCGGTGCGTTGCGCTCGCCCGCCGGTGGCGCTGGCGTCGAAATAGATCGCGAGGCTGCGGTCGGCGAGACAGGTCTCGCGGTCAGTGCTCCATTTGAGGCCGCCCTGCGTCGCCGCCAGCGCAGTGAGCTTTGCGGGGTCGCGGCCGAGCAACACCGGTTCGGGGACTAGGCAGTCGCCATTCCCCAGCGGCAGCCCGCCCTCGCTGCGGATCGTCATCAGGGACCGCAGGTGCTGCGTCGAGCCGAGGCGTCCGGTCGCCCCTTCGATGACGATGCCGATGGTGTGTGTCGTCATATTTTCAGCTTCTGCGATGCTGCCCCTCACCCTCCCGCTACGAGGGTATCGCGGCAGAGATCGCGGCGCGCAATATTTGCGGGATGCGGTCGAGCACCTCGGGCGGGGTCATCAGCGGCGGCGCCAGGCAGATCGTGTCGCCGACCGGAGGGTTGGCGCCGCCGGGACGCACGCGCAGCACCAGCCCGCGGGCCAAGGCCTCGCGAGTCAGGCGTGCCCCTACCCCCAGCGCGGGCGCCTTAGTGTTGCGGTCGGTCACCAGCTCAACCCCGCACATCATGCCGAGCCCGCGCACATCGCCGACGGAAGGCAGGTCGCGCAGCTCTTCGAGCTCCGCCAGCAGACGCTTTCCCATTTCTGCGGCGCGCTCGACCAGCCCTTCGCTCTCGATGATCTCGATATTTCGCAGGCCGACGGCGCAGCACACTGGGTGGCCAGAATAGGTCGCCGCGTGCATGAACCTGCGGTCGGCCGGTGCGCTCTCGATCGCCTCGTGCACGCGTTTGGATGAGAGCACCCCGCCCAAGGGCAGATAGCCGCTCGTCACCCCTTTGGCGAAGGAGACCAGGTCCGGCTCGACCCCCCAACGGCCGAGCGCGAAGCGGCAGGTAGCCCAGCTCCCGGGCCAGATCGTCACAGGCCGCCTGTTTCAGTCCCCTCCGCTGTATCGTCACAGGCCGCCTGTTTCAGTCCCCTCCGCTGTCCGGCCGGTGCGCACCAGCAGGAACTGCCGCGCCGGCTCCGGTTCCAGCACATACAGCTGGATCGTTCGGATGCCGGCCGCCGCCGGCCAGTCCGCGTAGCGGGAGGTGATCAGGGTGCGGCATCCGGTTGTCGGGTCGCGCAGCAGCCAGGGACGGACGCTTTCCGCATCTTCGACATTGTCGAGCACCAGTAACCGCTCGGCGCGTCCGCACAGTTCCTCCAGCACCAGCTTCGCCTTGTCGGTCTGCTGCAATCCAGGCATTGGAGCAGGCGGCGGCCTACATCGCCGCCCCCGGCGCCGGGGTCGATTTCGCGGGCTATCTGCGGCTCTACCATGAGGCCGCGGCGGAGCTGCTGGCGCGCGGGGCGCTGGGTTCGACCGAGTATCCGGATCCGGTGATCATTACCTGGCGGGCGACAGCGGCGAAACTGTCGCCGGAGTCGCGCGGCGTGCTACGGTTGTGCGCCTGGTATGCCGACACGCCGATCCCTCGGGCGCTGGTGATGCAGGGGTCAAAGGAGGTGCTGCCGCTGGCCGTGTCGTTTGGCTCGGCGGCGCCGCTCTCAGGACCTGCGGCGGCCGAACTGCGGATGCGCGACGCGTTGATCGGGCTGGCGCGCCACTCGATGATCCTGGACGCAAGACGGCCGGAAAGCCGAGAACCGCGACGGTTTGCCAGGTGAAGTTAGGTTCTCATGGCTACGGCGAAGCGGTCGAGATCGAGGGCCGCGCGGAAGTCGGCGCTCGCCGCCGCCTTCTCGGGCTCGAGCGGGATCCCGGTCGCGTCTGCGACACGGTCGATCGCATTGAAGAGGCCGACCACCCCCGCCGCATCGACCAGTCCCGCTGCACCCAGCGTCTTCTGCACTGCGCCGCGCGCCCGGATCAGCGCTACGTCGTCATCCCCGAGCACCGCTTCGGCAAAGGCGACGAGGAGGCTGCCGTGAGGAACCCCGCCGTCGCCGTCGATAACGCCGGTGACCGCGCCGAGATCATACGCCCTGTCATGGGTGGGGCCGCTCGCACGGAGCAGCAAGACATGACTGGTGGTTCAATAGAGACATTGGTTGAGCGCCGACACCCGTGCCGCCAGCAGCTCGATCTGGGCATGGCTGATTGCCCGGTATTCGTGCGCGAAGTCGCGCATGACTTCGCCAGGCAGGTATTGGTGGCTGACGAGGTCGAAAAAGCTACGCACCTCGTCCGGCACCAGGCTCATCGCCTTCATGATGTTTGCCGGCGGCCGACCACTCGGATAGATCCCCGCCTCGGCGTCAATCGCGTCGGCCGGTTCGAGCCAGGGAACCCAGGCACCGCCCGGTTTGGCGCCTGCGGGACGGCGGCGCGTCGGCACTCCCGGCTCCGGATCGGGCAACAGCAGCGGATCGAGACCGAGCCCGTGCGCCATCGTGTCGATCGCAACAACGTGAGCGATGACCGAGACGATCTCGACATACTGCTCCTCGCTGAGACCGCGGGCGATGACGCTACGGTACCAGCTTTCGCCGAGGCGGCCGGGATCGGTTCGTACGCGATGCACGACCTCGACGGCAAGCTCAGGCAATTGGCCGAGGCTGTCATGGTCGCCCTCGACCGCCAGCGGAGACAGCGCCTCTTTGCGGCGGCGACAGAGCGCGGAATGCGACGCCTGGCGCGTCTCGGCGGCGATCGCGACCCGCGCCGTCCCATCCCACCAGGTGCCGGGCCGCGCAATCCGCTCCCAGGCCTGCGTATGCGCCGCTAACAGATCGTCGCGGATCGGCAGAGGGCTCGAAGAATACAGCTCGGGCATCCGACACCCTTCGATTTCGGCGTTGTGGCAGGCTGAGACTGGCCGCGCCGGGTGTCAATCAGCTTCGCCGTTGTTTCGGCAAGGCCGACGCGGTTAGGCTAAGACGAGGGGGCTTTGCGGTCAGGAGCGACCAATGGACGACATCAGCCAACTTCTCGAAGCGGATCGGCGTTACCTCGTCCACCCGCTGCATTATCCCGATGATCACAAGCAGCCGCTGGTCGTCGCCGAGGGGCGTGGCGCGATGCTGTACGACGCCGAGGGCCGCGAATACATCGACGGGCTTTCGGGGTTGTGGAACGTCAATGTCGGCCACGGCCGCGCCGAGCTGGCCGAGGCAGCAAGCGCTCAGATGCGGCGGATCGCCTTTGCCTCGGCCTATATCGGTGCGACGAACGAGCCGGCCGTCCGGCTCGCCGAGAAGATCGTCGGCCATGCCTACCCCAATACCGCCGCCGCCTATTTTACGACAGCGGGTGCCGAATCCAACGAATCGGCTTTCAAATTCGCGCGTTATTACTGGAAGATCAAAGACAAGCCCGAAAAGACCAAGATCATCTCGCGCATTCATGCCTATCACGGCGTGACCCTGGCGGCGATGAGCGCCACCGGCATGGCCGCTTATCGCAACATGTTCGGACCCTTGGTGCCCGGGTTCATCCAGGTCGCCGCCCCCTACCCCTATCGCTGGGCGGGCAATGAGGAGCCCGGGACTGGGGCGGCCGATGCGGTCGAGCAGGCGATCCTCGCTGAAGGCCCGGACACTATTGCGGCGGTCATCGCCGAGCCGGTCATGGGTGCCGGCGGTGTCATCGTGCCGCCACCCTCCTATTTCCCCCGGCTGCGCGAGATCTGCGACCGTCACGACGTGCTGCTGATCGCCGACGAGGTGATCACCGGCTTTGGCCGCACCGGAGGATGTCAGAGCGTCCGGGCAACAGTTTGCCGAACAACAGCGCGAAGCCGCTTTCCAGACCGGCACGCGCGTCCACCCACAGGATCTGGGGATAGAGCCGCCAATAGCGCCGGGCATATTCATTGGCGAGCGTGGTCTTGCCGATGCCGCCCATCGCCGCCAGTGCCCGCACCCGCCCCTGGGTCAGAGCGGCAACCGGCGCCGTGTGCAGCTCCTCGTGAATGCGCACCAGATCGTCGTCCCGCCCGGTGAAGAACGGGTTGGCGGTATAAGGAAGATCAACGATACGCGATGCCCGCTCCGGCGCCGGCTCGGCCAGCTTGGTGCGGATTGCGGTCAGCAGCGTCTGCCAGACCGCCTCCTCCACCGCCAGCGGGTCCAGTGCCAGGGCGTTCCAGCGACGCAGCGGCGGGGGCATCACATCCTCTAACTTGCCCTCGGCCAGTACCGGGATGACGGCGTCGTGGGCATAGGTCTCGTAGCGCGTCCACTCCGATTTCGCCCATCTCGGGGTGATCAGCGGCAGGATCACGCGAGAGCCTCGCAGCCGGCCTCGATATCCTTGTGCCAGTCACATCCGGGGGTCAGCCGGACCTTGTCGAACCAGACGCGAAATCCCTCCGCTGCCAGGCGCGCGTGTAAGGCAGTGGCGCAGGCAAGGTCGCCCGACGCGTAGCTGATGAACAGCTCCGGGTCTTCCGGCCGGTCATCTGCCGCTTGCGCGGGGCCGGGCAAGGGTGCTCTCCTTGAATATCACAAAGCCGGAATAGGATACGGGTAACCAAGCCAGCCGCAAATGTCGGCCTTTGGCGAGGTTCAGGAGAGCGTGTTTCATGATTTTCGCACTTTACCCAATATCCGCTTTCGCTCACTTGAGACCCTCAGGGCCGGGCGCGGCAACGACGCTATGGGGCAGAAGCAACCATCGGGCGTCAAGGCTAACCCTTGCACGCCCTCATCGTGAAGCGATGGGACGGGGAGATCGGCATCAGATCTTCAACGAGTTCTCGATGCACGTCACGACATGCACTCCGAGCCAGATCTTGTCGCCGTCGAACTCAATCTCCACCCGACCGTCACGCCCGACACAGCGGCCCTAGCTGGGATTGATCAAATGGTCACCCCTAATCGTCACCAAAATTAGAGGGCGACCTTGAGCGATCCTCTCGGTCAATGCACCGCCGCAAGCCCCGCGACCGGAATGCCGGAAGCGCCCAGCCTGCGTGCACTTATCAGACGCCGTGCTTCTTCGAGCCGATTGGCGTTGATATAGGCCTTCAATAATGTGAACTCGATCAGATCGTGCTGCGCTCGGCTACCGCCAATGCGTTCATTTTCCCCTGTGAGCGGGGCGAGCGCCTCGATCGCGCCGAAAAATCCCCGTGTTCGAACGCCGCGAAGCCCCGCGCCGCAGCCGGAAGGTAAGAGCCGGACGGTAACGCCCCTCTCGCGCCAGTTCCTCCATTTGGCGAGCACGGGCGTCGAGCGCGGCGTCATCTCTTATCACGGCCTGTGCCAGGATGACATGCAGGTCGGCGAGCCCGCTGCCCGGCCGCGGCAAGGCAGCGTTAGCGTAGTCGTACAATGCGCGCCAAGCTGCAGCGTCGCGCGGATGGCCGGCGAGTTCGGACCGCCACAAAAAAGCTGCCCCATCCGACATCTTCTGTTGAGGCCCGCCGCTGTGCCGGTCGAGCGCCATGGCGTCCCGATACAATCGCAGCGCCCTTGTCCATTCGCCGGCCTGGATTTCGCAGAGCGAGAGATGCCAGCTCAGATGGCCGTAGAAAAAGCCTTCGCGCGGATAGGTGGTGAGCCACGTGGTCAGGAAGGTGCGGGCCGCGTCCAGCTCGCCACCCTCGTAACAGACATGGGCGAAGCCATGGGCGCCGTGCGCGTTGTTCGGGTTCGCGGCCAGCGATTGCTCGATCTTCGCCCGGGCCACCGCGAGCTGACCATCCTCGGACAGCGCCATGGCATGATAGGACAGGAACCAAAAATCGTCGCTGTAATGCGGGGCCAGGCTGTCCATCAGCGCCGCGATCTGATGCTTTTGTCCGATGCGGCCGGAGCCGCCGATCACGCCGTTTGGGTTTGCGGCACTGGAGACGACCAGCGCGTCGCGCGGCCATGCCTTCAGATGTGTGTAGGCGGCCGCGATTGCCACGTCCTTCCGCCCGCGAACACAAGGTCGAAGAACCCGATGTGACTAGCCTCGCGCTCAGACAGACTGGTAGCCACGTCCTTGGCGGCCCCCAGGGCGACCCGTGCTGCGGCAACATCGCCTTGTCTCATCAGCACCTGGGCCCTACCAGTGTGGGCCAGGGCAAATCCCGGGTCGGCGGCGATGGCTCGGTCATAGGCCTCGGCTGCGCCGGGGTAGAAAGTCAGCGCCAGATCGGAGGCCTGAACGTAGGCATCCCGCGCGGCAGCGGACACAGTGGATAAGGCGAGGTCGTAGCGATCAGTGCGATCAGTCAGCATAAGGAATCATCATGCACGAAACGGGACCGCTGGCACGATCTGATTGGCGAGGCGACCCTCGCCGTCGCCGCCGCCATCCCGTCGGCCTGTTTACCGGCTCCGACGCATTGGGTAATGAAAACCGAGCTCGTCACGCAGGTAAGCACCGGAGGAAATAAATGGCCTATACGCTGGAGCAGCTGAGCGCGGATATCCGCCACGCCCTTAAGACGGATGCCGGGCCTGCCGGGAAACAAGCGGTGTGCGCGCTGGTGTCGAAGGTGTCGCTCGACAAGGAATTTGTCGCCCAGCACCTGACCGCAGACCAGTGGCGACCGCGCAAAGTCCTGTACAAAGACCCAGAGCTTGGCTTTTGCATCTGCGGGCATGTCTACGAAACCCCGGCGCATGAAACGCCGCACGATCACGGCTCAAGCTGGGCGATTTATGGCCTCGCGGTCGGAGATACCGAAATGACTGACTGGCGCATTGTTCAACCGGGCGATGAGGCCAACCCAACAATGGTCGAGCCGGAGCGGACCTATGTTCTGCAGCCGGGTGACGCGCACTTCTACGACGTCGGCGTGGCCCACTCGCCGAAACGGGTGGGCCTGACAAAGTTGGTGCGCATCGAGGGTGCCAACCTCGATCACATCAAACGTTCGAACATCAAGGCAGCCTGACAGCGGCGACATATTCTCTGCCTTGGCGCCGCGCTCCTCTTTTGCATTGGAGCAGAACCTGAAGACGGTGGTGCGGTCGCCCCCCTACGAGCTCGGCTCATAGGGGTATGGCGTCCGACGATTTAGCGGAAGGGGATGGTTGCGCCGGCCATTGGCTGTCAGTCTAACCCCCGTATCCTCCTGTTGGCGAAGCTTTGGGCGATCGGCGTCATAACTTTCGAGGCGGTACCACTCGATACCCAGCAGGCTTTGCATTACCGCCCGGCTCAGATGAGAGCGAGCCGCCGCGGGCTCGTCGTGCGTCATGAGAACGCGACCCAGCATAAGGAAGACCGCTCCATCGTCCGGCGGTGCGGTCTGCGCGGCCAGTTGGCGCAGCCACTGCTTGACTCGCTCGAAGCCTTCGTAGGCGTCCACGACCTTGGCTCGCCCGGCTAGCGTCTGCAGCCAGCCCCGATCCCCCGCGCTTTTCAGTCGTTCGGCGAACGCAGAGTAGACGGGGAGAGCTGCCACGCCTTGCTCCCGGTGGACAGCAAGTAGGAACTTTGTCAGAAGCTGAACGTCGTCCAGATCCAAGCCCATTTCGGGCGGCCACAAAACGAGCATGCGCTCGCGCAGCTGGTCGACCGCGCCGCCCACGACCAGCGGGTATAGCTCGTCCAACGCTTCCGGAGTGGCTGCCAGGTGCAAGCTCCTCCCTCAGGCAAACAGGAGCCGCGTCCACGGATCGCCGAAGTACGAGTAGCTCAGTGCAGTCGGGTCCTCTCGATCCTCTGCGCGCAGTTCCTGTAGAGCCTCGCCCACAGACCGCCCAATCCCCAACTTCTCATAGAGTTTGAGACTGAATTCGCAAGCCTTAGGGTCATAGACCGGCCAGTAAGGCGCAATCACTCCGCCCCAGCCGCCACCGAGACAGTTGGCCGCGAACCCGCCAGGGTGTCCCAGCACTTGGGCCACCCGGCCGATCGTGCAGGCGTTGAGATATAGGATCGGGTGAGCCTCGGTGCCTAACCGGCAGCTGGCGAACCCCATGGCCGGAATTTTGCCGCCTTGCTCCAGCCGGAGCGAGGCCAGGTCGGCGTTAGTCGTCGTGTCCCAGTCACCGTGCCCGGTGAAATGCACCATTTGCAGATCGATGCGTGCAAGGAGGCGCTCCACCGCCGACCGGGTGACAGGCGTCAGGACTTCGGGGCGGGGCGAAAGGCGGAGGAGCGCATCGCGCTCGTCCGCCGCACCGACTAGGCTGTCGTGCTTGTACGCAGGGGTCAGAATGACGAGCTTCGGCGCGGCTAACGCCTGGGGCTGCGGCCGCGCTCCCAGCCCTGTCTTCCACCGTCCCAGGACGTGCGTGATCCCCAGGGGTGGCATGTCAACGTACTTGGCCCCGACGGCGCCGCTCGGCCGAAGGATCTCCCAGGGATAGATCATTTCGTCGGAGTGCACGCAGATGCTCCGGGGCGGGTACGGCAGGCTCATCAGCCGCAAGTATTCGTCGCGAAACGCCTGGGGCAGCAGGAGCCACAGCCGCCTGCCGAGATCACTTAGCGTTGTGATGAAATTCGCGTTCCAGGCGCTCAGTTGGCGCTCGAACTCATGGTCGGTCAGTGAGAGATCGGCAGGGAAGCTACGGAAGGTGGGGTCGATCGCGTCGCCGAGGTACTTGGCCATCTCTACGGCGCCGAGGTCGAACTCGCCGAACGGGCGCGTCTCGTACTCCTCGCCCGAGACCTGGCAGCGAAACGCCACTTCGTACGTCTCGGCCGGAGGCTTCGCGACGCGCCGCACGTAGATGACCAAGTCCGGAGCCTCCCGCCGTTGCGGGAACAGCCGGAGCGCATCCACCTTCGCGGTGCCGTCGCCCACGTAGGGCCCCGCGTATCCCGCTGGCACCACGGTGGTAGTGTGGCTCACGGAACCTACGCAGTTGTTACCCTGCCAGAACGCCGCGATGATCACGCGCTTCACGGGCTCGGGACCGGGCGGAACGGCCCTAAGCCGGAACACAGCTTGTTCCGAGCTGGGGTCCCGCTCGCGCTTCACGGTGATCGTTGCATAGCGCTCACCCTGCACCTCGAAGCCGGGTGCGCTGAGATCTACAGCCAGCTCGACTTGGTCCTCGCCTGCAGCCCAGTAGTAGCGATATCAGCCGTTCGACGTCTTGGCGCTGGCTTGCCTCATCGAGGCGCACCGTCAAGGGCCATGTCTCGCCCTCGGTGACCTGCTCGTGGAACTCGATCCGTGGCTCCCGCTCTACCGTCGCGGGCCCTGCAGCCGTCGGACCGCGGTCGACCTCGCCACCAGGTCCGCCGCGAAGGACCCCTCGGCGGCGGATCCCGAGATGTTGCTCGATGTGAGCCACGGTCTCTGTCCGGGCGAAGAATCCGGAGTGCCAGACACTGTCAGCGGGCTTAAACAGCAGCGGTCGCTCGATGGGGAACGATGGGTGTCCGTTGCCGCTCCACACCCCGTCACATGGTACGACGAGGTCGTTGGCCACTGGGCCATCGTCTTTAAGAAAGACGCGGTCCAGCACGGAGTCCGCGAACCGCCACAGAAGGTAGCCATTGTCGCTGCCCGGCGCGGGCATGTAGTCGGACGCTGCCGCCCCATAGCGAGCAGCGGGGCGGATGGGCTGGGTGTTGAGGACCCTGCTGATGTAACCATCGGTCCCCATCGTCGCGATCCCGGGCAGGCTAGTCCCGGCTGCGGTGGCGACCACCTTCACCAAACCCAACAGGACCTCGATCGAGTAGAGGATCGGGCCATCCGGAAAGGCAGTAAGGAAATTGGTGAAGACATCTAGCATGTCCACCATGTGCTCGGGGTCTCCGAGCACGGAGCCTTGGTTTGGCGTGGCCACGAAGAACACACTAGCGAAGTTGCAATTGGTGTCCGGCATCAGGGCTCGGCCCGCTCGGCCAGCGCGCGCGATACAATGCCTCCCCGGCTGTGGCAGAGCACGTCGAACTCTATTGAGTCACCGGGGAGCGCTGTCTTGACCTGCTCGAGGAAGAACCGCGCGTTGTCCTCGGGCGACTGTGTGACCGACAGGTGATTAAAGGCGAGCACGCGGCCCTCGTACGCTTCGCACCAGCGCCGCATAGCGGCTTCGGGCAGCGACGACAGCATTGCCTCCGCTGTGCTTAAGATGCCGTGCATAACGAGCAGGGCGCGCTTGCCTTTCAGACCAGACCAGTCCGAGACCGGCTCCGTCGGAGCACGCCGGTAATTGTCGGAGGTCACCCGCCAGATGAGGTTCCGGCGATGCTTGCGCTCAATCATGCCTGCGATATCTTGCACCGGGCCGCTGATCACACCCGCAAGCGGCACAACGAGGACCTTGAGGATCTTGCGCCCGATCTTGGTGATAGGGCCGCGCAGCGATCGCCGCGGTAGCCCGGGCTCCATTGCCCTGCGCGTGGGCGCGTTGCGTAGCGGGATCCGGAACTCGCCAGTGGCAACGCCATCGAGGCGGAGCCCACGCTGGCGCGCCCGCGCCCGTTCTTCGTCAGTCCGGGCACGCGTCGCGAAGTGCCAGCTCAGGCCTCCGGACTCGTCTTGGTAGAGCACGACGCGAGGCGCGGTGTCGCCGGCCGGGATCGCAGGACGCAGTACGGGGATTCCCGCGCCGCCCCGCAGGGGCGTTGCCGACGCCGATACGTCTAGATGGATCGTCTCCTGCTCGTAGATGCCGAGCTCTTGCAACGCTCGCTCGAACTCCGGGCTGCTATCTATCTCCGAGGGAAGGGTGGCGGAGCGCAGCCCGCTCCGCGCGGGCGTGTACTGCGTGGCGGTCACGGCGCCCCCGATCCCCGTCAGAGTTGTCCCGCTGGCGAACCTGACCTCCGAGTTCGCACCGACGGACACTGTTTCTCGCGGCATTACGACCCTCGGCATTGTCAACTTAACGAACCCAGGGCGCCTTTTTACGGCCCCGCTCGGTTAAAGCGGGGCAGCGCAGTAGGCAAGCAAAGGACCTTCCGACCCGAGCCGCCGCGCCACCGACACAACGAGCATACCACGGGCGGCCAAGTTGACAATGCCCACCCGAACGTTCCGCGCTCCCGCGAACACCGATGTTTGCATCGGCGCTGATGCATCACTGCATCGTCTGCCCGGAACATCTTCTCCCTCTGCCCCGCAGAGGTAGGTGCCGCCGCGCTACCGGGTACGAGCGCCCCAATGTATTTCTCCCTCGTACAGCTGCCCTATTTGGACCCACCACCTTCGCCGACCAGGATGAAGGGAGCCCAAACTTGTGGATGTGCGAAACAGGCCGGCTTCGACGGCTCGAGCATCGCCATCATTGCACGCCGAAATGCCTCCGCCCGACCGATGGAGGACTCCTGCGCCAGTGCCGCAAACGCACCTGTCGTCAGCGCGACTGTGGCTTTCGACCATACGGGCCAGTGCGACACTAGTAGCGAGCGGGCGCCGGCATAGAAGAACGCCTTCGCCAGCCCAGTGAGACCGCCAGCATCGGGTGACCCGTCCCCGGCCGCGGTGTTGCATGCCGACAGAACCACCCAGTCGGCATCAAGCTTGTGGGTGGCGATCTTGGATGCGGTCAATAGCCCATCGGTTTCGGGTGAGGCTTCGGCCGGCGGGGTCAACACCAAGGCGGGTTCCGCCAAGCCCTCCAATCCACCCGACACCAAGCCGTGGGTCGCGAAGGCAATGACCTTATATCGGTCGAGCGCGGTCTGGCGGAGCATCGGCTCGGTAGCGCGCTCGCCGAGCAGCAAATCGTCATCAGTTGCTCCCATTATCTGAGCAATGGCGCGCAACTCCTTCGCTGTCTCCGGCAATGGCTGAAGCTCGCGCACCTTCTCCACGTTGGCGAGATATCCACGGAACATATTTGCCAAATTCGCCCCGCGCTCTTGGCGAGGGCAGCCTTGCAGCACCGGATCACCGATGCCGAGGAACGGGGCGCCCGCCCCTGAAACAGCGGCATGCTGGCGTAATGACCATAGAGACGACACTGAAGGCAGCACCGTGACAGTGTGGCCGCGCGCGAGCCAGGCGATATCGCGATGCTCTCCCTGACCCTTAGGATCGCGTTCGGGTGGCTCGGTCACCAGCACACCGAGCGGCAGGCTCTGCAACGGCCCGTCCGGTACCACGATGAGGTGATTGGCGTCGGCAATCACCGGTGCCGCGGGAGCGAGGATCTTCTGGTGCAGCGCATAGGCGCGCCCGGCCGGAAAGGCTTGCAAATCGCGATTCAATTCCGGATCGAGGAGTACGCGTAGCGCCGCTACTTCAGCGGCGAGTGACCCGGCGCCGATTCCAGTGCGTATGAAGAAAACTCCGACGCGCCTAACCACCCATAGCCAAGTGTCCTGCTGGCTACAGAGATAAACCAGGAGAGCCTCCTCCGGCGAGAGGAGACCTTGTACTATGTCCACTGGCACCGGTTGCGGATTGCTCAGCTCGGCATAGTCGGGAAATTCTGCTGCGATCCGGGTATTGAGCGCTTCGAGCTGTCGAGCGGTATCGTCGAAGGAGGCACGGGTGGCAGCCTCTTCTGCTGGATTGTGCTCGGTCGGCATGCGGCTGAGCGCTCTGACGATCGCCGCGTCGAGAAACCTCCAGCGGTCCGCGAGGTCCTGTTGCTCGCGGACGACCGCGGCCAGGGCATCACTGCCGGCAGCAAAACGCGCCGCCATGCCGGCAACCGCCCGCCCTGCAGTCGACACGTGCGCCATTTGTGCGACGCGGAATGTCTCGAGTGCTATGGCAGATCTCCGGTCGGGCTCATTTTCGGCCGCCTGATCGGCAATCCCGACGTGGTTTGAAAAGTAGACCCGATCGGCTCGCCGTTCCGCATCGGTAGCTCCAGATCGTTGACCAAAGCTGACGGACAAATGTCTGAATATGATCGCGACGGCGCGGGTGCTTGCCAGCAGGGCCTCGACGTATCGGCCTTGCTCTCGGTGAAGCATGGCCAGGTTATTCAGGCTTCGTCCAACGTCTGGATGCTCGGGGCCGAGTCCCCGTTCCCGGATCGCCAGCGCGCGCATGCAGAGCGGTTCGGCCTCGGCGTATCGGCTCTGCGTGCGGTAGAGCTCGGCCAGGTTGTCCAGGGTTTGCGCAATGTCTGGATGCTCGGGGCCGAGCGCCCCCTCGCGGATCGCCAGGGCGCGTCTGTGGAGCGGCTCGGCCTCGACATAGCGGCCCTGCGCTTTATAGAGCACGGCCAGGTTGTTTAGGCTGGTGGCGACATGGGGATGGTCAGCGCCGAGCGCTTTCTCGGTGATAGCTCGGGCGCGTCTGTAAAACGGCTCGGCCTCGGCATAGCGAGCCTGTGCTAGGCAGAGCATGGCCAGATTGTTCAAGCTTTGCCCAACGTCTGGGTGCTCGGGGCCGAGCGCCCGCTCATGGATCTTCAGGGCACGTCTGTAGAGTGGCTCAGCCTCGGCGTAGCGGCCCTGCTCCTGGTAGAGCGAAGCCAAGTTATTGAGGATGGTGCCGACATCGGGATGGTCAGCGCCGACCACCTTCTCGCGGACCGCCAGGGCGCGTCTGTAAAACGACTCGGCCTCAGCATAGCGGCCCTGATTATGGTAGAGCACGGTCAGGTTGTTTAGGCTGGTGGCGACATCTGGATGCTCGGGACCGAGTGCCCGTTCCCGGATCGCCAGCGCGCGTTTGTGGGGCGCTTCAGCCTCGGCATAGTGGCCTTGCGCTCGACAGAGTTCAGCCAGGTTATTGAGACTGATGGCGACATCCGGATGGTCGGGGCCGAGCGCCTTCTCGCGGATCGCCAGGGCGCGTTTGTGGAGCGGCTCGGCCTCGGCATAGCGGCCCTGCGCCCAATATAGCGCGGCCAGGCTGTTTAGGCTGGTGGCGACATCTGGATGCTCGGGGCCGAGTGCCTGTTCCCGGATCGCCAGCGCGCGTTTGTGGAGCGGCTCGGCCTCGGCATAGCGGCCTTGCGCTTCATAGAGAATGGCCAGGTTATTTAGACTGATGGAGACATCCGGATGGTCGGGGCCGAGCGCCTTCTCGCGGATCGCGAGGGCGCGCCTGTAAAACGGCTCGGCCTCGGCATAGCGGCCCTGCACGTGGTAGAGTCCAGCCAGGTTGTTTAGGCTGATAGCTACGTCTGGATGCTCGGGGCCGAGTGCCTGTTCCCGGATCGCCAGGGCGCGCATGTAGGGGGGCTCGGCTTCGGCGAAGCGGCCCTGATTATGGTAGAGCTCGGCCAGGTTGTTCAGGCTTTGCGCAACGTATGGATGCTCGGGGCCGAGCGCCTTCTCGCAGATCTCCAGGGCGCGTTTGTAGAATGGCTCGGCCTCGGCATAGCGAGCTTGCGCCAGGCAGAGCCTGGCCAGGTTGTTCAGGCTTTGCACAACGTATGGATGCTCAGGGCCGAGCGCCTTCTCCCAGATCGCCAGAGCGCGCATGCAGAGGGGCTCGGCTTCGGCGAAGCGGCCCTGATTATGGTAGAGCTCGGCCAGGTTGTTCAGGCTTTGCGCAACGTATGGATGCTCAGGGCCGAGCGCCTTCTCGCAGATCGCCAGGGCGCGTTTGTAGAATGGCTCGGCCTCGGCATAGCGAGCTTGCGCCAGGCAGAGCCTGGCCAGGTTGTTCAGGCTTTGCACAACGTATGGATGCTCGGGGCCGAGCGCCTTCTCGCAGATCGCCAGGGCGCGTTTGTGGAGCGGCTCGGCCTCGGCATAGCGGCCTTGCATCTCATAGATCATGGCCAGATTGTTCAGGCTTTGCGCAACATATGGATGCTCGGGGCCGAGTGCCTGTTCCCGGATCGCCAGCGCGCGTTTGTGAGGCGCCTCAGCCTCGGCATAGTGGCCTTGCACTCGATAGAGCTCAGCCAGGTTATTTAGACTGATGGCGACATCCGGATGGTCGGGGCCGAGCGCCTTCTCGCGGATCGCGAGGGCGCGCCTGTAAAACGGCTCGGCCTCGGCATAGCGGCCCTGCACGTGGTAGAGTCCAGCCAGGATGTTTAGGCTGATGGCGACATCTGGATGCTCGGGGCCGAGTGCCTGTTCTCGGATCGCCAGAGCGCGCATGCAGAGGGGCTCGGCTTCGGCGAAGCGGCCCTGATTATGGTAGAGCTCGGTCAGGTTGTTCAGGCTTTGCGCAACGTATGGATGCTCAGGGCCGAGCGCCTTCTCCCAGATCGCCAGGGCGCGTTTGTGGAGCGGCTCGGCCTCGGCACAGCGAGCTTGCATCTCATAGATCACGGCCAGATTGTTCAGGCTTCGCGCAACGTCCGGATGCTCGGGGCCGAGCGCCTGTTCCCGGATCGCCAGCGCGCGCATGCAGAGCGGCTCGGCCTCGGCGCAGCGGCCATGTTGATAGAGAGCAAAGGCTTGCTGAGTGAGAGCGGCTGCCTCGGCGAGCCAGTCGGCGTTTCCCGGCATTTTCGTCCCTCCAGCCGTTCTCGTTTTATTTGGCTCCACGACCTTCGTCAGCCAAGACGAAGGGGGCCATGCTTGGGGATTGGCGAACGGCCTTCTTTGATGGGCCGAGCATCGTCATCATCGAGCGCCGCAATGCCTCGGCCGGGCCGACGGACGGCTCCCGCGCCAGCGCAGCCATTACAGCGCAGCAAATGCGCCCGCCGTCAGCGCCACCGTGGCCTCCGACCATCGCTGATGTACTCGTCGTGTCCAAAGGTCCGCTATAGGTGTCAACTCGTCAGCAGCCACCCATCTAGGCGAGCGTCCGGAATCGTATCGTTAAGGGTTTTCGGATGCCTGCCGTGCGCGGGCGTGGGCGGATGCACGGAGGCAGGCGTCCGAAAAGCCTCGAAGGAGGAAACCGCGGGGGAGTTTGCGCCGGAGGTG
>Ga0306925_10001920_pt1 | contig 17432 bp, 16 predicted proteins | sample flu12Cox44000176_FD_203755 | JGI IMG/M metagenome (GOLD analysis project Ga0306925, IMG submission 203755) | Lab enrichment of tropical soil microbial communities from Luquillo Experimental Forest, Puerto Rico - flux8day.12C.oxic.44.000.176 (v2)... | ecosystem: Environmental > Terrestrial >... | reverse complement strand
GGGGCAGGCCAGTTTCTGCTTGAGCAGACTCTTCACCAATGGGTTCGTCACCCTGCGTGTATTTACCTCAGTACCTGTGCAGTTGAGGACGAGACTAACGAGCAGGCTCTGCAGCTTTCCCCTCTTTCGATCCCGGTAAGTTACATCTACGCAATCGGCATTCTCGCGATACGCGGTTATCCGGCCGGCGTGAATCCGGATCTGACCGCTGCTGAGCTGGGAAGCAACTTGCGCGTCGATCTCGGGCGCGAGGCGATGACGATGCACCTCCCAGTATGGTCGAACGTGGCGAAGGAACCGCAGTTGTTCTTTGTGCCGAAGGGACTGCCAGATCTGTTGCGTGAAGGGACGAAGCGAGTCGATGATCGAGCGCCAGTCGCAACCCCGCGCCTTTGCTTCTTTAGTCAGAGTGCGGACCCAGTGCAGGAGCCCACGTGTAGTGCTTGGAAAGCTATTAATCGGAATTAGCGTGTGAGACGTGCCGGCCTTGTGGCCTTTCGGCAACAACCCATGGCGAGAGAGAATGTGAATCGTACCTTTGAACTGGTGTGCCCGTGCTGCTACCGCCACATCTACACTGGTGAGACCGGAGCCAACCAGGAGAATGCAGCGAGCCTGAGTAAGGCGGTCCGGCGTATCATCCGCCCAAACGTCATGGATGTAATGCCGGCAGGGGTGGCTTTTCCCTGGCAGCACAGGATCCCCTGGAGGAAAATTACCGAGTGCCATCACAACTCTGTCCGCACAAATCACCTCGCCGTTTCCTAGCAGAATTTCTACTTTTTGGCCGGTTCGAGTTATGGAGCACGCCTCGTCATGTCTCCATTCGAATTGTCCCGGGTGTAGTCTGATTGCTTCCCGTAGCACGGACTCGACATAATCCCCGTAGAGACTCCTTGGAAGGAAGTCGCAGGGTTTCACCCTAGAGTCAAAGTGGTCTCGCGCCCAGCGCAGGAAATGCGTCGGATGATCCCCGAGCGCGCTCATGTTCTCAGCAGGCACGTTGAGCAAATGCCCCGGACATCGCGTGCCGTACGCAACGCCACGGCCGAAAACAGGATTTCGTTCAATCAGTACTACCAGCAGCGAAGGGGTTGGTCTGTGCAGTAACCGGGCCGCCAGCGTTGTCCCTGTGAAACCCCCGCCGATAATGGCAATAGTGCAGCCGTCAGGGTGCCTTTTTTCCACTCTATGATTCATGGTTGTCCGTAGCCGGAAGTTAGATCTTTCTCACACTTCTGCAGTGTCTGGGCGCGCGGCCCGCCTGCCCGCTTAACCGTTTTCATCAATATGACCCGACTGCTCGGGCCAGCTTCTTTGCGTCACATGCCCCTAAGCAATTCAATAAAAGGCGCGCCGCCGCGGTGTCTTTGGCTCCGGTTTTGAATTGCCTTAAAAAGTCTTAAAATTCTCCAATGTCGTTCAAGGAACAGGAGATGTACCAGTTCGGTCCCTTTGCATTGGATCCGACCGAACGCGTCGTATTGCGCGACGGGACACCTCTGATCGTCACGCCAAAGGTCTTCGACACCCTCCTTTGTTTTGTGCGCAACCCTGGGCGTGTACTGACGAAAGACGAACTCTTGAAGGAAATTTGGCCGGATACTTTTGTCGAAGAAGTTAATCTGGCCGTGAATATCTCGACTCTCCGGAAGGTACTGGGGGAAAACCCACAAGAGGTCCGCTATATTGCGACGATTCCTGGGCGTGGCTACAAGTTCGTGGCTGAGGTCGAAAAAGTCGAAAGCGATGAGAGGACCAGGGACAGCGTTGCACACCTCTTGCCCCACCGAGCCGCAACCGACGACGCCAAAGCATCTGTCATCCCAAAAGACACTTTGCCGAAGACCCCTGGGACGCGTGCGATCCCGGCTGCAATGGCAATTCTCGCCATCGGAGTCTTGCTGGCCGGCGGATTGTTATGGCGCTGGCTCGAGGCGCCCCGGCTTAGCGACAAAGACACGATTGTCCTCGCCGATTTCACCAACACAACGGGCGAAGCGGTTTTTGATGGTGCATTGCGTGAGGGACTTTCAGCGCAACTGGAACAGTCGCCGTTTCTAAACTTGCTTTCCGATACTCGCATTGCGCAGACTCTCGCCTTGATGGCCCGGGCCCAGGACACGCAGCTCACCCCCAAGCTCGCACGAGAGGTCTGCCAGCGGACTGGCAGCGCGGTCAGCATCGAGGGTTCCATCGCGAGCCTCGGCAGCCAGTACGTGCTGGGTTTCAAGGCAGTGGACTGCCAAAACGGTGACTTGCTCGCTGAAGAGCAGGTGACGGCCAATGGCAAGGAACAGGTGCTCAAGGGATTGGGGGAGGCGGCGACGAAACTACGAAAAAAACTTGGCGAGTCGCTAGCCTCGGTTGAGAAATATGATACCCCACTCGAGAGCGTCACCACCCCTTCGCTCGAAGCGCTGCAAGCCTACAGCCTCGGCTATCGGGCGCAGAGCGTAAAGAACGATCCGGCTGCGGCCATTCTCTTGTATCAGCGGGCGATCAGCCTGGACCCGAACTTTGCCATGGCCTACGCACGCGTAGGAACCAACTATTTCAATCTCGGCCAAACAGGCCGTGCCGGCGAAAGCACGCGCAAAGCGTACGAGCTGCGCGAGCGGGTGAGCGAGCGGGAAAGGTTCTACATCGCCTCGCATTATGAGGAGTACTTCAACGGAGATTTGGAGGCAGCCAGGAAGATCTACGAGTCGTGGTCCGAGACCTACCCGCGGGACGACCTTCCTCCCAGCAACCTCGCCGGTAACTATTTCACTCGGGGCGAATACGATAAAGCCCTTTCTGCTGCACAGCAAGCCTTGAAGCTCGACCCCGGGCACGGTTCCGCATACGCAAGTCTCGTCGTCCTGTACATTGTCCTCAACCGCCTCGATGAGGCGAAAGCAATGGCGCAAGAGGCGCAGGCTCACAATCTTTCCTTCCCGTCCATTCACTTGTATCTCTATACGATTGATTTCTTGCAGCATGATGCGGCGGGGATGGAGCGCGAGGCCGCTGGGCTGATGGGGAAGCCGGGATACGAAGACGTTATGCTCTACACCGAATCGGACACCGCGGCCTACACCGGCCAGTTTATCAAGGCGCGAGAACTGACGCGGCGTGCAGCCGACTCTGCGCAGCGCGCCGATGAGAAAGAAACGGCGGCTGGATACGAGGCCGAAGCCGCGGTGCGCGAAGCGCTGATCGGCAACGCCGGCCTGGCAAGGCAGCAGGCGCAGACTGCGGTCGCACTCTCAGATGGCAGAGATGTGGAGGCGATGTCGGCCACTGCACTGGGGCTGGCGGGCGATTCCGCTCAGGCCATGCGTTTTGCCAACGATCTCTCGCTGCGATTCCCGAAAGACACCATGGTGCAGTCCGAATACCTCCCCGTGATTCACGCCGTCGTCATCCTCGGCAGCGGCAGGGCCTCCAAGGATGCCGAGAAAGCGATCGAGGTGCTGGCGGCCGCTGCGCCCTACGAGCTGGGAAATCCTGCCCAGACCGTGGATTTCAACCTCTACCCCGTTTACCTGCGTGGCGAGGCGTACCTGGCGGCGCATCAAGGTGATAAGGCAGTCGCTGAATTCCAAAAAATTCTCGATCATCCCGGCGTCGTCCTAAACGAGCCCCTTGGAGCGCTCGCCTACCTTGGTCTCGGTCGCGCTTATACCATGCAAGTCGACACTGCCAAAGCCCACACGAAATATCAGGACTTCCTCAATCTCTGGAAAGACGCTGACTCTGACATTCCCATTCTGAATGAAGCCAAGGCCGAGTACGCGAAATTGCAGTAGATGCTTAGTGAGACTTCCGCGGCGAGATTCCGAGTCGGCTGTTGAGGAATGACATACAAGGAAATCACAGCAAGATCGTAAGCCTACGAGCGAAACTGTTGCGCTTGTGAAGAAATGCCTTCTTTTCATTAAAGAGGATGTGCCTCGCAGGCGACAACGTCCTGGGAGGGCAAAACAGAGCTTGCATGCGCCTTGGCAACAATCCGCTGTAATGTACATCTCCGCAGTGCCACCTTAGCGGTACTTTTGCTTGAGGTTCTCCAACCCAGCCATAAGGAACCCTTGTATCCTCTCCGCCATCGTTGTCTCATCGGCCGATGTGACCTGGAAATCACCGCCCCACACGACCGTACTGGTTCCATCGCCGTTATCAGCCACCCTTAGTTCGACGACGAAGTCCTTGATTGGCATTGGGCTGGACAGTATCTCGTAGCGCATGAAGTGCTGCCCCGGATTGATCTCGCGAAGGCGCTCGACGTTTTTATTACCATTTGCGGATTCGGGCATGCGAATCGAGCCGGGTTGCTCACCTTCACCTTCAACTTTCGTTATCATCGGATGCCAGCGGGCTACGCCTTGGAACGATCCAATCTCGTGCCAGAGGGCATCAGGCCCGACCGGAACTTCAGCGGTAGCTTCAACATGCGGCATTTTCATTTCTCCCCCTGATGGATTCACTTCACGGCAGAGTTCGTGGCGGCACAGATTGGATCTGGCGCAGAGCGCATTTGTTGCCGATCGCCGAGATCTCGCCATTAGCGGTCGGGGAGGTCGCGTCTTGTTTGTCCAGCGAACTATGCATGTTCATCCTTAACGTTGAGTGTTTTGTTGGGACACACTCTTCCGTCTAGCCCGCGATTCTTCTGAATCTGCGTCGGTGTATGTGATCTAAAAGAATACGCCACCGAGTGTCTTTGGATCCTGTTTGGAATTTCTTTAAAGAGCGTTTAAAGGTCGTATGCCGTTGGGGCAGAAGTGGAGACAAACGGTGGGAACCTGGAAACCATCCCAACATAGCCCGCTCACGCTCACGAGACTTGATGTCCTCAGGCGAAAAGCCGATTCTGGGCTTCGGTGATGTCCAAAGGTCGCGAGCACTCTTCGTCATCGTTCCCCACATGATTGACGCGACTGCTCACGGGGTAGCACCGCATTTGCCTGCCGTAATAGGGCTTCAGCAGTTCCGCCATCGCCGCTACGTTCTGCATTCCCGGATCGAGCCACAAATCGTAGCTGTCGGGATGGAGAATCACAAGCATCCTGTCGTGGATCGCTGAGGTGACTGCATTTGGCGTCGTGGTCAGAATCGAGCAGGTCTTGACCCAATTGCCGTTGGCGTCTTTCCACCCATCCCACAGTCCAGCAAACGCGAACAAGTCCCCACCGGTTACTTCAAAGCAGTACCCGATTCGCAGCAAAAGCGGCAGGTCGCGCTGTTGATCGATCAGCTCCTGAAGGCTCTCACCCTCAAGAAACTGCATGACGATGTATGGATTGCCTTCATTCTCCCCCATGTCGTATACCGTCACTATGTTGGGGTGATGAAGGTTTTCCAGTAGAATGCGCCTCCTGGTAAAAGCGTTTCAGAAGACCTGGATTGTCTTCAAAGGCCCGAATCATCTTTATTGCGACCGGGCGGTGCAGCGAGGGGTCTGTAGCCTTAAACACTACCCCCATGCCCCCTCTGCCGATGATCTCGAGTACCGAATACTTGCCGATCTGCGTGATGTTAGTCGGGGGCATATTCCTTAGACCCACCGGGTGGACTCAGGTTGTGGCTGCGACATCAGCCGTTATAGACGCTTGGAGGAAGCCCGCTACCAGCACGCTCCAACCGCGCGATAGCATAGTAGGGTCCCACGAACAAGCAATCTAGCCCTGCCGAAATAGATTTGCACGTTGCTCCCGAAGGCTCGCATAATGCCGTCAGCATCTCTTGCAACCCGTGAATCCGCAGCCTGCGGAGCCGGCAGCAGTCGTCGGGACTCGGAGAATGGCCTTGGGGCTGTTGTCCTTATTTTTCAAGCCTATTTCTGAGAGTACTTCCTTGCAATCGAGGTTCCTTGAGATTGCTCCCCACTCAGGTGCTGAACATAGAGGTATACTCTGCGGTTAACCGTGTCGCCCAATGGCGATGCTAGAGGTGTGCCACGCAACCTTCGGCAAGAAGGCTGCGTCACCTTTGGCATTGCAACAGCTCAGCGCAGGAAACCGGGAGGCAGCCGATAAACTGATTCCCGTGCTTGTACGACGAAGTGCGACGGCTGGCTGCATACTACCTGCGAGAAGAGAGACTGGGAAATGGCAAAGGCGTAGTTGGCCCGAGAACTACCCCATGGTCATTGGGGGTGGAGCGCAAGGAGGGCCGATTGAGCCTCTGTGTGGATTTTTCTACTCCCTGTCGTCTGACCTGATTCATTGGATGCCATTGCGATTTGTTCGCGAGGCAATGTGCCTTGGTTTTCGGAGTGTGTAGGTTTGGCAGGTATGGCTGCGACCTTCCCTTCGATCATCGACCATAGCGATACAACAGCGAGTTTTGAGCGGGCTGGGCAGACTCCGCACCTTTTATTACCCCCGATTCAACGCCGAGTCTTTAGATCGCGACCTGGTCCGGGTTCCGCTTACGATCACCACGCATCGGTGACGACCATTAGCACTAAAAGGCGAACAGAACGATTTGCCATTTAATCGCCTTTCCCATCCAACCTTCACGTCGGCTAAATCCGTTTATATGGTCCAGCCCTCAGGCTGCCCGGCAAATAAGGCTGTACAACGAGGTCCCCGTTCGATAACCTCTTCGGCTCCCGAGAGAAATCGCCGATGTGACTAAAATGTGCCTTTTACAGCCGCGAATCACCATGAATACCTATCAAAAAGAAGTGTGCTACGGGATGGGTTTGCGTCTCTTGAGCTCAAGCGACTTGATTTAGAATCAGCTACTTAGCGGAAAAGTCAAAAAGGCAGTGCTGATTGGATTGGGAGATTCTCATCTTCAAACCCGGGTTCGATTCCCGGTAGCGCTACCAACCTTAAGTATTCCTGCGTCAATCACTTATCGCCTATCTTCCGACAGCCACAATTCATGTTTGTGCTCGGTTTTGTGCTCACTGCACGACTTCGTTTCGTTGGTTGATCACCGTCCCGATCTAATTCAGGCCGGGATGCTGGTACAGACGGGTAATGTCCATTTTGCTGTGGCCCATGACATCCATCACGGCCATTACATTGCCTGTTCCGTCCATCGCATCGGTAGTGAATCTGTGCCGGGCACAATAGAGCACAACGGCCTTGGGCAAACCCGCCAACTTCTTGGCACGGACAAATTGCTTCTGCACCGTCTCAATGTGGCCTGATTTACTGCGAGCCGACCGACGAGAAGATGAAGCGAGACTTTTGCACCAGCATCTGCAATGCTTCCTTGACGCGTTTACTCAAAGGCACGTACCGCTTCGATTTGCGCGACTTGCTGCGTGGAACAAAGATTAGTTCTCGATCCCACTTCACATGCTCCCACTCCATGCGAAAGACCTCTGCCGGTCTCATGCCCGTATCAAGCATAATCAGGAGAACGTCTCTCAACGGCTGCCAGCCGTAGTTTGCCGACTTCGGCGCGTGCTTGCTGGTTGGCGTGCGCTCGACCGCAGTCATGGCTAACAGTTTGGCTTCCATCCAGGACTCCAACAGAATCTCCCGGCTCTGCTCTTCCACGAGCCGAATCTTGGGAACAATCTGAATCAGTCCCCACTCTTGAGCCTGCTTCAGCATTCTCCGAAGCGTTCGTAGAACGTTGTTGGTGTTGGATGGGGAACTTCCCACTGCAAGCGCGGCGATATGGTCACGTTCTATTTGGTCAATTCTCCGGCCTGCCAGCGTGGTTTTCTCCAGAAGTTTCCAGCCAACACGGTAATACTTGCGGGTGCCCTCCTTCGGCGGACGATCCGTCGGGAGAACTCGGCTCGCCGTACTTCATCGATCGCGGAGGCGGCATGCTGCATGATGTGGAACTTGTCATAGACGATGCGGCAGTCTTTCGCCCACTGTTCGATGCTTTGCCGGAACGGCTCCCACATGTCTACACAGGCGGCCCGGATGGCACTTCCGCAAAGGCGGGGCAGCACGCGAAATTGTGAAGGGGAAACGCTGGCTGCTGCTGTCGCGTTGGGTACACCTGAACATGGATAAGAAACGGCAACTCAATGAGCTCTTCACCCTGAACCGACGAGTCATGAAGGCCTATCTGCTGAGGGAGAGCTTGGACCGACTGTGGAACTACACCTATGAGGGTGCCATGTTGCGCCACTTGAACAGTTGGATCGACCAGTTGCGGTGGCAGCGACTCAAGCCGATGGAGAAGCTGGCACGGATGTTGCTCGATCACCTGGAGGGAATCTTGAACTACTGCCGAACCAAGATGCCGCTGGGCGTGGTGGAGGCGGCAAATGAAAACATCAAAGCACTGCTGCGGCGAGGACGTGGTTATCGCGATCTCAACTATCTGCTGCTGAAGGCACAGCGGTTGGCGGCCACCAAGACCCAATTCATCGTTTTACAGAAAGCTGCTTAAAATGCCGGCCTCGTCAGATTCTCGCTCAGAACCCATATTTCAGGCAAACCTCACCCTACCCAAGTTTGACGATTGGGTGATTCCTTTGAGATCGGGTTCTGACTTGTTCCTGCTTTCAAACTAGATCATCTGGATCGCTTGCGCCGTAGCATCGTGGTGAGCCCGAGGACACTGCTGCCGAGAAGCAGAAACGACGAAGTCTCGTCTGGCACGGCAGACACGGCAGACACACCTGAGATCCCTGATACTCGCGGCTGCTGCAAATCCTGTAACCCTCCTGCTGAGTTGATCGTGACGCTGGCTATCGCTTCGTTGTTGGTGGTAGTGATAGTAAGGAAGTTGTTGCCGTTCGTGCTGCCGAACGGCCCAAAATTAAATAGTCGCTCATCGTAAAGATTATGTTCAGATCATTGTTGCTGGCAGGCTTCAACGGGTTCAAGATGAGGTCGAGGAACGTATGCCCCGGCACCGTGAACGTGATGTCGTTCACAAGTCCGTCCGATGCACCGACTTTCGCTTGTCCACTGGAGGTCACGGCTAGGGTGTCGGTGGTCGAGAAAAACTGCACTTGCGTGTTGCTCAGATTGGTAAATCCAAACACGGTCGGTTTAGTTTGGTCGGCTGTAAAGAGTACGTTCTCTTCGTTGGGCTGCGGGTGATTGCCAAGGGTGGGGAAGACCACTTGGCCAAATGCCGGAATGGAAAGCGCAACGATTGCGAGCAACAATAACGAGTTCTTTCTGGGCGCCTTCATCGAATCTCCCTTCCCTTACGAGCCTTGCCGGAGTGCGCTCCAGTGTCCACACCGAAAGCTCAGCAGGATTGCGGTGGTGCCTGCGAAGAGCCAAAGGACGGCAAACGCAACTGCGATGATCTGATCCCAGCCCGACTCAGTCGTTGCCGAAGGGCGATGTCAGCATGACGCTGGAATGGGGCCGATGACAAGAGAGCAAACAGCCGAAGGCAACCCGCCTCTATGGGCAAATTGCGGAGGGGCCGAACGACTGGAGAATGCCTCCAACGGCGAAAGAAACACGGTATTGGGGGCACACCTCACCCTTACCCTGTGCTCATATGGCTAATTACCCCTTCCCCAGGGGTTTGAGATTGTGCTACGTGGCACCGTCAGGCTGATTTTCCGAATGGATGAAGAGGGGACGCGTGTATCGATTTTCGCGATTGCGTTTTGAGACGCGCCAAAGCACATTACAAAGCACGACATCGGGCCGGAATAACCGAGGCGCGCCGTGGAGGAAAACACACGAAAGATGAATTTGGCGTCAAATCGTATTGAAAACGTGCCCGATAGGAGTGTTGCCGGGAAAGCTGCCTGGCATACTAGCGGGGGGGGGGGCGAGGGACCGAACATCGCAGTCTGCGAAGAAAGTAGTCAGTTTCGAAAGGAGAGAGCAACATGGCAAGCAACCCGCCAACCCCGTACATCCCCAAGAATCCCGGCGACCTGATCACCGTAAAAGACTGGAACAACCTCCAAGTAGATGTAAAACGGGACATCGGCTCACAAATTCAAACAGCCGTTGGCAACATAAAGAATGTTGACGATGCCACCAATTCCGATCAGCTCGGAGGACAAACTCCCGACCAGCTGACCCAAACCATTCTCAAGCAGGCGAAAGAAATCCTGCCACAGCGCACAGGATATCTGCGCTCGTTCAATCGCCTGGAAACTGGCAAGGAGAAGATTCTCCGGCACGGACTGAAGGGCCTTCCACTGGTAGACGTCTACCAACTCGACTACTTCCATGCGATCTGCTCGAGGGCAGAGAACGACAGCACCCCTGTATGGGTCAACTTCTTTCTGTATCACACGAGCGAACGGACTCTCAGCGCCAAGTCTGCGGCCACGAATCAGACTGTAAAAGCAGTCATTGAAGAATCGGATCAGCAACCCTTCCGCGTGCTCTTCTCGGACATGCTTGCTTCGTACAATGTGCAATACACCAATGCTACATCGCTTGAGGACCTCGAGACCGATTTCTGGACTGTTCTCTGGGCCGCACCGAACGACGAATTCGACGCTGACCAGTACTGTCATTCACCGTGGTTCGAAAAATGTTGCAGCGAGCAATGCAGTGTCAAACAACTCAAGGACCGTGGCGACTGGGATGACATCTGGTTCAAAATGGTACCTCGAAAGACGATCAACTTCCCGACCAATCCTATAAATGACGCGGCTCAGCCCGACCCGAATGCCCCCTTCGATGGCACGGTCGCGCCAACTCAGGTCCAGGTCGCTCATCATGACTTCGATACCGTCGGAATCAAGCTTCTGGGTGACCCGATCTATCCTCAGCCGATGGGTACACAGGACGGTGACCCATTCACACAACCGGCGAATACCAAAGAACTGAAAGTTATGGTACTGCTCCGGGTCTAAGCAAACTTTCGATATACACGTAATCGCCACTTACGAAGGCAAGTTGCTCTTCGCACGCTGCTCCAGTACGGCAGTCATGGGTTTCTGCGCGAAGGCTTGGAATGTCGCTCCCAGGCGCGCCGTGCACACGCAAATATGAAAAATGATATGGGACTCCGAGTAGCGGCCGTTTAAGGCCAGCGCAACCCGGATTGAGCGATACCAGTACTTCAGGCCGAGCAATGGAACCGCACAGTGGGCTTACCCATCTGCCCCGTCACTCTGGCCAGCACGAGGGCCACACGCCCAGCGGTATCTTTCCTGTTGACATCCCACAGGAGACTTGCTATCCTCCTGTGGAGGCACCACAGGAGATCCGATGACCGCAAGTAAGCCCGACATTCTTCAGGGCACGCTCGACTTAATGGTCCTGAAAACGCTCCAGGCCATGGGCCCCCTTCACGGCTACGGCATTGCCCGCCGCATCGAGCAAATTAGCGAAGACGCCTTGCAAGTGAACCAGGGAACGATTTACGCCTCCCTCCTTCGCCTTATACAGAAAGGCTGGATTTCGGCTGAATGGGGAGCGTCTGAAAACAACCGCCGGGCGAAGTTCTACTCCATCACAAAAATCGGCCGGAAACGGCTTTCAGTTGGGGCAGCAAACTGGGAGCGCATCTCGGGGATTGTTGGCCGCGTGTTGCAGATTGCCGATCGGAGTTAAGCCGATGCTGGATTGGCTGCGAGTATCGGTTGCCAAAATTCAAGCATTGTTCTCGGTCCGTCACCTGGACCAAGAGTTCGCAGAGGAACTTCAAACGCATGTCGCCATCCTCACAGAGGAAAACATCCGCAAGGGGATGACCCCGGAAGAAGCGGCGCGCAACGCCCGTCTGCGGTTGGGAGGGCTCACCCAACTCCGAGAAGCTCACCGCGAAGCACGCGGTCTGCCTGGAATCGAGACGTTCTTCCAGGACATTCGCTACTCCCTGAGAATGCTGCGTAAGAATCCCGGTTTCACTCTCGTTGCAGTTCTCACCCTGGCTTGTGGAATCGGTGCGAACGCCGCGATTTTCAGCATGGCCCAAGGTTTTCTCCTCAAACCTTTGTCGCTGCCCCACCTCGATCGTTTGGTTGCCATCGGTGAACTCGAAGAACATGACAGAAACGATACGATTCGCGCTTCTCCGGCGAATTACCTCGATTGGGCCGCTCAGACCGGTACACTTGATTTCATTTCCGCCTTCGACTGGGAGAGCGTAAATCTCAGCGGAGTGGGCACGCCCCAAGTGGCTCAGGGCATTCACGTCTCCAGCGATTTTTTTGCGGCACTCGGAGTCAAGCCCCTTTTCGGACGAACTTTCTTGCCCGAGGAAGATCAGCCTGGGCGCGATCAAGAAGTGGTTCTCACGCGAAGTCTTTGGGAACGGCAATTTGGTGGCGACCAGAATATCGTCGGGAAATCCGTCCGCATCAATGGCCGGTCCTACGCCGTCCTCGGTGTCATGAATGATGACTGCAAGTTTCCGCAAACTGTCGAGCTTTGGCTGCCGCTGGCGCTGGATTCCGAGGCACGACATAATCGCAGCGATCGCTACTTGCAAGTCATGGCTCACCTTAGGGCCGGAGTTTCCCGCAGCAAGGCCGAGGCAGAGATGAGCACCATCGCGCGGCGTCTTTCGGACCTGTACCCTCAAACCAATCGCGACTGGACGGTGCAGGTAGTTCCCTTGCGCGACTATGCGATCTTCCGCGGCAGCGCTCCGTTTATGATGCTAATGATGGGAGCGACGGGCTTTGTCCTGCTCATCGCCTGCGCCAACGTGGCCAATCTGCTATTCGTTCGCGCAACGGGCCGCCAAAGAGAAATTGCCGTACGCGCCGCTCTCGGGGCCACGCGCTGGCGCCTTGCGCGTCAGTTGCTGTCCGAAAGCGTATTTCTCGGTTTACTCGGTGCGGGTGCGGGCCTTTTAATCGCGCGTTGGGCAATCTATCTGATTCTCGCGCATATGCCGCCGGACCTCGTACGCTTCGTTGCCGGTTGGGATCAGATTCGCCTCGACGGTACCGTTTTCTTGTTCGCCTTGGCAGTCGCGACAGCGGCCGGGATCCTTGCCGGCCTCGCCCCTGCCTTTCATAGTTGGCGGCCGGATTTGAATGCTGTACTCAAAGAGGGAGCTCGGACCAGCTCTGGAGGCCGCTCGAGTCACCAATTGCGAAACGCCTTCGTCATCGCACAAGTATCTTTGGCGCTGGTTCTAACAGTCGGCGCCGGACTTATGGTGAGGAGCTTTCGCGAGCTACTCGACACCAACCGCCGTTTCCACCCCGAGACCCTCCTGACTTTGCGCCTGGTTCTGCCGGATTCCCCCGCTTACAAAGATCCCCATCACCGCGCCGCTTTCTACGATCAGACCCTAAAGGAATTCGATACGCTGCCCGGTGTTCGCTCGGCTGCGCTCGTTACAGGGTTTCCTTTTTCCGGTCTGATGGACAGCGGCACTTTCAGCATCGAGGGCCGCCCACCAGCGACTCCGGGTCTTCAGAACTTCGCCGTGCTCAAGGACATCAGCCCGAATTATTTCCAGACGATGGGCGCCGCTTTGATTCAAGGGCGCGCGTTCAACGACTTCGATGGGCCCGATTCGACTCCCGTCGCTCTCATCAGCCAGCGCCTCGCCAGGCTCCATTGGCCGAGCGACAGACCCCTCGGCCATCGCATCCGCATCGGCCAACAGGACTCTTCCAATCCGTGGTTGACTATTGTTGGCGTTGTCGAAGACATCAAGTACAGTTGGTCAGCCCCTTCGCCCGAGCCAGCCGTCTACCGACCCTATCGGCAGACACCCCAGACTTACATGGCCTTTGGGCTACGCGCCGCTGGCGATCCCAACTCGCTGATTTCTGCCGCTCGTCTCGCTGTTGCCCGCGTGAGTCCCGACCAGCCGATTTTCATGGTAGAGACCTTGGACCGCGCCATCCGCGAAAACACTCTCCCGATTGCTTATGTGGCTGCCATCATGGCGGTCGCAGGCTTGCTGGCTTTGTTGCTTGCTTCTGTCGGTGTTTACGCCGTGATGGCCTATTCTGTCGCGGAGCGCACACACGAGATTGGAATCCGCATGGTAGTAGGAGCCAAGCCCGCCCAGATCGTGCAGCTTGTCCTTGGCCGGGGTGCCATGCTCATGTTTTTGGGATTCGCTTGCGGGCTGCCCTGCGCTTTCGGGCTGGCGCGCCTCGAAGCCAGTTTGTTCTATGGTGTCCGTGCAGACGATTTTTCGACCCTTTCCTTGGCTTCCGTATCGCTCGCGCTAGTAACCCTGCTAGCCTGCTGCATCGCCGTCCGCCGCGCCACGCGCGTCGATCCAATGGTCGCCTTGAGATACGAGTAGTCCTTCGCGCAAGTAGCCAGCAGCCCTTGTTCGTATAGGGCTACCGCAAGGTCAGCGCATCAACTGATTTTGCATCTGCCTGCTGAATTAAGCGCCCATGAACTCGCACTTGGGGCAGTAATTCAGTTTGGCCATGCTGGGAGTCGTCCCGGGCTCTCCGTAATTAGCGCTGACGGACGGATTGCCGTCTCCGCTTCGGCTGACAAGACGTTAAAGGTGTGGAGCATCAAGAGCAAACACGATTTGCGCTCCACTGCTTCTCATGGCGGTTGAGTCAGGGCGGTGGCAATGAGGCTGGACGGAGAGTGACCGGCGATTCGTCACGAACTTCTACGGACGTCGCCTTACCGGATCGTCTGCGTTCTCGCACCCTTGATGAGCAACCAAAAGCCGCGCGGAACCTCGAACGCGAGCATTGGTATCCAAGCGTATAAGGTGACTGGGCCACTGAGGAGCCCTGCGAGCTGTAGAGGAAGGCACACCACTAGAAGGAGAGAGGCGACTATGCCGATCCAGGCCAGTAGAACAGGGATCGTTCGGCCGCCCAGGAGAAGATATGAGAAGAGACTACTACCCATGGCGAACAAGACCGCACTGATATTCGATGGAGTTGTTTGGTGCTTCCTTTCGCAAAACGGCTCTTAGGCCCCGCCTATCATCTTGGCTACATTGGCAGGTATCTTCGACGGCAGGGGATGGCGATCAGTGCACCGGATTTTCGCTTCAGCTCTTACCCATGCTTGCGTCGACACGATATGGCCGCTGTGGTTCCCCTGAATATGTAGCGGTGTGGTATTGGAGGTAAACCAGACCAACTCGCATTTGGCGGTGGACGCTGTCGGGAACCGTAACCAGGATGCACAGGTCGAAGACTGTGTGCACGACGCCGAGTGAATAAAGGTCGCGGTAGCGAAGGAAGAGAGCGCAGGAGACGATTCCCCAGAACAGGGCGGCCACGGTCAACAGGGGGCTCCGCAGGTGCGCCTGTGAAAACAGGAGCGCAGCAGCCCGCGCATTCGGGAGAAGACGACGCAATCGAAGCAAGAAATAGTCCTGCAAGATGAACTGTTGTACGAACGACCAGACAATGTATCCGAGAAGTGCGGGCAGGGTTCTGCTCAAGTTACGCCCTTAGCATCTTGAAGTCCTTCGCGTTCTGATTTGTCGGATGCTCGCCGGCAAGGAGGCACCCGCCTCTCCGAATGAGACCCGAGCGGGAGAGACCCAGGGTAAGGAGTTTGTTAGGCGCAGGTAAAGAACAACACTGACCCGTGCCGGCCGTCACACCTCTCGTTTTTACGCCCTCCTTGCCGAAAGTTTACCCCTGGTGCTGCAGCAAAGTGTTCACATCGTTGGAGCCGGCGCATTTCGGCAACCAATCACAAAGAAAAGGAGCAAGGTCAGATGAAATATCGGTTTATTTTGGGAGCTCTCGTCATCGGGGTGCTGGTGATCTCGGTCGTTGCCCGAGATGATAGTGATCCGCAATCAGAGTCCATCGACAGCGTGATGGCCGCTGTGCCGACCGACACATCGGCTATTACAGCAATCCTGGCCACTGAACCGCAGGTGCCGCTGGGGCCTCGAGACGTCCTCAGGAATTACGAGCAAGGAATGGCTTTTGTTTCACACAGGACGTGCGCAGAACTGGCGCAGATCGCCCAGGCCGCTCGAGAAGGCCAGATCAGCCGCGAACAGGCGGAATACGTCAGCGGCGAGCGATACCACTTGGGGATGATGCAGTTCCAGTTGCTGAGCACCTTGTACCAGATCATACAGAGCGAGATCGAGAATGAGGTGGAGCAGAAAGATCAATCGCATATAGCCGACGGTGCAGCGGTTGTTGCGTCCCCACCGCCGTCGACTGACATACCGAAGGACATGATTAAGTACCTGAACCTAACCCAAATGCAGATTGCCGCTATCCAGACGCAAATCGCCGAAGAGCGTGGCCTAGTGCAGCCGCTGGTCCAACAACTCGCCACCAAACGTCAGGCGCTAATAGCCGCCACGCTCAGCGGACGATTCGATGCGAATCAGGTTCGGAACCTCGCGGCCGAACAGTCGCGAATCCTGGAGCAGCTCATCACCGCCAATGTGTGCCTGCAGACGAGGATCTACAAGATTTTGACGGCCGAGCAGCAGCAAAAACTCGATGCCATGAGGCAAGCTGCCGCCTCGACCAAGCCGTCGTTTACGGATTGGTAGGATGAGCACGGACAGGGATTTTACGTGGAGTTTACAACAATTTACGAGTTGACAGAGTAACACTAAGTCGGACGAGAAAGGGAACACACAATGACAAAGAGCATCATCATAGCAACTGTGATCCTCCTGCTTTTCGCGGCAGCATTGCTGGTTGCGCAGAGCCAGCCGAAGCCACCATCGCCAGAAGAGATGGTGCAACACCGCGTTTCATACATGACCACGGTGCTGTCGCTGTCTAACGCGCAACAGCAGCAGGCTATCGCTATCTTCACCAACGCCGCCAAAGACGCCAGCGCAGTGCACGACAGTCTTAGGAGCGCACACGAGAGCCTTTCGACTGCGGTGAAGAGTAATGACAACGCCGCAATCGAGCAAGCGGCAGTGACGATCGAGAATCTCATTGCGCAATTGACTGCCGCGAGAGCGAAAGGAGAGGCCGCCTTCTACCAGATCCTGACCGCAGATCAGCGGAACAAGATGACTCAGCTCGAGAAAGCAGGTAGGCCGTTTTTTACGGACGTCGGTTTTGGTACCTTCCACATCATGGCGGGCCCCGGCGCCATGTAAGGACGCCCCATCGCACCTAAGTCGGCGACTGATTCTGGGCTATCCGTCGCCCCTGCTCTATGTTTCGTCCAGTCTCTGCTTGTCTTATCTTGCGCAGCAAAGTACCCGCGTCATGAAGCCCTCAAATGTTTAGTGAGAACTCATAACCGGAAGCAGGCCCGCGAGAAAACGGCGAAGCGGCCCCGCCTCGTAGGTGCAAGCAATCTAAATGGTGAACTAACTGTCCCCCGAGCCGATGGTTCATATGTTCTCGACCCTGGGAGCAAAACGTTTTACTGGGCTACAGCGTGCGGCCTGAGGGTTTGAGATGACCTTGAAATCCATCGTCACAGCGTGAAATGTTGAAAGCGAAGGGTCCTCCCTGGCTGCTGGGAAGTGGACCTCTTCTATGTCTATTATCTGGATGAACTCAATCGATTTCCTGTACCCAAGTGGTTCTTCTACCCAGCGGTACTTAAGTTTGGCGGTTGGTCGGCGCTCGCCTTGGAATTCTCACTGGGACTACTAGTCTGGATCAAGGAACTGCG
>Ga0306925_10001918_pt1 | contig 17438 bp, 17 predicted proteins | sample flu12Cox44000176_FD_203755 | JGI IMG/M metagenome (GOLD analysis project Ga0306925, IMG submission 203755) | Lab enrichment of tropical soil microbial communities from Luquillo Experimental Forest, Puerto Rico - flux8day.12C.oxic.44.000.176 (v2)... | ecosystem: Environmental > Terrestrial >... | reverse complement strand
TCCTGCTATCCCTGGTGTGGGGTGCGGTGGCGGTCTGGGTGGTGAGCCAGCGCGCCTCAGGAGCTAGCGATGTGGTCGGCGTCAGCGAACCGCTGAGCGTGGACGGCCAGCAGATCTACCGGGCGCTGTCGGACGCGGACGCCACCGAGGCCACCGCCTTCCTGGCCGGCGGGCTGGAGCCGCTCGCCGCTCGCCAGCGCTACCTGGCGGACATCGCTCAGGCTTCCCGCCATCTGGAGGCCGCCACGGCTGCGGCGGGCCACTCGCCGGCCGCGCGGAATTTGGCGACGCTGTCAGCGGGTCTGCCTGTTTACGCCGGTGAGGTGGAGACTGCGCGGGCCGACAACCGGCTTGGGTACCCCTTGGGGGCGGCCTACCTACGGGACGCGTCGAGCCTCATGCGCGGCACACTCCTGCCAGCAGCACGTAATGTCTCCGCAGAGGCGAACAGTCAGGTGTCGGCGGCCAGCGGGGAGGCGACGGGGCTGCCGCTGGCTCTGATCCTTCTCGTGGTCGCCGCCGTTGTCGGCTACGCGCTGTTCCGCGCGCAGCGATGGCTATACCGGCACAACCACCGGGTGTTCAACCCTGGCCTCGTGGTTGCCTCGGTTGCCGCCTTGGTCTCGGTGCTGTGGCTGGTCATCGCGCTGGGCGTGGCCCGCGCCGACCTGCTGCAAGCGCGCGCCCACGGGTCCGCTCCGGTCGCGGCGCTGGCGCGGGCCGATACCGCGGCCCTGCGGGCCCGCGCTGACGAGAGCCTCACGCTGATCGACGCCGGTGGTGACGACAGCTTCCAGGCGGACTTCTTGACCGTGCAGCACGACCTTGGCCCTGGGCCCGGCACGCTGCTGACCGGCGCGATCACTGCCGCGCGCGGCAGCCCGGGAGCTGGTGCCGCGGCGGCAGCCGCGACCACGGCGACCGGCTGGTACGCCGCACACCGCACCGTGCGGTTCCTGGATGACAACGGCAAACACATCCAGGCGGTGCACCTGGTCACCACACCCGGCTCGGATCATTCCGGCACCCTGTTCACGCGCCTTGACGACTCGCTGACCCGCGCTATCTCCGCGGACCAGGCGGTCTTCCAGGCCAACGCCGTAGCAGGCCGGAACGCGTTCACCGGCTTGGAGGTGGGAGTCATCGTGCTGGCGCTGATCATGGCGGCTGGATGTGCCCGCGGGCTCAGCAAACGGCTGGCGGAGTACCGGTGAAGCCGCGCTACCGGCGGACCTTGCTGCCGCTGCTGCTCGTGGCAGGGGCCCTGGCCGCGTGGGCCATACCCGGGTCCGCGGCGGTGCTTGCCCCGCCAGCACATCAGCTGCCCAGGTCCATGGCGGCGCAGGCCACCCCGGCCGCCTCGTGTGATCCCACGGCCAGCCTGCGGCCGGCCGGGCCGCCGACGGTGACTCCGGGCTCGTTCATGGCCAAGATCCGCGCCCGCGGTTACCTCATCGCGGGTGTGGATCAGAGCACCTACCACTTCGGCTACCTCAACCCCCGGAACGGGAAGATCGAGGGGTTTGACATCGACATGGTGCACGCCATCGCGAAGGCGATCTTTGGCAACCCCAACAAGGTCGAGTTCAAAGCCATGACCGACGCTCAGCGAATCCCGGCAATCCGGTCCGGTGCGGTGGACATCGTGGCCCACACGATGACCATCAACTGTGCCCGGCTCCAGCAGGTCGACTTCTCCACCGTCTACTACGACGCGGGCCAGCGCGTCCTGGTGGAGACAAACTCCCCGGTCAAGAGCATCGCCGATCTCGGCGGGAAGAAAGTGTGCGCGACGACCACGTCCACCTCCATCGCCAACATCAAGGCGGCGCCCTCTCACCCCATCCCAGTCGGCGTGCCGTACTGGACCGACTGCCTGGTCCAGCTCCAGCAGGGCAATGTCGCCGCGATCTCCACCGACGATTCGATCCTGGCCGGCCTGGCAGCCCAAGATCCGTGGACCAAGATCGTCGGTCCCCGGTTCAGCAACGAACCGTACGGCTTGGCCATCTCCAAGCAGCACCCCGACTTTGTCAGATTCGTCAACGCGGTGCTCCAGCGGATGCGCAGCAACGGCCAGTGGGCCGCCAGCTACGCGCGCTGGGTCGGCACCCCCGTCCCCGCACCCCCACCGGCTCACTACCACGGCTAACCACATGCTGCTCAGGCAGAGCGTATTCCGCGAGTTTGGGTTAGCAGCACCACGGGACCGGGCGGCGCATTGGCTGTATGCCCGCCTGGGGACTGCCGTGGCCACCAATGGCAGCCACGCTTAGTCAGGTGGTGACTTTGAACGTCGCCGAGCTGCTCAGCTGGCCCGTCTTCGACACCGCGAGCGGCACCGCCTTGGGCAAGCCGGCCCAGGCGGCGCCGGTGGCCGGGTCGTTGTCGGGCACGGTGAACTTGATGGAGGTGTCCGACCAGTCGGTCGTCTCGATCGGCGCGCCGTTGAGCAGCAGCTGGCTGCTGCCCTTCGCAGCGCCCAGGCTGCTGCCGGTCACCGTGATGGGGGTGCCGGCTTTCCCGCTCAGCGGATTCGGCGCGAACAACGCCGGCGTGCCGAAGGTCACCAGCTTCTTGCCCAGGTAGCCGCCCTGGCTGATGCCCATCAATACCAGAAGCGAGGAGTCGATGTTCGGCAGGCTGTCTGTGACGTCGCCGATGGCGATCTGGTGCAGAACTGTGGCGAGGAAGATCCCGATCCCGATAATCGTGAACGCCATCATCTGGATCTTCGCCAGCTCGGGGCTGCCGCCGTCATCCTGGAAGATTCCGCCCGTGGTCGCGGCGGTGGGATTGGCCGGCATGCCTGTCTTCGCGACCTTGCCGGTCTGGACATATCCGGCGGTGATGCCTTTCGCGGCGGCCGCGGTAGCGGTACTGAAGCCGAGCACGGTCAGGAGGTTCACCGGGATGTCGCTGAGCGCGGTGTAGTCACCATGCTCGGCCCGCAGGACCCAGATAGCCACATAGCCAAAGCCAATGACGATGAGCCACAGCAACCACTGCAGCTTGGAGGTACTGCCGACGCCATCGAATCCGGCGAACAGCTCCTTGAGCCGCCAATGACCGGTGATCAACGCCGTCACAACGTAAAGGACGCCCAGGAAGGCGATTCCGATCAGAATCGCCCCCCACTTCGACCCGGCCGAGATGGCCGGAACAGTCTGGTTCCCGGCGGCCAGGATAAACACGTTCATTCCAACCCCCCCCACAACGAACGAAATGGTATACAGCGTGCTCGGCGCTTTGCCTGATCAGCTGGGCCCTTACGCTACACCTGCCCGCGCGGCCCTGCGGTGCGAAAGCGCAATGAGTATGGTGCGTTGAGCGCCGGCCAGAAGCATGCGGAAAACGCAGGCCAGGGACACTAGGGCAAACCGCAGGAAGACGGCCGGCTGTGGTCAGCCGGGCGGGGGAGTGGCGGATTGTGGGGGTTTGCGGCCGACGCCGCAGAATTCATCGACCTGTTCGGGCTGGCCGCCTGATGGACTGGGGCGCCAGAGCGAGCAGGACACCACACCGGGAGGCAGCAGTTGCAGCCCGTCGAAGAACCGGGCGATCTGCTCGGGGGTGCGCAAGGTCATCGTCGGGGTGCCGACCTTGTTCCAGTGCGCCACCGCGTCTTCCATCGCCGCCCCGTGGATGGCGCTGGTGGAGTGGTTGACAGCAAGGAAGCTGCCCGGCGCCAGCGCGGCCATCAGTTGCCCCACGATCGTGTACGCCTGGCTGGTGTCCGGGATGTGGTGCAAGACCCCCAGCAGCATCAGCGCCACCGGCTGGGTGAAGTCCAGCGTGTGTGCCGCCTTGGCCAGGATGCCGTCGGGGTCGCGCAGGTCGCCGTCGATATAGTCGCAGGTGCCTTGGGGGCTGCTGGTCAGCAGCGCCCGGGCGTGCGCCAGGACCAGGGGGTCGTTGTCTGCGTACACGATCCGCGATTGCGGCGCGATCCGCTGGGCCACCTCGTGGGTGTTGTCGGCGGTCGGCAGCCCGGTGCCGATGTCCAGGAACTGGCGGATGCCTTCCTCACCGGCCAGGTAGGTGATCGCCCGGCCCAAGAACGCCCGGTCCGCCCGGGCCTGGGTCACGATGGACGGCAGCATCGCGGCCACCTTGTCGCCGGCCTCCCGGTCGACGGCGTAGTTGTCCTTGCCGCCCAGCCAGTAGTTCCAGATCCGGGCCGAATGCGACACCGTCGTATCCAGCTTCAGGCCCGGCCTGGCAGCAGCAACGTCATCGGCCACCCGATCTCGCCTCCGATCCACCGGTGGAAGGGATAGTCACCGCCAGTGCCAGGCAGCCCGCCCGCACCGGTCCAGCCGCCGGCGGGAGCACCCAGCGGCATGCCGTAAGGCTACGGCTGGCGTGCACCGCCCACAACGGCATCGCCCAGGCAGGACTGCACGCGAGGAAGCGCCGCCTTAGCTGAGCAGCTCGCGAAGGGTGTGCTTCCCGATCGCGGCCATCAGCGGATTGTCGGCCGAGTTCTTCAGGAAGACCAGCGCCAGCGAGAGCGCCCACCCGCGTGCCCGCGCCCGGGTGTGGCCGTCTGCCTGGCCGTAGGCCTCCCAGAAGATGGCACGCTCCTTGGCGGGGAGCAGCATCCAGGCCACGGACAGGTCGGTCGCGGGGTCACCGGAGGTGAGGTCGCCGAAGTCGATCACGGCGCTGATCCGGCCCGCATTGACCAGGATGTTGGCAGGGTGCAGGTCGCCATGGATCCAGGTCGGCGGCCCGGCCCAGGCGGCCGCGTCGATGGCCGCTTCCCAGACAGCGCGGGCGGCGTCGGTGTCGGTGTCGCTTGCCAGCAGGCCGAGGTGCTCGGTGACCCGGTCGGTCCGGTCCGCGAGAGGGCCGCCGCGGAACGGATTGGCCGGTTCCTGTGGTGGCGCCGGGGCATGCAGTGCCGCGAGGAACGCACCGAGTGCGGCGGCGGCCAGGGCCAGGTCATCGGGGGCCGTCAGGGCCGCGACCTGGCCCGGGAGGAAGGGCACCACGCTCCAGTTCCACGGGAAGCGCTGGGCAGGCCGGCCGACCCGGACCGGTGCCGGGATGGGCAGCGGCAGCCTGGGGGCGAGCACGGGCAGCCAGCGCTGCTCGTGCGCCACCAGTTCGGCGGCCAGGGCGCGCCGGGGCAGCCGCGCGAGCAGGTCCGCGCCGACCGTGCAGACCATGTTGTCCCATCCGTTCGCCAGCACCCCCACAGCCAGGCCGGCCAGATCAGGGTGCTGCTCGGCCAGCAGCTGCCGGACCAGCTCAACGGAGACATCGACCTCCGCAGCGGGCATGCGCTGAACGGTCACTACATGACCATAAGGGACCTTTTTTATCACCCTGGCCGGGGGAGGCTGCGGGGCTGTGGGGATGTGACGATCTTGGCCATGAAAAGACCGTTGGCCCGGCCGGCCCTGTCCGCTACCGGGCGTCTGGGCGCCGCGCAACCCCCTGGGTGCTACGCTGCCGGTTCCAATGGTCTTGCCTACCCAAACCTACGACGCCTAACCGGCGGCGTTCCTATCCGACGGAGATACCATGCCGCTCGCCAGTTCCTACTCATATCCCCTGCTTGGAGCGTTCTGGACGATCCTCGAGGTCTTCTTGTGGGTGCTGTGGATCTGGGTCCTGATCTACGTCTTCATTGACATCTTCCGCAGCCGTGACCTGTCGGGCTGGGCGAAGGCGCTGTGGTTCCTGTTCGTGCTGTTCATCCCGCTGATCGGCGTCCTGGTCTACCTGATCGCCCGTGGCGGCAAGATGCAGGAGCGGGCTCAGCAAGATGCCCGGCAGCAGGAGAAGGACTTCCGCGCCTACGTCCAGGAAGCCGCCAGTTCGGGGACTCCGGCCGACCAACTGGCCAAGCTGGCCGATCTGCGTGACAAGGGAGTCATCTCGGCCGAGGAGTTCGAGCGCGAGAAGGCCAAGGTACTGGCCTCCTGAACCGCACGCGGGCGCGGCCGGGCGTTCTGGCCATCCGTGCCGGTGTCTGAGCATGGGCTGATCGGTGATCTGCACTGCGCGGCCCTGGGAGTCAACCGGCCTTCGAGGACTGCCGTGATCGCCGTCATTTTATGGCGATCACGGCCGGCTATGGCGATCACGGCCAGCGGCCGCGGGTCAGTTCGTGATAGCCGGGACTTGGAGCAGCCGGCTGGTCAGCGCTCGCATCCCGCAGCGTTGCGCGGTCGCGAGGGCTTCGTCCTGCCAGGCGACGTGGCGCGGGTCGTCCAAGCGGCGACCCAGACGCGCCGCGTCGGTCAACGCCCAGACATGCGACCAGAGGTGCCCGCCACGGGCCGGGCGGCTGCGGGTGACGGCATCGGCGAGGTATTGCAGCGCGGCGCTCAGATCACCGGCTGTGGCGGCGTGCAGGCCAAGACCGTGTGCCGCCCAGGTTTCCCAGCACGGGTCGGCGGCCTGGCATGCGCGCGCGAGAGCCTCCTCGAGAAGGTCGCGTGCCGTCACAAGATCACCGGTGGCCACCGCGACATGACCGAGTAGTGCGAGAGGGGCCGCCGTGACGCCGGCCCAGGAACGTGTCTGCGCGATCTGCAGCGCCTGGTCCAAATGCCCGCGGGCCGCGGAAAAGTCGCGGGCCAGCAGGCTGGCCCGCCCGGCGTGGGTCAACATGATCGGGAGAAAACCGTGCTCCTGGCCGGGATCGGCGTTGAATCCGTGGCGGAAGACGGCGATCGCCGCGTCGATGTCGCCGCGGTCGAGCAGGCTGACACCACGAATCGCCGCCACCTCGACGACCTCGCCCGCCTCGCCGCTCCCCAGCGCCTCCGCCTCCGCCAGCCTGCGGTCAGCCCGCGGATAGATCCCGCGCAGCACATCGGATCCGGCCAGGTTGCGGTACGCGGCCGCAGCAGTTGCCCGATGACCAGATTCCCCGGCGAGATTGATGGCGCGCTGGAGCGCGATCTCCCCCTTCCTGATGGCGTGCGGTACCGGCGCCGATGAGCGCCGAACCCAGCGCGAGATGCGCAGTGGCGGCCAGAGCCGCGTCCTTGGCGACGTCTGCCTCCTCGCACGCGGCCCGCAGCACCTGCACCGCCGCGCCCACCGCACCAGCGGTCACTTGCGCCTGTCCTGACTCGAGCAACGCCCGGACGCGGGCGGGGGTGGACGGGCCATCCACCTTGGCCGGCACCGTTTCGGCCGCGAGGAACACGGAGGGCTGTGGGTCGCAGCCGAGCTCGCGACGGAACAGCCGCACGGCCGACTCCAGCTGCCGGCGCGCGGCCAGCGGGTCACCGCTCATCGCGTACGCGCGGATGAGCAACTCCTGGTGCGTGTCCGCCAGGGGGTTCAGTGTGACGAGGCGGCTGGCGTACCTGACGCCGTCATCGAGGTTGCCGACGCTCAGCGCATTGAGCGTCGCTTCCTGCAGTACGGCCTCGGTCAGCGCGGCGAGGCGGCGCCGCTCGCCCATCAGCCACGTCTCGAAACCCGCACAGCCGGGGAACTGCATGCCTTCGAGCAGTTCCCCGCCGAGCCCCTCTAGTTCGACCGCGTCCTGCCAGCGAGCGGAGGCGAGTACGTCGACGTCGAAACGCACAGACCCGTTGCCGGGAAGGCTCACCACCGATCCGGACAGGGCGCCAGGCTGGCCGAGCAGGCGGCGCACCTGGCCCAGATTCCACCGCAGAGCTGCGGCGGGGTCCTGCGCGCTGTCGAACAGCAAAGAGATGATCCGGGCGCGCGGAACTGGGGCACCGGTCAGTGCGAGGTAGGCGGCGATCGCCCACGGCTTGTTTCCGCGCAGCTGCACGCCGCCTGCGTGCGGGCGGCCCAGCAGCCGGATGCAGCGAGGTGCGGGCACGATTCAGTCTCTCATCGCGAAGCTCGGGCTCGACTCGATGACCTGGCCATCCATCACGATGAGCGCCGGGCGGCGAAGCACGTCCAGGTCAATGCGCGGGTCGGAGCCATACAGGACCAGATCGGCGGGCTCACCGGATTCGAGACACGCCAGCCCGAGCCAGCGGCGTGCGGTCCACGAACCGGCGCCGATGGCCGCAGTGACGGGCATGCCAGCGTCGGCCAGCCTCGTGATCTGGTCGACGATGATGCCGTGTGGCCCCTGGCCAGCATCCGTGCCGGCCAGGACCGTCACGCCGGCCGCATGCGCGCGCGCCACCGTCCCAGGCTGTGCGTCGAGTGCTTCGCGCATCCACTCCTGGGTGCCCGCGCTGAAGCCCATTGCCGCCGCGAACTCGCACGCGGCTTCCGAGCCCCCCGGCATCAGCGTCGGGACCCAGGCCACGTTGCGGGCACGCATGGCCGCGAAATGAGCGTCGGTGACTGCCCAGCCGTGCTCGACCGAGTCGACACCAGCGGCAACCGCGGCATCGACCGCCTCCGGGCACACCGCGTGCACCGCGACCCGCCCGCCGGCGGCGTGCACCTGCGCGACCGCCGCGGCCAGCACATCGGCGGGCCAGTTCGGGACGAACTCGCCAGTGCCCAGGAAGTCGCCGATGATCTTCGCCCATCGACCGCTGCGAGCTGCCTCCTCGACCGCTGCCCTGGCCAGCCCGGCACTCGTCACCTCCCGCGCCAAGCCGGGGAAGTACCCGTCCGGCGGGGCGAGGAACCGCCCGGCCGTAATCACCCGCGGCCACCCGGCCTCCTGGGCGAGCAACTTCGAAGCGTCATCCGGTGAACCAGGTTCCCGGATCGCGAGCACGCCCACGGCTAGCTCGACCGACGCGCTCGCACGGACCCGAACCGCAGGCTCCTCATGATCCCCCGCCGGGCTCGCCAGGCTCAGATGATTGTGAACGTCGGCAAGACCTGGCACCACCCACCCGGCAGCGTCCGGTTCCCGTGAGGGCAGCGGGGTGGCATCGGCCACGACACCGTCCACGATCACCAGGTCACGAATCCGGCCGTCCTCCACCATCGTGCCGCGCACACACAACGATTGGTTCATCACGCCTCCTCTGCGTCGAAGAAGATGTACCTTCCGGCCGCGTGACGGGCCGTGTGACCGACACCGGATTCAGTTCCGTGGCGCCAGACGCATCCCGTGGGGACCGTCCCCCGGCCCGGTGACCGAGTCGTCCCCTAAGGCGGATGGCGGCCGGGCAGATACGGCATTCGGCCGATGCGGCGCGCGAGGTCTTACGGCGAGCATCGGGGGTGCTGGATCGAACAGATGGAGGCGGTCCGATGCTGAGTACCGGATTCCCCCGGGCAGACGTGGAGAACGACTTTCTGCGGGCACGGCGGCGCCAGTTCCTGGCCACGCTGGCGTTCCGCCTGCGCGGTGGGCGCGGCGACGGCAACCGGCTCGTGCGACTGGATGACGTTGTCGCCCCGCTGTGCTGGCGCGGCCAGCGGCAGCTGGGGCTGCAGACCATCCCGGTGGATGCCATCGTCGGCACGGCTGGCGCGCGGCGCGACTTCGACCGGCACTTCCGGCCCACCTCCACCCAGGTTCGGTACCGGTGGGAGCGCCTGGCCTTGGCCGTCCGGCGCGGCGAGGCGATCCCGCCGATCGAGGTTTACCGCGTCGACGGCCAGCATTTCGTGGCAGACGGCCACCACCGGGTCTCCATCGCCGCGGCGACCCGTCAGCGCCTGATCGACGCCTACGTCACCGAAGTGCGTACACGGTGCCGCTCCCGCCCATGAGCGGGAAGTAGCGGCCGGGGTCGGCCTCAGCTGGCCCCGGGCGCGCCGGCTGGTCCGGAGCTGAGCAGCACGCCGACCGCGGGCTCCGGCCGATCAGCAGTCGTCAGCAGGCTGCGCACCGCCCTGACCTGGTGCAACGAGATTGGATGCCGTGTCAGTGGTCGTGTCAGGAGCGTGACAGGCCGGTGTCAGGCCGGGTGCCGATGGTGGTTGCATGACAACTTCAGCGATCGCAGTTTCGGGACTGCGGAAGGCATTCGGGGACAAGGTCGTGCTCGATGGCATCGACCTGGATGTTCCCGCGGGCACGGTTTTTTCCCTGCTCGGCCCGAATGGGGCGGGGAAGACGACGACGGTCAACGTGCTGACCACGTTGATGAGGGCCGACGGCGGCACGGTATGCGTCGACGGCCATGATGTGGCGACCGGCACCAAGGCCGTACGCGCGGCCATCGGGGTGACCGGCCAGTTCGCCGCGGTGGACGAGATGCTGACCGGCCAGGAGAACCTGCAGCTGATGGCCGATCTCAGGCGTTTGGGCTCCGGCGAGGCCAGCCGGGTGATCACCGGCCTGCTGGAGCGGTTCGACCTGGCGGAGTCGGCACAAAAGCTGGCGGCGACCTATTCCGGCGGCATGCGCCGGAAGCTGGATCTGGCGATGACCTTGGTCGGCAATCCCAAGATCATTTTCCTGGACGAGCCGACGACCGGCTTGGATCCGCGCAGCCGCCGCACGATGTGGGACATCATCCGCCAGCTGGTGGCCGAGGGCGTCACGATCTTCCTGACCACCCAGTACCTGGAGGAAGCCGATCGGCTCGCGGACCGGATCGCGGTGCTCGACCAGGGCCATCTGGTCGCCCAGGGCACTCCCGGCGAGCTCAAGCGCCAGATCCCCGGCAGTCACGTCCGGCTGCGGTTCGCAGGCGACCTCGAACTCGACAGCGCGCTGCGGATCCTCACCGACTCCACCCGGGACGGCCAGGAGGATCTGGTCCTGCGGGTCCCCAGCGATGGTGGGGCCAAGTCGGTGCGGGCCCTGCTCAATCAACTCGATGCACATTCCATTGAGGTCGAAGAGTTCTCAGTCCATACGCCGGACCTCGATGACGTCTTCCTTGCCCTGACCGGCCGCACTAGCACGAAGGTGAATGCACGATGAGCGACTCGATGATCATGCTGCGCCGCAACTTCAAACACACCGTCCGGAACCCGGTCGCGGTGTTCAACGCGGTCTTGTTCCCGATCGTGCTCATGCTGATGTTCGTCTACGTGATCGGCGGCGCCTTCAATGTCGGAGTCAAGTACATCGATTACGCGACGCCGGGCATGATCGTGCTGGCGATCTGCTACGGGCTGAGCGCGACCGCGCTGGCCGTGAACTCCGACATGACGAAGGGGATCATCAACCGGTTCAAGGTGATGGATATATCCCGCAGTGCCGTACTGAGCGGTCATGTCGTCGCCACCATGCTCCGCAGTCTGGTCGCCATTGCGGCCATCATGGGGGTGGCGTTCGCGCTGGGCTTCCGGTCGCCCGCGAGTTTCCTCGAATGGCTCGGTGCTATTGGCCTGATCGTGCTGGTCTCCTTCGCGGCCAGCTGGCTCACGGTCGCCCTGGGGCTGGCTGCGAAGACTCCGGAATCAGCGGGGATGGCCGTCGTGCCGCTGATCCTGCTGCCGTTCCTGAGCAGTGCGATCGTGCCGGTCGCCACGATGGGAGCCGGTGTACGGCAATTCGCGGAGTATCAGCCCTTCACACCGATCATCGAAACACTGCGCGGGCTGCTGGCCGGAACACCGTCAGCCGGTGACGCGGTCGCCGCCGTCGCCTGGTGCGCCGGGATCGCCCTGGTGGGATACCTGTGGGCGCTCTCCACCTTCAGGAAGCGAGCGTGACCTCGACCAGCTGAGGCCAGCTCGTCTGCGTGCCCTCCCGCGTCACCTCGGCGAACCGTGCTTCGCCGAGGTGACGCCGCACGTCCCGCTCGATCCTGGCCGCATCCGGGTGGGACCGATCCGGCAGGCCGCGTACACCGACGCTGGCCGCGAGCAATCGCGCCGCCTGATCGCAGCGGCCGAGGCGAACGGCCAGGTCCGCGATCCCGACGAGCACCTGCGCGATCAGGAGCGGGTGTCCCGCCACGGACGCCGCCTGCCAGGCAGCCACGCGGTGGGTACGGGCCTCACGCAGATCGACGGCCAGGTAGCCGAGCACGTCGTGGATTCCAGCGCGGATGTCCGCCTGATCCGCGTCGTCGCCCATGAGGGTGGTCGCGACGCCGAGTTGATGGCGTGCCTCCTCGGCGTCATCACCCCAGCGGGCAAGCTCCGCCTTGGCGAGGGCCAGCTCGATCAGCGCGTACGGCCAGGTGACCCCGTCGGCGCACCGCTCGGCCTCGGCGATGGCGGCCGCACTGGCGGCGTGATCGCCGTGCAGCCAGTACAGCAGGGCCTGCCGGGTCCGCAGCCCGATGACATCCTCGATGGCACCGACCTCGGTGACGACCGCGATCGCCTGTTCGTAGTGCTCGCAGGCATCGGCGAACTCGCCGCGCATGGCGATAAAGCCCCCCAGCTCGGACAGGGCCAGCGAAATCCCGAAGCGTTCGCCGAGCGTCCGGAACTCGGCGAGCGCCATCTCCAGATACGCCTCGGCTTCCGGGCCGCCTTGGCCGATCACGATGCGCATCTTGCCGAGCTGCCACCGGGCCAGGGCGCCCACCCAGGGGTCCTCGGAGTCCAGCAACGGCTCGAACGCGGACAACGAGGCGACCGGCGCCTCCAACATGCGTTCCAGCGGGGCAACCAGCCCCAGCAGCGGGTTGCGCCGCTGACTGCGCTGGCTGAACCGATACGCCTGGTGGATCCACTCCGCGATCTGGTGTTCGTCGCCACGCCCGGAGCCCAGGAACAGCACCACCAGCGCGTACACCATGGCCCGGACGTCATCGCTCACCTGGCCCGGGGTCTTGGTAGCGGCGACGATCAGCTCGAGGCCTTCGGTCCGGTGCCCGCCGAGCCACCAGTACCAGCCGGCCGCCGCCGCGAGCCGCATCGCCGGCTGCGCCTCGCCGGCCGCGAGCGCCCCCCGCATCGCGGAACCGATGTTGTCATGCTCGGCCTCGAGCATGGCGAGCCATTCCAGTTGCTCGGCGCGGCGAAGATGCGGTTCCGCGGTCTCGGTGAGTTCGGTGAAGTAGGCGAGATGCGCGTGGCGCACCGGGCCCGATTCCCCCGTCTCCGCCAGCCGCTGCGCGGCGTACTCCTTGATCGTGCCGATCATCCGGTAGCGCGGTGCGCTGTCGCCCTCTGCGAGCAGCAGCGATTTCTCGGCCAGCGAGGTGAGCAACTCCAGCACCTGCTCCTGCTCGGCCGCATCGCCTGCGCAGACCCGCTCGGCCGCCTCCAGGCTCGCCCCTCCGGAGAACACCGAGAGCCTGCGCAGAACCGTCCGCTCGGCATCGGTGAGCAACTCCCAGCTCCAGTCGACCACCGCGCGCAGCGTCTTGTGCCGTGGCAACGCGGTACGGCTTCCGCTGGTCAGCAGGCGGAACCGGTCATCGAGCCGGTTGGCGAGCTGGTCGAGTGACATGGTGCGCAGCCTGGCCGCGGCCAGTTCGATGGCCAGCGGCATCCCGTCCAGCGCCCGGCAGATGCGCACCATCGCCGTCAAGGCGTGTTCGTCGACTCCGAGATCCTTGCGCTCTGCTTGTCCCGCCCCCGCGCTTCGCGCCCGCCCCCGCACCGCGCCCGCCCGGTCCCGGAGCAACCGGACCGCCGGCGAGGAGGCGATCTGGCCGGGGCTGGCGTCCCCCTCCGGCACGGGCAGCGGCTCGACCAGCCACAGCGCCTCACCGGTGATGCCGAGCGGTTCCCTGCTCGTCGCCAGGATCCGCAGCCGCCGGCACTCCCCGAGCACTCGATCGGCGAACTTCGCCGCCGCCTCTATCACGTGCTCGCAGTTGTCCAGTATCAGCAGCGCTTCCCGCTCGCGGATCGCGGCGATCAGCCCGTCCGTCACATCCGCGCTCGGTGCTGCACCGAGCAGAGCATCCCGGAGGCCGAGCGCGGCCAGCGTCGCCTGCGCCACGTCCCCGCCCACCTCTCCTTCCCCTTTCACCGCGCCGATGGCGGCGAGCTCCACCAGCCAGACCCCGTCCGGCAGGTCGCCGATCAGCGTCCGGGCGGTTTCCGTAGCCAGCCTGGTCTTTCCCGAGCCGCCCGGCCCGACGAGGGTGGTCAGCCGATGCTCGGTGATGAGCTCGCGGACCGCGGCCACGTCGTCGTCCCGGCCGACGAAACTCGTGAGCTCGGCGCGCACGTTGGTCGTCCGGGTCTCTTCCCGCCGCCCCAGCTCGCCCCGCAGCAACGCGACGTGCAAGGCCGACAACTCCGGCGAGGGGTCGGCGCCCAACGCGTCGGCCAGCGCTTCCCTCGTGCGCTCGTAGGTGAACAGGGCCTCGGAGTCGCGGCCGGCTGCCACGAGGGCACGCATCAGCGCGGCAACCAGCCGTTCCCGCAGCGGATGCGCGGTCACCGCGTCGGTCAGTTCCGCGATTACCTCCACGCCCTGGCCGAGACTGACCTCCGCTTCGAACCGGTCCTCCATCGCCGTCAGGCGTAGCCCCTCGAGCCGAGTCACCGCAGCGTCGAACGCTTCACTGTCCTCCAGCGCGACATCCTGCATGGCCGCACCGCGCCACAACGCGAGGGCTTCGCGCAACAGCCGGACCCGCCCGGGGCCCTTCTCGCGGCGAGCCTGAGCAAGCAGGAGTTCGAACCGCACGGCGTCGACGGCGTCGGGTGCCACCGTCAGCCGGTAGCCGCCCGGCTGCCCCTCGATCAGCCCATCCGGTAGTGCCTTCCGCAGCCGGGAAGCCAAGCGTTGCAGGGCATTCGCCGCGTCGGAGGGCGGACGCTCACCCCAAATCCAGTCGATGAGCGTCGCCTTCGGGATTATGTGACCTGGTTCGAGCGCGAGGGCGGTCAACAGCGCACGCAGCCGGGCGCCCGGCACGCCGGCGAAGACGCCGTCGTCTGTGCGAACCTCGAATGATCCGAGTATCCCGATCTGCATCTAGCTGATTTTGCCATGGGCGATTGGGCAGACCGGCTGCTGACGCGGCGCGTGGTACCCCCGTCCGCCGAGGGGCCGCGGGAGCCAGGAACGAGAGCCAGCGGATTGCGGCTCTCCCGGGCTCCCGCGACCCGCTCAGAGCGTTGACGCAGGTGGGAGGTGGATCAGTGGTCCTGCTCGTACTTGAACGAGAGCGACAGCTTCGTGCGGTAGGTGATCGCCCCGCCCTCATCCAGGTGGATGTCCTGCTTAACGACCTCAGCTACCCGGAGATCACGGATGGTCCCGGCAGCAGTCCTGATCGCCTCCGCCGCCGCATCTTCCCATGACGTGCTGCTCGTCCCGATGACCTCGGTGACTCTGTACACGCTCATGACACTCTCCTCTCGACGGCTACAAACCCGGAACATGCCAGGACCGGCGGGGCCAACATCCGGCCCGGAACTGGCCGGGCGGGCAGCGTTCAGGTATCGCCAGGATTGAGCCTGGCACTTGGCTCAGGCAGCGTCCAGGGCCCCCAGTGCTGCAGAACGCGGCCGCACGACGCCGGCAGCGCCTGGCAAAGGGCTGCAATGCGCTCCTGCCAGGTGATCTTCTAGTGCGCGCGGCTGGCGACCCAGGCCGTGATCAGGTCGGCCGTCTGCACCCGCGCGGTGGCTGGTTGGTTGGGCCCGGCGGCCAGGCTGCGCGGCAGTCAGCTTGCCTGAACCGAGGGAGGACCCATGCAGTGGCGGAACGAGGAGTTCGACCTCGGCGGTGTCAATCACCTGGCGCTGGCCTGCTCGGACATGAAGCGGACCGTCGAGTTCTACACGCAGGTGCTCGGCATGAGGCTGATCAAGACGCTCGACCTGCCCGGCGGGCCGGCCAGCACTTCTTCTTCGACTCCGGTGGCGGCAACGCCCTGGCGTTCTTCTGGTTCCCCGACGCTCCCGGCCCGGTGCCGGGCGTCTCCGCACCGGTGACCGTGCCGGGCATGGGGGAGTGGACCAGCGCGGTCGGCTCGATGAACCATGTGGCGTTCAACGTGCCCGAAGAGCGGTTCCTTGACTACCGCGCCAAGCTGAAGGCCAAGGGCATCCGGGTCAGCCCCATCATCGATCATGACGACAGCGAGGCCGGGTGGCCAGGGAACTGCACCCCGGTGTCTTCGTCCGCTCGTTCTACTTCCAGGACCCCGACGGCATTCTGCTGGAGTTCGCCTGCTGGCGGCGGGCCATGGGCCAGCCAGGCGACGTCCGGCACGAACCCAAGACCGCGGCCGACCGGGCCGGCGTGCGGGTCTAGCCGGGCGCCCCTGCCGCCCGTGGCGGCGAGCCTGTCAGCGGGCTGGTGTCGACGTATCTGAACTCGGAGACGCGTTCGGTGAACTTCCAGCCGTCCGGGGTGCGCTGGTAGCGGTCGTGGTACACGAAGTAGTTCAGATGCGAGCTGCCGTCGCGCCCGCCGGCGAGCTCGCTCAGATAGGCACGGCCGGTCGCGGTGCCGCCGTCCAGCTGGATCGTGCCCGGGTGGGTGGTCTGCACGAAGTAATCCATGAGAGCCTGCCGCCGCTCGCCGAGGGCGCGGATCTCCTCCGGCCCGGCCGCCTCGATGCCGGCCTCGGGGATCCGCACTACGCCGTCGCGGGTGAACAGCGACGCGAGGCGGTCATGGTCGTTCATCATCACCGCGTCAGAGAACTCGCCGCGCAGCGCCTCGATCTCGACGCGGTCGGCGATGGCCTGAAGGTCGCTCATCGGGTTTCCTGCCTTTCAGCCGTCATCGGTCCTGCGGGGCAGCCGGGCCAGATCAGACACCGGGCCGAGGTGGCCGAGCTTGTCGGGATTGACCACGGCGCGGATCGCCTGCACCACGCCGTCGGCGACGTCTAGGGCGAACACGCTGATCACGCGCCCCGTGGCGTCGTAGGCCACGGCGCCCGGCTGGCCGTTGATCCAGGCCAGCCGCAGCGCGACGCCGAGCACCCGGCCCCGGCGGAACAGGCCGACGAGGTGCCGCATCACGCCCTGCCGCCCGGCCAGCGGCCTCCCGCGCACCTGAGCCTTGCCGCCGCCGTCCCCGTGCATCACCACGTCAGGCGCGAGCATGCCGAGCAGCGCGTCCATGTCGCCGCCCGCGGCCGCCTCGAAGAACCGGCGGGCGAGTTCCTCGCCTTCCGCCCGCCGCGCCGCGGTCGGAGCGCTGTGGCGCGCCTGCCCTCCGGCGCCGATGCGCTGCCTGGCGCGGGCGAAGATCTGGCGGCAGTTCACCGCGGTCTTGCCGGTGATCCTCGCCACGTCCGGGTAGCCGTACCCGAACACCTCGCGCAGCATGAACACCGCCCGCTCCACCGGCGAGAGGGTCTCCAGCAGCACGAGGAATGCCATGGACAGCGAGTCGGCAAGCTCGGCGTGCTCGGCCGGGCCCGGCCCGCCGGCGGGCACGACGACCGGCTCGGGCAGCCAGTCCCCGACATAGGTCTCCCGGCGCACCCGCGCCGAGCTCAGGTAGTTGATGCCCAGCCGGGTCACCGCCGTCGTCAGGTACGCCTTCGGGTCGGCGATCGTGGTTCCCGCCTGGCGCGCCCGGGTCAGGCCGAGGAATGTGTCCTGCACGATGTCCTCGGCGTCCCCCACCGATCCGGTCATCCCGTAGGCGATGGAGAACAGCAGCGGCCGGTACTCCGCCTCCGCCGCGCCGGCCACATCCGCCGGCCCGGGCACGGAACCCCTCCCGT
>Ga0306925_10001916_pt1 | contig 17449 bp, 14 predicted proteins | sample flu12Cox44000176_FD_203755 | JGI IMG/M metagenome (GOLD analysis project Ga0306925, IMG submission 203755) | Lab enrichment of tropical soil microbial communities from Luquillo Experimental Forest, Puerto Rico - flux8day.12C.oxic.44.000.176 (v2)... | ecosystem: Environmental > Terrestrial >... | reverse complement strand
TTGCCAGCGAGGCCCACCGCGATTTGTTCACCAAAGATCCGGACCATTACGCTCCGCAATACGACGGATATTGCGCAATGGGAGTGTCAAACGACGATGCCGCCCACAAGGACACGGTCGATCCCGAGGCTTGGGCTATCGTCGACGGCAAGCTCTATCTGGTGCACAACCAATACTGGTTGGGGGTGTGGCAGGAACACTCGGATGAATACATCAAGCGAGCCAATGCCAGCTGGCAAGCCCTTGCGGACCGGGCAGAACCTGCCATCGTAGGCCCTCCCTGCCCTGCGTCCCCGCAGACGACCAAGGTAGCGCTACGTGATGGCGGACATTGGGTCGTTGTCGGCGGACAAGTCGCCCGCGACGGGGCCGGCAATATCGTCGGCAAGGGTGATCTGCAGCGGCAGATCGAGCAGGTCGGCAAGGACGTCGGCGCGTGCCTCGAAGCGGGAGGCGCAGCTGTCAAGGACATCGTCTTTACGGTCAGCTACGTAAAACAGCCCGCAGAGTTCGACAAATACGCCGATTTGCGCCGGCGCTATTTCGGGCCGCCCACGCCGGATAGCACGGTCGTCCCGATGCCGCGATCAGCCGATCCCGATCTGCTGGTGCAGGTCGAGGCCTTTGCCAAGACACAATAGCTTAGCGAAGAAAGTACAGCGCGGGATCTTACCCGCGCACTAGATCTCTCCCTCCTGCTTCAGCATGCGGACGGTGTTGCGCAACGCCTTCACCGTATCCTCAAGTTCGGCTTCACCGTGCGTCGCCGAGATGACGCCGCCGGGGCTGCCGCTGAAATCGACCCCGCCCGTCATCATCGCGAGGCGGAATTTGTGGACGAGCCCGGCTTGGCGTTTGTCGAAGAAAGCCTCTGGCGGCACCGCGTGCGGGTCGAAGCGGGTCGGGACGATGGCGCTGCGATCGGGGTTGGTGAAAATGTGGAAATTCGAAAACATGCCGTAGGCCGCCCACGGCACGTGCTCTTCCTCGAATACCTCGTTGATCCGCTGGCGCATCGTGTCGGCGTAGCGATTGGCGTGGACGCAGGCGTCGGTCGTGCCGACGACCTCCAGCGCCGCGACGCCTGCCGCGGCCGAGAGCGGGTTGGCGTTGAACGTCCCCTGATGCGTGATCTTTTCGCGGTCGGCTGCCTTGGCGACCTTGAAATCCAGCAGATCCAGGATGTCCTTGCGGCCCGCAATCGCGCCGCCCGGCAACCCGCCGGCGAGGATCTTCGCCAATGTCGTCAAATCGGGCCGGATCCCGTATTGGCCTTGCGCGCCGCCCGGGGAAACGCGGAAGCCGGTAACGACCTCGTCGAAAATCAGCACGACACCGTGCTGCCTGGTCAACTCGCGCAATTCGGTCAAAAATTTCGGGTCGATCGGCAATTGCGCGCCGTGCGCGCCTGTCGGCTCGAGAATTGCGGCAGCGACATCGTCGTTTTCGGCAAGCAAGCGGGCGAGGCCCTCGGCGTCGTTCTGCTCCGCCAACAGCAGGCCGCCGGCCACCCCCGACAGCACGCCAGGGGTCGGGCTGCCGTCGAAATGGCTCGCGTAGCCCGAGGTCATATGGTCGTGCCAGCCGTGGAAATGGTGCTTGAAGCGGATCAGCTTCGACTTGCCGGTAAAGGCGCGCGCCAGCCGCAGCGCCATCAACGTTGCCTCGGTGCCCGAGGAGGTGAAGCGCACGCGCTCGGCGGAGGGAACGAGCTTCATTATCCACTCGGCCCAAGCGATCTCTGTTTCGTGCGAGGCGCCGAAATGGGTCCCTCGTTCCATCTGTTGCTTGACCGCTTCGGCGACCTTCGGATGGCCATGCCCGAGCAAAAGCGCGCCGTGGCCGCCGAAATAGTCGACATAGCAATTGCCGTCGACATCCCATTTGCGCGGACCTTGCGCCCGAGTGATGTAGAGGCCGTAAGGCTCGATATAACGCGAATCGTGGGTGACGCCGCTGGGAAACAGCCGGCTGGCCTTCTCGGAGGCGGCTGCGGAGCCCGGGGTCGCGGCGCGATAGGCGGAAATGATCGGCGAATTTGTCGTTAGGGTGTCGGGCATATCCGGCGCTCCTCGATCGGCAAGAGGTGTCGGAAATGTTTTATGCCCTTCGCCCGTCAGGGCCAAGAGAAAGGCGGCTCAATGGGAAAGGCCGGCCAACGAGAAAGGCCGCCTCAAGAGGCGGCCTTTCCCTTAAACCGGTAACCGGCGGCCATCGCGGCCGCGAGCCGTCGCCCTCAGGCGAGGATCTCCAGACGAGTGGGGATCCTGGTCACGGCAGCGGATGACCGCGGTTTAGGGCTAGACACAGGATCACCTCCTTTCTGTTGTTCCGACGAAGAGCGCCACCCTAAGCAAAACACCGCCGCGCCACAAGCGATGTTATTCTCAATTGCAGCGTTCGCGGCGTGTGGTTGCCGCGGTAAACTGTGCGAAAGGCGAAGGGTTCTACCGAAAGGAGTGACAATGCGCCGCAGCGAAGAGCGGATTCTGACGACACATACGGGGAGCCTGCCGCGCCCGCCCGAGCTCACCCGTCTCTATGTGCGCCGGGCGCGGGGCGAATCAGTCGACACAGCCGAACTCGAAAGGCTCGGCCGGGAGGCGTTGCGCTCGGTGCTGCACAAGCAGCGCGGCGCCGAGATCGACATCGGCAATAACGGCGAGCAGCAGCGGGAGGGTTTCTTCCTGCACATCCGGCACCGCATGACCGGCTTTGGCGGTTCGTGGCAGCGCCGGACACGCGCCGACGCGCTGCGCTACCCGGCATTCAGGCAGATGATGGAGCAGCAACTCACCACAAGGGAAGCGGTCAGCAACATGGGGCCACCCAAGGCGATCGGCGAGATCCGCTATCTCGGCACCGCGGCGATCGACGCCGAATGCGCCGATTTCCGGGCGGCCCTCGATGAGACCGGTGCGCATTTCGTAGAGCCGTTCGTGACCGCACCGTCGCCCGGGATCATCGCCGGAGCGATGAAAAACGAGCATTACGACACCGAGGAAGCTTATCTCGACGCGCTGGGAGCTGCGCTCAAACCCGAATACGAGACGATTGTCAAAAACGGCTTTCTGTTGCAGCTGGATTGCCCCGACTTGGCGCTCGAGCGCCATCTCTCATACCAGGACCGGCCACTCGGCGATTTCCTGGGCTTTGTCGAAAGGGTCGTCGCGACGATCAACAAAGCGCTCGAAAACATCCCGCGCGACCGCGTTCGGCTCCATGTCTGCTGGGGGAATTACGAAGGGCCGCACGATTGTGACGTGCCGCTCGCGGACATCCTGCCGGTGATCCGGCAAGCCAATGTCGGCGCATTCTTTTTCCCGTTTGCCAATCCGCGGCACGCCCATGAGTACCGCGTGTTCGAAAAATTGCCGCTTGCCGACGACCAGATCATCATCGCCGGGGTCATCGACAGCCTGACCAATTTCGTCGAGCACCCCGAAGCCGTCGCCGACCGGCTGGAACGCGTCGCCGCGGCGGTCGGCGACCCGAATCGCGTGATCGCCGGTACCGATTGCGGCTTCGACACATCGGCGGGAATGGGCCGCGTCGCCGAGGACGTCGTCTGGGCCAAGCTCAAATCATTGGCCGAAGGCGCGCGACTCGCATCACAAAGGTTGAGTATGGGGTGATGTTCACACGCCTTTTTATATGAAGAAGAGACAACAAGATCGAACGAACGGGAGGAGCTCATGATGCCATCTCAGACGGAGCCTTTCATAGAGGCACGCGATCTCCTGCTGCGCCTGCATGACGATTACGATGCGGCGGTGCGGGAATTCCGCTGGCCGGTGATGGACCGTTTCAACTGGGCGCTCGATTATTTCGACCACCTGCCCGCGGATGGTCTGGCGCTCTGGTGCATTGGCGAAGCGGAAGAGAAGCTGACTTTTGGCCAGCTGCGAGCCCGTTCCAACCAGGTCGCCAATCATCTGCGTGCATTGGGCGTGGGGCGTGGCGATCGAGTCATGCTGTTGCTGCCCAATGTGCGGCAATTGTGGGAGGCGATGCTGGCGCTGATCAAGCTAGGCGCCGTCTTCAGTCCGTCGCCGACGCTCCTGACTGAGACCGAAATCAGCGACCGGTTCGCGCGCGGACGGATGCGTCATGCGATCGTCGGCTCTTTGCTCGCCGGGCGATTGGCGAATATTCCGGGAGGCTTTACTCGAATTGCCATCGGCGGCGCACCCGGTTGGCACCGCTTCGAAGATGCCTACGACGCGCCGACGACGTTCGTCCCCGATGGCGAGACGCTCGCGAACGACCCGTTGGTCCTCTATTTCACTTCCGGCACGACGGCAAAGCCGAAACTCGTTCTGCACACCCATCAGAGCTACCCGGTCGGACTGTTGACCGCGATGTACGCGTATGGGCTGCAACCGAATGATCTTTGCTTCGGCATCGCGCCGCCTGGTTGGGCGGCGCATGTATATGGCCTTTTTGCAGTCTGGAGCACGCCGGCCGCAATCGTAGCGCTGGCCCAGCCGCGTTTCGAGGCAAGGCGCGTGCTGGGGATACTGCGGCGCTGTGAGGTGACCGTGTTTGGCGGCCCGCCGACCGTTTGGCGCACGCTGATTCAACAGGATCTGGGTGCCCGTCCGGCGCAGCTGCGCGAGGTAATCTCAGGTGGCGAGCCGCTCAATCCCGAAGTGATCGAACATGTCGGGCGCGCCTGGTGTCTCGTCTTGCGTGACATCTACGGGCAGACCGAGACGGCGTTGACGGTGGGCAATCCGCCGGCCCAAGCGATCGTACCGGGTTCGATGGGTCGTCCGATGCCCGGTTATGCCGTGAGGCTCCTCGACGAGAAAGAAGAGGAGGCCCCGGAGGGCGAGATCGCGGTGGCGCTCGAGCCGCGGCCGCTCGGGTTACTCCAGGGATACCAGCAGGAGGACGGCTCGATCCTTCCGGTCGAGGGCCGGTATTACCGCACCGGCGACTTGGCTCGGTCCGATTCCGAGGGGCGCCTCACCTTCATCGGCCGCGCCGACGACGTGTTCAAATCCTCCGATTATCGCCTCAGCCCGTTCGAGATCGAGAGTGCGCTGATCGAGCACGAGGCCGTCGCGGAGGTCGCGGTAGTGCCGTCACCCGACCCGCAACGCCTGGTCGTGCCGAAGGCCTTCATCACGCTGGCCGCGGGGCATTCGCCGGATCGTGCGACGGCACTCGATATTTTTGCGCGAACGCGCGAGCGACTGGCGCCGTATAAGCGTGTCCGGCGCATCGAGTTCTGCGAACTGCCTAAGACCATCTCAGGCAAGATCCGGCGGGCCGAACTGCGCCAACAGGAAGCGGCGCGACACTACGACAGCGTCCGTGGCCCCGCCGAGTTCTGGGAAACGGATTTTCTCGAACTGTCCGGCCGCCGGCGCGCGGCCAACGTCGCATGACCTACGCACTGCACGGGCGTGTCGCATTGGTGACCGGTGCGGGCGGCGGCATTGGACGCGCAATTGCGCAGCGTCTAGCGCTGGAGGGGATGGCGGTGGCCGTGCTCGATCGCGACGGCGCCGCCGCACAGACGGTCGCGGCGGAGGTCGGCGGCGTCGCCGTGACCGCCGATGTCACGTCGGAGACGGAGATGAGCGGTGCAGTCGATACTGTGCTCGACCGACTCGGGCGGATCGACGTTCTCGTCAACAATGCCGGCGTAGCTTGGATGGGGCCGGCCCTCGACATGCCGCTCGAAGCGCTGCAAGCAATGCTACGGGTCAATATCGAAGGGGTGTTCATTGCGAGCCGCGCTGTCCTGCCGCACATGATGGCGCGGGGTTCGGGGTCGATCGTCAACCTCGCCTCGTGGGCGGGCAAGACCGGTAATGCGTACTTCGCCGGCTACAGCGCCAGCAAATTCGCGGTGGTCGGTCTCACCCAGGCCTTAGCGCGCGAGATGGCACCGCACGGTGTCCGGGTCAATGCGATCTGTCCGGGGATCGTCGTGGACACCGCAATGCGGGCATCCATAGAGACGCAGCAGCGGCATTACGGTCTGCCGGAAACCTCAGAGCGGGAGAAGTCGATCCCGATGGGGCGCGTCTCCGTGCCGGATGACGTGGCGCGCATCGCCGCCTTCCTCGCCTCTGACGAATCCTCGTATATGACCGGCGAATCGATCAACCTTTCCGGCGGCCTCTTGATGGATTGAGGAGCACCAGCGATGACCGCATTCAGGCGCTGGGCTCGGCACCGCGGGGTGGGCGGCCGTGGACATGGACGTGCCGGCCGCCCGCCTCTTCAAGAATGCGCGTAGCAGTGAGCTCGCGCGGCGCATCCTCGCACCGCACCCATAACAGCGCCGCTCCGGCATGCAGCGCCGCCTCAAAATCCTCAGCGTGCCGCGGCGCGGTGTAGTCGTCGATCATCTCCTTTAGCGCCGCGCCGCCGAGGCCGGCGCCGACCAGCGCCGCAATACCGGCGGCAATCGGTCCGCCTGATAAGAGGATGATGCCGGCGACGGTTAAGGGAGCGACGTATTTGATTTCGTCGGCAAGACCGGCTGGCAGCAGTCTGGGCTCGCGGGCCGCCGGCTCGCCCGCGGCGGCCAGCGAATCGTGCGATGCCAATACCGAAAGATCGGCCGTGTCGAACCCGGCGGCGAGCAGGTCCGCGACGGCGCGGCGAAAATGCTCGCGGTCGGGAAACGAAGCGACCGCCTCGCGTATGACCGGGAAAGACGGTGAGCTCTCGGCCATGCCGATCCTCTCTTTCGTGCTCGGGCGCTCTCCTATGCTACCGTCAAACATCCGCAAGCGTCGTCCCCTCGCCGATGAATGAAATTTCCCCGCCGACACCCTCGCCGGTGATGGCCCAATACCTCCAGATCAAGGAGGCGAACTCCGGCTGCCTCTTGTTCTTTCGCATGGGCGATTTCTTTGAGCTGTTCTTTGACGATGCAGTCGCGGCGGCGCAGGCGCTCGACATCGCGCTGACCAAGCGCGGACGCCACGACGGTGCCGACATTCCAATGTGCGGCGTGCCGGTGCACACGGCCGAAGCCTATCTCGCGCGGCTGATCCGCGCCGGGTTCAAGGTCGCGATCTGCGACCAGGTCGAAGACCCGGCGGAGGCAAAACGGCGCGGCGCCAGGATGTTGCGGCGTGCCGTCACCCGGGTCGTCACCGCGGGCACTCTCACCGAGGAGGGTCTACTCGACGCGCGCCGCCACAATTACCTCGCGGGCATAGCCGAGGCAGGGGGCGCAATGGGGCTCGCCTGGCTCGACCTCTCGACCGGTGCCTTCGCACTGACGGCGACCAGCGAGCCGGCCCTTGCCGGCGACCTCGCGCGCCTCATGCCGGGCGAGATCCTATTGCCGGAGCGGCTGCTGACCCGCCCGGCGCTCTTCGAGCTGCTGGCCGAATGGAAGCCCTCGCTGACGCCGCTGCCCAATCCGCGCTTCGAGAGCGAGGTCGCGCGTCGCCGCCTCCAGGAATTCTACGGGGTCGCCGCGCTTGACGGCTTTGGCAATTTCGGGCGGGCCGAACTCGCCGCCGCAGGCGCCCTCGTCGACTATGTCGGCCTGACGCAGCAAGGAAAGACGGTTCATCTCGACCTGCCGCGGCAGATTGCGACAGGCTCGGTCATGCAGATCGATGCGGCGACGCGGCGCAATCTCGAATTGATGACCAGCCTTGCCGGGGAGCGCAAGGGCAGTCTGGTCGCGACGATCGACCGGACCGTCAGTGCCGCCGGGGCGCGGCTTCTGGCCGAGCATCTGGCGGCGCCGCTGACCGAGCCTCCGGCGATTGCGGCACGGCTCGATGCGGTCGCGTTCTTTGTCGACCGCCCTGAGCTGCGGGCCTCGTTGCGCGAGCGGCTGAGGCGCTGCCCGGACATCGAGCGGGCCTTGACCCGCCTCGGTCTCGGCCGCGGCGGTCCGCGCGATCTCGCGGCATTGTCCCAGTCGCTCGGGGAGACCGCCACGTTGCGGGACACGCTGCCGGAGCCGGGGCTCGTGCCGTTGCCCGAACGGCTCGCCGCAGCGCAGCGCGGGCTCGGTGAGCACGGGGTTCTCGTCGAGCGCCTCAGCCGTGCGCTCGCCGCCGAGTTGCCGCTCTTCGCGCCCGACGGCGGGTTTATTGCCGCGGGATATTCGGACGAACTCGACGAATGGAAAGGACTGCGGGACGAGAGCCGGCGGCTGATTGCGGCATTGCAGGCGCGCTACGCCGGCGAGACCGCGATCGGCGCGCTCAAGATACGCCACAACAACGTCATTGGTTATTACATCGAGGTGTCGGCCAACCATGCCGGCAAGCTCGGACCGGAATTCATCCACCGCCAGACGATGGCGGGGGCGCAGCGCTACACGACTGCTGAATTGGCCGACCTCGAAACCAAGATCGCCAGCGCCGCCGAACGGGCCTTGGCATTGGAGTTGCGGCTCTACGAGGACCTCGTCGCCGAGGTAATGGCTCGCCGTGCCGAGATTGCCGCGGCCGCCATGGCGCTCGCGACACTCGACGTCGCAGCCGCCCTCGCCGAGCTTGCGGCAGAGGCAGAATGGGTGCGGCCTCTCGTCGAGGAGAGTATCGCCTTCGAAATTCAGGGCGGGCGGCATCCCACCGTCGAGGCGGCCCTCGCCGGGGAGGGCAGGGGAGGGGGGTTTGTCGCCAACGACTGCACCTTGCCCGACGACCGGATCTGGCTCGTTACGGGACCCAACATGGCCGGCAAGAGCACGTTTTTGCGGCAGAACGCGCTGATCGCGATCCTCGCGCAGATGGGCTCCTATGTGCCGGCCCGCGCGGCCCGGATCGGCGTTGTCGACCGCCTCTTCAGCCGGGTCGGCGCCGCCGACGATTTGGCGCGCGGCCGCTCGACCTTTATGGTCGAGATGGTCGAGACCGCGGCGATCCTCAACCAGGCGGGTCCGCGCTCCTTTGTCATCCTCGACGAGATTGGCCGCGGCACGGCGACCTTTGACGGCCTGTCGATCGCCTGGGCCGCGCTCGAACGTCTGCACGAGGTCAACCGCTGCCGCACTCTCTTCGCGACGCATTACCACGAACTGACCGCGCTCGCCGCCAAACTCCCGGCGCTTGCCTGCCATACGATGCGGGTCAAGGAGTGGAAGGGCGATGTCGTCTTTCTGCACGAGGTCGGCCCCGGCACCGCCGACCGCTCCTACGGGATCCATGTTGGCAAGCTCGCGGGCTTGCCGAAGAGCGTGACCGCACGCGCCGAGGAAGTCCTTGCGACGCTCGAAAAGGGCGAGCAGGGCGGCGCCCTCGCGCGCCTCGCCGATGACCTGCCATTGTTCAGCGCCGCGCGCCGCCGCGCCGAGCCGCCACCCTCTGAATCTGCCGTCGAGGTATTGCTGCGCGATACCCGCCCCGACGAACTCACCCCACGCGAGGCGCTCGAGCTCGTCTATCGTTTGAAGGGCTTAGGGGCAGAATAGACTGAGAAATTTAACAGCAGCCTCGCGCCGGATAGACTACGGTCACGTCTCGGACATCGTTTTTGGAGGTGCGCTGATGGGTAAGCTCGACGGGAAAGTCGCGTTGATAACCGGGTCCGGCCGCAATATCGGACGCGCGACGACGTTGAAGCTCGCGCGCGAGGGCGCCCACATCGTCGTCAACGCCCGCGCCAACCAGTCCGAGGCCGATGCCGTTGCGCGTGAAGTGCGCGACCTCGGGGTCAAATCGCTCGCGATACTCGCCGATGTTGCCAAAAAGAACGAGGTCGACGCACTAGCGGCGCGGGCGTTGGACGAGTTCGGCCGTATTGACATCCTGATCAACAACGCCGCGATCCGGCCGCACAAGCCGTTTACCGAGGTGACGGTGCAGGACTGGGAGCGTGTCAGGGGTGTCGTCCTCGACGGCGCGTTCTATCTGACGCAGGCGGTCATCCCTTCGATGGTCAAGAACGGGTATGGCCGCATCCTGTTCTTCACCGGCGATGGCGCCTTTAACGGCGGCAGCGGTCGCGCGCATGTATCGGCGGCCAAGATGGGGCTGGTCGGCATGGCGCGCGCACTAGCCTCGGAATTCGCCGCGCACAACATTCGCGCCAATGTGGTGTCCCCCGGCAGCATCGATACCAGGCGGGACAACCCCGAATGGTATCAGGGCCGCGTGCCGAATGCGGCCGGCATCCCGCTCGGTCGGCAGGGGCATGTCGACGAGATCGCTGCCGCTTGCCTCTTCCTCGTCAGCGACGATGGTGGCTTCATCACCGGCCAGACGATCCACGTCAACGGCGGCGCCCACTATTACTGACGACTATCTCATCATCTTCGTGGCCCTTGGCGCGGCGGTCGGGGGCTTCGTTCAGGGCCTGTCCGGCTTCGCCTTTGGCCTCACCGCGATGGCGATATGGGCCTGGTCCATTGAGCCCGTTCCGGCCGGCCCGCTGGTCGCGTTTGGCACGTTGTTCGGGCAGCTCCTCTCGATCGGCACCGTACGTCGCGGGTTGGACGCGGGGCTGATCTGGCCGTTCGTTGCCGGCGGAATCCTCGGTGTGCCGCTCGGCGTCGCGCTGCTCCCCCACCTCGATCCGCTTATGTTCAAGCTGGGGGTCGGGGTTCTGCTGCTCCTTTGGTGCCCGGCGATGCTGGTGTCCCGCGAGATACCCCGCATCACCGGCGGCGGACGCCTCGCGGACGGGCTCGTGGGCTGGATCGGCGGGATTATGTGCGGTATCGCCGGGTTGAACGGCCCCGCTCCCACGCTGTGGACGACGCTGCGGGGCTGGGAACGGGATCGCCAGCGGGCCGTGTTTCAGACCTTCAGCCTTGTGACACAAGCGCTGACGATAACCGCCTATCTCGCCACAGGCATCATCCGAGCCGGCAGCGCGTGGCTGTTCGCGGTGGTCGTCCCAGCGATGCTGGCGCCCACCTTGATCGGTGCCCGGCTCTACCGCAGCTTCACCGACACCGGCTTCCGGCGCGTCGTCCTCGGCTTGCTCGGTCTATCCGGTGCGATCCTCGTCGCCACCTCCGTTCCGGCCTTACTCTAGGAAAAAGGCGAAACAGTCTTGAGTGCGATGCGCGTTCTTTTCACCGCGGTGGAGATCGCCGCCCGGGTCGACGCGCTCGCCATGGAGATCGCGGGCAGGATTCCCGCCGATTTCGTCATGGTCGGGTTGCTCAAGAGTGCCGCGGTGTTTGTCGCCGATCTCGCCCGCGCGCTGGACCGCGCCGGTGCCCGTCCCGAGATCGAATTCATAAGGCTGAGTAGCTATGGTCTCGCCAAAGAGAGCAGCGGCGCAGTGCAGCTTCTCGGCGAAATCCCCGCCAGCATTGCCGGGCGGCCGGTGCTGCTCGTCGACGACATCGTCGATACCGGCCGATCTATCGCCTATGCCGCCACCCGATTGCGCGAGCGGGGGATCGGTAATCTTTGGACATGCGCGCTGCTCGATAAGCCGCAGCGGCGAGAGATCGAGGTCGCGATCGATTTCATCGGGTTCTCGATCGGCAACGTGTTCGTGGCCGGCTACGGCACGGACTACGCCGGGAAATACCGCCATCTGCCCTATATCGGCGTCGTGGAGTAATTTATATTCATCGTTGACGAAAACCGGTCGAAACCTCGGGGCTCGGTCAATGCGTCCAATTTGGCTACCCATCGTCGCGTGTGGTGTTTCATTTTGTGGTGTCGCGTTCCCTACGGCGCGGTGGTTGCTCAAAACGATGGGTTCATATTCAGCGGCGACAAAGCCGAGAGCGCTCAGGACTCGAGGCAGTTCATTGTCGCAGGAGAGAAACTGGCGATTTCTCAACTGAAAAAGCGATTTCCATCTTATACTGTCACCCCAGAGGAAGCTGACTGCGGTGGTACGTGCGCGTCGATAAAAGGCAAAAACGGTACGCTTATCTATGTCAGCTACGGAGGCGATAGCAGTTTCAGCTTCTATAATATCTCCTCAGATGCGCGGAGCTCACGAGACATCTTGGGGAACGCTGTCGGCACCTCGTTGCAAAAAGCTATCGGTGCAAATATTGCCAAATGTGATTTGGGTGAGTCGATGACCTGCCCCTCTGCTCAAATAAAAGGGCTCTCCTATATCGCCGTCGGGTGCACATGGAAGGGCGTGACAATTCCAGCGTGCGCCAAGGTTGGCGGCTTCGAAATAAGTCGGTAGGCGCGGGTGCCGACAAGACCCGCCTCGCGAAGGCGCGGCTGAAGCGGCCTGAGCACCAATTCGCCGGCGAGGTGGTCGCGCGCAACAAGCTTCTGGTGTCTCGATCCCAGCGACACCTTGACGATGTACTGGTGTCGCGTCAGAACGAGTGGTCGCGCCGCTCATCTAACACTCGCCATCCATTTATCCGGCCTGCCACCTTCGGAAACCCTCTTGCCGAGCGGCGCCGACCCTTCTCGGCGAAATCGGCGGATATGAGCTTCGGCTATAGACGGCGCGGGCTTATACAGCATTTCAGATAAATTTTTTTATCGTGACGCAGAATGGACATCACTCGGCACGTTTCTGGGACGTACCGGCTGTTATGGTGCATCCACTTTAATAGATTTATTAAGGGCTGTTATGAAGACTTCTCCCGTAAAGCGCACGCCAGAGCCACAACAACCGAAATCCTCGCCAATCCCTCTCGAATCTATTGAAGACACCGCCTGGGAGCTTTGGCTCCTCGTCGAACTTCTTGCGCCAGTGCGGCGCAGGTTACCAAATACCGCTTCGCAGAAGCTCGTCGATTACATCAAAGACCGATTGATCGCCAATAGCGTCGTCTTAGCGAAGTGGAAGAAGGCACGTCCGGAATTTTTCCCGGCTTCCCCGATTGCCGCTCGGGATGTGCTACCCGGCGAGAACTGGATCTTCCCAGAGCACCGCACTTTGGCCGATGTGTTCGAGGCCGAGCGAAATTCGACCACAGTCGTTCCGAAGGCTGCCTGATCCGTTCTGCTCTGTTCCATACGAAGCGTCTAGCTCGCCTTATCGATGAAGTCGGATGAGTAAGGCGGGCTAGCGCGTATAGCTCGACGGCAACGAGCCTGCTCAGGCAAGCCCCTGTAAAGCCACGTGCAGTTCAGCTCAGGTCGATCGCGAATGGCTTCAACACCTCGAGCGGAACGACCTCCAATGTCGCCTCATGAGTTGCTGTCAACCTAACCTTGGGGGCTTTGCCGGCCTCGAATGCCTCTTTCCAGCGCTCGGCGCAGAGGCACCAGCAATCGCCGGGCTTCAGCCCGGGAAAGCCGAATTCCGGCACCGGCGTCGACAAATCGTTGCCGGCGGCCTGCGAGAACGCCAGAAAGGCGGCATCGACCCTGGTGCACACCGTGTGCAAGCCAAAATCCTCAGGTCCGGTGTTGCAGCTGCCGTCGCGGTAGAACCCGGTCATCGGCTTGATGCAGCATTCGGCGAGCAGCTCGCCGAATACGTTGCGTGCCTCGGTCATCGTCGTTTCTCCAATGAATTTGCTCAGGCGGGGGTGCGGTTGACGCGATCGGCGAGACGGGTCCCGATAGCGTCCCAGATCTTCGGTGCGATCTCGACGCCGTCGAGCCGAGCGATCTCCTGAATGCCGGTGGGGGAGGTGACGTTTATCTCCGTCAGCCAGTCGCCGATCACATCGATGCCGACAAAAACCAGCCCCTGAGCCCGTAAGGTCGGCCCGATCGCCGCGCAGATTTCGCGGTCGCGGGCGGTCAGTCCGGTCTTTACCGGGCGGGCGCCAACATGAAGATTGGCGCGCGCCTCGCCCTCCGGCGGGACGCGCAGCACTGCACCCAACGCTTGCCCTTCCACGAGGATGATGCGCTTGTCGCCCTGGCGCACCTCGGGAATATAGCGCTGCACCATCACCGGCTCGCGCTGGATCGATTCATAGATCTCCAACAGCGCCGTCAGGTTCTCGTCGCCCGGCCGCAGCCGGAACACGCCGGCGCCGCCATTGCCGAACAGCGGTTTCAGGATGATGTCGCCATGCTCTCTCCAGAAGGCGCGGATCGCATCGCGGTCGCGGGTCAGCAAGGTCGGCGGCATCAGCTCCTTGAAGCGCAGAACAAAGAGCTTCTCCGGTGCATTGCGCACCGCCGCTGGGTCGTTGACGACGAGTGGCCCGCTTTCCGGCAGCAGTTCGAGGAGATGGGTCGCGGTGATGTAGGCCATGTCAAAGGGCGGATCCTGGCGCATCAGGATGACGTCGACACCGGCGAGATCGAGCTCCTCAAAGGAGCCGAAGCGATGATGGTTCCCCTGTCGACGCATGACTTCGAGCGGCCGCGCGCGGGCGTAGAGACGCCCATCGTGAAGCGTCAGCGCATCCGGCAGGTAATGAAACAAGGCATGCCCGCGGGCCTGCGCTTCGAGCGCAAGCGCAAAGGTCGAATCCGCATCGATGTTGATCGTATCGATCGGATCCATCTGGATCGCGACGGCAAGCGCCATGCCCACCTCCTTGTCGCCCCTCACCGTCCCACCGACGCGAGCCCTCCCTCTCCCCCTTGCGGGGCAGGGAGGTTCTCTCACAGCAAACTCAATTCAGCTTCGATCGCAGCTGCTGCAGCAGCGCCGCGGCCTGATGTCGGGCTGCCCCTTCCGAAGCGCGCAGGACCACCTGCTCGAGCGCGGCGGAGGCCGAACGCATATTGCCGAGCTTGGCGTGCAATAATCCCACCTCGCGCCATAGTTCGGCGAGGTCGGGAGCCAGCATCAGCATGGTTTCGGCTACTATTACGGCCCGCCCGTACTGCTCCGCCTGAATAAGCCGCGCTTTCAGATTGTTCTGCAGGCGAAGCAGGACGTCGCGATCCGGCACGGGCGTGTAGTACTCGGCTTGAAGCTCGCTCTCTGCGCCTGTGGTCGCCTTCAACAGTTCACGCAGTTCGGCCGCCGTACAGATCCGGCCGCCATGAAACGGGTCGAGGATCAGCCGATCGGGACCATCCGACAAGCGGATTAGAAAGTGGCCGGGGAAGGCGAGTCCGACGGTCTCCCAATCCTGAGCACGGCCAACATGGATATAGAGGATCCCCAACGCCACCGGCAGGCCCTTCCGCCGGTCCACGACGCGCATCAGATTGGCGTTCTGCAGATCGTCATAAGTCAGCGCGTCCCCGGAATACCCGTGTTTCAGGAGAATAATTTCGTTGAGCGCGCGCGCCCGCTCGGCAACATCGCCGGCCGCCGCAGGATGGCGGCCGACATCCCGAGCCAGCAGCTTCAGATGCTCGCGATACCGCGACGGCCCGACCCGTGGGCGTTCGAATGAGGCAAGCGCCAAGGCCGCTTCGGCAATCGGCAGAATGCGCTCGTCCGAGGCGCCGAGTTCGCGCAAATAATTCGCGCAGATCTCTGTATCGTAGCGCTCCGGCGGCCGGGTCATCCTTCTCTTATATCAGAGTTTCTCCACCTCGACAGCGGTCGCCGGCGCAGTGGCGGGAGGAGCCTCCGGCGCTCGCGCGCTGGCCGGTGCTGGTGGCGCTCCCGGCGCTCCCTGCTGAGCCGCGACGGGCGCGCCCGGCCGGATCTCGACATAGGAGACGACCCGCTTCACATCGGGGACGTTGCGCGCCGCTTCGGTAACCCGGTCGAGCTCGGCCTGGGTGCGGGCCGAACCGATCAGGTAGACGGATCCGTTAACGGTATCGATCGTATAGTTGACCGAACGGACTTGGCTGGCGAAGACAAGGTTGGAGCGGATCTGCGACGAAATCCAGGTATCCTTGACGCTTGCCCATGCGCCTTCGGCGGGCGCCACCTCGATTTCGTTATAAACGGCGCGAACCCCCGGGACCTGACTAGCGACCTGCGCGGCCTGAGCTTTCAGCTCGGGGTTCGGCGACATTCCGGTCAACAATGTGCGCCCCTCGTAGACAGTGACGGTGAAGTCGCGCTGCATCAGCGGGTTAGTCTTCAGCCAGGCATCCTGGATGCCGGTCTTGATTGTCACATCGTCAAACGTACCGGTAATGCCGCGCTCTTGATTCGCCGAATAACCTGCCCCACCGGCGGCGGCGAGACCACCGACGATCGCCGCCGGGCAACCGCACAGCGCCACCGGCAGCGAAAGGACGGAAACAAGGCAAACGACGGCACGCAATTCGGACATTGCTAATCCCCCGACGGATATTTCCCCGCAACCATTGTCCGACAAAACCGGCGCCGCTTCCAATGACTGCGAGGCGCGCGCGGAGGTGAGCCCGAAGCGGCGCTCCCCGCTTTGCTAATCGGCGCGCCAGGCTCCGGGCCAATGCCGGGGCAAGCGGCGCGAAGCCACCAGCATCAGGTCGAATCGCGGGTCAAGCCGGGCAAGATCAGGGCGCGACAGAAGGAAGGCCTCGGCGGCGCGGGCGATGCGTCGCCTCTGGCGTGGTGGTAGCGCCGATGCCGCCGCGTCGATTTCGTGCCGCGACTTGACTTCGATGACCGCGAGCACCTTGCCGCGTCGCGCCAGGATGTCGATCTCACCCGACGGACAGCGCCAATCTCGGGCCAGAATGCGCCAGCCCCGCAGCCGCAAGTGCCACAAGCAGAGCCATTCCGCAAAACGCCCGCGGCGTTGCGCGCGCTGCCGTCGGTGCGTAGCGTCTTGCCGCGCCTGTTTCATTCCTCGGTATCGCGCATCGCCAAGGCGCGCCGGTAGAGGTCTCGCCGCGGCAAACCGGTCTCTGCTGCGAGTCTTGCCGCCGCCTCTCGCACGCCGTGCTCGGCGAGGGCCGCCCGCAGCCGCTTGTCGATCTCGGCCTCCTCCGGCGCGTCGGGTTGGGGCGGGCCGACCAAAACCACCGCTTCGCCGCGCGGCGGACCGGCAAGGCGGTAATGGGCCGCAAGATCGGTCAATCTCCCACGCCGCACCTCCTCGTGCAGTTTGGTCAGCTCACGCGCGATCGCGGCCTGCCGGTTACCGAGCACCTCGGCCATATCGACCAGAGATTCGGCGAGGCGCGGCGTGCTTTCATAAAACACCAGGGTGGCTTCGACCGCAGCCCAACGGGCGAGCGCGCGCTGCCGTGCCGCCTGCCGTGGCGGCAGGAAGCCGGCGAACAGGAACGCATCCGGCGGCAGCCCAGAGAGGATCAGCGCCGCGACCGCTGCCGTCGGACCCGGAACCGCGGTGACCGGCAGATCTTCGGCTAGCGCCGCCCGCACAAGCTTGTATCCGGGATCGGAGACAAGCGGGGTGCCGGCGTCCGATACGAGAGCCACCCGCTCGCCACACCGCAGCGCTGCCAGAATGACGGGCCGCATCTCTTCGGCGTTATGGTCGTGATAGGCCCCGAGCGAGGTCGAGATCCCGTATCTCGACAGCAGCTTCCCCGTGACCCGTGTGTCTTCGCAGCAGATCCGGTCAGCGCCGTGCAGCACCGATAGCGCACGTAGTGTGATGTCGGCGAGATTGCCGATCGGGGTCGCGACTAGATAGAGGCCGGGCACCAACTCGGTTTGCGTCAATGCTGCGAAAGGTGCCGCCCGGTTAGGTTTACTCGCATCCGGACGGCGGTTAGGTTGCCGGCTCCCGCCC
>Ga0306925_10001912_pt1 | contig 17474 bp, 9 predicted proteins | sample flu12Cox44000176_FD_203755 | JGI IMG/M metagenome (GOLD analysis project Ga0306925, IMG submission 203755) | Lab enrichment of tropical soil microbial communities from Luquillo Experimental Forest, Puerto Rico - flux8day.12C.oxic.44.000.176 (v2)... | ecosystem: Environmental > Terrestrial > Soil... | reverse complement strand
TACGCGCACTTCAGAGCCCTTTGCCGTCTCGACCACCGCAGCCAGATCGATCCATCCGTCGTTGTCGAAGTCGGTCGCAGTAATGCCCCAGCCCTTTGTTGCGTCTGCAGTCGGCAGCGGCACACGCTCGAACTTGTTGCCATTAACGTTGCGCCACAGGCTGACTCCCGGCGCACCCGCGTGCGTCAAGGCAATATCCATCCAACCGTCTTTGTTGAAGTCGAGTATGAAAATGCCCGTTGCCGGTGACAATCCCGTCCCGTCGTATAGCGACATCGCCTTGAATGGCCCCTCACGCTGATTCAGATAAACCGTGGGAGCAGCGTTCGCGCCTGTCACTACCAAGTCCACCGCGCGATCGTTGTTGATGTCCGAGAGGACCACACTCGTCGTCGGCCCGTCTCCCTCCAGCCTGCGCTCTTTGGTCACATTGGTGAACGTGCTGTTGCCGTTGTTGCGCCATACGACGTTGTTAGTCGAATCGTTCAAGCCCGCGACCTGCTTGCCGGTAACGATCAAGTCCAGGTCGCCATCATGGTCGTAGTCTAGCCACGTCATCCCCGCCGGTTGATTCAACGAGCTGATCCCGACCTTCTCGGTTACGGCGGCAAACTTGCCGCCGCCCTCGTTGTGAAACAGCACAATGCGGTCACTAAGGGCTACAGCGAGGTCGTTCTTTCCGTCGTTGTCGTAGTCGCCCACGGCGCATGACACGCCCTTGCCTTTGAGCGCCAGGCCAAATTGCGCAGCCGGCTCTTCCTTGAATTTGCCGTCCCCGAGGTTACGAAATATACGAACTGCCGAATCACCTTCTCCAAGCGACACAATGTCCCAGCGTCCATCGCCATCCACATCGAGCATGCAGATCCCTGCGCCGCCGTTCTTTCCTCCTCCCATTGCTTCCGTCACAAACGTCACGGGAATCATCGGCCCTACGGCTGGTTCATTCGTGATCACGTCCTGAGCAACCGAATACTTTCCCTGCTCTCCATAAGTCAACGTGATGGCCGAAGAAATCTTGTTGTGCGTGAGATATTCGAACCGTTTTAGGTGTTCGCGAGCCTCATCGGTTTTGCCCGAGCGTTGCAGCGCGCGCCCCAGGCCGAACTCGGCCGACGCGTGCAGTGGATTAATCTTCAACGCCTGCTGAAAGGCCTCAATGGCTTTCGCGTAATCCTGCTGCTGGCTGTAAAACGTTCCTAAGAAGTAGTAGGCATCGGGATCGTTGGGATCGATCTTCAGCACCTTCTGAAAATCGTTGATCGCCTCGGCGGTGTTCCCTTCTCCTCGATGCACCAGCCCAAGGTTGTACCAGACCCGCGGATTGTCCGGATCTTTGGCCGCAGCCTGCTTGATCGCCTCCTCCGCCTCAGGCAATCGCTGCTGGTTCAGGAGAGCTATGCCCTTGTTCAACTCGGCCACCGCCAACGACGGATCCAGCTTGTAAGCTTCATCGAATTTGGCCGTAGCTTTCTCCATAAGCTGCTGGTTCATCATGGCTACGCCGAGGTTGTTGAGCCTGGCTGCCTCGGCCCGTTTCTCGCTCGTGTCCGCCCAGGCAACAGCAATTAGCAGGCACGCTGCGGCAACGCCCGTAAACAACCGGCGCAAAGGTACAAACATTCTGGCTGTCTCCTCAGGTTCGATGGCGAGAATAACCTTGATTATAAAGTTCACCACCGGCACCCGATTCGGATGGCCTGCACTGCGAAAACCAGCTCTTTCCGAAGACCGAGCACCTGAACCCGCAGTTCGAGGCTGATTCAGCCGAAGTTTGCAGTTTTCTTAGAACCCCACGCTTTACGACGGAACCCCACCGCCGACATGAGCATTCGCAGGCAAAGGCATGAGAATGCTGTCATTCATTACAGCTATTTCGAAAATCCCGAACAATAACTCAAAACCATTAGTGGCGAGCGTGCGCCCATCGGTAAATTCCTGGGAACTTGAACACTTCATCGGACGTCTGAAAGAAAGTAAAGCTGGACTAAAATGACAGCACGCGCTGTCGGTGGCGTTTGGGTGAGGAGCGGCGTGATGTGGTTTCCCGATCGGTTGCGTGCAACCCTGTGGCGTTGCCGGATAATGGTCTGGCTGGCAGCCTGGCTGGTTCCGCGTGCCGAACGCGCGTTATGGCGTTCCAACCAGCAGCGCCGATTCTGGCACTGGTGCCATTTCCTTTCTGAATCCGGCCAGTTCACCCCGCAGAACCGGCTAGCTATCGCTCGCGCCTGCTGGCTATTGTTTCCCGACGCATTCTGGCTTCGATTCGACCGGGAGAAATCTTCTAAGCGAGTCCGCGCTTTTCTCGGTTCTCCAGTCGGGCTGATCTTCGGACTGCTGCTGTTGGCGGCATTACTAGTCACGAGCACGGGGATCGTTCCGGCTGCTAAGAGTGCATTTTCGCCTCCATTCGCCGAGGCCGATCGGGTCGTGTTGATTACGCTCGACGGCAACGGCATCAACGGCAAATTCAGCCGAACTCGCTCCGATACGTTGCTGGACTTGACGACCATCTGGGGAAAAACGCACTGGGCTGATGGGTTTGCCCCATTTTCCTGGGGCCCCGGCACGCTCCTGCTTCCCAGCCGAGACCTGCCGGTTGGAACGGCCCGCGTCGGACCCGAATTCTTCTCCACACTTCGGGTGAAGGCCGCACTGGGACGCACGCTTTCAGCCGAGGACACGCGCAACTGTCCCGAGTGCGTTGTTCTGAGTTATGCACTTTGGCACCATGAATTCCATGCAGATCCGAAGATCGTCGGTAAGCAAGTTTTCCTCAATGGGAACCAGCGCACCGTTGTTGGCATTCTGCCCGCCGAATTCCATTTGATTTCGTCCGGGGTTGAAATCTGGGGACTCATCGATCCCGCGATCCTGTTTACGAACTTTCAGCGGCGCGTCGGAGCGGTGGCGCGTCTTCGCAACGGCGCCACATCGGCGCTTTTGCAGCACAATCTTACCGATCTCACGGAAAGTGCCGGATACATTCATCCTGCTTCTCAAATTCAGGTCGTTACTGTTGAAGCGCAGGTTCGTAGGAACCTTTTCTCGACGATCGAATTCCTGCTACTGACAACGGCATGTGCCATTACAGTGGTCTTGCTTCGGCATATCTCGAGTGGCATTGGCCGGCTGCCGCAAGGTCCGGCCGCTCGCACGCTGTGGCTACTCTTTCTTGGCAGCAAGGCAACATTGGTGCTGTGTGTCTCAGCCTTGATCTCATGGGCTGTCGTCCACTGGATTACGACCATGCTGGCCGGTTCTACGCGTCCGCTCGTCGACGAGTACGCCATCTGGCTTTTTCTGCCGCTAGCCATTGTCGGTTTGTCCTGGGCTGTACGAGATCAGCAGTGGCGCTGCCGAAGGTGCCTGCGTCGTCTGGAACTGCCCGTCGAAATTGGCCGGACCGGTTCGATCCTGCTGAATTGGGCCGGCACTGAGATGGTCTGCCCGCAGGGTCACGGCGTGCTCTACTTGCCTGAGTCGAACTCCAACTCCCTCGACCGGGACCGCTGGAACAAGCTCGACGACTCCTGGCAGAGTCTATTTCGGACCGATGATTGCCCGCCTTAAGAGTCTGCGGAAAAAGCCCGAAAAGCAGATCCCTCGCGAACTGAAGTCCGCTCGGGATGACAGTGATAAACGGCTTAACAGCACGAGTGAAGGCGCGTCCTGATACGAATCAGCCGCTGAATCGACTTTTCCGCAGCATGTTAAGACCCGAAGCCATGCACTGTTCTGAGCTTTAACTCAGGCTGCCGAGATCGGTTTTCGAGTCAAGGCGCGCTGTACCGCTCGAGCCAGATCAGCGACGGTGTAGGGCTTCTCCAGAAACGCTGCCGCTCCGCGCAGCAGTGCGCGCCGGGTCGCGCTATCTTCAGTGTAGCCCGAGGTGAACAGCAACTGAATTTCGGGAAAGCGCAGAGAAAGCACCTCCGCCGTGTCATACCCGCTGATGCCGGGCATAACCAGATCCGTCATAATCAGGTCAACCTTACCATCAATCTGCTCACACAACGCGAGCGCTTCTTCGCCCGAACTCGCTTCGAACGTGCGGTAACCCAAGTGTCGCAAGCAGTCGCGCACGTTGGCACGAATATCAGCATCGTCCTCCACGACAAGGATGGTTTCGCCGTGGGGCTGATTGGGAAACCCGCTTATAGAAGGTGTTCGCACCGGGCTGGACTGGGTCACCGGGAAGTAGAGCTTAAAAGTGGTACCCAGTCCGGGCTCGCTATACACCCAGATGTAGCCGCCGCTCTGTTTCACGATTCCATAAACAATTGCCAAACCTAGACCTGTTCCCTTTCCTGCTTCCTTCGTAGTGAAAAATGGATCGAAGATGCGGGTCAGGTCTTCCTTCGAAATTCCGCTGCCTGTGTCCGAGACGGAGAGCATGACGTAGCTGCCCGGTAGCACCGGCGGATGACTTTGTGCGTAAGTTTCATCAAGCGCGACATTGCAAGTCTCAATCTGCAACGTACCGCCGTTCGGCATGGCGTCTCGGGAATTGACCGCCAGATTCAGAATGATTTGCGTGAGCTGGTCGGGATCGAGGTTCGTGTTTGCAAGCCGTTCAGCCAATCGGGTCACCAGTTCTATGTCCTCGCCGATCAGTCTTCGCAGCATATGAAGCGTGTCGTCTACGACGGAATTGATGTTCACAACACGTGACTGCATTACCTGCCTTCGGCTGAACGCCAGCATTTGCCGAGTGAGGGCGGCAGCGCGATCCGCGGCAGTCGACACCTGCAGCAGCGAACGGGTCAGGGGACTGTCCGGCGTGATCTGGCTCAGCATCATTTCAGTCGAGAGCTTAATGACCACTAGAACATTATTGAAATCGTGCGCAATACCGCCTGCCAGACGCCCAACGGCCTCAAGCTTCTGTACCGCCCGGATCTGTTGTTCCAGCGCACTCTGCTCCGTGAGATCTTCGATATACGCCTGAACCTCATCCAGTTCTTCATGTTCGTTCGGTATCGCAAAAGCAGTAACCCTCACGCGAACCGTATTTCCACTTTTGCCGCAGAGCAATGTCTCCTCAGCGCGCAAGCGGCGGTCCCGTCGTAACAATTCCGCAATTTCAGCGCGGTTACGTATAGGGGCAAAGATCTGTTCTGATGGCGTGATGGCCAATAACTCGTTTTCCGTATACCCCAGCATGGCGCAAAAAGCAGGGTTGACAGAGATGAATCGCCTGCGAGCCATGGAGAACGCGCAGATCCCGAAAGGAGCTCGGTCTACCAGCGAACAGCGCCAGCTTGCTTCGCGAGCGCTGGTTAACTCTTCTGAGCGATAGGGACAGGAAGGGCGCATCGAACCTCCCAGTTTCTTGCTACGGGGCAATTAAGTGACAAAACCGGCCAGATGCCCCGAAAAAAGAACCGTGTTCGACTGATATCACGGGAGGTCGGGGTATTCGGTGACCGAACACACAACATCATGTGACCCGCTGACACAGATGCCAGTTCGAGGCTTCCATCGACAGGGTAAATGGCCCTTGGTCAGTTTGGACGGGAAGACCTGACTGCCGCTTGTCAGCGGTAGGCGACTGGAGTCGCACTCGGAGGGCGATCACGGCGCAAGAGCCAGACGATTAACCAGACAATCAACACCACAGGAATTAATGGAACCAGGATCATACTAACTACAAGCCCCGCGAAGACTCCTGCGCCTGACTGGCTGACTACTTCTCCCTTTACAGAAGCGCCCGGATGCTTGCTGACGCCGCCGCCAATGCCGACTGTGTTTCCTGCCACACTGGCATCTTCGCCCAGTTGGATGCCGCCGCCTACGGCGACTACATCGCCTTTGGCTGCTCCATCAACCAGAATGCTACCCATTATGGCTACCGTGTCACCTGTGGCTGTGCCTGCCAGATGGATGGAACAGAAGATGCACACCACGTCCCCGACCTGTTCGTCCGAGTTCACAGTGATGCTCTGGAAAAACTGCACCCGGTCGCTGCCGTTCCCTTTGGCAAACATAAGTGTCGGCGCTACGAGTACCACTAGCAGCAAAAGCCCAAGAAACAGGCGGTTACGCAATTTCATACACCTCTCCCAACAGGGATCATACCCACTACGAGGCGATACGGAGAGACCGGCGATTTAGTTCCGCTTCCTACGTAAATCATTTGAATTCGGCGTTTTTGGGGCAATTGAGGAGGAAAGGGCCGCCCGAGAGATGGCGCACTGGAGCTTCATGTAACGAAATCCAAATTGGCGAATCAATACGAATACATAAGTAGCCGCCAAATGGTGGTATACCTTGGAGAAGTCGATGTTGCTCAAGCGGTCTTCGGACATTCCATCATCGGAAATCACACCTAGGAATCTGTATTTCAATCGGCGCAGATTCCTCGCCGGCGCCGGCGCACTGGCGGGGTTCGCTGCGGCAGGCGGGTCGCTTCGCAAGTTGCTGACTCCGTCCGAGATAGCCTTGGCTGGCACCAAGCTGGACTACAACAAAAGCCAACTCAGCACTTCGGAAAAGCAGACCCCGTTTAACGACATCACGCATTACAACAACTACTACGAGTTCAGCGCCGACAAATACGAGCCGGCAGAACTAGCCAAAAACTTCAATCCGCGTCCCTGGACCATCAAGGTCGAAGGCCTGGCCAACAAGCCGAAGACGTTCGATATTGACGCGATTCTCAAGATGCAACTTGAAGAGCGCATTTACCGCATGCGCTGCGTGGAAGGCTGGTCCATGGTGATTCCCTGGATCGGCTTCCCGCTCAGTTCTCTGCTCAACCAGGTAGAGCCGAAGCCCAAAGCCAAGTTTGTGGAGTTCACCTCGCTCAACGACCCCAAGCGCTTCCCGGGCCAACAGCGCGGCGTGCTCGAGTGGCCATACGTCGAAGGTCTACGTCTGGACGAAGCCATGCATCCGCTCACCATTCTGGCCGTCGGACTATATGGTGAAACCCTTCCCAACCAGGACGGCGCGCCTGTGCGCCTGGTTGTTCCCTGGAAATACGGCTTCAAGGGCATCAAGGCCATTGTCAAGATCAAGCTGGTCGATTATCAGCCAACCTCAACGTGGACCAAGATGGCGCCGAATGAGTACGGCTTTTATTCCAACGTGAATCCCAACGTGGACCATCCCCGCTGGAGCCAGGCCAAAGAGCGCCGCATAGGCGAGTTCACCAAACGCCCGACATTGATGTTCAACGGCTACGGCGATCAAGTCGCATCGCTTTACACCGGAATGGACTTGAAGAAGAATTACTAGGGCGCAGCCGTGAAACCGAAATACTTCAAGCCAATTGTTTTCCTCGCTTGTCTGTTGCCGCTCGCGCGTCTCGGGTGGAAGGCCTACAACTCTGCGCTTGGTGCGAACCCCATCCAGGTGATCACCTGGTCTACCGGCACCTGGACCCTGGTGTTCCTGACGATTACTCTATCCATTACGCCGCTGCGGAAGCTCACCCGGCAGTACTGGCTCATACGGTTCCGCCGGATGTTCGGCCTTTTCGCGTTCTTTTACGGCTGCCTGCATTTCACGACATACATTTGGCTTGACCAGTTCTTCGACTTGCACAGCATCATCAAAGATGTTTACAAGCGCCCTTTCATTACCGTGGGCTTTACCGCATTTGTCTTGTTGATTCCCTTGGCGCTTACATCGACCCAGCGTTCGATCCGCTGGCTGGGCAAGCGCTGGCAACTGCTGCACAGGCTCATCTATGCCACCGCCTTTTTTGGAGTGATTCACTACATCTGGTTGGTGAAAGCCGACCTTCGCAAACCGCTCATCTACGCCACCATTCTGGCTACACTACTGCTATACCGGATAGCAGCCTGGACGCTGGGACGAATCTCCACCGCAAACCACGTTCAGAATCAAGCCTCCAAACTGGACAACTCCACACTCGCCGCAGACTAAAGTGCTACGGCTCGGCTGGTAAGCGCTGAGCTAATATCAAAGTATCGCTTTGCAGTTATCAGAGAGCATTTCTGCCATGGACGAACGTAGTTTCCATCGGTTGCTGCGCCGTACGGTAGCCATTCCGGTGGCACTGCTCGTCCTGCTCGCCGTAGTCCTTGTGGTGGAAATCCTTTCGCTCACGTCAGCCTTGCGCTGGGTCGATCACGCTGAAGAAGTCGTCGCAGATTCCCGCGAACTGATGCGCAACATGACCAACATGGAGACTGCCATTCGCGGATACTACCTCACCGGTGACCGTTCACTGTTGGAGCCTTTTGTCGCTTCCAAATCGACGGTCTTCCAAGAGTTAGGGTTGCTCGAAAGGCTCACCGCCAACGAGCCGGAAGTGCAGCGACGCCTGACGGAGGTCCGCGAGCTCGACCTGCGCTGGATCGACTACGCCGACCGGTTGCTCAACCAGCAGGGGCCTCAACTCTCTCCAGCGGAATATGCCATCGGCAAGGAATTGATGGAGAAGATTCGCACACGTCAGTTAGCTCTGCTTCACAGCGAGGAACTGACCCGCGACAATCGCATCCGACGGGCCACCTTCCTGAATCGTACCGTGATTGCCACGGCGGTCGGGCTTTCGCTAATCATTGCGGCACTCCTCTTCACGCTAACTCGTCGAGAATTGCGCGAACTTTCGCGAAGCTACGAAACACACCTGAATGCGGAGGCGGAAAAGAGCCGCCAGCTCGCCGAGAGCCGCGAGCGTTTTCAGACAACCCTGAACAGTCTCGGTGACGCGGTGATCGCCACCGACGCTGACGGCGATGTCCGCTATATCAATCCTGTGGCACAGCAGCTCACCGGTTGGGACGGTCACAGCCGGGCGCGTGGGCTACCTCTGCGCCAGGTCGCCCGGCTGATTGACGAAAGGAGCCGCGAACCACTTACCGATCCTGTGGAAACAGTTCGTCGCGCAGAGAAGGCTGTTTCCGTGTCCAATCACATCCTCCTGGTAAGTCAGTCCGGGACCGAATATCCCATCGAGATGAATGCCGCTCCCATCCTCGAAAGCGGAGCGCTTTCCGGGATAGTGCTGGTATTCCGCGATGTCACGCAACGCCGGATGACCGAGCAAACGCTTCAAGCTTCCGACCGCCTCACCCAGGCAGGACGTCTGGCAGCCACCATTGCACACGAAATTCGAAACCCGCTCGATACAGTTTCCAACCTGCTCTTCCTGCTGAGACAAGATACCTATTCCAAGCCTGAAACCCGCCAGTACATCGATATGGCCAGCGAAGAGCTGACGCGTATCACACAGATTACGGGTCAACTGCTGACCTTCCACCGCGAGGCCCAATCGCCTGTGCAGGTCGATCTGGTGAAGGTTCTAGAGAGCGTGCTCACCCTCTATGCGCCGCAAATTCAGATGTCAGGCGTTAAAGTTACGAAGCGCTTCGAGACGCATCGCTCAGTACGAGGTTTTCCGGGAGAACTTCGCCAAGTATTCGCGAATCTAGTATCCAACGCAATCCACAGCATGCCGAACGGAGGAAGGCTTCTTCTCCACGTATACGAGTCGTCTCTCGCTTCCGACTCGCAGCGAAAAGGCGTTCGAGTAACTGTGTTCGATAACGGGGTCGGCATCCCACCGGAAGTTGCCAGCAAACTATTCGCGCCTTTCTACACCACCAAAGGCGAGGGCGGAACAGGTCTGGGGCTTTGGGTAACACGCGGCATCATCGAAAAGCATGAAGGTACCATTCACTTCATCAGCACGGTCCGCCCGAGCCGCTCAGGAACGGCCTTTTCTGTGTTCCTGCCGTTCCAGCAAGTAACCGGCCGGCTCGACCTGCCGAAACCGCAGCACACGTAGAGCAGATTTTAGCTAGCAGCTTTTAGCTTTTAGCTTTTAGCTCTTGGCTTTCAGTGCCTGCTACAATCCACTATCCTATAAAGCCACAACGGCACAGAATCTGAGCCTTAAACATCAGCGTCTCTGTGCCTCTGTGGTGAAGCTAAATGCTAATTGCTAAGAGCTAATAGCTGTTTGCTACTGGATATCAAAGTTCTCCTGATGCAGCATCGCATCGCTCTTTACCAGAACTGACTTACCGATCATCTCTTCCATCTCAGTGATCAGCTTTCCGTTATTAGCTTTCAATCCCTTGGCGATTTCCGGATTCACCCGCAATGTCACATCGGTACGGTCATGCGCTTTGATCATCTTGCGCATCTCGATATAGATCTCGTTGCAGATGGTGGGCACCGATTTCACAAATCCCGCGCCGGTGCAATAAGGGCAGGCTTCGCCCAAAGTGCGCTCGAGTGACTGCTTCACGCGCTTGCGGGTAATCGCAACCAGTCCGAAATCGTTAAACTGAAGCGCCTTTGACGGAGCACGGTCGTTGCGCAAGGCTTCTTCCAGCGCCTGCATGACTTTCTGGCGGTTCTTGCGCTCATCCATATCGATAAAATCGATCACGATGATGCCGCCGAGGTCGCGCAGGCGGACCTGCCGCACAATCTCTTTGATGGCCTCGATGTTGGTCTTTACGATGGTGTCTTCCAGGCGCTGCGTCTTGCCCACGTACTTGCCAGTGTTGATATCGATCGCCACCAGCGCTTCCGTCTGGTTAATGACGATGTAGCCACCACTCTTCAGCCATACTTTTGACTTCAAGGCATTGTTGATCTCATCCTGGATGCCGAAGTTCTCGAAAAGCGGCGTGGTTTTGGTATACAGCTTGATGCGCCGCACCAGCGAAGGCTGGAAGCGCTGCGCAAAGCGGACCACGCGCTCGTACTCTTCCTCGGTATCCACCCAGATTTGCGAGAAGTCGGCGTTCACCTGGTCACGCAACACCCGCTCCACCAGGTTAAGGTCGTGGTAGATCAGCGCCGGAGGTTTGCTGTTATCGGCACGGTTTTTAATCTCTGCCCACAGGTGTTTCAGGAATCGAATGTCGGCCCGAAGTTCATCTTCCTTGATGTTCGCCGCCGCGGTGCGAACGATAAAGCCGCCAATACCATTCTCGCGCTCGCTGGTTACGATGCGCTTCAGGCGCTGCCGTTCTTCCTCAGAGTTGATCTTGCGCGATACGCCGACATGATTGACCGTCGGCATGTACACCAGGAACCGGCCCGGCAGCGCGATATGACTCGTAATGCGTGCGCCTTTCTTTGCAATAGGTTCTTTGGCGATCTGGATCAGGATCTCCTGCCCTTCTTTCAGCAGGTCGGAGATCAGCGGCTGCGGCCGATGCTGGTGCGTGCGAACGTTGTTACGCCGGCTGCGGAAACCACGGCCGCCGCGGCGATCGTAATCGCCTCCACGGCGCGGCTGGCGTTGTTGATAAGCAGCCGTAGGAGAGGCGGCCCTCACTTCGGCGCGTCCGCTCCCTTCCTCCTCGCCATTTTCCTCTTCGTCCTCGTATGAATCTTCGCGAGCTACCAGGCGTGTTTCGCCACGCTCTTCCGCCGCGACAACTTCGTCCTCATCAACATCCGCGACTTTAGGGATCCACCGATCCGAATACTCGTTATCGCTGTCCAGCGTCTCTTCTTCCAACTCCAACTCGACGTCGCCCGCGACCTCGCGCATGGCCTCAAGATTTTCGGGCATGGGATGGAATTCCATCTCATCGTCTTCGAGCGTTTCGTGCTCGAGTGTGCGACCTTCGGGCGCCTCCGAAGGTGCTTCCTGTTGCCGGAATCCAGCGACAGGTTCGCCCCCAACCACTGGTTGGTGTTCTTCGAGCTCTTCGACACGACCCTCGGGCTCGGATAAAACCTCAATGGTTCCGTGCTCCGCCTCGATCGGCTGGAAAGCTGCTGAAGAACCAGGGCTGAGTTCCTCGATAAATTCAGGCTTCGTCGCCGGGACGGGAACGTCAACTTGCGGGGGGTCCACCGGCGTCACATCAACGATCTCATGTCGTTTTTCCGCGTGTTCCCCGGCTGATGCCGCGCTCGCCGATTCTTCGGGAACAAACTCTGCCGCCGTAGAAGACAAGACCTCCTCGCTCACTTCATACTGTTCTTCTTCCGCAGGCGGCAGGGGAGCCTCTACGGGCAGGAAGTCTTCCACTGGAGCAGACGCCGAATCCGATGACTCGTTAATAGCCTGCACGTCTGCATCAAGAGAGGCCGTAGCGAGATTACGGTATTTTGAAATCGATTCTCCAGGCAGCACGATCGGCGCGTAGCGCTGCGGCGCCGGGCGATTCTCGAAAGCCGACCGCCCACTTTCAGGTTCCGGTGCATCACTCGTTTCGCTAGGGGATTCGGTTCGCTGGAGGCGCTCTTCGCGTCCTCCACGACGGCCACCGCGCCGACGGCGTCCGCGCCAGCGGCGAGCACCTTCTGCCATTCGCGGTGTTTCGCCTTCACTTCGCTCTTCCCCGTTTTCTGAATCGCCATTTGAAGCGGCAGCAGAGTCCTGCGCCGCAGTATCCGAATCTGTGCCCTCTTCGCCGTTGTTCTCTTCGGCAGCTGACTCTGACTGCGGCTGCGCCTGGCTGCTCACTCTCACTGCCACCGGAGGGGCTGGAATCTCTCCAAACTCCTCTGACTCTTCTTCGTCGCCTAGCTCTAGAAAATCGGACACATACAGGAAGGCATCGCGCTCCAGCCCGATATCGACAAAGGCCGATTGCATGCCCGGAAGGACACGCGTAACACGCCCTTTGTAGATGGATCCTGCAAGGGTGTATTCGTTCTCTCGCTCGTAAAAGACTTCAGCGAGCTGATCGTCTTCCACCAGCGCCACTTTGGTTTCGTGGGGAGTGGAAGATACATAAAGTTCTTTGTTCATGGAATGCTCCGGTGAACCGGGGCACTAAAGAACGGACGGAAAGGAAACAAACGGTGGTATCAGCCTAAATACGCACCACGGGACGCACCCGGATGTGCTCCAGCCTGATATCTGCTACAGCTATCGATGGAATTCGTTAGCACCGTAATTGGCAGGCGTCTGGGAGGTTTGTGACCACACCTTCATCTCCGAAGGGGTCGTTACCCGCCGCCCATTTGCCCGTTCTTGCAATCCTGTCCGGCCGACTCAATCGTGCGACCGATTCAATGCCCTCGTTCGTGAGGGCGCTCGTAATCTTTTTGTCACCCTTCGAAGGTCCAGTCCCACTGACCACCTTCCCGGCGAGTGAACCCGGGGTCTGCCGGCCCGCGTCCCAATGGCGCGGCTCCCACCGGCAAAAGCTTGAATTAATTCACGAACCGGCGCATACGGACATTCATCACAATCCCTAGCGCCAGAAACATGAACAGTACCGAAGATCCCCCGTAACTCATTAATGGTAAGGGGATTCCCGTGACCGGCATAAATCCTACCACCATGCCCACGTTTACTAGTATGTGGAAAGCGAGAACCGCAACCACACCCATTACTACGAAGGCACCTGCACGGTCAGGAGCCGTCTGAGCGTTCTGAATCAGACGCATCAGTACGACAAAGTATAGCAGCAAAAGGCCCATAGCGCCGATGAATCCGTGCTCCTCCGCGAAAGCGGCGAAAATAAAGTCAGTATGCGGTACCGGAAGAAATTGACCCTGGGTTTGGCTACCCTGCGCCGTTCCCTTGCCGAAGATGCCTCCTGCGCCTACTGCCACCAGCGACTGTATCAATTGGTAACCCTTATGCTGCGGGTCGGCTTCCGGCTCAATGAACGTGGTCAGGCGGTCCTTCTGATAAGGCTTCAAGACATGCCATGCCACGGGTGCTAAAAGAGTTCCCACTAACACGATGACCAGCGCGTGCTTGGCTTTGATTCCTCCCAGAAACAATCCCATGATCGCAATAGGCAGGTAGGTCAGGGCTGTTCCCAAGTCAGGTTGCGCCAGCACCATCAGCATCGGAATACCAACCAGCGCTCCGGCTTTCACGATGTCCTGGGCGTCGCACCGGCCTTTTAGATCCGCGAAGTACTTGGCCACCGCCAGGATTAGAACCAGCTTGATCCACTCGGAGGGCTGGAAATGAAAGAACCCTAAATCTACCCAGCGCCGCGCTCCCAAATATTTCTTTCCGAAAACCGCTACCGCCAGCAGCGACAGGATGGAAATCACATAAAAAACGGGAACGCGCTCGATCAAGGCCTGGTAACTGATGAGGCTCACGGCGAACATCAGCGCCACTCCACCCAGCACCCAGTAGACCTGTTTAATGTGCACACCCATGAATTTTGTGTTCAAGGTGGCGCTGTAAATCTCCACCACTCCCAGCGCGCAGATCAGCAGCACCAGCGCCAGCAGCACCCAATCGAAATCGCGAAACGACACGTAACGGCTCACGGCTGTGCCCTTTGCAGCGGCGAATCGTTCGCCGAAGCCGGTTGAGGCGTCTCGGATTTCTTCGGGGCTGCTCCTCCCTTCACCGCCACCGTCGGAGCCGCGCTCGGTCGCAACGGGGGTTCGGCGGGCTGCGTCTGCGTAGTATCCGCCTCTGGCGAAGCCATTTCGGTATGCGACTCGAGCACTTGACGGGCATTACTTGTTTCCGGAGTCTGAAGCCCAGGCGCCCTGATCACTGGCTTCACCTTCGTGTCGAGCGGCACGGACAGGCGGCCAGCCTGCAGCTTGTCGCTGCCGGATTGGCTGTCGCCGTCATGCCATACCGCTGCGACTTCAGCTTTGCCGGGCGCCGACGCCTGCGCAACCTGAGTCTGGCGCTTTCGCTGCTTCTCGACATAAGCCTTGATGACTTGCGAAGCTGCGCGCGCCGCGTAGTAACCGTGTTCGCCTTCTTCCAGCAACACCGCCACCACAATTTCTGGATTGCGCCGCGGCGTGACACCCACGAACCAGCCGTTGTCTTTGAATTTGGATTTCTCTCCAGCCGACATTTTTTTCTTCAATTCGTTAGAGACTGTCTGCGCGCTGCCCGTCTTGCCCGCGAAATCAATGCCGGGTAAGTGCGCACTGGCAGCAGTTCCTCCGGGTGAAACCACCAATGCCATAGCATCGGTAATAGCGATCCAGTTCTTCTCGTCGATTGGGACTTTGACTTCGTCGCCGTAATGGGCAACCTGCTTGAACTCAGGCGGGAACTGATCCGGAAACGCAACATGAGGACGTCTCAATGAGCCGTCCATCGTGATCGCCCCAATTGCTCGGGCCAACTGAATCGGCGTACTCGCAACGGCACCCTGGCCAATTCCCACAGAGATCGTTTCGCCCGCGTACCACTTTTGCTTGAAGTTCCTGATCTTCCATTCTTCCGAGGGCATTACGCCCGAAACTTCCTGCGGGAGATCGATACCCGTCTTCTGTCCCAGTCCGAGCATGGTGGCGTATTTGGCAATGCGGCTGATGCCCAGCTTTTCTGCCAACGTGTAGAACCAGGAATCGCAGGATTGATAAATCGCCTTGCTGAATCCCACACTGCCATGGCTGCCGTGCCCCGCGACCCAGCACTTGAAGAAGCGTCCGTAAAACGACTTCCCGCCACCGCAATTTACAACCAGGTCTTGCGCGATCCCTTCCTGCGTGCCCGCAGTCGCCATGATGATCTTGAAGACCGAGCCCGGCGCAAGCTGGGCCTGAATCGCTTTGTTCAGCAGCGGCTTGCCGGGATCTTTCACGAGCGCATTCCACTCGTCGCGCGTAATCTTCACGGCAAACGCATTGGGATCAAACGCCGGCCGGCTCACCATCGCAAGAATTTCCCCGTTGCGGGGATCCATCGCCACAATCGCGCCCGGCCTGCCTTCCAGCGCCTGCTCGGCGGCAATCTGCAGGTCGAGATCGATGGTGAGCTTGAGCTGTTTCCCCGGTACCGCCGGCACATCGCTCAGTGTCCCGACTTCCTTGCCGCGACTGTTGACGATGACCTGCCGCGAGCCGTTCTTTCCCATCAAGATATCGTTGTAATACTGCTCGACCCCCGACATGCCGACCACGTCGCCCGGGCTGTAAAGTTCCCATTGCGGCTGGGTCAGCATATCTTCGCTCACCTGCCCGACATAACCGATGATGTGCGCCATGAATCCGTTCTTCGGATACAAACGCCGATGCACCGTAATGATGTCGAGCTCCGGCAAGTCTGCGCGATGCGATTCGATGAATGCCAGTTCATCCGGGGTGATGTCGTCCTTGAGAAACAGCGGCTGGTAACCCGGGACTGACTTCATCTTGCTCAGGCGCGTGCGCAACTCATCCGCAGGAATGTGCAGGCCTTCGGCAATCCTGTCGGCATCCGCATCCAGATTGCGGTTCTGGTCGCGCAGCAGAAGAACGGAGAACGACGGATAATTATCGACAATAATGCGGCCTTCGCGGTCGAGCAGCTTTCCGCGCGGTGCAAGAATCGGAACCTGCTTGATGCGGTTTTGTTCGGCCAGCGAGGTGTAGTAATCGCTGCGCGCTACCTGTAGCCGCCACAATCCGAACGCTAATAACAGGAAGATCGCCAGCAGCACGTACTGCACTGCTGTGAGACGAAACTGCGAAACCTTTTCCTCGCGACCAAACATTCGCAACTACTGGCAACTGCTCAATTCAAACCTCTTGCGCGTGGCTCGTGGACGTATCTTGCACACGAGCGCCCATCGTCCTAAAGCAAAACGATTGCCAAAACTTCGAGCACATGAGGGTGACTGGCGAAAGCCCTTGTAAATATTGTATTCCGAACCCGCAACCCATGCTGAGTAAAACTGCTTTCTGGTAACGCGATGACCTGGAAAAAATAAGCCCTCTCTCACGTCGCCTGGGATTCCGGCGACCTGGCGAAAGGGTAGTGGGTTCGTTTCTGGAAATTCAAAAAGACCCACTAGCGCTGAAAAGATTTCCTTGACTTCTCTCCGAAACAGCGTCACCATGCGCGCATTCTTGAAGGACCTTGTTTTTGACGTGGTTGCGTGCGTGCACCCCATGCGCACTGGAACGCACACTGCTTCTCTTTTGCAGACCGCTTCGTTCGTGAAGATAAACCGAAAGCCTAGACCGCCACTCCTGTCTAGCTGAATCACGGCTGAGGTCGCTTGCAGATCTGACCGCAGACGGACGTTCGGCTGGGTGACGCAATGCCGATCCTGGAATCGTCGTTTGAAGTGATCGACAGCGCTTTCTATTCAGCTCAGCGAAACCACTTCGAGGCGGACGTTCGGCCAAGTTCGACAGGGCCGGATTTGACTCGCCACTCTGTACAACCAGAAAGGAGAAGGTATGGCTGGTGAAAACCAGGATTTGACCCACTTTGAGATTCAACAAACGGCCGCGGCCATAGAAAAACTTGCGGCTAACCCGAAGGCTTTCAGTCAGGCCTATGAAGCGTTTGTCGCCGGCGACGCTGCCAAGTTCGGTGCGGCACTCGGTACGGTCGGGATCGAGGACCAATGCCACTGGGTCTGCCGATTCTTTTGCCGCAAGCGATGTGTCGGGGTTTGCCGGAAATTCTGTCCCAATGCCCCGGCCAACGAAGTCAATGCGGAAGAGATTCTCGGGTTTGCCAAAGCTGCCGGTCCGCTTCTTCGCGACCCGGCAGTGGTCAACCGCTTCTGCGACATCTTGAGAAGCGGCAATGTTGACGCGTGGAAGCAGGAGATCGAGAAAAGCAAGCTCCAGGC
>Ga0306925_10001906_pt1 | contig 17493 bp, 19 predicted proteins | sample flu12Cox44000176_FD_203755 | JGI IMG/M metagenome (GOLD analysis project Ga0306925, IMG submission 203755) | Lab enrichment of tropical soil microbial communities from Luquillo Experimental Forest, Puerto Rico - flux8day.12C.oxic.44.000.176 (v2)... | ecosystem: Environmental > Terrestrial >... | reverse complement strand
TCAAGGCCCCGTTCTTTCGTCACGGGGCCTTGGCCCTGCTGGCTTGGGGTTAGGGCCTCATCTGGTCAAGGCTCGGCCGGACGGCTTGCCCAGCCGGGAGCCGCCAATGTCGGCGCGCTGGCCCTGGGCGTAGCCGGTGCCGTAGCCGCTGCCGCTGTAGGTCACGCGGGACGTGCGGGTGACCGGGTAGGCCTGCCGCAGCGTGCGCTCGATGATCTCGGTCCGGTCCGCGAGCACCAGGGCGGCCGAGGGGCCGCTGCCCGCCGGGGCGTCCGCGGCCCGCTGCGCCGCCCGCTGCTCCGCCGCCCGGACCCGGGCCACCACGGCGGTCGCGAAACCGAGCAGCCAGCTACGGCGCCAGGCCCGGGGGCTCCGTGACCAGGCCGGTGGCTCGGTGGCGGACAGGCCCTGCCACATCTGCAGGAGCAGCGAGGTGTAGAGGACGTCGGTGCGCTCGATGTCCGAGGCGAAGCCGAACACGTGAATCCGCGATCCCGGGCCGGTATGGGGCAGGATCACGCACTGGCAGCGCAGCGCGGCCGCCAGCCCGCACAGCAGGTGCGCCTGCACCCGGGCCCAGGGATTGGCGACGTCGATGATCCGGTCGTCCGGCCGGTCCGTCTCCGGCCGCACCGCCGCGAGCAGGGCGCGGTCGATGCCGTACTTGGCCATCAGTTCGGCGGCCTTGGCGGTCAGCGCCTGCGCCTCGGCCTGGGTCACCCCGTCCGCCTCGGCCTTGACCAGCAGCTTGCGGACCCGGGCGAGCAACGCATCCGGTGTATCGGGGTTCACCGGCGTCCCTCCTGCTGGCGGCCGATCCATCTCTGACAGGACCGAAGGCTATCCGTGAGCGACGACAGTCCCGGCCCGCGGCCACGCCGCACCAGGAAACCCTACCGGGGGAGCCCGGTACCACCCCCGACGCCACCCGCGCGTGAGCGAGGGCGACGTCTAGACTCGGCACCATGGCCGTCCAGATGGCGCCCAGCATCCTGAACGCGGACTTCGCCCGGCTCGCCGACGAGGTGGCAGCGGTCGCCGATGTGGCCGATTGGCTGCACGTCGACGTCATGGACTACCGCTTCGTACCGAACCTCACCATCGGGCTGCCGGTCGTCGAGTCGCTGCTCAAGCACACCGAGCTGCCGCTGGACTGCCACCTGATGATCGCCGAGCCGGACCGGTGGGCCGTCGGCTACGCCGAGGCGGGTGCGCGCAACGTCACCGTGCACGCGGAGGCGCTCCAGGCCCCGATCCGCACCCTGCGGATGATCCGCACCGCGGGCGCCCGCGCCGGGCTCGCGATCAACCCCGCCACCCCGGTGGAGCCCTACGAAGACCTGCTGCCCGAATTCGACATGCTGCTGCTGATGACCATCGAGCCGGGTTTCGGCGGCCAGCCCTTCCTCGACGTCGTGCTGCCCAAGCTGCGGCGGGCACGGGCGCTGGTGCAGCGGCATGGCGCGTCGGTGTGGCTCCAGGTAGACGGCGGGGTGGGCGAGGAAACCATCGAGCGGTGCGCGGAGGCAGGGGCCGACGTGTTCGTTGCGGGCACGGCGGTCTACCGGGCCGACAACCCCGCGGCCGCCGTGCAGAGGCTGCGCCGGCACGCGGAACAGGCCACCGCCCGCGCGCCCTGGCAGCAGCACTGATCCTGGCGTCAAGACCGCCGGAAGGACAGGTCCGGCCGGAGCGGGGAGAGTTGTCGATTTCGGGGGCGGCCGCTCGTCGGTATCGGTGACGGAGCCCCTGTGACGAAATGGAAGGGATGATCACCATGGCCGAATACATGATTCTCATCTGCGAGGACCAGAGCGCCTACGCCACCGCCACGCCAGACGTGCTCCAGCAGGTGATGGAGGCGCATAACAGGTTCTCCGAGCAGGTCGCCGAGACGGGCGGCAAGATCATCGAGGGCCGGGCCCTGCAGCCCACCTCCACGGCCACCTCGATCCGCGGAGACGTGGTGACGGACGGCCCGTTCATCGAGACCAAGGAAGCGATCGGCGGCTACTACCTGGTCGAGGCGCGTGACCTCGACCACGCCCTGCAGATCGGCAAGCTGTGCCCGGCCCGGTTCGGCGGCGTCGAGGTGCGGCCGATCATGGTTTTCGGCTGAAGTGACCGAATCGCCCAGGTCCGGTACGGGCGCCGGCGCCGGCGCTGGCTCGGGGACGGGCGAGGTATCCGCCGCGATCGCGGACGCGCACCGTCGCGAGTGGGCCTTCGTGCTCGCCGCGACGGCGCGCGTCGCCGGCGATCTTGACCTGGCCGAGGAATGCGTACAGGACGCCTACGCTGCCGCACTCACCGCCTGGATGCGGCAGGGCGTGCCGAACAACCCAGGTGCCTGGCTCACCACCGCGGCCCGCCGCCGCGCGATCGACGCCAAACGCCGGGACCGGGTGCTGCGCGCCAAGCTGCCGCTGCTCATCGAGCCTGACTCCCCGGTGGCGGCGTCCGCGCCGCCGGGAATCGGCGAGGCGGAGGAGGACGAGGTGATCCCCGACGACAGGCTCCGGCTGATCTTCACCTGCTGCCACCCGGCGCTTGCCAGGGAGGCCCAGGTCGCGCTGACCCTGCGGCTGGTGTGCGGGCTGACCACCGTGGAGATCGCGCAGGCGTTCCTGGTCGCCGAGCCGACCATGGCCGCGCGGGTGACCCGCGCCAAGAAGAAGATCTCCGCGGCACGGATCGCCTACCGCGTGCCGGCCCCCGCCGAACTGCCTGACCGGCTTGACGCGGTGCTCACGGTCGTGCACCTGCTCTACACCACCGGGCACACCGCCCCCGGCGGCGACAACCTGGTCCGCGCCGACCTGGTCGACCGGGCCATCGGGCTGGCCCGCATGCTGCGCACCCTGATGCCCGACGAGCGGGAGGTGGCCGGCCTGCTCGCGCTCATCCTGCTGACCGACGCCCGCCGGGCCACCCGGGCCGACCGGCAGGGGCGGCTGCTGCTGCTCGAAGACCAGGACCGGTCGCAGTGGGACCGCGCGGAGATAGCCGAAGGGGCCGCGCTGGTGCCGTGGGCGCTGCGGGGCGGGCGGCCGGGCCGGTTCGCGCTGCAGTCCGCGATCGCGGCGCTGCACGCCGAGGCGCCCAGTTACGCCCAGACCGATTGGTGGCAGATCGTCGGCGTCTACGACGTGCTGCTACGGGTCTGGAGTTCGCCCGTGGTGGCGCTTAACCGTGCCGTCGCGGTGGCCATGGCGCAGGGCCCGGCGGCCGGGCTGGCCCAGCTGGGGGAACTGGAGGCGGGCGGACGGCTGGACGCCTACCGCTACCTGCCCGCTGCCAAGGCGGACCTGCTGCGCCGCCTGGGCCGGTGGGAGGCGGCGGCACAGGCCTACCGCGACGCGCTGGCCCTGACCGACAACAGCGCCGAGCGCGAGTTCCTCACCCGCCGCCTCACCGAGGTGATAGGGCCGCTCGGCCGGGCGGAATAGCCGCCATGGCACACTGGTTACCCAAGTGAAGGCGTGCTCCGGGGTCGGTGAAACTCCGAGCCGGCGGTGACAGTCCGCGACCCGTCCAGGCCCAGCCTGGCCGGTTGACCCGGTGGAATCCCGGGACCGACGGTGAAAGCCCGGATGGGAGGCAGCACGCTCTCGGTTTGGCGTTGCGGGCCAGCGCCAGGCCGTGCCAGCGCGTTCGCGCGCACCCCCGGAGCCGGCGTGAGGACGGCCCGGAGGAGGCGCAGCCGCGGATGTTCACCGGAATCGTGGAAGAACTCGGCGAGGTCGTATCCGTCGAGCATCTCGGCGGTACGGCCCGGATCACCGTACGGGGCCCGCAGGTCACCGCCGACGCGCGGCACGGCGACTCCATCGCCGTCAACGGCACCTGCCTCACCGTCACCGGCCTGTCCGGCAGCGACTTCACCGCTGACGTGATGGCCGAGACACTGCACCGCACCGGGCTCGGCGCCCTGTCCCCCGGCTCCCCGGTCAACCTGGAGCGATCGCTGCGGGTCGGCGACCGGCTCGGCGGGCACATGGTCCAGGGCCACGTGGACGGCGTGGGCACGGTCACCTCCCGGGTCAGCAGCGATCGCTGGGACGTGGTCAGGATCACCGTGCCGCCCGGCCTGGCGCGCTACCTGGTGGAGAAGGGCTCGGTCGCGGTGGACGGCGTCAGCCTCACCGTGTCCGCCCTCGGCGGCGGCCCGGGCGAACAGCCCTGGTTCGAGGTCAGCCTGATCCCGGCCACGCTGGTGGCGACCACCCTCGGCCGGGTGCAGCCGGGCGCGAGCGTCAACCTGGAAGCCGACGTGATCGGCAAGTACGTGGAGCGGATGCTGCGCGGCGAGGCGGTGTCTGCCCGGGGAAGCGCCCCCCCGGAACCCCCCGGGGCCCCGCCCGCCTCCCCATTCCCCCTTCACTCGCCTGAGCGGCAAGCCGCCGGGCCCCATCGCGCGGCGGTGCGGCCATGACCGCCAGCGGCGGGACGCTCAGCGTCCCGCTGGACAGCGTGACACGTGCCATCGCGGACATCGCCGCTGGCCGGCCGGTCGTGGTCGTGGACGACGCGAACCGCGAGAACGAGGGCGACATCATCGCGGCCGCCAGCAAGATGACACCCGAGCTGATGGCCTTCATGATCCGCTACACCAGCGGGGTGATCTGCGCCCCGCTCACCGGGGAGGCCCTGGACCGGCTGCAGCTGCCGCTGATGACCCCGCACAACACCGAGCGGATGCGCACCGCGTTCACGGTCAGCGTGGACGCGCGCGACGGCGTCACCACCGGGATCTCGGCCGCCGACCGCGCCCACACGGTCCGGGTACTCGTCGACTCCGCGACCGAGCCCTACGAACTGGTCCGGCCCGGCCACATTTTCCCGCTGCGTTACGCAGAGGGCGGGGTACTGCGCCGCCCCGGGCACACCGAGGCCGCGGTGGACCTTGCCCGGCTCGCCGGGCTCACCGCGGCCGGGGTGCTCGCTGAGGTCGTCAACGACGACGGGACCATGGCACGGTTGCCCGCGCTGCGGGCGTTCGCCGACGAGCACGGCCTGGTGCTGATCTCGATCGCCCAGCTCATCGACTACCGCAGGCACACCGAGCGGATGGTGCGCCGTGAGGTGGAGACACGGCTGCCCAACAGGCAGGGCCAGTGGCGGGCCCTGGGCTACCTGAACTCCGTCGACGGCACCGAGCACATCGCACTGGTGTACGGGGACCTGGGCGACGGCGAGGACGTCCTGGCCCGGGTGCACTCCGAATGCCTCACCGGGGACGTGCTCGGCTCGCGGCGTTGCGACTGCGGCGCGCAGCTGGAGGCCGCGATGGCGGCCGTCGCGGCGGAGGGCCGCGGCATCGTCTGCTACCTGCGGGGCCACGAGGGCCGCGGCATCGGCCTGCTCAGCAAGCTGCGTGCCTACCAGTTGCAGGACGGCGGCGCGGACACGGTGGACGCCAACCTGGAACTCGGCCTGCCCGCGGACGCCAGGGACTACTCGATCGGCGCACAGATACTCGCCGACGCCGGGGTGCGGTCGGTGCGGCTGCTGACCAACAACCCGGCGAAGGTGGACGGGCTGGCGGCCTGCGGGATCGAGGTGCGCGCCATGGTCCCGCTGCCCGTGGCGCCGACCCCGGAGAACCTGCGCTACCTCATTGCCAAGCGGGACCGCCTCGGCCACCGGATCGACGGGCTGCCCGAGTCGAACGGCGCCGGCCATGCCGGCCAGGTGAGCGGCCTCGCGGAGGCCCTATGAGCGGCGCAGGGCGCCCCACGGACGGCGTCGTGGACGCGGCCGGGCTGAGCCTGGCCATCGCGGCGACCCGCTGGCACGCGGAGATCACCGACAGTCTGGTCCGCCGTGCCTGCGCCGCGGCGCGGGCCTGCGGCGCCGGCGAGCCGCTCGTCGTGCGGGTGGCCGGTGCGGTGGAACTGCCCGTGGTGGCGGCCGAACTCGCCGCCAGGTACGACGCCGTGGTCTGCCTCGGCGCGGTGATCCGGGGCGGGACCCCGCACTTCGAGTACGTCTGCGACGCCGTGACGGCCGGGCTGACCAGGGTCGCCCTCGACGCGCGAACCCCCGTGGGCAACGGGGTCCTGACCTGTGACACCCTGGAGCAGGCCCGTGACAGATGCGGGCTGGACGGCAGCCATGAGGACAAGGGCTGGGAGGCGGTCGTGGCGGCACTCGACACCGCGCTGGTGCTGCGCTCGCTGCGGAAGACCGGCCAGCCGGGCCCAGGCTCCGGGCCCGTGCAGGCGATACCGCTGTCAGCCAGCACTGACCGGCCACGACATTGACCCAGCGACGGAGCACGGTACCCCCGGGTCGTCGTATGGCAATGAAAGGCTGATTCCCTTGCTTTCCCTCGTCCTGCCCAAGGGCTCGCTCGAGCGGGCTACCCTCGATCTTTTCGATGCCGCGGACCTGACCGTCCGCCGGTCCTCCGACCGCGACTACCACGCGTCCATCGACGACTCACGGGTTGACCGCGTGCGCTTCCTGCGGCCGCAGGAGATCCCGTCCTATCTCGAGCGCGGCCTGTTCGACCTGGGCATCACCGGCCGGGACTGGATCGCAGAGACCGGCGCCGACCTGGTCTCGCTCGGCGAGCTGAAGTACTCCAAGGTCACCACCAACCCGGTGCGGGTGGTGCTCGCGGTGCCCGAGGCCGCGCCCTGGCGGTCGGTCGCCGACCTCCCCGAGGGCATCCGTATCTCCACCGAGCTTCCCGCGCTGACCAGCAGGTACCTGGAGGAACACGGAGTCAAGGCCATGGTCGTGCCCTCCTACGGCGCCACCGAGGCCAAGGTCCCCGACATCGTGGACGCGATCGTGGACCTCACCGAGACCGGGTCCTCGCTGCGCCGCAACGGCCTGCGCATCCTGGACACGCTGCTGACCAGCTACACCGAGCTGGTGGCCAACGCCGCCGCCTACGGCGACGCGGACAAGCGCGCCGCGATGGAGGACATCGCGCTGCTCCTCCGTGGGGCCATCGAGGCGCGGGGCAACGTGCTGCTCAAGCTGAACGTGCCCGCCGCCGAGCTGGCGGCGGTCACGGCGATGCTGCCCGCGCTGTCCTCGCCTACCGTCACCACACTGGCGCGCGGCGACATGAACGCGGTGGAGACCGTGGTGCCCAAGCACAGCGTCAACACGCTGATCCCGAAGCTCAAGGCGGCCGGGGCACGGGACATCCTGTCGATCCCGATTTCCAAGATCGTCAAGTAGTTCGGCAAGCCTGGGTCCTGCTGGCTCAGGGGGGCGACCCCCTGGAACCCCCGCTGGCCACCAGGCCGTACGACTTCGCCGCGCGGCCTGGGCCTATGGGCCGGTCGTGGTGCGACGTACTGTAGGTGGGCAGGAGTGCCCGGCATATTCGCTGGCCGGAACCTGTTAGGACCAGCAGGCGAAGGTTTCGTGGAGGGGATGCGGCGTGCGCGACATCCTGGGCCAGATCGAGAAGTGGTGGGACGCCGGGGAGACGTTCGGCCTGGCCACAGTGGTGCGGACGTTCTCCAGCGCCCCCCGTGACCCAGGTGCCGCGCTTGCGGTGTCGGCGGGCGGGGAAGTCATCGGCAGCGTGTCCGGCGGGTGCGTCGAGGGCGCCGTGTATGAGCTTGCCCAGCAGGTGCTGCAGACCGGGGAGCCGGTGCTGCAGCGCTACGGCGTCAGCGACGACACCGCGCTGTCGGTCGGCCTCACCTGCGGCGGCATCATCGACATCTTCGTCGAGCCGGTCAGCAAGGAGCGCTACCCGCAGCTCGGCGAGGTGGCCGCCGCGATCACCGCAGGCCGGCCGGTCGCCGTGGCCACCGTGATCGACGGCCCCGGGCAGGCCGGGGCGCGGCGGGTCATTTCCGGCGACGCCGAGGACGGGACGCTGGCCGCCGGGGACCGGCTCGACCAGGCCGTGGACGACGACGCGCGCGGGATGCTCGCCCAGGGCCTGACCGCCGTGCGCCACTACGGCGAGCACGGCGAGCGCCGACTGGACGAACTGTCGGTGTTCGTCCAGTCGTTCGCACCGCCGCCGCGGATGCTGGTCTTCGGCGCGATCGATTTCGCGGCGGCCGTCGCGCGGGCCGGGAAGTTCCTCGGCTACCACGTCACCGTGTGCGATGCCCGGCCGGTGTTCGCAACCCACGCCAGGTTCCCCGACGCGGACGAGGTCGTCGTGCAGTGGCCGCATCGCTACCTGGCCGGCACGCCGGTCGACGAGCGCACGGTGATCTGCGTCCTCACCCACGACCCCAAGTTCGACGTGCCGGTGCTCAAGGTCGCACTGCGCACCCCGGCCGGCTACATCGGGGCCATGGGCAGCAGGCGGACCCACGAGGATCGGCTCGCCCGGCTGCGTGAGGCCGGGCTCAGCGAGGCGGAACTGGCCAGGCTCCGGTCCCCGATCGGGCTGGACCTCGGCGCCCGGACCCCGGAGGAGACGGCGGTCTCGGTGGCCGCCGAGCTGATCCAGCTTCGCTGGGGCGGGTCCGGCCGCCCGCTCACCGACACCGCCGGCCGGATCCACGGTTGAGCCCGAGCGCAGCGTCAGCGGCCGGCGGGGCCAAGGCCCCGTGACGAAGGAACGGGGCCTTGAGCCAGCGGGGGGTTCCGGGGGGTCGCCCCCCCGGGCTAGCACGGTGGCGGGCGTGCTGCTCGCGGCGGGCGAGGGAAAGCGGCTGGGCACGCCCAAGGCACTGGTCGAGCTGGGCGGCCGCCGGCTCGTCGACCGGGGGGCCGGCCTGCTGCGCGAGGGTGGCACCGCCCCGGTGCTCGTGGTGACCGGCGCGGTGCCCGTTACCGTGCCCGGCGTCACCGTCGTGCCGAACCCGGACTGGCGCACCGGCATGGGCTCCTCGCTGGCGGCCGGGCTGCGTGCCCTGCCCGGTGACTGCGCCGCTGCGGTGATCGCCCTGGTGGACCAGCCGCTGGTCGGCCCGGAGGTGGTCCGGCGGCTGCTGGCCGCGTACCGGGCGGGCGCGGAGCTTGCGGTGGCCGCTTACGCCGGCCAGGCCCGCAATCCGGTGCTGCTGGCCCGAGGGCATTGGGCCGGGGTGCTCGCGGCGGCCGAGGGTGACGCCGGTGCGCGGCCCTACCTGCGCGCCCATCCCGGCCTGGTGACGCTGGTCGAGTGTGCGGACATCGGCAGCCCCGACGACGTGGACACCCCCGAAGACCTGGCCAGGGTCGGTGCCCTGCTGGCCGGGCCTGCCGGGGCGTGCTAGCCCGGGGGAGCGACCCCCCGGAACCCCCCGAGGCGCCGATGGCGCCTGGCCGGCAAGCCGGCAGGCCCCATCGCGCGTGGCTAGCCCGCCGCGCCGATGGCCTGGATCCCCCAGCGGTGCGAGACGGTCTGGCCGGGTTCCAGGATGAGCAGGTCGGTGCCGGTGACGAACGAGTTCGGCGGGCAGGTCATCGGCTCGATGGCCACCGCGCGGCGGCGGTGCTCCTGGCTGAGCGTGTCCCCGGTGAACACCTGCAGCCACCCGTAGCCCGGGTCGGCCCATAGCGCGGTCCCGGCCCCGTCGCTGGTCAGCCGCGCCCAGGCCAGGCCCGCCTCGTCGCGCTCCAGCCCGGTGAAGGCGTGGTCAAGCGTCACCGTCCCGATCTCCCGTACGGCGCGGAAGTCGAACTGCGTCCCCGCCACGTCACTGGGCGGGCCGGACGGGATGCCGCGCTGGTCCGCGGGCAGCCACCGGCTGACCGGCAGGGTGAGCTCGCATCCGTCCACGGCCGGCGCCCCGGCGGTCAGGTACGGGTGTGAGCCGGTGCCGTACGGGGCCGGCCTGCTGCCCGCGTTGTGCGCGGTCACGCTGACCATCAGGCCGGAGTTGCCGCTGAGCTGGTATTCCACCGTCAGCTCCAGGCGGAACGGATAGCCGGTGTGGCCGAGCAGGGCCAGGTGCAGCACCACCGCGTGTGGGTCGTGGCGTGCTAGCGACCACGACGACCACCGGGTCAGGCCGTGGATCGCGTTCCCGGCGGCGGGCTCGCTCAGGTCCAGCTGGTACTCGGTGTCTCCCAGCTGGTAACGGCCGCCGTCGATCCGGTTCGGCCAGGGCAGCAGGAGCTGGCCGGCCCCCCCGGGGGGAAGCTCGTCGGCCTCGTAGGCGGTGACCAGGGGCCGGTCACGGTGCAGCAGCGCACGCAGGCCTGCACCCATTTCCGTGACGATGGCCAGGTAGTCGCCCCCGGCGATTTCGTACTGCGCTCCGGTCAGTGCGGCAGGCATCATGACAGACATTGTCGCTGTCGGAGCGGGGTTTTTCGCGGGCTACGGCGCAGTGCCGGCGGGGCTGCTTGGGGAGCGGGGGGACCGTCAGCCCCGCCGGCACTTGCACGATAGCCGTACCGGAGAGGCATGCGCGCCAAGTTCATCAACGACGCTGGTGAAGGGGCTGGCTCGAACGGCCGCGCGGACCGTCTTGGGCGGGGTGGCGGGGTCGGGGCAGCAGAGCGCGGGGTGGCGGAGCCGGGGCTAGCTGAGCTCGTGCCGGGCGCCGGCGGGGGCCACCGCGGGCAGCAGGGCACCGTTACGGACCGCCTCCGCCGCGAGGACGCCGAACAGGTAGAAATAGGCGGCCTCCTCGTCGGGGAACGAGCGGGCCTCGTGCCGGGCGCCGTCCATCGCCATGAAGACCTCGAACCCGTCCGCGCCCCGCATCAGGCACAACGCGCCCTCGATCTCGGTTTCCAGCGCGTATGCCGTCCGGGGTATCGCCGCCAGGTCCGCTAGTTCGCAGAAGATATCCCTGGTCTGGACCCGCTGGCGCCGGCCGGCCCGGCCGCCGCCGTCCGGGAAGGGCTCGCGCCTGGGGGCGGACGCCGCGGGCCCGGGGGACAGCAACGGGTCCGGGCCCAGGTCCAGGGCCGGGCCCAGGTCGGGGGCCGGGCCTAGGTCCGGGTCCGGGCCCAGGTCCAGGCTGGGGCCCGGGTGATACGGGTAGCTCGAGTGCGTGGCGGCCGGGTCGGCCGGCGGAGCAAGCCGGAGCGGTTTTTCTATCCGCTCCTCGATCAGCCCGGTGACCTCCTCGCGCGGGGTGAGCAACTCGAACACGCCCCGGTCCACCTGCCAGTACCCCAGGCTGGCCGCCAGGCCGGCGTCCGCGCCCAGGTAGGCGATGTGCAGCCGTTCACCCAGGTCGTCCAGGACCATGCAGGGCTCGTTGCGGAACGTGCCCACCGGCCGGGATTCCCAGAGCGCGTCGACCTCGGCACGGATCACCCGCTTGCGCCAGTGCCCGGTGGCCGGCTCGAAGCCGAGTTCCTCCGGCGGCGGGCAGGCGGCGAACAGCACCACGTCGCCCCCCGAAGGGCCCACACCCGCCTCGTAGGGCACGCCACGGTAGGTCGCCATCAGCCGGTATCTCATGTCTCAGGCCTCCCTCAGCGGTCGCAGCCACACTTGCCCGTCGTACCGGCCGATGAATTCCTCGGCGCCGAACGTGACCCGGCTCATCTCGGCCCCGACGGGGATGGGCACGGGCAGCGTGTAGAACTCGGGAATGGCGCTGACCGGGCTCCCGGCCGCGGCGCGGGGCCCGGCCACCAGCGAGGCCGACATGTCCAGCGAGATCCACCGCAGCACGAACAGCTCGGCCATGGTGGCCGAGAACTCAGAGCCCTCATAGCCCAGGGCCAGGGCCTGGTAGTAGTCGGTCGGTGTCTGGAACGTGCAGTCACTGACCCGGTACACATAGCCGGCGATCACCGAGCGCTGCCCCGTCAGGTAAGGCTCGATGAGGCGTGGGGGAATGACCTTCACCATCGGGGTGCCAGGTTCGATTGATCTCGTCGGCAGCTCAGCCTGAATCACACGGTCCTCTGGGGCGGTGGATTGACCTGCGATGCAGTCCAAAGACTCTCATAAGGGAATTTACGCCTCAACCTGCTTGGCCGTAGCTGTATTCAGAGCGAGGACAGAGCTTGCCAGCGGGTCAGGTGGCGCGCGCGGCATGCCCGCCGGGGCCCGGCAGGCCGCCACCCCCATTAGGGTGAAGCCGTGGCTGGGCGAAGGCTTGCCGGACCGCGGTTCCCCGATGACGACGGCTCGGCCGGACCACAGGTGACGGCGGCGCTCGCCGCCTACGCCGCGGGCCGGGGCAGCGAGCACGCGGTGCTGGCGGCGCTGGACTCCGCCCGCCTGATGGTTCCCGTGATGGCCGTGCTGGCCGGGGAAGACACCCCTGAACCTGGCGGGCTGCGCCGGGAAAAGTCCAGCGAGATGGCCCTCCCCACGGTGATCGGCAGCGACGGCCGTGCCGCCCTGCCCGCGTTCACCAGCGCGGCCTCCCTGGCCGCATGGCGGCCCGAGGCGCGGCCGGTGCCGGTGCCCGCGGCCCAGGTGTGGCAGTCCGGCGTCAAGGACGCGAGCGCGGTGGTCATCGACATCGCCGGGCCGGTGCCGTTTGCCGTGGACGGGGCCAGGCTGGCCGCGCTGGCGCGGGGCGGGGCGGTTCCGCTGCCGCACGAGGACCCGGACGTGATGGCGCTGGCCCACGAGGCGCTGCTGGCCGAGCCGGTTATCGGCGGGTACCGGCTGCAGCCGGGGACAGGCGGGACCGACCTGACCCTGCTGCTCGTTCCGGTGCCCGGCCATAGCCAGGAGGAGGTGCGGGACGCCGCGCAGCGAGCGGCGCAGCGGCTGATGGGCGGCGTGGGGGACCGGGTACGGCGCGGAATCCAGATCGCGGTCGCCGAACTGGCGCCTGGCCTGGGCGGCTCGGGCCCGGCCGGCTCGGGCCCGGCCGGCGGCGGAGCTGGCGCCGCGTTGTGATCATGCCCAGCCGCTTCGTGGGAGGATCGGCATCATGCTTCGCTGGCTGACCGCGGGAGAATCGCACGGGCGGGCGCTCGTCGCGATCTGCGAAGGCCTGCCCGCGGGGGTCGAGGTCGCCACCGCCGACGTCGCCGCGGCGCTGGCCCGCCGCAGGGCCGGGTACGGCCGCGGCGCACGGATGAAGTTCGAGCAGGACGAGGCGGAGATCACCGGCGGCGTGCGGCACGGCGTGACGCTCGGCAGCCCGGTGGCGATCCGCATCGGCAACACCGAGTGGCCCAAGTGGGACACGGTCATGGCGCCCGACCCGGTGCCCGCCGGCGCGCTGGACGACCTGGCCAGGGCGGCGCCGCTGACCCGGCCCCGGCCTGGCCACGCGGACCTGGCCGGGATGCAGAAGTACAGCCACCACGACGCCCGGCCGGTGCTCGAACGGGCCAGCGCCCGTGAGACCGCCGCCCGGGTGGCGCTCGGCGAACTGGCACGACGGTATCTGCGGCAGGCGTATGGCATCGAGATCGTCAGCCACGTCGTGGCGATCGGCCCGGTCTTCGCGCCGGACGGCGCGGTGCCACGGCCGGAGGACGCGGCACGGGTCGACGCGGACCCGGTGCGCTGCCTGGACCCGGCCGCCAGCGCGGCCATGCAGGCGGAGATAGACGCCGCGCGCAAGGACGGCGACACGCTCGGCGGCGTGGTCGAGGTGGTGGCCTACGGCCTGCCGCCGGGCCTGGGCAGCCACGTGCACTGGGACCGCAGGCTGGACGGGCGCCTGGCGGCCGCGCTGATGAGCATCCACGCGATCAAGGGCGTCGAGGCGGGTGACGGGTTCGCAACCGCGCGCCGCCGCGGCTCGTGCGCACACGACGAGATCGAGGACTCCGGTGACGGGGTGCGGCGGCGGACCAACCGGGCAGGCGGGATCGAGGGCGGAATGACCACAGGGGAGCCGCTGCGGATGCGCGCGGCAATGAAGCCGATCTCGACGGTGCCGCGGGCGCTGGACACCGTGGACGTGCTCACCGGCGAGCCGGCCAAGGCGATCAACCAGCGCAGCGACGTCACCGCGGTGCCCGCGGCCGGAGTGGTCGCCGAGGCCATGGTGGCGCTGGTGCTCGCCGAGGCCGCCACGGAGAAGTTCGGCGGCGACTCGGTCGCCGAGGCCCGCAGGAACCTGCGCGGCTACCTGGACTCGCTGGTGATCGCATGAGCGGGGGCGGGCGCAGGACGGGGGCGGGCGCGGAGCGCGGGGGCGGGGACAGCAGAGCGCGGGGGCGGGGAGAACAGAGCCCCGTGGCCGTGCTCATCGGCCCGCCCGGCGCGGGCAAGTCCACCGTCGGCCCGCTGCTCGCCGCGCTGCTCGGCGCGGAGTTCGCCGAGACCGATGCCCTGGTCGAGGAGGCGGCGGGCAAGCCGGTCAGCGACATCTTCATCAGCGACGGCGAGCCCGCCTTCCGCGACCTGGAGCGCACCGCCGTAACCCAAGCCCTTGATCACCGCCCCGGGATCGTCTCGCTCGGCGGCGGAGCGGTGATGGACCCGCAGACCAGGCAGCGGCTCGCCGGGCACCGCGTGGTGTACCTGCAGACCGGGTTCGCCGCCGCGATGCGGCGGGTCGGGCTCGATACACCGCGCCCGCTGCTGCTCGGCAACCCGCGCGGGCGGCTGCGCGAGCTGCTCGCCGAGCGCCTGCCCGTCTACGAGTCGCTGGCCGGGATCACCGTGGTCACCGACGACCGCGAACCGCAGGAGATCGCGGACGAGATCGCGGCCGCGATCACCGCCCGGATTGCCGCGGCGGCCGGCGAGGGCGCCGGGGCCGAAGGCGACTGGGCGGGCGAGGACGGCGAGCATGGCAGCGGCTGACCTGGCCTGCGCGGCGCCGGCCGGGGCACCCTCGGCGAGCCCATGAGCGTCACCAGGATCGACGTCGGCGGAGAGCGCCCGCACCAGGTCGTCGTCGGCACCGCCGTGCTCGGCGAACTGCCGGCGCTGGTCGGGGCCAAGGCCCGCACCGTCGTCGTGATCAGCCCCGAGGGCCTGCCGGCCATCGTGCACCCGGTCTGCGGGGTGCTGGAGGCAGCGGGCTACGTGGTGCGGGCCGAGACGGTCCCGGCGGGCGAGGCGGCCAAGGAGATCGGCGTGGCCGCGCGGCTGTGGTCCCGGCTGGCCGCCCATGGGGTCACCCGCAGCGACGCCATCGTCGGCGTGGGCGGCGGCGCAACCACCGACCTGGCCGGTTTCGTGGCCGCGACCTGGCTGCGCGGGGTCCGCCTGGTTCTCGTCCCGACCACGCTGCTGGCCATCACCGACGCGGCGGTCGGCGGCAAGACCGCGATCAACACCGCAGAGGGGAAGAACCTGGTCGGCGCGTTCTACCCGCCCGCCGGGGTGCTCGCCGACCTCGCCGTGCTCGAATCCCTGCTGGCCGGCGAGTACGCGAGCGGGATGGCCGAGGTGATCAAGGCGGGCTTCATCGCCGACCCGGTCATCCTCGACCTGATCGAAGCCGACCCGGCCGGCGCGATGGTCCCGCACGGCCGTCATGCCAGGGAGCTTGTCGAGCGGGCCGTCCGGATGAAGGCCGAGGTGGTCACCGGCGACCTCAGGGAAGCCGGCCGGCGGGAGATCCTCAACTACGGCCACACCCTCGGCCACGCCATCGAACTCGTGGAGGACTACCGGATCCGGCACGGGGAGGCGGTCTCGGTGGGCATGGTGTACGCGGCGGAACTCGGCCGCCTGGCAGGCCGGCTCGACGCGGCCACGGTGCACCGGCACCGGCGGATCCTGACCGGCGCCGGGCTGCCCACCAGCTATCTGGCCGGTGCCTGGCCCGGCCTGCGCAAGGCGATGGCCGTGGACAAGAAGGCGCGCGGCGCGGCGCTGCGGTTCGTGGTGCTCGAGGGGCCGGCCCGGCCGGTCATACTCGCCGATCCCCCTGAGGACCTGCTGGAGAAGGCGTATGCGGAGGTGACCTCACGGTGAGGCCGGTGCTGGTGCTCAACGGCCCGAACCTCGGGCGGCTCGGCTCCCGCGAGCCCGACGTGTACGGCACGGTGGACTTCGAGGGCCTGGCGGAATCCTGCCGGGCCACCGGCCGCAGCCTCGGGCTGCACGTCGAGGTCCGGCAGACCGACGATGAGGCCGAACTGATCGCCTGGGTGCACGAGGCCATCGACCAGCGCCTGCCCGTGGTGCTGAACCCAGCCGCCTTCACCCACTACTCCTACGGCCTGCGCGACGCGCTGGCGATGCGCACCGCGCCGCTGATCGAGGTGCACATCTCCAACCCGGCGGCACGGGAGCCGTTCCGGCACACCTCGGTGGTGGCCGGGGTGGCGGACGGCACGATCGCCGGCTTCGGGCTGCTGTCCTACCAGCTCGCGCTGCAGGCGATCGCGGAGATGGGCAGGCGGGACGCCGGCTGAGGCCGGCCGGCCGCGCGAGGACGGCTGCGGTTACCGTCAAAGCACCACGGCAAAACGACGGCCGGGGACGGCGTGGCAGCGGAAGGCGGAACAGCATGCGCATCGGGATGTCGCTGAACTATGCGGGCGGTTTCGCCGAGACCGTGGAGGAACTCGCCGACTACGAGAAGGCGGGGCTTGAGATCGTCTTCGTGCCGGAAGCGTACAGCTTCGACGCGGTCAGCCAGCTCGGCTTCATCGCCGCCAAGACCGAGCGGCTGCAGATCGCATCGGGGATCTTCCAGCTCTACTCGCGCACGCCCGCGCTGACCGCGATGACCGCGGCCGGGCTCGACTACGTGTCGGGCGGCCGGTTCACGCTCGGCATCGGGGCGTCCGGCCCGCAGGTGATCGAGGGCTGGCACGGGGTTCCCTACGACGCGCCCATCGGCCGGACCAGGGAGATCATCGAGATCTGCCGGATGGTCTGGCGGCGCGAGCGGCTGGAGTACTCCGGCAAGCACTACACGCTGCCGCTGCCGGCCGGGCAGGGGACCGGGCTCGGCAAGCCGCTGAAGCTGATCAACCACCCGGTGCGGGAGCGGATCCCGATCTTCGTGGCCGGGATGGGCCCGAAGAACGTGGCGATGATCGCCGAGCTGGCCGAGGGGTGGGAGCCGATCTTCTTCTTCCCCGAGCGGGCCGCCGCGGTGTGGGACGAGCCGCTGGCGACCGGGCGGGCCCGCCGCGATCCGGCGCTGCCGCCGCTGGACGTGGTCGCGCAGGCGGGCCTGGCGATCGGCGCGGACGTGGGCGGCTACCTGGACCTGGCCCGGCCGATGCTGGCGCTGTACATCGGCGGCATGGGCCCGCACCGGGACAAGGGCAGCAACTTCTACTACGAGCTTGCGGTGCGGTACGGGTTCGGGGAGCAGGCAGCCAGGATCCAGGACGCCTACCTGGCCGGGCGGAAGGCCGAGGCCGCCGCCCTGGTCCCCGGGGAACTGCTGGCCGGCACCTCGCTGGTCGGGCCGGAGGGCTACGTGGCCGAGCGGCTCGCCGCGCTGAAGGAGGCCGGGGTGACCACGCTCAACGTGACCCCGATCGCGCCGAGCCACGCCGACCGGGTCGCACTGATCGAGAAGGTCTGCGACCTGGCCGGCTGACGGCCCCTATGCTGGCTCCCCCTGCCGCCGTCAGCCAGCGTTAGTGATGAACGTGGCGATCATCACGAAAGATGCTGATGAACTCACGCTTCGATAACTTTCGGCCAGTGCGGGCGTTGGGAGGCATCCCGGTGCTGGTCGGCGAGCCTTCAACGCTTTGTGGTGGTTT
>Ga0306925_10001905_pt1 | contig 17496 bp, 14 predicted proteins | sample flu12Cox44000176_FD_203755 | JGI IMG/M metagenome (GOLD analysis project Ga0306925, IMG submission 203755) | Lab enrichment of tropical soil microbial communities from Luquillo Experimental Forest, Puerto Rico - flux8day.12C.oxic.44.000.176 (v2)... | ecosystem: Environmental > Terrestrial >... | reverse complement strand
CTCGAACCAACGCACCGTCTTGAGCATGGCTTCGGTATATCGGCGTGACCCAATCGCTGTTCTCGCTGCTTCGTAGGCCGCTTGCTGCCGCTGTTTTGCCGCCTCGGCAAGGTTATCCAAATCAGATCCTGTCTGAGGGACAGTCCGAACCGGAGCCAGCAGGCTCATGGCGAACACATCCCAATCGCGTGCCGGTCCGAGGCTGCTGGCAAACCACTTCAGTTCGTCTTTCAGCCATTGAAATTGCTGGGCCGGGAGCATCGACCGCACGGCCGTAAGCGCCGCGCGAAGTCGCCGCACGGCCACGCGCATTTGGTGGATGGCTTCGGCATTGCCGGCTAGCGCCGCCCCTTCGTTACGCAGCAGGTGCCACAGGCACTCACGGCACGTAGTTTGGAGAACCGTTTCTACCGTCATGGACGGAACGAGAGTGAGCGGTTCGGCTGTGACAGCTTCGATCGCACCTCCGAGCAGCCGGTAGCCGCGTTCAGCGTTGCCGGGGGTTTTGATCCGAACCGGCGCCGCATCGAGCAGCTGCAGCGCCACATCATAAAGGACCGCAGGATCTCCCTCCGTCATTTCGAGATCGAGATCACACAATCGCTCCGTGGTGCCGCCGATAACGGTAGAGACCTGCCCCTCGTCGAGTGTCGCCGTGATCTCGACCGCGGGCTCGACACCGAGTGTCAGACAGGTCCGCTGGACCCGCGTGCTGCATAGTGGGCGCAGTTCGTTATCGATGAGCCCGCGCAAACGAGCACCGGTCTCAGGCGCCGAAGGATCGGGTCCGTCGCTCGTGATGATATCGCGCCATTGGCTGTTGTAAGCGGCTGGGTCCACGCGTCTCAAGATCTGGACCCGACGCGCGTCAAGTTGCTCGACGCACAGGCTGAGGCCATGGCGGTGCAACTTACGATCGGGCGAGTCGTAATAGATGCTGGTGATCAGCGAGGGTTCGCCTGGTGTGGAGCCCGCCTTTTCGAGAACCGCCTTAAGAGACGGAAGTTGGCTCGGATCGGTCGAGAGTTCGAGTCGGGCTTCGGGCACGACATCTCCGCGTTAGTTGAAACATGACGTTTTTATGACGCATGATCGCCGAGCTCTCAAGGGTTCGCCATCGACCCGCGGGTCCGGAAAAGTGATCGACCCGAATGGCCCGCTAACGGCGCATTCTCGTCATTGCCGGACGCCCCGGCGAAGGTCCCTTCACCATCCGATTTGCCGACCTTCGTCGTATCGCGGACCGCAAACCTACGCCCTGGCGAGCCGCCTGAGGGCCAGCTGCATAGAGGCGAGGGTCACGAACGCATCGGCAGCCCTTCGCTGTCGACCGAGGCGTGGATTTTTGCGGCCCATCACCTGCTTGCGGGCGCCGAACCCATCTGATTGTCTTTGCGGCTCGCTTTTCTGCCGATCTGACCGATTGGCTGTCGAGAACCGCAGCCGCGCGGCTGGCCTCTTGGCCGTCCGCTCGGGCAACGCCATGTGCGGTTCGGACCGGATCGTCTCCGAAACGCCATCACGCTGGAACTTGCGAAAGATCTTGTAGACCGTCGATCGCGGTGGAAAGCGGTCGCGGGGCAGATGGTGCCGCCGGCAGCCAGTGCGCAGCAAACAGAGAATGGCGTTCAGCATATCGGTCTTGCGGGGTCGCCCGCCCGGCGATGCCTCGTGGATCAGGGGCTCTAACTGCGCCTACCTCGCATCCCTCAGATCGCTCGGGTATCCGCCGCCCTCCCGCCGATATATCCGAGGGTGTTCCTCCGTCCACAACCCTGTTCGCCGTCGCCGTGAGCCGTGGATCACGCGGCCGGCCGCCGCGGAACACGGCTTTAGATTAGGCTCCCGGCCTCGCCGCTTCACGATTTCTTTGCGCTCTTCGCCCGCTGGATCGCCTGAACGACCGCCGGGCGGTGGCTTTCGGCCGCCCAGCCCGCGGCGTCGCGTCCGGTGTAGTCGGTCTTTGTGACACTCGCACCTTTGGCCAGTAGCGCCTGCACGATCTCGATATTGCCGCGGGTCGCCGCGACCATCAGCGGTGTCATCCCGTCCTTGTTTTCGGCATCGACGGTTGCCCCGACGTCGAGGAGGAGCTTGACCGCCTCGGTCTGGTTTCGATCGGCCGCCAGGTGCAATGGCGTGTTGCCGAGCTTTTCCTTGGGATCGAGCTTGGCGCCACCTTTGACCAGGATCGCGATGATCTGGAGATTGCCGTTGATCGCGCCATAATGCATCCCGGTTCGACCCTCTTCGTCGGCCTGATCGGGATAGCCGCCATTGGCGATGATCGACCTGACGGTACCAGCGTCGTTCTGTTTGGCGGCGCGCGCCACATTCTCGTAGTACTTGCTGAACGGGTTGAACTGCAGCCCTTGGGCGCGCGAGGCGCCGCTATCGCCGATCGCTGCGGCGGCGACCACGATTGCGGCGAATGCCGCGGTACGACGTGCATTCATGATACCCCCTCTACCCTTGGCCCCTCTCTCCCCTTGGCAACGGGTGCTCGCGGGCGATCCAAGTGACCGCCGCCTCGACCGTCTCCACCGCCTCGCCCGGCTCCGGCGGCGGGCGCCGGACCATGACAACCGGCAGACCGAGCTCGCGCGCCGCGATGACCTTCGCCACGGTCGCGGCACCGCCGCTCGCCTTGCAGACGAGCACGTCGATCGCGTGGCGTTCGAGCTGCCGGCGCTCGTCGGCCAGGGCGAACGGCCCGCGTCCGACAACGACCTCGTGGCTCCTCAGCGGTAACCCCCGGGCCGGCGGATCGACGAGCCGAACCAGATAATGCATCCCGTCCGCCGCGGCAAAGCAGGCGATCTCGCCGCTGCCGACCGTCAGGAAGGCGCGCTCGCCGAATTGCCCGACAATCTCGGCAGCCGCCGCCACGCTGTCGACCTCGATCCAGCGGTCGAGCGGGTGGCGGCTCCACGGCGGGCGCGACAATAGCAATCGCGGCACCCGGGCCTCCTCGCAGGCGAGCCGTGCCTCGGCCGAGATCCGCGCCGCGAACGGATGGGTCGCATCGATCAGCCGATCCACACGGTGCTCGGTCAGATAGGCGGCAAGGCCTGCCGCCCCGCCAAAACCACCGACGCGGACGCAGCCGGGAAGCTCGGCGGGCTGCCGGGTTCGCCCGGCGAGCGAGGTGGTGACTTTGAGAGCGGCGCCAAAACGGGCGAGGGCCGCCCGCACGAGGGCGGCGGCTTCGGCGGTCCCACCCAGGATCAAGAGCTCCTGCGTGGTCACCAGCCGACCCGTGCGAGAAACTCGCCCGCGCGGTCGACGACCGCCACCTCGACCGCCGTCTTGCCGGACAATGTCGCGAGCGCCACCTCGCGCGCCCGTGCGGCGACGAGGCGAGCGAGAGCTCCGTGCCGGCCTTCGGCGAGGGCGAGGACCTCGCCGGCTCCGGCGGCGGCCCGCGCCGCCGCGACGGTCGCACCATCGGCGCCGAGCGTTCCCAACATCTCGGCGAGTGCGGCGGTGTCGACGCGGCTGCGCGCCGCATGCAGGTCGAGATCGCCGGCGGCGAGCTTGGCGAGCTTGGCGAAGCCACCCGCCATGGTCAGCCGCGCAACCGGATGAGTGCGGAGGTATTTCAGCGTGCCGCCGGCAAAGTCACCCATGTCGATCAGCGCGTGGTCGGGAAGCTCGTAGAGGCGTTGCACGGCCCGCTCGGAGGTGGCGCCGGTCGATGCGGCGATATGGCCGAGGCCGGCGGCGCGGGCGACATCGATCCCGCGCCGGATCGAATGAATCCATGACGAGCACGAATACGGGATGACGACCCCGGTCGTCCCCAGGATCGACAACCCGCCCTCGATGCCGAGCCGCGCGTTCATGGTCTTCTCGGCGAGCCGCGCGCCGCCCGGGATGGCAATCGTCACGGTGAGGTCGGGCAGCGGCGCGCCCTTCTCCTCGGCCACCTCATTGAGCGCCGCCGCGATCATTGCTCGCGGCGCCGGGTTGATCGCCGGCTCGCCGACGGCGAGCGCCAGACCGGCGCGGGTCACCGTGCCGACCCCCTCGCCGGCGGCAAAGCCGATGCCCGAGCCAGGAGCGGCCCAGGCGACATCGGCGACGATCAACGCGCCATGGGTGACATCGGGGTCGTCGCCGGCATCCTTGACGATGCCGGCGCGGGCACGGCCTTCGCCCAATTCGGCAAGCGCCAGGCGAAAGCTCGCCAAGGTGCCGCGGGGCAGGCGGATCGCGACCGGGTCGGGGAAGCGCCCCGACAGCAAGGCGGTAAAGGCCGCGCGCGCCGCGGCGGTGGCGCAGGCGCCGGTTGTCCAGCCGCGCCGCAGCGCTCTGCTCTGCTGCCCTGCCATCGGCCGATCTTAGCAAAACCCGCGTCGATGACTACTTTGGTGCCCGCTCGGCGTACGGCTCCGGGTGTCATCTCTGGTGGACGACATGATCGACAGCCCGCTCCTCGGTCTTCCGGATTTCGCAGCCGGCCAGGTTTGGCTCGTCGGGGCAGGTCCTGGTGATCCCGGTCTGCTCTCGGTCCTGGCGCTGCATGCGCTGGGCGGTGCCGATGTCGTCGTCTATGACGCGCTCGTCGACCCGCGGATCTTGCGCTTGGCACGACCGGGTGCTGTGCTCGATTTTGCCGGCAAACGCGGGGGCCGGCCGTCGCCGAGCCAGCCCGACATCTCGGCGCGGCTCATCGACCTCGCTCGGGCGGGCAAGCGAGTGCTGCGCCTCAAGGGCGGCGACCCTTGTGTCTTCGGGCGCGGCGGCGAGGAGGCGTTGGCGCTCGCCGCCGTCGGCGTCCCGTTCCGCATCGTGCCGGGGATCACCGCCGGCATCGGCGGGCTCGCCTATGCCGGGATCCCGCTGACCCATCGCGATACCAACTCCGCCGTCACCTTCCTCACCGGTCACGGCAGCGACGGAGGGGTGCCGGACGGCCTCGATTGGCCGGCGATCGCGCGCGGCGCCCCGGTGCTGGTGCTATACATGGCATCGCGACATCTGCCGGGCATCGCCGAGCGGCTGATGGCGGCCGGCCGCCGGCCGGCGGAGCCGGTCGCGGTCATCAGCAAGGCGACGACCGCCGAGCAACGGGTCGTCGTGTCGAGCCTGGCCGAGATCGCGACTGCCGCGGCCGCGGTCGCGGCCCCCTCGATCGTCGTCGTCGGCGAGGTCGTCCGCTTCCAGAAGGCGCTCGACTGGTTTTGCGCGCTCAGCGCCCAGAAGATCGATCCTCCTTCTGGTTGAGACACAGCAGTCGCGGATTTCTCACCAAGGCTGGGCGGGTCGCATCTGCGCGTCCCGAGAGGTGGCGATGCAGGCCGTAGAACCTGTCGGATTTCTTTACACTCCCGAACCACGGTGAAAAAACAATTTCTTATGTGTTTTGAAGGATTTCATTTGTCCAAGCCGAGTAGCGCCCTCTCGGGGGTGGCGCAAGTCGGTTACACATGTGTCGAAATTTTTTACAAATAGGGTGAACACGATTCGAACAGAGGCCAAAACCGGCGGAAACTCAGGCGGTTGAGAGAATGGCATAAAAATTGCCCGACCTCAGAGCATCTTGCAACCACCATACTCGCGGGGTTTCCGCGATTGCAGGGAGACATGCGATGAAGGAGACAACAACTGCCCGCGCGGCGCTAATTGGGGCAACCCTGCTGCTCTGCGGAAGCGGCTCGGCCTTCGCTGGGGCTTTTATCGGCGCCAACGGATTGGTCAACGGCAACATCGTGACCACGGTCGACGAGAACGGCAATGGCACGATCAACGGCTTTTTGGGTCTGCAGCCGCTGCCGTTTGCGCTGCAGAACGATCCCGGGCCAGGCGGCCTTGCCGGCGTCCTGACCTATTCCCTGGCCAATCCGCCCGGCCTGGTGGCGGGTGACGTCCTGCTGCAGGACGGGCCGGGCGGCCCGATCCTCGACGTTGTCCGTTTCAACCCAAATGAAGTCTGTGCCGGCGGCACCCTAGGCTGCCTGGTTTTCTATTCGGATAATGTCGACGGCTTCGACAGCCTCGGCGATACGCCGAGCCCGCCGGGCGCTTTCTACCCGAACAACATCACGATCCTCGAGGTCGGCAACGAGATCAACAACGGTGCGATCTACACGCCGCTCGCCGGCCAGCCGGGTTTCGTCGCCGGGGCCGCCGCGCCGGTCGTTTACGACCTGATCAGCGACGGCGACGGCGTCCCTGTTCCCGAACCCGCCTCGCTCGCGCTCTTGCTGCCCGCCCTGGCCGGCCTCGGCCTTATGCGCACCCGGCGCCGCCGCGGGCTTGCGTAGACGGGCCTTTCGTGCGTTTCCGGAGCGGCGCCCCGCAGGCGCCGCTCGCCTGCGGCAGGGTCCGCTCGCGCAGCGGGCTGAGCCTTATCCCCGCAAAACAGAGGAGCCGTCAAACTCGCTGAAGTCTTTGAATAAAATCGTTTACTTCTGGCTGAGTCCAGGTGTCGCCGTGGTACCAGAAACCGAGCAGCGCATCCTTGTTGTGCGATACCCAGGCGATCACTTGCGGCGACCGCTGGCGGACGACACGGACCGGCAGGCTGTTGGCGATGACCGTCGGAATGTCGCCAACCGCAACCGAGAAGCTTGGCTGCGACCGTCCCGGTTGTAAGAAATACTTCACCCGCGGCCCGTGTCCGCCCATCGCCGTCGAGATGAAAATCGTGCCGGGGACACCGGTCTGGGCCGTTGTCAGGTTCGCCATCTCGATGACGTCGTCCTCGGCCAATTCTTCCGCCAACCGGGTATCGGCCGGGATCTCCATCGTGTCTCTGCCGGTCATGATCGGTGCTTAGCATAGAACCTCGGCCGACGCGAACTGCGTCGGGTCGCGCACCCTGTTACATCCGCGCAACCCCTGGGGTCAGCCGGCGCGCAGGAATTGGACGGCTTCGTCGCGGCGGAAGAGATAGAGCAGCACCCGCAGCGCCTGGCCGCGCTCGCTGTCGAGCTGCGGGTCGCGCTCGAGCACCAGCCGCGCATCGTCATGGGCAATCGCGATCAGCTCCTCATGCGCCGCGAGATCGGCGAGGCGCAGGCTCGGCAGCCCGCTCTGCCGCGTTCCCAGCACCTCGCCGGCCCCGCGCAACCGGAGATCCTCTTCGGCGATGCGAAACCCGTCTTCGGTCTCGCGCAGGATCCCGAGACGCCGTTTGGCGACCGCACCGAGTGGCGATTGGTAGAGCAAGAGACAAGTGGAGGGCTTGTCGCCGCGGCCGATGCGGCCGCGCAATTGGTGCAGCTGAGCGAGGCCAAAGCGCTCGGCGTGCTCGATGACCATGACCGTCGCGTCGGGCACGTCGACGCCGACCTCGATCACCGTCGTCGCGACCAACAGGTCGGTCTCGCCGCCGGCAAAAGCGGCCATCACACCGTCCTTTTCGTGCGCTTTCATGCGGCCGTGCACCAGGCCGACGCGGCCCGGCGCCAGTGGGGCGAGCTCCCGATGGCGCTCCTTCACCGCCGCGAGGTCGGCGGTCTCCGACTCCTCGACCATCGGGCAAATCCAGTAGACCTTGGCTTTTTGCGCCAAGGCGCGGCCGACCGCCGCGACGACGTCGTCGAGGCGTTCCAATGCCACGGTCCGGGTGTCGACCGGCCGCCGGCCCGGCGGCTTCTCGGTCAGCCGCGATACGTCGAGATCGCCATAGGCGGTCATCATCAGGGTGCGCGGGATCGGGGTGGCGCTCATCAACAAGGTGTCGGCGTCGCGGCCCTTGGCGGCGAGCGCCAGGCGCTGCTCGACACCAAAGCGGTGCTGCTCGTCGATGACGACGAGCGCCAGGTCGCGAAATTCGACATCCGGCTGCAGCAGCGCGTGGGTGCCGACAACGACCGGGGTCAGACCGGAGGCGAGGCTCGCCAGCATCGAGGCGCGCGCCCGGCCCTTCTCACGGCCGGTCAGAAAGCCGATCTCGACATTTGCCGCCGCAGCATGGTGCTGCAGGGTCGCGTGATGCTGGCGGGCGAGGATCTCGGTCGGCGCCATCAGCGCCGCCTGGCCGCCGCTCTCGACCGCGGCCAGCATCGCCAAAAGCGCGACGACGGTTTTGCCGCTGCCGACATCCCCCTGCAACAGGCGCATCATGCGGGTCGGCTGCGCCATATCGGCGGCGATCTCGGCGACCGCGAGGCACTGCGCGCCGGTCAGCGCAAAGCCGAGCGCCGTCTCGACCCGGCCGGTCAACGTGCCCGACCCGGCGAGCGACCGGCCCTTGCGGCGGCGGCGGCGCGCCCGCACCAGGGCCACCGCGAGCTGGCTGGCGAACACCTCGTCATAGGCGAGGCGCTCGCGCGCCGGACCGGTAGGCGACAAATCGGCTTCGGCGGTCGGGGAATGGACACTGTGTACCGCCTCGGCCCATGACGGCCAGTTCCGGCGTCCGCCTAAGGTTGGCTCGGTCCACTCGGGCAGCTGGGGGGCCCGATCGACGGCGGCCTCGACCGCCCGTTGCACGACCCGCGGGGAAAGCCCGGCGGTCAACGGGTAGACCGGCTCGATCGGCTTCAGCCGGTCGAGCTCGTCGGCCCGCAGCACGAGGTCGGGATGGGTGATCTGGGGCGCACGGTTGTAGAACTCGACCCGCCCACTGACCACACGCTCGGCGCCGATCGGCAACAGACGCGACAGGTAGTCCCCCTTGACGTTAAAGTAGGTCAGGGTCAGCCGCCCGGTCGGGTCGGCGCAAATCACCCGATAGGGCCGTGGGCCGCGGCCCGGCTGATGCGCCTCGACCCGCACCGCGACGGTGACGATCTGGTCGGGCTGCAGGTCCTTGATCGGCGGCGAGGCGCGGCGGTCGACGATGCCGCTCGGCAGGTGCCACAGCAGGTCGACGACGAGCGGACCGGCAAGGCGCTCGAAGAACTTGGCGAGCCGCGTGCCGATGCCCGGCAAGGTGGTCACCGGCGCGAACAGCGGATCGAGGATGGCGGGACGCACAAGGGATCTCTATATCCCCGCGGGGATACCGCCAAGAGCACCTGTTGACTGCATCATCGGACATCCGCCGCAAGCGGCTCTCGTTCCGTTCCTGGCATCGCGGCACGCGGGAGAGCGACCTGATCCTCGGCCGCTTTGCCGATGCCCACCTCGCCGGCTTCGACGATGGCCAGCTCGACCGCTACGAGGCATTGCTCGAATGCACCGACGCCGATCTTTTCGACTGGATCACCGGCCGTGCCATCCCGCCACCCGAGCATGACCACGACGTGACCCGCCTCCTGCTTTCCTTCAGCAACCCGGTATGACGGCGTTCGCCGACCTCGCCCGCTCGCTGGCCGAAGGGCCGCGCCCGGTCACTCTCTACGGCGCGCCGGAGGGCTACGAGGCCGCGGCGATCGGCGACATCGTCGCCGAGGGTCATGTGCTGCCCTGGCTGCATGTCTGCCGCGATGACGGCAGGATGGCGCGCTTTGCCGCCGCCCTCGAATTCTTCCATCCCGAGCTCGACGCGCTGACCTTCCCGGCCTGGGACTGCCTGCCTTACGACCGGGTGTCGCCAAACAGCGAGATCGTCAGCCGGCGCATCGACACCCTGACCCGGTTGGCGACCGGCGGCCGCGACACGCCGCTCGTCGTGCTGACCACGGTCAACGCGCTGATCCAGCGCGTGCCGCCGCGGGGTCTGTTCGATGGCCGGGTGCTGACCCTGCGTCCGGGCGGGCGGATCGGGCTCGACCGGCTGCAGGGCTTCTTTCGCAACAATGGCTATATCCGCACCGACACGGTGCGTGAGCCGGGCGAATTCGCGGTGCGCGGCGGCATCGTCGATCTCTTTCCGGCCGGGGCCGCCGAGCCGCTGCGCTTGGATTTCTTCGGCGAGGTGCTCGAAAGCATCCGCAGCTTCGATCCGCTGACCCAGCGCTCGACCGGCAAGGTCGATCAGGCGGCGCTGCGCCCGGTCAGCGAGGTGTTGCTCGACGATGCCGCAATCCGGCGCTTCCGCTCGCGCTACCGCGAGCAGTTTGGCGCCACCGGCACCGACGACCCGCTCTACGAGTCGGTCAGCGCCGGCCGCCGCTATGTCGGCATGGAGCACTGGCTGCCGCTCTATTACGAGCAGCTCGAAACGCTGTTCGACTACTTGCCCGGCGCCGGCGTCTCGTTTGACCATCAGGCGGACGAGGTGCGCGACCATCGCCTCGAAGCCATCGCCGATTTTTATGCGGCGCGCCACAATGTCACCGGGGCAGCGCGCGCCGGGGCCCAGGTCTATCGGCCGGTCCGACCGGCGCAGCTCTACCTCGACAACCTCGAATGGCAGGCCGGGTCGCGCGGGCGGCCGGTCGTCCGGCTGTCGCCTTTTGCCTCGCCCGAAGGCGCCGGTGACCAATTTGACGCCGGCGCCCGCCCGGCGCGCAACTTCGCCGCCGAGCGTGCCGACCCGAAAATTGTGCTGTTCGAGGCGGTGCGCGATTACCTTGAAGCCGAGCGCAACGCGGGCCGCCGGACGGCCGTCGCAGCCTTTAGCGAGGGCTCGGCCGAGCGGCTCCTCAGCGTATTGCGCGAGCGCGGTGTCGCCGAGCTGAGGCGGATCGCCGACGGCGATGCTCTCTTAAGGCTGCCGCTCACCGCGGTCGGGCTCGCGGTATTGCCGGTCGAGCAGGGTTTCGCGACCCGGCAATTCGTATTGCTCGGCGAGCAGGACATCCTCGGCGACCGCCTGGCACGGGTCGCTCGGCGCCGGCGCAACCTCGACCAGTTCATCACCGAAGTTAACAACCTGTCGCCGGGCGATCTCGTTGTCCATGCCGATCACGGCATCGGCCGCTATGCGGCGCTGGAGACGATCGATGTCGCCGGCGCGCCGCATGATTGCCTGCGCGTGCTCTATGCCGGCGACGACAAATTGTTTGTCCCGGTCGAAAACATCGAGGTCCTGTCACGCTTCGGCTCCGAGGATGCCGGGGTCCAGCTCGACCGGCTTGGCGGGGTGGCTTGGCAGTCGCGCAAGGCCCGGGTCAAAAAGCGCATCCGCGACATCGCCGGCGAGCTGATCCGCGTCGCCGCCGAGCGCCAATTGCGGCCCGGCGACGTCGTGACACCGCCGGAGGGAATCTACGAGGAGTTCGCCGCCCGTTTTCCCTATCCCGAGACCGAGGATCAGCTGACGGCAATCGCCGACACCCTGGCCGATATGGCCGCGGGCAAGCCGATGGACCGGCTGATCTGCGGCGATGTCGGCTTTGGCAAGACCGAGGTGGCATTGCGCGCCGCCTTTATCGCGGCGATGGCCGGCAGCCAGGTCGCGGTGATCGTGCCGACGACCCTGTTGGCGCGGCAGCATTACCGCAGCTTTACCGAGCGCTTTGCCGGGCTGCCGCTGCGCATTGGGCAGCTGTCGCGGTTGGTCGCCGTCAAGGACGCGCGCGCGGTCAAAGAGGAGCTCGCCGATGGCCGCCTCGACATCGTCATCGGCACCCATGCGCTGCTCGCCAAGGATGTCCATTTCGCCCATCTCGGGCTCTTGGTCGTCGACGAAGAACAGCATTTTGGCGTGGCGCAGAAAGAAAAGCTGAAGCAGCTCAAGGCCGATGTCCATGTGCTGACGATGACCGCGACACCGATCCCGCGCACCCTGCAATTGGCGCTGTCGGGCGTGCGCGAGATGAGCATCATCGCCTCGCCACCGATCGACCGGCTGGCGGTGCGCACCTTTGTGATGCCTTACGATCCGGTGACGATCCGCGAGGCCATCATGCGCGAGCGCGACCGCGGCGGGCAGATCTTCTATGTCGTGCCGCGCATCGCCGATCTCGATGAGGTCAGCCAGCAGCTCCGGGAGATCGTCCCCGAGATCAAATATGCGGTGGCGCATGGCCGGATGGCGCCCTCCGAGCTCGAGGCGGCGATGACAGCCTTCGACGAGCGCGCCTACGATCTGTTGCTGTCGACCAACATCATCGAGAGCGGTCTCGACATCCCGTCGGCCAACACGCTGGTCGTGCACCGCTCGGACATGTTCGGGTTGGCCCAGCTCTATCAGCTACGCGGCCGCATCGGGCGCGCCAAGACCCGCGCTTACGCCTATCTGACTTTGCCGGAAAAAAAGAAGTTGACGGCGACCGCGCAGCGCCGGCTCGAAGTGATGCAGACCTTGGACAATCTCGGTGCCGGGTTTCAGCTGGCGAGCCACGATCTCGACATCCGCGGCGCCGGCAATCTGCTGGGCGACGAGCAATCGGGCCACATCCGCGAGGTCGGCATCGAGCTCTACCAGCACATGCTGGAGGAGGCGGTCGCCGCGGCGCGGACCGAGGGCGGCGACGAGGCGGCTCCCGAGGAGTGGAGCCCGCAGATCACGATCGGCACCCCGGTGCTGATCCCGGAGCCTTATGTCGCCGATTTGGGCGTGCGGCTCGGGCTTTACCGGCGCATCGCGGCACTCGCCGACCGCCGCGAGATCGACGGCTTTGCCGCCGAATTGATCGACCGCTTCGGGCCATTGCCCTCGGAGGTCGAGAACCTGCTCGAGATCATCGCCATCAAACGCGCCTGCCGCGAAGCCGGGGTGGAGCGGGTCGAAGCCGGACCCAAGGGTGCGGTGATCACGCTGCGCGGCAACCGTTTTGCCAACCCGGCGGGGCTCGTCGAGCTGATCCAGCGCCATGCCGGGACCTTGAAGCTGCGCCCCGACCAGAAGATCGTCTATCTGCGCAACTGGGAGGACGAGAAGACTCGGCTGGCCGGTGTCGCCCAGCTGTTGCGGGCGTTGGTCAAGATCGCCCGCGCCGAGAAACCCGATGCCACGGCGGTATTGCCGTCGCCGGCCCCGGCGCTCGTCAAACAGCAGGTCGTAAGAAGGGCGTAGGGAGAGGTGAGGCGAGCGGTCGAAGCCGATTTTGCCGATTAGGCCTTGATCTTCCACTCGCCGCTTGGTGTGCGGCACCAAGTGAGCCGGTAATTGCGATCCGGTGGCTGTCCGGCGACGACGATGTGATTGCGCACGAGATGGCAGGCCATGCCATGCGAGCGGAACACCCGGAGTATAGTGGAGGTGCCGGAGGTGTTGGTCTGCGGATTGCTCCATGCCTCGGAGCGTCCGGCTTTGGCGGGCTCGGCTGCGTTCAGCCGCTCTATACTCTCGAACAGCAGTCGGTTGTCCTCCGGCGCGAGGCCCGGACCTCCGCGGAACGGATTGATCTGGGCCTGCGCTGCCGCGGGCAGGAGAACGAAGGCCGCGAGCGCAGCCGACAAGCAGCGTGGTGACCGGGATAGCATACGTCGCTCCGCTTTTTTCTCAGTGTCGCCGGATCCCGACAAGCCGATAACCGCTTTGCTCGATCTGGCGGTTCACGGCGTCGACGAGTTCGGTGTTGGCCGGAAGACCGCTGATCAAATCGGCGAACATGCCTGCGACCGCGACCGCAGCGATCGCCAGGACGTCGGTGCCAGGGGGTGAGTACTGCTCGATCGTCCGTGTCAAGGCCGCGCGGGCGACCTGGACGACGATATCTCGCTCACGAGAAGGCAAGTCTATCGCCATGTGAAGTCCCTCGCGTATTGCGTACCCGATACTACCAAATATTTGCGTTTTTGCCGCGGAAGAGCGCAAATGCCCGGCATTCCGGCCGCGAGCCGCATGCATCCACGGATTAGAACTCTCGCGATTTTCCCGAATCGCACGCCGTTTGAGCACGTGAGCGACTTTAAAGCATAGGCGGCTGTTCGGCGGGTCGGCGCCATGCTTCGATATCGGCCAAGACGCGGGTGACGAGAACGATTAGAAGGAACAACGGCAAACAGCGCGCGTTGCGGCCTTCACAGGGTACGTTTCGGGCAGGGAGTGGACGACATGCCGGCGGAACTGACCGAGTTCAAAATGCGCAGTGTCACGATCAAATTGCACCGCGCCGGACATGGCCCAACGGTGCTGTTTCTGCACGGCGCCGGCGGAGTGCCGCAATGGCTGCCGTTCTTCGATGCGCTGGCCGAGCGCTACGAGATCCTCGTCCCCGAGCATCCCGGCTTTGGCGGCTCCGACGATCCGTCGTGGATCCGCTCGATCGCGGACCTCGCCATGTTCTATCTCGACCTCGTCGAGGAGGCGGGTCTCGACCGCATCCACCTGGTCGGTAACTCGCTCGGCGGCTGGCTCGCCGCCGAGATCCTGGTCCGCAACCGCTCGCGTTTCCGGAGCCTCGTCCAGCTCGCACCCGCCGGCATCCGCGTCAAGGGCTCACCATGCGGGGACAATTTCATCTGGGGACCGGAAGAGGCGGTGCGCAACCTCTACCACGACCAGTCCTTCGCCGACCGCATCCTGGCACTGACGTCGAGCGAGGCGCAAATGGACGCGATGCTGCGCAACCGCTTCACGGTGGCGAAGCTAGGTTGGCAGCCGCGCTGGTTTAATCCCGATCTCGAAAAGTGGCTGCACCGTATCAAATTGCCCACACTGGTCGTCTGGGGCGACGACGACAAGATCATGCCGCCGGCCAACGCGGCATTGTGGCGCGACAGACTGCCCGACACGCGCCTCCTCATGGTCGAGGGTTGCGGCCATCTCCCGCATGTCGAGCACGCCTCGCTCGTGGCCCGCCACGTCCTCAATTTCCTGGAAGGAGTCGCGTGATGCAGCTCGTCTCCTTTCATCTGATGCCGTACCGGCCGCTCGATCTCGCCGAGGCGGCAAAGCACCGCTCGCCCTGGGTGGTTCTGCCCAACCGCCTCTACGACCCGGTCAAGGGTGCCGAGGAGTACGAGCGCCATATCGACGCGCTGGTCTACGCCGAGGAGCTCGGCTTTGATGCGATCGGGGTCAACGAGCATCACCAAACCGCCTACGGCCTGATGCCGGCGCCCAATCTGATCGCCAGCGCGCTGATCCAGCGCACGAGGAGGGTCAAGATCGCGATCCTCGGCCGCGCCTTGCCATTGGTCAACAACCCGATCTACATCGCCGAAGAGTTCGCGATGCTCGACGTCATGTCGAAGGGCCGCATCATCGCCGGCTTTGTCCGCGGCATCGGCTCCGAATACCACTCCTCGGGCGTCAACCCCTATTTCTCGCACGAGCGCTTCCACGAGGCGCACGATTTGATCATCCGGGCGTGGACCGAGCCCGGTCCTTTCGCCTTTGACGGCGACCACTTCAGCCTGCAATACGTCAATCTGTGGCCGCGGCCCTACCAGAGCCCGCATCCGCCGGTCTGGATCCCGTCGCAGGGATCGAGCGAGACCGTCGCCTGGGCCTCGCATCCCGAGCGCAAATACCCGTTCCTGGTGACCTTTTCGCCTGCCGACCTCGTCGCGCGCTACCACAACACCTATCGTGACAAGGCGCGGGAATATGGCTACGAGGCGGCCTCCGATCAGCTCGGCTGGGCGTGCCCGATCTATGTCGCCGAGACCGACGAGCGGGCGCGTGCAGAGGCGGGCCGCGCGGTCGAGACCTTGTTCAACGATTTTCTGCGCCAGACCTTCGAGATGCTGATGCCGCCGGGCTATACCTCGATCGGCTCGATGAAAAACTTCATTGGCATGCGCCGCGGGTTGCTGGGCGGCGGCAGGGCTACCGCCGAAGGCCTGATCGAGAGCGGCACGGCGCTGATCGGCAGCCCCAAGACGGTGCTGGCCGGCATCGAGCGGATGCGCGAGCGCACCGGCCTTGGCATCCTGGTGGCGCTCCTGCAGTTCGGCATCCTGTCCGACGAGCTGACCCGGCGCAGCATGGACCTCTTTGCCGCTGAGGTCATGCCGCGGCTGCGGGGCTAACGCGCCGCCTCTCCGGTCACCGCCCGTGAAGCGGCTTTCGTGTCGCGGTATCGGTACGAATACCACGCGAGGCCGATCAGCTCGTGGAGTGCGCGGTCGCTGGCGAGCAGCGCGGTTATTTGCGGGAAGAAGGAGCGGACCGAGACTGCCTCGTCGAGTCGCCACCAGTCCGCCTGCTGAGGGGAGCAGACGGCGGGGACTACCGGGTAGCCGACAGCGTCAAACGACCACAATGCCCGCGCCATGTCCCGGCAATGAGTAACCAGCAGCGCCGACGGCACGCCGGCGCCGCGTAGGATCTGTGCCGAGAAAGCGGCATTCTCGTAGGTATTCAGCGAGCGCTCCTCGCGCCACCGTACGGGCACCCCGAAATCGTCCTGCAGCACCGTGCTCATCATCCGGGCGAGGGAATTGTCGATATTATCCGGCCGCCCGCCGCTGACCAGCACCGGTAGTCCCCGACGCCGCGCTTCCCGTGCCGTCGTCGCGAGGCGCTCGAGGGTCTGCGGGCCGACCGTATACGACCCACCGGGAGCATCGCTTCTGCGGTAGTCGGCCGACAGCACGATAATCGCCCCGGGCGGCGCGTCGGAGGGCAGGATCGGTGCCGCTCCGGCGAGGCTCTTGACCCACTCGATCAGGCCGTCGGCCACGATCGGCATCGCGGCGAGATATAGCAAGATGCCGCCGACCGTCGCGACGACGAGGCCGAGCCGGGTCCAGCGCCAGGCCAGGACGAGCCCGATCACCGTCAGCAATATGAACAGGTTCGGCGGGATCAGGGACGAGTAGGAGAGCCAGGACATGAGAGCTTCGCCCGAGGAGTTGATCCAGGTTCTCTATCGCGCGGCACCCGGCCGGCAAACCGGAATAGTGCCACATCGTTCCGCGAACTGGACTTGACCGCGCGAGCTCGGGTATCAATCGGCATCGCAACCGGGGCGCCGGCGCGGGGTGGCGAGGGCGGCCGCGGTTTTTTGGGAGGAGGCCGAATATGCCCGAATACAAGCTGATCTCTGCGGATTCGCATGTCAGCGAGCCACCGGATTTGTGGAAGACGCGGGTTGATCAGAAATATCGCGAGCGGGCACCGCAGCTGATGGTCAACCCGCCCGGCAAGGAGGGCGCCTATTTCCATTACGAGGGCTATGCGCCGCATCCGATCGGCATCGGTCTCGGCGCCGGCAAGAGCCCCGAGGAGCTGAAAGAGTTTCTGACCAAGGCGACCTATGCCGATGCCCGGCCGGGCGGCTGGGACCCGGCGGCGCGAAAAAAAGACAACGCGCTCGACGGGGTCGAGGCCGACGTGCTCTACACGACCCTCGGCTTCCGCATCTTCTGGCTGAAGGACCCCGGGCTGCAGGCCGACTGCTTTCGCGTCTACAACGACTGGCTCGCCGAGTTTGTCAGCTATGACAAGAAGCACATGGCCGGGTTGCCGATGATCTCGCTCTACGATCCCAAGGCCGGCGCCCAGGAGCTCGAGCGCTGCGCCAAGATGGGGCTAAAGGGGGCGATGATCTGGTGCTCGCCGCCCGAGAGCCAGCCCTACAGCTCCGACGTCTACGATCCGTTCTGGGCGGCCGCACAGGAGCTCAAAATGCCGGTCAGCCTGCACGCGATCACCGGCATGGGTGTCGAGAGCCAGTACAATTGGGGCGAGCGCTATATGCGTTCGACGGTATTGTCGCACGAGGTCGAGAAGTCGTTCAGCGTCCTGATCTTCTCCGGTGTGCTCGACCGCTTTCCGCAATTGCAGATCGTCTCGGCCGAGAACAATATTGGCTG
>Ga0306925_10001898_pt1 | contig 17525 bp, 14 predicted proteins | sample flu12Cox44000176_FD_203755 | JGI IMG/M metagenome (GOLD analysis project Ga0306925, IMG submission 203755) | Lab enrichment of tropical soil microbial communities from Luquillo Experimental Forest, Puerto Rico - flux8day.12C.oxic.44.000.176 (v2)... | ecosystem: Environmental > Terrestrial >... | reverse complement strand
AGTCGGTTTGTTTGCAAGTCGGCTTGAATTTTGGCTTCCGGGCGAAAATAAAACAAGGTTTGCATTGATCGTCCACCCTGAAGGCAGATTTTCGCATTTTTGTGGACAAATGGCGGGCGTGGAATGATCCCGGACGTTCGCCCCCAGGGCTCGATGTCCTGGTTTGGTTTGGGTCTCGCCGTTGTCGTTTGAGGTCCAGTCTGTCCTCGGGCGAGCCGACATTACATCTGGCGTGGCATTGGTCCGGCTGCCGATAACAGATGTCGTCGCTTCATTCAATCACCTGATCCGCGCGCAGCAAGAACGACTCCGGGAGCGATATCCCGAGCGTTTTGGCGGTCCTGAGATTGACGACCAGTTCGAATTTGGTCGGCTGCTCGATGGGCATATCCGCGGGGTTGCCACCCCGCAATAGCTTGCTCACGAAAACGGTGCTCTGCCGAAAGACCTGAGAACCATCAGCGCCATAGGAGATCAGCCCGCCGACTTCGGCAAACGAACGGGTTTGCGTAGCGGTTGGCAGTCCATGCTTGAGCGCGAGCTCGGCGACGTCTTTGGTCGTCAGGCTCCCCTGTACGACGACGGCGCGAGTTCCCTCGCTCTTCATGGCCGCAAATGCCGCGTCAACCTCGCCGGGATCGTGCACCGTCATGGATGGAGCAATTTCAATGCCCGTTGTTCTGCCGGCGAGCTCGACCTGCTGGAGGATGTTCTTCGAGAAGGGATCCCTGGCACTTAGCAGAACGGCGACGCGGCGCACCGATGGAAAGATATCGCGGAACAATTCGACACATTTTCCATGCATCTCCGATCCCATCAGGGAAATGCCCGTCACGTTGGCGCCCGGGTGAGACATGCTCTTCACCAGCCCGGTCCCGAGGGGATCGCCGGACACGACCACAATCGGAATTTCACCGGTCGCCCTTTGCGCAGCCAGCGCACAGGGTGTCAGGAGCGCCACGAGGACGTCTACCTTGAGCGCGACCAGCTCGGCGGCAAGACCAGGCAGGACGTCGAGCCTGCCTTCCGCCGATCGGATTTCGAATGCCAGATTTTGGTTTTCGATGAAGCCGGCTTTGCCAAGGCCTTCGCGCATCTGCGTCTTGAAGGATTCGGCGTCGGCCGTGCCCAAGAGGAGCACGCCGACACGATAGACCTTTCGCTGCTGCGCACGCACGGCCAGCGGATACGTCGCAGCCGCACCACCGAAGAGCGCAATAAAATCACGTCGGTGCATAGCTTCCCCCAAAATTTCCGCCATTCGTGACGGAAGTATTTGGTATCGGCCAAAACGCTCGGTGTCACGATCAATCCAGACGATTGAGCAGGTGTCGACCGATGGCCGCAAGTTGCGTACGTCGTGCAGGCGACTTCGGTGCGTCGCCGGGAGCCTCTTTCAGCGAAGCTTATCCGGATACTAGGCTGTTGAGAAGTTGTCCAAGCGCCGGTATGTCGCGGTCCGCGCTTTCTTTGCCAAGCCCGGTTTCCGCAATAGCGAGCAATCGACATGCAGCGCGCCAATGCCCAGCGGCGGAAAGATATCGAAAGGCTCGCAAGCTGCCCTTCAACGCCCCAACAAGATGGTGTGTTTGTGCGGCGCGGTCCCCTGGCTTGCTAATCCAAAGTACAAATTTCGAATCTCTTTCCAAAACAGGAACGGGGTCGTAGAGTTGTGACGTCGGGCAAAGCCATCGGTAATCCTGAACTGGTAATGCCAGACTGATGCCAGAGCGTTATGTGATGGGGAGTGGAGAGATCCGGCCAGTAATCCTTGCGTCGTTTTGACGTCCCTTGGGGATGAACATTGTTTGGTTGGGCTTCCTGCCACGCGGGAGGACATCCATGGATACGACCAATAGTTCGAGTACGCAGACGAAGATTTTATGGATCGCCGTCGCTCTTCTGGGTTCGCTGGCATTTGGGATCGTGGCGCTCAACCGAGGTGAATCGGTCAACGCCGCCTGGCTCGTCGTCGCCGCGACCTGCATCTATTTCATCGCCTATCGGTTCTATGGGTTGTTCGTCGCCAACCGGGCGCTCGGAGTAGATAGCAGGCGGCAGACACCTGCCGTCCGGCACAATGACGGTCTCGATTACGTCCCGACCAATCGTTATGTCCTCTTTGGCCATCATTTCGCGGCGATCGCCGGCGCGGGTCCTTTGGTTGGTCCGGTGCTTGCGGCGCAAATGGGCTATCTGCCGGGCACGCTCTGGATTCTCGCTGGTGCGGTATTTGGCGGAGCGGTCCAGGACATGACCGTGCTGTTTCTGTCGACACGGCGCGATGGCCGCTCGCTTGGCGACATCGTGCGTGCCGAAATGGGAGTGATGGCGGGTACCATCGCAGGCATAGGGATTCTCCTGATCTGCGTCATCGTGCTTGCGGTGCTGGCGCTCGTCGTCGTCAAGGCGCTGATCGGCAGCCCGTGGGGGACTTTCGCGGTGTTCTGCTCGATACCGATCGCGCTCCTGATGGGAGTTTACAGCCGGTACATCCGCCCGGGCATGATCGGCGAAATGTCGGTACTCGGCTGCGTATTGCTTCTCGCTGCGCTCGTCTACGGCAAGACCGTGTCCGAAACGCCTGAGCTTGCCCGCTATTTCGATCTGAAAGGCGAGACATTGGCGCTGATCATCATCGCATACGGCTTCGTCGCATCCGTGCTGCCGGTCTGGCTGCTTCTGGCCCCGCGCGATTACCTGTCGACTTTCCTCAAGATCGGCACCATCGCGCTGCTTGCCATCGGCATCATCATCGTTCGTCCCGATCTCCAGATGCCGGCCGTGACCAAATTCATCGACGGCAGCGGACCGGTTTGGTCCGGCAACCTGTTCCCGTTCCTGTTCATCACCATCGCCTGCGGCGCCGTTTCCGGATGGCACTCGCTGATTTCCTCCGGCACGACCCCGAAGATGATCGAGAACGAAGACCAGATCGCCTTCATAGGATATGGCTCGATGCTGATGGAATCCTTCGTCGCCATCATGGCGATGATCGGCGCCAGCATCATCCACCCTGGCGTCTATTTTGCGATGAACAGTTCAGCGGGATTGATCGGCACCACGGCTGAGCAAGCGGCGCAAGTGATTTCGGGGTGGGGATTCACGGTGACCCCAGCCGAAATCAACCAGGTTGCAAAGGACGTCGGAGAGAACTCGATCATGTCGCGCACCGGCGGCGCACCGACGCTCGCCGTCGGCATGGCCCATATCCTGTCGTCGTTCCTCGGCGGCCGCACCTTGATGGGCATCTGGTACCACTTCGCGATCCTCTTCGAAGCCCTGTTCATTCTCACCACCGTCGATGCGGGAACGCGCGTGCTCCGGTTCATGATTCAGGACCTGGTCGGCAACGCCATTCCGGCCTTCAGGGAGACTGCGTCCTGGACCAACAATATCCTCGGTTCGGCGCTTTCCTGCGCACTGTGGGGCTACTTTCTCTACGTTGGCGTGATTGATCCGCTGGGTGGCATCTGGACGCTGTGGCCGTTGTTCGGCACTGCCAACCAGATGCTGGCGGCCATCGCGTTGACGCTGTGCACCGTCGTCCTGTTCAAGATGAAGCGTGAGCGCTTCGCGTGGGTGACGATGGTACCGGCGGCGTGGCTCGTGATCTGCACGACGACCGCGGGTCTGCAAAAGGTACTCAGTCCCGACCCAAATGTAGGGTTCGTCAGCCACGCTCTCAAATACGGCGATGCGATTGCGGCGGGTCAGTTGCTGGCGCCTGCGAAGTCGCTCGGCGAAATGCGCCGGATCGTATTCAACGACTATGTCGATGCTACGCTGGCAGCCGTGTTCGTGCTGGTGGTCGTTGCGACTGTGATCTATGGCGTGATCAGCATCAGGCGAGCTCTTGGCAATCCGCGTCCGACCGTCATGGAAATCGGGCTCGCCGGAGTGGCTGCGGGAGGTGGACATGCGTGAGCTACAGGATCTGTTCGACCGGTCCGCCAGCGCGGCGCGCGCCGCCCGCTATTGGAGCGCGCGCACCGCACGCCTGATGATCGGCGTTCCCGATTACGACACATACGTTGCGCATCGGCAGACCAACCATCCCGACCAGCCGATCATGACGTATGTGGAATTCTTCCGCGAACGCCAGGACGCGCGCTATGCAATCGGGAAAGGCCGCTTCAGAGCCTGCTGCTGAGCTCAAAAGCGGACGGGAGGCCAGCCGATCGAGTAGCTGATCATCTGTATCGGTCATTTGCAGGCATTCGCCGGGTCTAGCGAAAGTCCGCTCTACCCCCCAAAGCGGACGTCAAAGTCACGCACCTCCGTGTCTGCTAGCTTCGCACACCTCATAAAGGAGTCACCGATGAGCGAGATTTGGCAACTGTCAGCCACCGATTTGGCGCAGCGCATTGCAAGTCGACAAATAAGCTCGGCCGAGGCAGTGGATGCGAATTTGGCTCGCATCAATGCAGTGAACCCTGCGTTGAACGCAGTCGTTCAGGTGCTGGCCGACGAGGCTCGCGCCAGCGCAGTCTTGGCCGACAAGAAGCTAGCCGCTGGAGAGTTGGCCGGCCCCCTGCATGGCGTCCCCTTCACAGTGAAGGAGAATATCGACATGGCTGGCCTACCCACCACCTGGGGCGTGCCGGCACTCGCCAAGGCGGTGGTGCCGGCGGACGCACCGGTCGTCGAACGAATGCGGGCCGCCGGCGGAATACCGATCGGCCGCACCAATTTGCCTGACATGGCGTTGCGCGTTCACACCGTTAGTTCCCTGCACGGGCTCACGCGAAATCCCTGGCATCCCCGTCGCACCGCCGGTGGTTCCAGCGGCGGCGAAGCTGCAGCGCTGGCCAGCGGCATGAGCCCGATCGGCTTGGGCAACGATATCGGCGGGTCGCTGCGCAATCCGGCCAACGCCTGCGGCATCGCGTCGATTCGTCCATCTGCCGGCCGCATACCCGATGCGGGTTATGTGCCGGCCGAAGACCGATTGCTGGCGGTCCAACTAATGCAGGTACAAGGTCCGATGGCCCGTCGCGTCGCTGACGTGCGCCTGGGCCTGCGCGTATTAATGGGCGCGCATCCCCGTGACCCCTGGTCCATAGAGGCCCCTTTCGAGGGGCCGCCGCTAGCCCGGCCGATCCGCGTGGCCGTGCTCGCCGAACCGCCTGGCGGCGGCATCGATCCAAAGGTGGCGGCTGTTGTGCGACGTGCCGGGCAGGCGCTTGCTGATGCCGGTTTTGCCGTGGAAGAAGCTTGCCCACCGCGCTACGAAGATGCGGTGAGCTGCTGGACGCGCCTGATCCTGGGCGACTTCGGGTCGGTCCTCGGAATGTTGACCCCGATGATGAGCGCCGAAGCGACTACGTTCCTGAATAATTTCAATGAGGGGGTGCCACCCATAGCCGACGTGGCCGCATGGTCGCAGCTGATGATCGAGCGAGACGGCATTGCGCGGGCGTGGTCGACCTTTATGGCAGATAGGCCGCTAGTGCTTTCGCCGACGTGGACGCAGCTACCCTTCGAGCATGGCTTCGATTCGGCTACGCCGGCTGGAACGGCTGCGACCAAGGAGCTGATGCGTCCAGTAGTGCCAGCCAATCTATTAGGGCTGCCCTCGGCGTGCGTCCCGGCAGGACGTGACGAGGCAACTGGATTGCCGATTGGGGTGCTGATCACCGGGCGTAGGCTGCGTGAGGACCTGTGCCTTGAAGCGGCCGAGGCCATCGAAGCTCGCCTTGGATTGGCAACGCCGATTGATCCTGTGGGCTGAATGCGGCCGCTTAACCGGCGCGGGGGTGGCTAAGTTTACGCTTCTCGGTCCGCGCCAATACTCGCATTTTCATATGGTACGTTCTAGCCTGCAGTCGCAACCAGGCCGGCGCGGTGGCGCAACTCGCCGCCAGGAAGGTCATTCGGGAGAAACAACATGAGCAGCCAAATCCTCGCAGTTTTCGCCACCGCACTGGTTTCCGGGACCGTCAAGGTTGTCGATCTCTCGGCGCCGCTCGGGCCCGAGACGCCTATCATTTATCTCCCTCCGGCGATCGGCAAGAACACTCCCCCCGTAAAGGTCCATGAAATCTCGCATTATGATGCGAACGGGCCTTTCTGGGCCTGGAATTGGCTTGAGCTTGGAGAGCACACCGGCACTCACTTCGACGCACCCGTTCATTGGATCTCCGGAAAGGATCACAAGGACGGTACGACCGACCGCATCCCCGTAAAAAATTTCGTCGCGCCAGCCTGCGTGATCGATCGCTCCAAGGAGGCGACAGCCAATCCCGACTATTTGCTCACGGTTGACAGCATCCGCGAATGGGAAAAGCAGCACGGCGACATAGAGGCGGGTAACTGGGTTCTTCTGCGCACGGACTGGCACAGGCGCAACGGGTCGAGCGCAGCTTTCCTCAATGCCGACGCGAACGGGCCGCATTCGCCCGGTCCGACCGCCGAAGCGATCGAATATCTCGTCAGCAAGAACATCATCGGCTGGGGCTCCGAAACGGTCGGAACTGATGCCGGATCGGCCGGCGGCATGACTCCGCCCTTCCCCGCCCATAACCTCATGCACAAGGCCAACCGATACGGCCTTGCCAGCCTTTGCCACCTCGACCTTCTTCCGCCCAGAGGCGCCATCCTGATCGCCGCACCTCTGAAGTTCGTCAACGGCACCGGATCACCCGTGAGGGCACTGGCGCTCGTTTCCTGATTGCAGCCCCGCCGGGCAGCTGCAAAAGCGCACCCCGATGCAGGAAAAAGGACTTTAGCTCAGACCGTTTTGAACGGTGCGAATCGCGCCGTCCAATTCGACGCCGGCTTCGTCCATCAGCGCAGCACGCTTGAGCCGGTCAAGCCATTGCGCGCCGTCGGCGCGCGTAACCAGCATCGGCACCACAGCCATGACCCTATCGAATTTCGAGAGGCCGCGAGCATGGGTGTCCGAATAGCCTTTGACCAGCCGCCGGCAGCGCAGCACCTCGACCGCGAGCCTGTAGTTCTCCGGCAGAATATCGCAGGCGGTCGCGAGCCAGGCCTCGAGATGGGCGACCTCGCGCTGGTGGCGAAGGCTCGCCATGCGCAGTCCGCGTAGCGCGGCAACCATATAGAGCTGGAGAAAGCCCCCGAGCCGGCCAACCTCTACCCGGCGGCCCCGATTGACCAGGCGGTCCAGAGCGCGAAACAGAGCCGGACGACTCTCGACGTATCGACCGAGTTGGGCCGGCAGCAGCCCGCAAATCTCCTCGGCGCGGGGATGCAGATATTCGGTCGTATAGACGATCTGATCGGCGTTGGCACCGATCTCCCTTCGAAGCCGAGCAAAACGCGACGATCGTATCTTGATATCGGCGACACGGATTACGTCATCGTAAGCCATCGCGACCGCCACTGATTTCGCGGCTTCGATGGTGAACGAAAAGGCTTCCGCTTCGCCTCCGTGTTCACGGTCGAGCTCGGCCAGCCTTCTCAGCCGGTCGAGATAAGTCTGGCCATAGCCGACGTTTTGGAACTCAACCACACGCTTGAGGCCAGCGAAGGCCATGGGCCAAGCGGCCTCGGGAGTTTCCGATCGGATTCGCCGCAGCAATGCATCGAGTTTGTGGTGGCCAGCGCTGACTGGCAGCGTATCCAGCTGCTTCTCGCCTGCACGGCGCGGAGGCGCGAGAGGCATATGCTTGGTTCGCTCAAAGCTGGCAGCGAAGGCTTTCAGACTCGCTGCGGCGCCCTGGCGTGCGCCCCCAACGACCCTCTCAAAGGCTTGTCGGGGAAATGGGAGCGTTTCTGATGCAGCAAGGGCGCCCAGCATCGTCGCAGAGATCATGCTGCCATTGCTCTGGGCCAGCGCCTCCATATCGAACGCGATCACGCGACGCGCGGCGATCTCCGTCGCATCGGTCACGACGATCGGATCTGCTGTACCGTCGCCTGGCTTTATTTTCTCCGCTACAGCGTAAGTGCGATGCGTGGAGGCAATCAGGGTGGTTCGATCCGGCGTGACAAGTCCGCGCAATACGGAGCGCCCTGCTTCCATCAGCTCGGCCGCGAGGACCACGTCGACATCGCCGGGAGTCGGCATCAGTGAAAGAATCGGTGACACTCCATGGCGCGGCGGCAAGGTCTCGATATAGTAAATGGTGGCCCCGGTCCGCTGTGCCACGCCCGGAACCGAGGTCGATTGGGCAACCCAACCTTCCGATTCGGCGATCTCGACGATCCAGTCAGCCAGCACGCCACCACCCTGGCCTCCCATGGCCAGAATGGCGATCGACAAGGGCCTTTCGCGCGGCAAGCGCTGGATCGCAGGCGCCAGTGCGTCCATTGTCGCAACCTCACGTAAACTGGATCCGCCGCGCCTCGCGCCGGCGCTGAAGCCATCCGATCAATGCACCACGCAAGTTGGCAACAAAGCGGTCCCACCTCGTCGGATTGAAAACCATGTCGGCCCGGTAGAACGAGGGGCACAGCACCGCGGCCTCGGATACCTCGCCGCAATTGCCGCAGCCGACGCAGGAGTTGTCGATGGAGGCGACTGGATCATCCTTGAGCGGATCGTCGGTATGCTTGAGCGTGAGCGATGGGCAACCGGACAGCCGGATGCAGGCATGATCGCCGGTGCACACATCCTCGTCGATACCGAAGCGCTCTTTCACGGCGCGTCCGCCGCTTGCGACCAGCTTGTTGAATTGAGGCCGCACGCGCCGCTGCTTGTTCAGCATGCATTCCGAAGACGCAACAATGATCTTTGGACCAACCTCTTTTGTGGTCAACGCGTCGCGGAACGTGTCGCGAAGACGCGCGACATCGTAGGTCCTGTCAATCTGCCGAACCCAGGTCGCGCCGACCCCCTTGACCGCCGCAACGATCGAATTGTTGGTTTTGCGCCGCCGATTGTCCGCCCTTGACGAGGGAATGTCCTGGCCTCCGGTCGCTGCCGAGTAATAATTGTCGACGATTACGATGACATTGTCCTGCTTGTTGAAGACGGCATTGCCAATCGATGAGGCGAGCCCGTTGTGCCAGAACCCGCCGTCACCCATGATGGAGACGGCCCGCTTTCCCGCCGGCACATTGAATGCCGATGCCGATGCCGGTCCCAGGCCGTAGCCCATCGTCGTACCGCCGAGATTGAAGGGCGGCAGGATTGAGAACAAGTGGCAGCCGATATCCGCCGAAATGTGGTGGGACCCGAACTCTTTTTCGGTCAACTTCAGCGCGGCGAAGATCGGCCGCTCCGGGCAGCCGATACAGAAGCCCGGTGGTCGCGGTGGCACGACCTCGGCCAGCGCCTTGACCTTTTCCTTTGCGAGAACAGGTGTTGGATCCGGGATCGGCGGCTGATTGCCAAGCAACGGCCGCGCATGAGCCAACAGGAATTCGCGAATCCCTCCGACTACGACCTGCGCGGTGTATTCACCGCCCATCGGGAGCACGTCCTTGCCGCTGACTTTGGTGTTCATATCGCGCTGGCGAAGCAGCGTGTTCAAGGCCTGTTCCAGAAAATCGGGGGCGCCCTCCTCTACCATCAGCACAGCAGATTTTCCGGCGCAAAACGCTGCCATCTCGTCCTTTACGATCGGATAGGCCACATTGAGAACGTACAGCGGGATCGAGGACCCTCCATAAACGTCGGCGAGACCTAGCTGCTGCAGCGCACGCATCACTGTGTTGTAAAGCCCACCCAGCATGACGATACCGACATCGCCTTCGCTAGGTCCGAAGAACTCGTTGAGACGCCGCGCCGTGATGAAATCGATCGCTGCCGGCCAACGCTTTTCCAGTTTCTCTTTCTCGTGCAGGAACGAGGCTGGCGGCAGTACGATGCGATTGACGTCGCGAGACGGATTCTCCATCGCCTCGCGCAAAGCGAACGTGGGACGCTTGTTGTCCTTGGCGACGAATTGCCCATGGAGGTGGCAGGTTCGGATCCGCACTTCCAGCATGACGGGAGTGTTGGTCGCCTCGGACAGTTCGAATCCCTCTTCCACCATTCTCACCAGCATTGGCAAGTTAGGCCGTGGATCGAGCAACCAGATCTGGGACTTCATGGCGAAGGCGTGACTGCGCTCCTGCATGATCGAGGAGCCCTCCCCATAATCCTCACCGATGATGATGAGTGCGCCACCGGTCACACCGCCCGAGGACAGGTTAGAGAGCGCATCGGCCGCGACGTTGGTGCCGGCCGTGGATTTCCAGGTGACGGCGCCCCGCAGCGGATACATAACCGAGGCCGACAGCGTGGCGGCGGCGGTGGCTTCTGACGCCGACGTTTCGAAATGGACTCCGAGCTCATCCATGACGTCCCTTGCGTCGGCGAGCACGTCCATCAGGTGGGAGATCGGCGAGCCTTGATAACCGGCGACGTAAGCCACGCCGGACTGCAGCAGGGCCTTGGTGATAGCGAGAATGCCCTCGCCCCTGAAAACCTCGCCCTCACCCAATCGCAGGTCTTGAACTTCACGTTCAAAAGACCGCTCGGCCATCGTGGGCTCCTTCCCGATTTTATCGCGTCAGCATATTAATCCCGCACACGCTGGGTACTCAAGCTTCCGCCATGCGTGTTCCGCGCCGAATGATGCCATCACTTTGCAACCCGCCGACTGATCAAACAGAAAAACACCGGCCAGAAGGTGTTCAGGCCCCATGTCTGATTTGGGCCCAAAAACCGGCGGTCGAGCTCACGTCCGGCCTGTCGACGGGCAATTGCAAAACCGGTGTCCACTCTTGCAGCACAGCTTAATGTTCGACCCGGTACAGGCGCCATCGCTCCGGCACGCCTTTGAGTTGGTGAACGCCACGATCTTTGAAGCGGATTCCAGACTGTGACATCAGATCCTTGACCGCGCTCGAAACCAGGACTTCGCCGGCACGCGCTTTCGCCGCGACGCGAGCGCCGATGTGAAACGCGAGACCGAATACCTCCGCCCCGATCACCTTGTATTCGCCCGCGTGCAGTCCGACCCTGATCTCCAGCCCCAGCGTGCGCACCGCCTCGCGGATCGCGGTCGCGCAGCGGACCCCGGCAGCCGGCGCGCCGAAAGTCGCCAGCAGTCCGTCCCCCGTCGTTACGACTTCTTTTCCGCGCGAAGCCTTCAGTTCTCTACGAACGGCGGCGTAATAGTGATTCATCACCTGTGTCCAACGCGAATCGCCCAGCCGCGCGGCTTTTTCGGTGGACCGGACGATATCGACAAAGAGAATCGTGGCGAGCGCTTGTTCGAGCTCGGCGCCGCGATCGGCGGTTCGGCGCCGGATCGCAATATTTCCAGCCAGCAGTTCATAGCGATGGTTGCGTCGCCGCGCGATTGCGGTTTTTGCATAGTCTTTGGCACGCTGCACCGTGCCGCAACGAATTGTTTTGGCCCTCGGTGGAATCGTCCAGTAAACCTTTCGCCCATCTCCGAAGCCATGGACCTCCACGGCGCCCCATTTCAGGAAAACCGTCGAACTAACCCGTCGAACGCACCATGCCTTTGACGTGTATCCGGACACGTTCGACTGATGGACTCCGACGCGAAGGAACTTGGGCATGAACGTGCGGCCCATCGAAAGACCGTTTTGGCCTACCTGGGGTAAAACGTAGTCATACATTCATGCGTTGGCAACAGTGGTAGTTCACGTTCGCGATCAACCTCCACGAGGACCGCGAAATATTTCGATCCGATTGTGTTGGACGGCTTTCGGATCTTCAGCGTTGACAGATAGACTGCGACGTCCTGATCCCCGGAGGTTGCGATGGACTCGCGGGACTTGTTCGGACCGGCTGGCTACATTGATTTTTGTGTGGCTGGGGTATGCCGATAAAAACCGATTTGGAAGGAAGCGAAATGAAAGCATCGATATTTTGCCTGCCGAGCGTGGGCTCGCGCGCCGAGATCGAGGCGGGCATGGCTGCGACGAGGCCGGAACTCTACCAGCGCATGTTGATGGAGTTGACCGAACTCGTCAAACTTGCCGATGACCTCGGTTACGATTCGGTGAGCTTTACCGAGCATCACTTCCACATTGAGGGTTTCGAGGTTTCCAACAACCCCGTGCTGCTGGACCTCTACTTCGCGATGCAGACGAAGCGCATCCGCGTCGGCCAGCTCGGTATCGTGCTGCCGGCCGCCAACCCGATCCGAGTCGCCGAGGACATCGCGATGCTCGATCACATGACTGGCGGGCGCGCCTGCGCCGGCTTCGCCCGCGGCTACCAGCGACGCTGGGTCGACGTCATGGCGCAGCAGACGCACGGCGTCTCGGGGACCTTGCCGCACCATCATGACGCGATCGATCAGACCAACCGTGAGGCGTTCGAGGAGAACTGGCGGATCATCAAGAAATGCTGGACCGAGGAGATGCTGACGTTCAGCGGCAAGTACTGGAAGGTACCAGCCGGCGCAACGCCCTGGGATCTCGAGACCACCGTGAAATACGGCAAGGGCGTCGAGAATGGAATGCTGACGTCGGTCGGCGTGGTGCCGAAGCCGTTGCAGAAGCCCTACCCGCCGGTGTTCCTGCCGTTCGCGTCATCGCCGAACTCTATTCGCTGGGCGGCACGAGAGGGTGTCACCGCGATCCTGCCGCCGATGCATGAGGTTTACGCGTCACCGCTGTTCGATCTTTATTCCGAGGTGTCGGGAAAGCCACGCGGGCAGGGCACGGGCTTGTTGCGCGATGTCATCATCGCAGACACGGACGACGAGGCCATGGCGTTGTGGGAGGATTCCGGACGCTTCTCCGGCAAAGCCTGGTTCGAGCCGTTCGGCTTCCGTCGTGGCCTGATGGACCCGGTGACGAAGAAATTCGCGACCGCAAAGGAATCAATCGACCTCGGCTACGCGTTGGTCGGCACCGTCGATACCGTGACGCGCGCGCTCGAGGCCAACATGAAACAGCAGCCGGTCGATTGGCTATTCTGCTACACCTACAACGCGCTGGTTCCGCAGAGCAAGTTGATGAAGTCGACCGAGGCGTTGTGGACCAAAGTGCTGCCTAACTTCATGTGAATCCCTCGGTTACGCACCGCGAATACGCGTGGCCGGCGCTGCCGCCAGCAGTGACCTCGAAACTGGACCAGGCCTGCATGCTCGACCGACCTCAACTACTTGCCACCCTCGCCGGAGCGGCTGGGGGCGCAATTGCGATCGGGGGCATGGAGATTTTCTCCATTGAGAGGGCATTTCCGCTCTTCGCGATTCCATTCGCGACGTCGATCGTAACAGTGTTGGGCTCACCGAAGGCAGAGCCGGCGCAACCTCGCGCCCTTGTCGGCGGTCATCTTGTCTCCACGCTCGTTGGGCTGCTGGTTGTGAAATTGTGCGGCCCAGCGCCGTGGGCCGCCGCCGTCGCCGTCGGCTTGGCAATGGTCGCAATGCGGCTGACCGGCACGTTTCACCCGCCTGCCGGGATCGATCCGCTGGTTGTTGTCGTCAATAACATGTCCTGGAGCTTTCTGATTGTGCCGGTTGGCGTCGGCGCGCTACTGCTCGCAACGTTTGCTTTTGCCTGGCACAATCTCGTTGCGAGAGGCGCTAATAGAGGTGATACTTGGCCGGTCCGCTGGTGGTGACCCACCAGAAACGCGGTAACTTGAGTCTTTATCAGGCGAACTGACTGCGAAAGGACGGTTCGCGCCGAACCGCCCTTTCTCGTGGCGGATCTCAGTTACAGTATACCGGCCCATAGGCCTGGTTTCTCACACAATTCGCGCCACGGTTGTATGGCACGGGCGCGGGCGGCCGAGGCGGAAGTTGCGCATTAGAATAGGCGTACAGCGACGGGTCAATGTATGGCTGCGCCGGGTAGGCTGATCGATATCCTTCATAATAGGCCGGTGCTCCATATGCCTGCCCCGGTGGCAGATAACCCGGCGCATATGCCGGTGGTCCATAAGGGGGCGCGTAGTACGTGGGACCCGGCGCTCCATAGGCCGGGTAGCCATTATCGGTCCCAACATGAACGTTGGCAGAGGCGATATAGACACCTCCCGGTGCCACGTAGACAGATTGCAGCTCGCCCGCCGAAGCTTGCGATGACCCCAGAGCGCCGAGTAAAAGCATAAACGTAGCGTATCTCATGATGAGCCTCCTCCTGCAAAACTACTGTGCCCCTTGCGTGAAGCTTACCGATCATCAACCAAACAACAAAACATTTACTGAGAGCGCTGCTGTGCCGTTTTCGAACAACTTTTAACCTTTTGGCATCCTGAAAATGTTGCGTCGGTAATGGGCACAAGTCCGTCCTTTGTCAGCCAGCCCTGCCGCCGGGACTCTCGGTCGCCGGTTTCTGGTTTTACACCGATGGCGCAGTTTCTGAAGCTGACGCCAGGCCGGCGACCTCTGCGAGCTTACCCAAGGAATTGACCGGAAGTTCGCTTTGGAGGTTGATACCAAAAGTCCGATTTACGCCCCTGAGCTTGGTCGCAGCCGATGAGCAAAGCTCAGTATGACCCGATCAACAGTAGCGGATTTCTCAATGCTTACTCTTTACTCCTATCCCGAGCTGTTCGGCGTCGCCGACAACAACGGTTACGGGCTGAAAGTGTTCGCTTTCCTGAAGCTCGCTGGCTTGCCGTTCCACCACGTGCATATCTTCGATGCCGCGAAAGCGCCGCGTAGCCAGTTGCCTTATATCGTCGACGGCAACGACACAGTTGGAGACAGCGAGACCATTCTCGCCTATTTGACAAAAAAGTACGCGCTGACGCTGGATGCCGCGCTGACAAAAGCCCAATCTACCCAAAATCTGCTGATCACGCGCATGCTCGACGACTTGTATTGGGTCATGTCTTATTCGCGCTGGAAGGACGAGCGTTACTGGCGAAGCTTCCGCGATGCACTTCTGCGCGAGCACCCGAGCTTGACGACCGAGATTCTCGGCAAGGCCAGGGAGTTCAACGCGCAGCGATACTACTATCAGGGGATTGGCCGCTACGACCCGGATGCCGCCATGGCTCGGGGACTCGCGGATCTGTCGGCGCTCGCCACGCTTGTGCCTGCTCGAACGTATGTGCATGGCGAAAAGCCGACCAGTATCGATGCAAGCATCTATGGCTTTATCGCCAACATCTATTTCTACGATATTGAAACGCCGTTGAAACAGTTCGTAGTCGCACACGACAATCTAGTGCGCCACTGCTGTGCGATTCACGAGGCAGTAAGCCAGCCGTCTGAACTCTGAGAACAGCCTGATGCAAAAATGGGTGAGGATGCGAACCCCGGCGCATGATGGAGCGGGATCGGCCCTTGGCGCGAACAGATCTGCAAGACAGAGAAAGGACTATGATCATGCCATTCGTCCGCATCGATCTCAAACGAGGCAAGCCTGCCGACTATCGGAAGACGTTGGGCGAGATCGTCTACAACGCGATGATCGATCTGATCAACGTGCCGCACAACGATAAATTCCAGGTCATCACCGAGCACGATCGCGACGGCCTGAATTTCGCCGACAGCTATCTCGGCAACAGCTACAGCGAAGATATCGTATTTATTCAAGTTACGCTGAACGCCGGCCGCTCCCTCGAACTGAAGAAAGCTTTCTACAAACGCATCGTCGATGACTTCCAGACGCAGTTGCACGGACGTCCGGATGATATCGTCATCAACTTGGTCGAGGTGGCGAAGGAAAATTGGTCATTCGGTCATGGCATTGCCCAGTACGCCAGTTGAACGCGCCAAAGTTGCCGGTATGACTCGTCGAACGCCGCCTGCAACGATGCATGAACGCCGGCGGGAGCACGTGAATGCTGGGCGTTCGATTGGAGATCTCGGTCCTGTAGCCTCGAGGCTCCAGGGAAGGATTACCGGTTGCACCTCCAGCTACGGTGTCCGGGCCTGTCGGTGAACCAGCGTCGGCCTCGCTCGCCGCACACCGGATCGCTGGCCTCGGCGCGCTCGATGCGGCTTCGTTGCACCGGGTCCGGCTTCGGCGGTGGCTGTTCCTGCGGAGTGTCGCTGGCGGACCGCGGCGCTGGCTGCGCCTCAAGCGGGATGGTCCTGCCTATGATTGGAATGGTCCGCACCGGGTGCAGGCGATGGTGCGCCACGGGAGGCTCATTTGCCTTCGCAGCGGCGGCGCCCACGGGCGCGCTCTTTCTTGCGGGCGACTGCACGACAAAAGCGGTGACCGCGATAGCGCAGCAGATGGCCGCCACAACGACGGCAAAAAGGGGCAGCCGTTGGATGCTCAATGGCTCTTGCTCCTGCGTCATCGCTAGGGAGCTAGGCCAACCGGCCTCGCGAATCAGCGTTCCTATGGCGGGCTCACTTTTCGTTTCGGGAACCTGTCCTATCGGTTCCGGCAGATTCGGCATTTTGAGGGCATGTCTCTGACAGTTCTGCGAGAGATGACGTCACTGTCCTCGGCGCAAAACAGGCGGAAACCGCACCTTTTCCCGCTGCTCGTCCGCGCCGCCGATCAAGCGATGGCCGCCGGTCGGTTCCTCGGCGAGGCGGGCTGTCGCATGCCTGTAAAAACGAACGAGGTCCGCTTAGCGAGCCGCTTCAACGCCACGATGCGCGCGGCGATCTTGATCCTTGCTGGTTGAACCGACAGTCATGCCAGCAATCCATGTGTCGGTGACCTCGAAGTTGACGGTGAAGGCTACCAGGTCCGCTCGGTACCCCGGCGCGATCAGTCCAAGCTCGGAGTCCAGGCCCAGAAATCTGGCAGGTGTCCGAGATGCCATGATAAGCGCGTCAATGAGGGGGACATCGAGAAGAGCGACGGCATTGCGCACCGCCTCGATCATGGTGAGGTGAGCACCCGCGAGTGTACCGTCGGCACTGGTCAAACGATTTTCATGCAACGCGATACGCGTTCCGTGCAGCATGAATTGCTGATCGGGGGTACCAACCAACGGCATGGCATCAGTGATCAGCATCAGTCGATCGCGTCCCTTGCAACGGAACGCAACGCGCAAACTGGTGCGATCCACGTGGATGCCATCGCAGATGATCCCCGCAAACAAGCGGTCGTCTTGCAGCGCGGCGCCAACCAATCCCGGTTCTCGGGCGTTGAGCTGTGACATGGCATTGAATAGATGAGTGGCACCAGACACGCCTCGATTAACCGCCTGCTCTACTTCGGCTGCGGTCGCGTCGCTATGACCAGCCGAAACACGCAATCCGGCCCCAATGAATTCTTCGATCATGGACGCGGGCACACATTCGGGAGCCAAAGTCACAATGGAGCGGCCGCAAACCCCGAAACTTTTGATTGCAGCGGCATCGCGCCCATCCGGCAAGCGTATCTCGGATTCCGGATGAATGCCCTTGCGGGACCTGTTGAGCGCCGGGCCTTCCAGATGGAAGCCGAGCACGCCAGGAATCTGCAAGCAAGCCTGAGCGACTGCAGCTAATTGTTCGATCACTTCGCTTCTATCGGTGATCAGCGTCGGCAAGCAGCCTGTGGTGCCTGCGCTGCGATGCGCTGCGACGATGCGTCGTACCCCTGCCTCCGTTGGCTGGTCATTGAGAAGAACGCCCCCGCCCCCGTTGACCTGGATGTCTATGAATCCTGGTGCAAGGACCACATCCGCCGGCAGGTTCGTTGACGCGCGTGACTTTCCCTCTCCGCAG
>Ga0306925_10001896_pt1 | contig 17527 bp, 16 predicted proteins | sample flu12Cox44000176_FD_203755 | JGI IMG/M metagenome (GOLD analysis project Ga0306925, IMG submission 203755) | Lab enrichment of tropical soil microbial communities from Luquillo Experimental Forest, Puerto Rico - flux8day.12C.oxic.44.000.176 (v2)... | ecosystem: Environmental > Terrestrial >... | reverse complement strand
TGGTTGGCCCCAAGCAGGCGCTCACGCACCGACAGCACGCGCTGGTAGAGCGGCTCGGCCTGGGCGTACAAGCCCTGCTCCTTCAGATTGTCGGCGAGCCGGCTGAGGCTGAAGATGGTATCGGCGTGCTCGGCCCCCTGCCGCTTCTCGCGAATCGCCAGCGCGCGGCGCAGGAGCGGCTCCGCGGCGCGATATTTGCCCTGCTGCTCGAGCGACCAGGCCAGCTGATTGAGCGAGAAGGCGGTGTCCGCATGCTCGCCGAGCTTGCTGGTGCGGATGAGGAGCGCGCGCCGCGACAGCGGCTCGGCCTCGGAATACCGCCCCATCTCGGCCAGCGTATCGGCAAGCCACTGCAGCGATTCCGCAGTCAGGACATCATCGGGGCCGGACAGCTTCTCGCGGATGGCCAATGCACGCCGCCAGTAGCGCTCGGCGCGCGGGTAGTCTTCCTTCTTGCCATAAAGAAGCGCCAGCGCCTTGACGATGATGAAGACGTCGGGATGGTTGGGACCAAGCCGCGCCTCCTCCATCGGAAGCGCAGCCTCGAGAAACCGGATGGTCTCGGCATCAGTGCGCGGGGGCTTCTGCGCCGCAGCGGGGATCGACCCGCCGCAGACCCAGCAGGCGGCGAGCGCGATCAGCGCGGCTGCGACAAGCCGCGCGAGAAACACAGGGAGCAAACGGCGGGCGGCCACCGCGTCCACCTCAGTTGCGCACCAGCGCAAGCTGGGCATCGCCGTAGAAGGCGTAGCCCAGATAGGTGGGGGCCGGGCAGGCGCAATTGCCAATTGACAGCGCGATCTGCTTGTGAGCGTAGGCCGAGCCGGAGCAAATCGTCGCGCCGAGCAGCGCGGCCAAAACAGCGAGCGTGCGGAGCAAGGGCCCGTTCATCCTCATTTCCACCCGCACCAGCAAGGAGGTGCAGAGCCCGTGCCAACAAACCGGCCAAGGCCGAAGGCCGTGAGGCGCGCCGGCGATAATAGCATCCAACAGTTGGGCGAGAAAGCTCGGGCCCCAAACGGCCGGGAGGCCGGTATGCGCCTTGTCGGCCCAAGCGCGATGGGGAGATAAATTGGAAGCGCTATGGCTTTACGCGCGTCTATCCGATCCGCGTTTGCGCTTCACCGCCGTGGTGCGGGCGCTCATAGTGAATGAGCCAGAGCTCGAGCCCGGAAAAATAGACGACCACGCAGCCAACCCCGATGAGGATGTGCATCGCGCGCGTATGCGCAAAGCCCAACAGCCAGGGCGAGGCGATCATCCAGACCCCGAGCGCAAGGCTGATCCACTCCTCCCACTCGGCGAATGCCACCACTGCCGCGACTGACACAAGCACCAGCAACGAGCCGGTCAACAACGCGTCGACCCCACCAATCCTGCCGGCAAATGCAAACAACCAGGGAGAAACGAACAGGATTGCCCCGAGAACGAGGTTGTACACGTCAAGAATGGCCTCGCTTCGCCATCGACGCATCACGACACCCATCTTAACCGCGTCGATTACAAACCCGCGAGTGCCGACGCCGGTTCCAACGATACCGGCCGGACCAACGCAACTCTGGACAAAATTTAATCGAGCCGCTGCAATGCAGCATTGTTAAACGCAGGCGCTGCGGTTCCCATTTTTAGTAGAGGGGTCTTCGAGCTTGAAGAAGATCCGGCAATGAGCGGTAGCAGACGAAAGGCGATAGTGGCGTTATCGGTCATGGCGGTTTTCATGGCCGCACCCGCGCCCGCCGCGCAAGCGCCTTTGGGCAGCGGCGGAGTGACGCTCGAAACGAGCCCGCAACATGCAAGCGGCGCCCGCATCACCGCCTTCGAGCAAGCGACGTTCACGCTCGATGACATCATTTCCAAGGTCGAAGGCACACAGGGCGGTCTCGTCATAGCGGCGAGCTTCGAGATCGTCGCAGGCAAGCCGGTCTACCGGGTGCGGACATTGCAGAGCTGGAACCACGCCGTCTGGGACGGAATGATTGACGCACGCACCGGCAAGCTCGCTGGAAAAGGCCGGACGACGCCGGTCGCGCAGCTTGATGCCCAGACTCAAAGCATGTTGGCCCGGCTCGACGACTCGTACCTGACGCTCGCGGAAGTGGTGGTCACGGCGGAGGACCGCGATGGCGGCAAGGCGATGAGCGCGAGCCTCTCGGAAGCGATGGGGGAGCTGAGATTCCGCGTGGTCGTGCTCACGGGCGAGGCGCTCAAGACCATGGTCGTCGACGCGCAGACGGGAAACGTCGTCTCCTTCACCTGATCACTGGCAACGTCTCATACTGGTGGAAGGGCGGCGGCGAAGGCAGCGACCATTCCAGCGTGGTGGCGCCTTCGCCCCAGGGATTGCCGGCTACCCGTTCCTTGTGCGCAAAGGCATAAAACAGCCCCACGAGAAATACGACGAGGCCTGCCGTCGAAATATACGCGCCGATCGAGGAGATGTAGTTCCAGTCGGCGAACGCGTCAGGGTAGTCGGCGACGCGCCGCGGCATCCCGGCAAGGCCGAGAAAGTGCTGCGGGAAGAACACGAGGTTGACCCCGATGAAGGTCAGCCAGAAATGCAGCTTGCCGAGAAACTCGGAATAGCTGTAGCCGGTCATCTTCGGGAACCAGTAGTACCAGCCGGCGAAGATCGCGAACGTGGAGCCGAGCGAAAGCACGTAGTGGAAGTGCGCGACCACGTAATAGGTGTCCTGCAGGGAGCGGTCGATGCCGGGATTGGCGAGCACCACGCCGGTCACCCCGCCGACCGTGAACAGGAAGATGAATCCCAGCGCCCACAGGAGCGGCGTGCGGATCTCAATCGAGCCGCCCCACATGGTGGCGATCCATGAGAACACCTTGACCCCGGTCGGCACCGCAATGACCATGCTGGCGACGGCGAAATAGGCCTGGATCTCGGGCGAGAGCCCGACGGTGTACATGTGGTGCGCCCACACCACCATGCCGATCGCCATGATGGCGAGCAGCGCGAACACCATGCCGAGATATCCGAACACCGGCTTGCGGCTGAAGGTGGCGATCACCTGGCTGATGATGCCGAACCCCGGCAAGATCATGATGTAGACCTCCGGGTGGCCGAAGAACCAGAACAGGTGCTGGAAGAGGAGCGGATCGCCGCCCTCGGACGGTTTGAAGAACCCGGTGCCGAAATTGCGGTCGGTGAGCATCATGGTGACTGCGCCGGCCAGGACGGGGAGCACCAGCAGGAGCTGGATCGTGGTCACCAGGATCGACCACACGAACAGTGGCATCTTGAAGAAGGTCATCCCCGGCGCGCGCATGTTGAAGATGGTGGTGATGAAATTGATGGCGCCGAGGATGGAGGAGGCGCCGGCGAGATGAATGGACAGGATCAGGAAATCGACCGCCGCGCCGGGATGGCCTGTGGTCGAGAGCGGTGGATAGAGCGTCCAGCCGGTGCCGGCACCGAATACGTTCGCCTCGCCGCCGGCAAAGAAGGAGAGCAGCAGCAGCGCAAACGAGGCCGGCAACAGCCAGAAGGAAAAGTTGTTCATGCGCGGGAACGCCATGTCGGGCGCGCCGATCATCAGCGGCACGAACCAGTTGCCGAAGCCCCCGATCAGCGCCGGCATCAGCACAAAGAAGATCATGGTCAGCGCGTGCGCGCTCACCATGACATTGTAGTAATGCGGATTGGAGAAGATCTGCAGCCCCGGCTCCTGCAGCTCCATGCGAATGAGGACCGAGAAGGCGGCGCCGAGGACACCCGCCGCAATTGCGAACACCAGGTACATGGACCCGATGTCCTTGTGGTTGGTCGAATAGACGAAACGCCGCCAGCCGACCGCATGATGGCCGTTGACGGGAAGGGCTGCGGCGGTCATCGACATGAGTCGGTCACCCTGGACTGAAAGTGCCGCTGCGTTTGCGTGGACCCGCGATACCTCCGCCGAACGGAAAGGTCGGGCAGCGAACCGACCTCTGAGCGATCGACCTCCCAAAGAGAGGTTTCTTGGTGGGGGCTATTCCGCTGGAGTGGCGGCGGGGCGCTGTCTATTTGCGGCCTCGCCCTTGCGTGCTTCCTGCTCGAGCCAGAGGCTGTGGTGCTCCTTTGCAAAGTTCAGATCGACGCGACCGTCCCACATTCCCTCGAACGCACCTTGCATGCCGATGGTTCCGATGTAGATGTGCGCGATCATGACGGCGACGAACAGCACCGCCACCACGCCGTGAATCACCTGCACGATCTGCATGCCGCTGATGTCGGTGGCATAGAACGGGAACATCAGCAGGTAACCGCTCGCGGCCATGGCTCCCCCGCCCAGCACGACAATCCAATAGATCATCTTCTGGCCGCCGTTGAAGCGATAGGCCGGCGGATGCGCGCGGCCCACTATGCCGCCGCCTTCCTTGAGCCACTCGACATCGACGCGGGTTGGAAAATTCCAGGCGATCCAGATCAGGAAGATCAGCACCACGCCGATGGTGAACGGGAAGCTGAGATAGTTGTGCGCGTATTTGGCCCACTGCGACCAGGCTGCGAACGCGTCGGCGCCCAACCAGGGCAGCAGCAGCTCCTTGCCGAAGGTGATGTTGAGGCCGCTGAGGGCGAGAAGGATGAAGCAGGTCGCCGTCATCCAGTGGACGAAGCGCTCGAAGGCGGAAAACCGCACCAGCGTGCGACCGGACCGCCCCGCCTCGAGACGCACCATGCCGCGGATCAGATAGAACGCGACCAGCAGCACGAGCATGCCGATGATCGCGATGCCGCCGATCCAGTGCAGAGTCACCTGGTGGAAGTGCCGCCACTCGCGCCCCGCCGGCTGCTCGATGGTGTACGATTTGACGTCCGGAATCGTACCGCGGCCCTGGATCTTGCTCTCCTGCTTGAGCAGTTGCTGCTCGTGCACCGCGCTCGCTTGGGGATCGACCGAGGCCGGCTGCTGAGCGTGCGCAACCGATGCAATGGCGACCACGCAAGCGAGTATCAGTGCGCCAAGAATGAAGGGCATGCGTGCAAGAAGCATGGCCTTGGCTCTCGTCATCATCAGCGCACGCAGATGATCCAGTAATCCCCGTCGCTGATGTGGCGCATCAAGGTGCATCATGGCCGAACCCGTGATTACTGGAGCCCGCTTACGCGCATGACGCTCAGAGTGATTGGCGCGGGGCGCGGACCCATCCTCTACGACTCAATCGTCTCGCGATACGCCGTCTGCCAGCCCCAGGCTCCGGACCCGTAGCCGCGCTTGGCGACGCGCTCCTTATAGATCTGCGCAATGATCTCGCCGTCGCCGGCGAGCAACGACTTGGTCGAGCACATCTCCGCGCACAGCGGCAGCTTGCCCTCGGCGAGGCGGTTGGTGCCGTATTTCTCGAACTCCTCCCGCGAGCCGTCCGCCTCCGGCCCACCGGCGCAGTAGGTGCATTTGTCCATCTTGCCGCGCGAGCCGAAATTGCTCACGCGCGGATATTGCGGCGCGCCGAACGGGCAGGCGTAGAAGCAGTATCCGCAGCCGATGCACAGGTCCTTGGAGTGCAGCACCACGCCATCGGCAGTGGTGTAGATGCAGCTCACCGGGCAGACCGCCTGGCACGGCGCATCGGTGCAGTGCATGCACGCCATGGAGACCGAGCGCTCGCCCGGCTTGCCGTCATTGATGGTCACCACCCGCCGGCGGTTGATGCCCCACGGCACCTCGTGCTCGTTCTTGCAGGCGGTGACGCAGGCGTTGCACTCGATGCAGCGGTCGGCGTCGCAGAGGAATTTCATACGGGCCATGGCACGAGCCTCCACGAGCAGGATGACCTTCTTCGAATTATCATCCTGCTCGTTCTCTTTGCTTGAGCATGTCCTTTTTCGCAAAACCGGTGTCCACTTTTGCGGGACATGCTACGCCGCCCTGATCTGGCAGAGAGTCGCCTTGGGCTCCTGCATGCCGGTCGCGGGGTCGTAGCCGTAGGTGGTGATCGTATTCGCGCTTTCACCGAGCACGTATGGGTCGAGGCCCTTCGGATAGCGGCTGCGCAGATCCTCGCCCGCGAACCAGCCGCCGAAATGGAACGGCATCCAGGCCACGCCCCTGCCGACGCGTTCGGTCACCAGCGCCTTCATGCGGGCCCTGGAATTGTCCTCCGCGCCGGTCACCCACACCCAGCCTCCGTCCTTGATGCCGCGCTCGGCCGCGTCCGCGACGTTGATCTCGATGAACATGTCTTGCTGGAGCTCCGCGAGCCATTTGTTGGAGCGCGTCTCCTCGCCGCCGCCTTCGTATTCGACCAGGCGCCCGGAGCTGAGGATGAGCGGGAATTCCTTGGCGATGCCCTTGTCGAGCGCCGCCTTCTGCACCGAGAAGCCGATGTTCGGCAGCCGGAACTGCTTGGCGTCCGGCAAGGTGGGATATTTCGCGACGAGATCGACGCGCGGCGTATAGATCGGCTCGCGGTGGACCGGGGTCGGATCGGGAAGATTCCAGGCGATGGTGCGCGCCTTGCCGTTGCCGTAGGGCGCGCAACCGTGCTTGAGCGCGATACGCTGAATGCCGCCGGAGAGATCGGTCGACCACGAGACGGTGTCGATCTTGTCGGGGCTGCCCGCAACCTGCTCGATCACGGCGAGCTCCGCCGGGTCGAGGTCCTTGTCCCAGCCGAGCTTCTTGAGCACTCCCATGGTGAACTCGGGATAGCCGTCGGTGATTTCCGAGCCGGGCGGATAGGAGCCCTCCGCCAGCAGGTTATGGCCGTTGTGCTCGAGGCCGAAGCGCGCGCGGAAGCCGCTGCCGCCATCCATGGCGGGTACGCCCGCATTATAAAGAATGGGCGTGCCGGGATGCTTGAGTTCGGGCTTGCCCCAGCACGGCCATGGCAGCCCGTAGTAGTCGCCTTTGCACGGGCCCTCCTTTGCCCGCAACGTGACAAGGTCGAAGTCCTTCTGATTCGCCATGTGCAGCTTGAGGCGCTCGGGCGACTGGCCGCAGTAGCCGGTCGACCAGCTGCCACGGTTCATCTCGCGCAGAATGTCTTCGGGCAGCGGCCGATCACCCTCGACCTTGATGTTCTTGAACAGGCCGTCGGCGAAGCCGAGCTTGCGCGCCATGAGATACATGACCTGATAGTCGTCTTTGGCCTCGAAGCCGGGCGGCACGACCTGCTCGCCCCATTGCAATGAGCGGTTCGAGGCCACGCGTGAGCCCGAGGTCTCGAACTGCGTGCACACCGGCAACAGCCAGGTGTTGTTGCGGCGGCCGGCCTTGACCGAGAGCGACGCCCAGGTGGTGGGATGCGGATCGGCGACGACGAGAAGATCGAGCTTCTCCATTCCCTTGAGCGACTCGGGAATGCGGGTGATGCTGTTGCTGGCGTGACCCTGAACGAACATGGCGCGCACGACATCCTTTTGCGCCACCTGATCCTTCGGCAGCAGCACCGAGTCGAACCAGCGCGTTAGCGGGATGCCGGGCGTCTGCATCAGCTTCGGGGAGTCGAAGCGCGAGACGAACCAGTCGTGATCGACCTCCCAGACGCGCGACCAATGCTTCCAGGCGTTCTCGGTAAGGCCGTAGTAGAACGGCAAGGTCACCACATCGAGACCGACGTCGGTCGCACCCTGCACGTTGTCGTGGCCGCGAAAGATGTTGGCGCCGGTGCCGGGTTTGCCGACATTGCCGGTGAGCAAGAGCGCAATGCAGCTTGCCCGCACATTTGCCGTTCCCACCGTGTGCTGGGTCTGGCCCATGCACCAGATCAGGGTCGCCGGCTTCTCGGTCGCGAACATTTTCGCGACGCGCTCGAGCTGCGCGCCGGGAACACCGCTCACGCGCTCGACCTCCTCAGGCGTCCATTTCTCGATCTCTTTGCGCGTCTCGTCGAAGCCGTAGACACGCTGCTTGATGAATTCCTTGTCCTCCCAGCCGTTCTTCACGATGTGCCACATCATGCCGTAGAGCACCGGAATGTCGGTGCCCGGCCGGATGCGGACATATTCGGTGGCATGCGCGGCAGTGCGGGTGAGCCTTGGATCAACAACCACGAAATTGGCGCGGTTGAGCTCCTTCCCCTCGAGCAGATGCTGCAGCGACACCGGGTGCGCCTCGGCAGGATTGCCGCCCCAGATGATCAGCGTCTTGGCGTTGCGGATGTCGTTATAGCTGTTGGTCATGGCGCCGTAGCCCCAGGTATTGGCGACGCCGGTGACGGTGGTGGAATGGCAGATGCGTGCCTGGTGGTCGACGTTGTTGGTGCCCCAGAACGCCGCGAACTTGCGGAAGAGATAGGACCCCTCGTTGGTGAACTTGGCCGAGCCGAGCCAATAGACCGAATCAGGCCCGGACTGATCGCGGATCGCGAGCATCTTGTTGCCGATCTCATCGATCGCCTGATCCCAGGAGACTCGCGTCCATTGTCCATCGGCAAGCTTCATGGGGTAGCGCAGGCGGCGCTCGCTGTGCACGAGCTCGCGCACCGCGGCGCCCTTGGCACAATGCGAGCCGCGGTTGAACGGCGAGTCCCAGCTCGGCTCCTGCCCGATCCACACTCCGTTCGCGACTTCAGCGGTGACTGTGCAGCCGACCGAGCAGTGCGTGCAGATATTTTTGCGCCTCAAGACCTGTGCGCCGGGCGGCGGTGGAGGACCCGCCTGCGCCTGCCGTACGCTCGCGAGCGGGAGCGATCCGAGCGCGGCGAGGCTGCCGGCGGCGAGGCCCGAGCGCCGCAGGAACGCGCGGCGGTCGAGCCCGTTTCCGGATTGGCCCTGCAGGCGCTCAGGAAAGGCGCCGCGATGCAAATGACGCTCAGCTCTTCTGATCAGCATGGGCGTTGCACCTTCAACCGGGATAGCGATTGACGCGATAGAAGGTCTTCACCTCCTCGCTTTCGCGATAACGAGGCTTGCGCTTCTCATCGTTGCTTTCGGTATCGGCCACGGCGGGTCCGGCGAAAGGCGCGCCGCCGGCAAGGGTGCCCGCAGCAAGGCCTACGACGGCGAGGAAATCGCGCCGGCCAACTCCCCGCTTGCGTGGATCTTTCATAGGCCGCCTCGATCATTCAGGGCGCCGCGGCACCGCGCGCGCCCGTAACGCGCAAAGCCGTCGGTGGTTCCGGTCCAAATAGACCGCGACGGCGCTCTGACGCTTCCAAGAAGGCTATTGATCCAGGTTAATGTGTCTGCTCGCCGACATTGGCAGCGCTAACGTTGCCTGTGTCTGTGAGTCGAGATCGGCTAGCGATCGATCTCGCCGAACACGATGTCGAGCGAGCCGATAATGGCCGAGACATCGGCGAGCATGTGCCCGCGTGTAAGGAAATCCATCGCCTGCAGATGCGCGTAGGAGGGCGCCCGGATCTTGCATTTGTAGGGCCGGTTGCTTCCGTCAGAGACCAGATAAACGCCGAATTCGCCCTTCGGCGCCTCGACCGCGGCATAGACCTCGCCCTTCGGCACGTGGAAGCCCTCGGTGTAAAGCTTGAACTGCTCGATGAGGGCTTCCATGGACCGCTTCATCTCGGCGCGCGGCGGCGGAACGATCTTGTGGTCACGGACAATCACGGGTCCCTCGCCCTCGCGCGAGCGCAGCTTCTCCAGGCACTGCTTCATGATGCGCACCGACTGGCGCATCTCTTCCATGCGCACGAGATAGCGGTCGTAGCAGTCTCCGTGCTTGCCGATGGGGATGTCGAAATCGAGCTCGGAATAGCACTCGTAGGGTTGCGCCTTGCGCAGGTCCCAGGCCGCGCCGGAGCCGCGCACCATCACCCCGGAAAAGCCCCAGGCCCACGCGTCCTTGAGCTCGACCTTGCCGATGTCGACATTGCGCTGCTGGAAAATCCGGTTGTCGGTGAGCAGTCCCTCGATATCGTTGCAAACCCTGAGGAAAGGATCGCAAAAATTCCAGATATCATCGATGAGCCTGGGCGGCAGGTCCTGATGCACGCCGCCGGTGCGAAAATAATTCGCGTGCATGCGCGCGCCCGAGGCGCGCTCGTAAAACACCATCAGCTTCTCGCGTTCCTCGAAGCCCCACAGCGGCGGGGTCAGCGCCCCGACGTCGAGTGCCTGGGTGGTGACGTTGAGAAGATGCGACAGGAGCCGGCCGATCTCGCAATAGAGCACGCGGATGAGCTGGCCGCGGCGAGGCGCCTCGATGCCGAGCAGCTTCTCGGTTGCCAGGCAGAATGCGTGCTCCTGGTTCATGGGCGCGACGTAGTCGAGCCGATCGAAATACGGCAGCGCCTGCAGGTAGGTCTTGTGCTCGATCAGCTTCTCGGTGCCACGGTGCAGGAGCCCGATATGCGGATCGACGCGCTGCACCACCTCGCCGTCGAGCTCCAGCACGAGACGCAGCACGCCATGCGCCGCCGGGTGCTGCGGCCCGAAATTGAGCGTGAAATTGCGCGTCGAGTGCTCCTGCATCGGTGCCTGCCGCGTTCTCAACGCCTGCGGCAGCGGCGAGTTGCCTGAGGCCTCAAATCAACGTGAGCTTTGAGTCGGATCGCCGACCGATTCGCGAGACCGAAGTCGCGAAAGCTAGGCCGCGCTGAAATTCAGAATCCGCCCCCAGGTGCTCTTCGTGCCCCATATGCCCGCGCGCAGACATTCGAGCTGCACGATCTGGCTGTGGTCGACGAACAGGTTCACCTCATTGCCGTAGTTTTTGATGTACCATTCGAACACGGCGGGCTCGGCTGCTTCAAACATCGCCTTGTCGAGCCCGAGCGCGTCGATGATGCGGGCGACCACCTCGGTTCGCCACGTGGTAACGCTTTCGGTGATGCCCTCGCTCTCGATCATGATGATGTCGGCGCCGGCGTCGAGCGCGCGCGTTGCCTGCGCGATCAGCCATCCGACATCCTTGGTGCCCTCGCTAGCGAGCTCCTCGGCGGCGGTGGCGCCGCCGGCGCCAAACTGGATGCCAAGCTCGGGCTTGGCTTTGAGACCCGCCTTCTTCACCATTTCCACGAGACGCAGCAGGCTGTCGTTGGGCAGGCTGATGAACCCTGCGGAGAGCTCGACCACGTCGAAGCCGAGGTTCCTGGCTTCTTCGAGGTAGCGATTGACCGTCTCGGAGCCGAAGCGCAGCACATTCTCTATCCAGCCGCCGGTTGAAACGTAAACCCCATGCTCGTGAGCGAGCTTGTTGATCGACTTCACCGCCTCCGGCGGCATCAGGGCAAACGAGCCCCCGGCGTATTTGATGCCATCGATCCAGGCGCCGACGGTCTCGAACAAGTCGGCCAGGTGACGCGGTCCGAACGCACTGTAGTAGGGCCCGCGAATCTCGGTGAGCCCGGTCCGGCGCGGTTTTAGCGAGCGCGCGGCGCGGGGAACAAAAGCAAACGCGGTATCGCTCATCTCACTGCTCTCCCTGCTCGGAGACTGGCAAAATCTTTGCGGCGGCGCATCGCGCTCACGTTGCCGAGCAGGTCCGTGAGATCGAGCACCGAGCCGTGTTGATCGAGGGTTGCGACCGCCTGCGCAATCGCGTCGCGCTCCGCCGCATTGGCAAACGCGCCGGCGACGCGGTCGAATTTCGCCCGTGCCGCCTTCCAGTCGAATGGGTCTGTGTGGAAACCATGATAGGCGTCGCGCACGGCCTGCAGCGTCGTTCCGTCCTCGAGCTCAACCTGGAGCTCGGCGGGCATCTGCTTGGGGAAGCGCGCCGAGAGGTCGGCATCCTCTGCGACCGACACCTTGCGCAGGAGCTGCTGGACATCGCGCGCCAAGATGCGCGCGGGTGCGTATTGCTCCGGCTGCACTTCGCCGTCGATGAGCGCGACCGCCAGAATATAAGGCAGGCTGTGGTCGGCCTCCTCCTTGGTGCGCACGATATGCTTGTCGCCCTCCTCGCCGCCGCCGATAATCTGATAGGCGGCATGAAAGGTACGCAGCCGCACGGCGCGCACCGCATCCGCCGAGAAGCCCGGCTGCGCGCGGATCTCAAGCACGGCATCGATTGCCGATTGAGAGTGGATCTCCGCATTGTGCTTCTTGACGATGGTCAACCGTACCCGCTCGAGATCCTCCTTGCTCCAGTCGATCTCGAACGGCCCGGCGATGGTATCCTTGAACCCCTTGTTACCCTCGAACACCAGCGCGGGCCCGCTGATCCCGTGCGCCGCCAGCAGCGCGGCATGCGTCGCCGCCATTGCCGTGTTCGGATAGGCGAGCCCCTTCCAATGCGAGAGCGCGCCGGTACGCGTGACACGCAGCGCATTGTTGGCGGTACCGCTGATCGCGATGGCGTTGGCGATCTGGTCGCGGGGAAGCGCAAACGCCTTGGCCACGCCGGCGGCTACGGCATAGGCGCCCTGGGTGGTGTGGTCGAACCCTTTGTCGCGCACCGGCGCGACGTCGCTCAGCCGGGTCTGCACCTGGTACGCGACTGCAAGCGCGGCAAGAAAGTCGGCACCAGAGGCGCTGCACATCTCGGCCGCGGCCAGCACCGCGGCAAGATTATCGGACGGGTGGCAGGTCTCGCGCGGAGCGAGATAGCTGTCCATGAAATCAAGGTAGCGCGTGAGCGCGCCGTTAAGAAAGGCTGCCCGATCCGGGGCAGTCTTGCCGCCGCCGATGAGCGTGCACAGGGGCGCCCCGCCAAGCTCTGCGGTCAAATCGCGGATAGCGGCGATAGGGATTGCATCGAGCGCACCGATCCCCACCGCGATGGTGTCGAGCACGCGGATCTTGAGCTGATCAAGCGCCTCGTTGCTGAGATCCTCAAAGCGGGCGCGCGCGACAAAATCCGCAAGTGCGTGCACCTCGGCCATGACGGAGCCACTCTGCGTCCGAATTGCGACACTGGAACCTGATCACGCCCGGCTCTCAACGTGCCGCGTGACCACCCAGCCCGCATGCATTCGATCTGCCGCGACGATCGGCCACGGCCTGCTGGAGCGCTTCAACTTAGCTGGCTCGGCCACTGACCATTGCGCCCGTGGCGCCACGCGCAGCCTGGGCGGGAGCCGTCGAGACGTCCGCCTGCGCGCCGCGTCATTTGCTGCGACCGGAAGCTGCAGCACAGTAAGATTCTGATTTTCGATCAGGCGTGTGACCATGACGAGCTTCCCATCGGGAAACTCGAATGCGTCGTGATGCGTATGGGGATTTGCAGTGTTGACCTGACGGAACCGGGCAACCCGCCCCTTGGTCCTGCGATCCCGGAACCAGCCCAGCGCATGCTGATAGGCCACTTCCTGGTCGAAGGCGACCTCGGTGCCGGGAAGCAGGCACACCGCTACCTGCGGTTCCGTCACGCCGGCGAGCCCGCGCGTAATCGAATTGGAAAAATGGGTCGTCACCAACCTGTCACCGGTCGTTGCCGGTCGCGATGCGACTGCGTGCAAGCTGTAATCGCACATTGGACATGCTCCTCTCGCTTGGAATAACGCTTGGATATCCTGGGGCGTGAACGTCCAGATTCGCGAGCCGGTTCCGGAGCTGCCGTGCAACAGCGCGTGTCATTTTCAGTTTAACCTGGAGCAATCATCGAGATCATTCCAAGAAGGCCACACGTAGTGTTTGAATCGTCTGCGACCGCTTCCTAAATCAATGGCATAGGCGAGCTTGATGCTGTTCGCATGCAAGAATAAACACGGAGAAAACGTCCATGACTACCATGACTCAAACAATGTCCAAGGAGGCCGCTTACGGCTGGTTCGCCGATGCCATCGGCGGGACGGCTGCCGCGGTGCTTGCCATCATTGGTCTCGCCGGGGTTCATTCGGAGATGATGGTCGCCATTGCGACAATCATCTTCGGCGCTGCCCTGCTGATCGAAGGCGGGACGATGCTGTCGGAATACGCCCAGTTCAGCTTTCCCCCGGGGCAACCGCTGCAATCACCGATGAATTCAGCGGCGGCAGCCTTTCCGCCGTGCTCGCGGCAGGCGTGGCGGGAATCGTGCTGGGCATTCTCGCCCTGGTGGGCATTCACCCGGCAGTCCTGACCGCGATCGCCGCGATCGCGTTCGGCAGTGCGTTGCTTTTCAGCAGCAACGCGGTGCGGCGCCTGCATACGCTCAAACAGGCCGTCCTGCCCGCGCGGGAGTGGAGCTCGGGCGGCGAGGTGCTCGCGGCGGAGATGGCGTACGGCTCGACCGCCATGCAGGCGCTCGCGGGCTTGGCGGCGATCGTGCTGGGAATCCTGGCGCTCATCCTCGCCAACTCCGGCGTGCTGACGTTGACCGCGCTGGTTGTGCTCGGAGCGGCGGTCGTGTTGACCGGAAGCGCAGCGAGCGACGCTGTTCTGAGCTTGATGCGCCCCCATACCTTCCGCAGCAGCTCGTTCGGCCGACCTGCGGAGTAACGCGACAAACCGCCGCGACGGTCTCCCGCGGCGGCACATCCCCTGGCGCCTTTCCATCGGGTCGAGGTGCCAGGGGACAACTGCGCGGAAGCGCGAAATCATCGAGAACCTCATCAATGGCGTGCAAGTGACCGACGGCGGCGCGTTCAACCGCGCTCTCGCAGTCGTCCGATGAGCTCCTGTGGCTGCTGTTGACGACCGGACATGATCAGGTCTCTTGCTGCCTCCAGCTGACCCCAAACATTCCACAGCAGGACTCCTCGAACACGGTTGTCGGCCAGATAGTAGATGACGCCTTTCCTGAATTTTTCCAGCCAATCCGCGACGGTTTCCAGTCGGCTGTCGATCTCCCCTACCGCTTCGTAACCGAGCTCGAACAAGTCGGAGTAGAAGAACGGCAGGTGCCCATACGGCCCGCATCGGCCCGCCATGTTAAGGCCCGCCGCCCGTCCCATCGACTGTGCATTGTCCTCGTGCTCGAAACGCAACCGTCGTCCGAGCGCGCGGCATGGGAAGCTCGCCACGTCGCCAGCGGCGTAGATATCCGGATGGCTTGTCCGAAGCATCTCATCGACAACGATGCCGCCTTCCACGGCCAGTCCGGCGGACACGGCGAGGCCTACGTTGGGAGCGATCCCTATTCCGGCGACCACTCCGTCAACCGCCGTAGCGCCGTTCTCATTCGTTTGGACAACGAGCTTGTCCGCCTTCCTGTCGATGCGCTCCACGCGCTCATTGAAACGCACATCGACCCCATGCTTTCGGAAATAGACATTAAGGAAATTCGCCAGCGGCCGCGGATAGATTCGATCCCCGATGGAGGCTTGCGGGAAGATCAGCGATACCTTCCGTCCGTTCATGGCCAGCGCGGCTGCAATCTCAGACCCGATGAAGCCGCCGCCAATTACGGCAAATTCGCCCCCACGCGCGGAAAGCTCCCATGCCCTTTTGAAATCATCAAGCTTGCGGAAGTAGATGATGGACGAATCGGCCTGCTTGAGCCGGCGCGGCGAGCCGCCCGTCGCCAATAGGAGCTTCTCATAACCGAACGTATTGCCGGCGGCATCCCGAACGGTCCTGGCGCCGGGATCGAGCGCAACGATGCCGCTGCGCAGCCGCAGCTCGGCATCGCTCAAGTCGGTGTGCCGCCAGATCGTGTCAATTGCGGCCCCCTTCCAAAGCGCTTTCGAAAGGGGCGGGCGATCGTAGGGCGGATCGTTCTCATCCGAGAGCACCAAGATCGAGCCCCAATTGTCCACCTCGCGAATGCCGCGGATGGCAGCATCGGCTGCGAGGCCGCCGCCGATGATGAGATACTTCCGCTGTTCCATTGTTCGTCTCGATCCTGCCGGACCGCTGCAGGCGCCGATCACCGCGTCCCCGGGCCGGAACTTCCCAAGCCGCGCATACGTTATGCGTCCAATGAAGGCGGGGAATTATCGCGCCTTGTTAACATGGGTAAATCCGCACTCTCTCGAATCTGCATCGCCGCTTATGCCCAGCACTCCAGGTCACCCGCCATGCGAGAAAGCAAGCGGCGCGTCCTGTTTCGTGATCGAGAGGCGTAAATTGCTGGATTGAACGGAAAGTCTGGACGGCCGGGACAATGGCGAGAGACTTTGCGAGAGGTATTGCCATACTCTCCGCGGGAGCCGGCGGTGGCAGCGCTCCCTTTGCAACGCGGCTGACGCACGAGGATCTGTTAGCCGAAGCCGGCCGCAACGTCAGGATTGTGACCGCCCCGAAGAACAAGGATATCCTGGTCGTCGGCAGGCATTACGGGTCCGTCTACGTCAATCATGACGGCTGGCTGCTGCGCTACAAGATCCTCCATGGCGGCTCGCGCCAGATCATCGACTTCATACTGCCGGGACAGATTTTCGGGTTGCAGGCGTGCCTGTTCAAGAACGCGCTGTATTCCGTCGCAACCATCACCGAGAGCTCGCTCTCGGAGATTCCATTCGAAATGATTGATGATGTGTTTGAACGCAGCCCCAGGCTGGCGCGGGCGCTGTTCTGGTCGGCGGGCTCCGAGTCAGCGATCATCGGAGAGCACCTCATCGATGCCGCCCGGCGATCGGCCTATGAACGCATCAGCCATTTGCTACTCGAGCTGTTCGTGCGCCTGAATGGCGCGGGCCTGACCGATGGCATGTCCTTCGAGCTGCCGCTGACGCAGGAACTGATCGGTGATGCGGTAGGCCTGACCACTGTGCATGTGAACCGCACCATGCGCTCGCTGCGCGAGGACAAGCTCATTGCGATAGAAGGCAAGCGCGTGACGATCCTCGACTTCGAGAGCCTGTCCCTGGTCTGTGATTTCGAGAATTCGTATCTTGGCGAAGCTGCAAGCGTCATCGGCAAACAGATGAGCGCGCGTGAGCAGGCCGCACAGGGCGAGGCATTTCGCAGGCAGCCATCCAATTCGACGATAGATCGAAGCTGCAAGATCATCAGCACCACGCCGGCCCGCCGATGAGCTGGTCGCTTCGCCAACCGCCCGCGAGCCGTTTACCAGGACACCAGCGGCGCCGAGCTGTCTGAGATCACAAAGCCATCACTGCGTGGGCTGCTTCCCTTGGTCCTCGGCTTTGTCGCCCGGCGCAGGCGGCTCGCGTTTGATTCGATTGAGAATATCTCGCGCCAGCGCCACCGCCTCCTGCTGATTGCTTTCTTTCAGATCGCGAAGCGAAGCATCACGCTCCCGCTTGGCTACGGTATTGCCTTCAAGCGAGGCTACTTCTGACCAGGCATATGCATTGATCGGATTGGCAGGCATGCCTAGCCCCAGGCGGTACATCCGGCTCAGCTGCATCGCCGCCCGCGCATCTCCTTGATACGCCGCCTGCTCGAGATAGCTCTTCGCCCGATTGAAATCCGGCGGCACGATGTCGCCGCGCAGATATATCTCGCCCAGCCGCCGCTCTGCCTCCGAAATATTCTTGGCGGCCGCCTTCTTGTAGAGCGTGATGGCTGTCGGCAGATCCCGTGAAACTCCGAGGCCGAGCTCGGTCATGTGGGCCAGCCAATACTGCGCCATCCCGTTGTCCTCGGCAGCAAGCTCGGAAAAGATCTTGGCCGCCGTTGCATCATCGCCATTCTGCAAGACCTTTTCTGCGAATCCCAAGCGATCAGGTTTCTGCGCGGGACCAGGCCAACGTGAATCCCACGTCTGCAGGAACACCGTAAATAGCGCGCCGGCCAGCAAGACAACGGCGAAGCCCACCCCAATGATGATCGGGCGTGGATCATGAGGATCGGCCGACG
>Ga0306925_10001894_pt1 | contig 17530 bp, 17 predicted proteins | sample flu12Cox44000176_FD_203755 | JGI IMG/M metagenome (GOLD analysis project Ga0306925, IMG submission 203755) | Lab enrichment of tropical soil microbial communities from Luquillo Experimental Forest, Puerto Rico - flux8day.12C.oxic.44.000.176 (v2)... | ecosystem: Environmental > Terrestrial >... | reverse complement strand
TCGGCCTTGCCGATACGATCCGTCTGGCAATGGCAGTGGACAATATAGCACTGGTCATTCGGTGGGGCCGCACCGAACGTCAGTTGGTTCAATTCGCGCTGGATGCTCTCCGCAACGCCGGCGTCTCGACGAGCGCGGTAATCTTAAACGATATCGATTTGAAAGCTCAGCGGCGGCGCGGCTATCGCGACCACACCCTCGTCTATGGGGACAAGGGGCTTTATCGCGCGGCGCCCGGGTATCGAGAGCGGGCTACGCCGGCGCCACGGCCAGTGGCAGCTGCCGACCAGCCGGGCCCGTATTCCGAGACCAGCGTGTCGAAACCGCGACGTGATGATGCGACTCGCGATCGACCGAGTCCTGCGGGATCGGACATTGAAAGATTGTACGATCGGTACCGTGGCTAGTGTAAGCCAGCATACCGGGAGTCGATGGCTGCTCGCGGAAACACCCGTGGGATCCCTCCGCCCAACACACAAGTCGGAAACGCGGGTGGACATTGCTCTGCTCGCTTCCGCCTTATTTCTGCAACGGTTTAATTTGCCTTTTTCCGGCAAATTTCTAGCGCTCGATTTCGTATTCGCGGCGTTGATTTTGGTCCACCAATTCGCCTCCGGGCGATTGGTGATCCGATACGATCGGCTTTTTTGGTTTCTCCCCGCTGCGCTGGCGGTTACATGCTCACTGCTGTTGAACTTCAACACCACGATGCTGACCTCCTACTCTCAATTCATGGTCTTGTTTTCGCTCGTCACGCTGAGCAGGCCGTCCACTGCCGATCGATACAAGAGCACGCTTCGGGTGTTTCAACTCCTCGTGATGCTTCTATCTTGCCTCGCGGTGGCGCAATTCGTTGCGCAATTGGTGGTAGATGGCAGAAAGCTGATAATGTTCTACTGGGTATTTCCCGATTTTCTTTTGCCCCAGCCGGAAGCCTTCGCCCCGACGGTCCACAGCAACATGAACACAATAATCCCAATATATGCAGGATCCTCGCTGATCAAGAGCAATGGCATTTTCTTAGTTGAACCCTCGGCCCTCTCCCAAGTCACGGCGATTGGCATACTAATCGAAGTTCTGGAATTTCGCCGGCCGCGATACCTGCTCGTTATAGTGCTCGGGTTTCTGATGGCTTACAGCGGGACGGGGTTGATGACTCTTCTTCTTTTTCTTCCTTTCGCCGGTCTTCGTCATAGCAGGGCGGGTCTCTCCGCGCTCCTCGTCGTTACGTTCGCGCTCGGGCTCTTGGCAACCGGAATTATAAACTTGTCGATTTTCCTCGGCCGCATTGGCGAGTTCGAGACTAATGGGGGGAGCGGTTTTGGCCGATTCGTCGTGCCGCTCTTGCTGGCAGCCAAGCACCTCGATACCGCATTTTTGCCAGCATTACTGGTAGGAAGCGGTCCGGGGACGGCAAATAACTTCACTGATACTTTCTACGGTGGAAGTAGCCCCTGCTGGTTCAAGCTCTTTTATGAGTACGGCGTAATTGGCTCATTCATTTTTGTCTGTTTCTTCGCATCCTGTCTCAGGCGATCGCGGTGTCCCGGGCCTGCGCTTGCGGCCCTAGTCTTCACATTCATCTTTCACGGGTCCCTCATTACGTCGTATCTTTTGACTATGATCATCGTTTTGTGCACGTTGCACGATCCTGAGCCTCGGCGCGGTCGCATCGTTGACCCAAGGCGTTATGCGCCGCCGCTCGTTGTCGGCTCGGCAATTGGCTGACTATGAGACATCGAGCGCTTCTTCGAGTTCGTTTGCAACGTCGATGCGCCGACGACCCAACACGCGGTAGCGTCGCTTCGTCGGAAATTCGCAGAGGGAGACCCGATGAAGCTTTCTGTGATCATTGCGAACTATAACTACCGCGACTTCGTCGGAGCGTCTATTGAAAGCGCGCTAGCAGTCGATTGGCCGGACAAGGAGGTTATCGTCGTCGACGACGCCTCGACCGATGACTCGAGAAGCGTCATCGATGGCTACCGAGGTAAAGCGGCGGCCTATTTCAGGCCGAAATCGTATCAATTGGGCGCTCACATTTTCGGATTCGAACAGAGCACCGGGGATGTTATCATTTTTCTCGATGCCGACGATTTGCTGGAACCTGACGTCATGCTGGAGGTCGAGAAGGTGTGGCGACCCGGCGTCTCCAAGATCCATTACCGGATGAACCTGATTGACGCGACCGGCACGCAGTTGGGGTCCGCAATACCGCAATTTCCACTGTTAGATGATACAGAAAAGCTTCGCCGAGCATTCTTGCGTACTATGACATACGCCACGCCCCCAGGATCGGGTAACGCTTACTCACGCGATTTCGTACGGAATGCCTTTGCCATGGCCCCACCGGCGATTCGTGAATCGGATGCTGTACTGCTGACACTCGCGCCAATGATGGGGGATATTTTGACGATCCGGAAGCCGCTCGCCCGGTACAGGATCCACGCTGCCAACAAGATGGCATTGCGTTCGCTGGATGCAGCCAAGTTTCGAAGCCAGCTCCAGCAAGATGCGGAATTGGCGCTCTTGTTTGCGGCCGCATCCCGGAGGCTTCACCTGCAAGTCGCGGACGACCCCTTGAGCTGCAGCCTTCACCACCTGCAATATCGTTTCGCCTCATATCTGATCGAGCCTTCGGCCCACCCTTTTCCGAGGGATACATTGATCGGCCTCGGCTGGCGCCTCGGACGCGCAGCAATTATATATTCGCAGATGCGGTTGCGAGATCGAACCATATTGCTGGTTTGGGTAATCGCCTGTGTGCTGACGCCCTCGTATTACCGGCGAAATTTGATCCTTTGGCGTTTTGCAGCGATATCACGGCCGACAATGGTCAACACGCTGCTGCGAGTTTTTAGCTCGCTGCGATCGACTTGGCTTCCCGACCGGGCAGGAACTGCGTCAGGACAATGAAGATCGTTTTGCATGAGATGGGGACCTACACCCACCGCCAGGAGCTCGCCAAGGCTTTGTCATCCCGCGGGCACGAGATCGCCTACCTATATTGCCCGTCCTTTAGAACGCCATCCCAGTCGTCGATGTCTTTCACCCCTGGCGACCAAGTGACCGTCATCCCGATCAAACTCGACTCGGAGTTTGCGAAGTGGCGGCTACTCAAACGTTTTCTTCAGGAACGGGCCTACGGCAACCGCGTGTCGTCCGTAATCGCGAGCCTTCGCCCCGACCTGGTGATCTCCGGGAACACCCCCATCGAAATCCAGGCCGTAATACAGGAAATATGTCGGCGTTCTAGAACGCCGTTTCTTTTCTGGCTGGAAGATGTCTACTCGATTGGCGTCAAATCCGTCCTTTCGAAGTTGCCGTTTATTGGCGCTCTGATAGCCGCCCGTTACGCTATGCTCGAGCATAAAGTGGCGCGACAGAGCGATGGGATTGTGGCGATTGCGGACGATTTTCGTGACCTTGCGGTCGATTGGGGGGTGGATCCAGATCGCATCGCCCTGATCGAGAACTGGGGTACAATCCCGGCAGACCCGCCGCCCGCAAAAGACAATGACTGGGCGGTGGGGCATGGACTCTTGGGTAAGAAGGTTCTCCTTTACTCCGGAGCTCTCGGCTTCAAGCACAATCCCCAGCTCTTCCTGGACCTCGCGAGAGAGTTTCACGAGGATGATGATGTTCGCGTTGTGGTAATCTCCGAAGGCTACGGCGCTGAATGGCTGTCATCGAGAATCTGCGAATTCCCGCAGCTGGTATTGCTGCCGTTTCAATCGGCACAAGATTATCGCAAAGCGCTCGCATCGGCTGATGTGCTGGTGGCAATCATCGAGCCGACTGCGGCAAAATATTCCGTCCCATCCAAGGTTCTCGCCTATATGACAGCAGGAAGACCAATTCTCGCCGCCATTCCGGCTGATAATTTGGCTGCTCGCACCATCAGCGCGGCCGCCGCCGGGCTGACCGTCGATCCCGAAAATCCATCCGAGCTGCGGCGTCTAGCAAGGTCGCTGATTGAGGACGAAGACCGACGCAGGGGACTGGGCGCCGCTGGGCTCGCTTATGCGCGTGCGAACTTCGAAATCAACGCTATCGCCGCTCGCTTCGAAGAGCTCTTTAGCCGTTTTGGCAGGCGAGCATCGGACCCAGTCGTGCGTTCTGCCGCGTCGGGCGACTTCGCCGCCCCAATCCGATAACTCTTATTGTAATCTCGCCTGCACGCGCCGAGGCTGCGCTACACAGCGAACCGCAACGGAGTTGATACTAGGGTCTACCTAAAGGTTGACGTCGGAGCGTAGCGGACGAAATATGGCCCAAAAAATTCTACCAATATTTCGGAGATCTGTCATACCGCTCGGACGAGAGGTCGTTCCACCTCATCCTACAGCTAATGCCGGTCACCTCGGTGTGTGACGTCGGTTGCGGCGACGGTATGTGGCGGCGGGCGTTCCACGATGAGTGGCGTAACCGACGTCGTGGGGATCGATGGCGAATACATGACCGGAGATCTCCTACAGACCCCGTTGCCAACTTTCAACCGATGGACCTGCGTCAGGAGGTTCGCTTGCAACGATCCTTCGATCTGGTAATCTCGCTCGAGGTCGCAGAACATCTACCGGAAAGCTGGGCGTTGGTTTCGTCGAGGACCTGACACGCTTGGCTCCGGTGGTGTTGTTTTCCACAGCGATCCCCGGTCAGGGCGGCCGGGATCACCTAAACGAGCAATGGCAGACCTACTGGAATCATCAGGTCGGGGTTGTAACGACGATAACATCAGGACCGGTGCGTGACTTCACCGAGCCCGGACAAAGCCCGATGCAGTGCTTCTGGCTCACTTGTTGGCAGCCATCCGGACGTGATGGCGTGCTGCGAGAAGAAATTTTCGGACTACCCGGCAACGCTCTCCTCGATCGCTTGGTAGACGAAGCCGCCGATGACATCCGATCGGCTGCGCGCTCGAACACAAACCTGCCGTACGCGACTTCGCCGAGACCCGCTACCAAGCCAAGTCCTGGAACAAGGAGCGCCGTGTTTGTGCCCATATCGAAGCCACACCATAGGGGCGCGATATCCGCTTCGTGATCACCAGCATTCACACCGGCTCGGCCGAGCAAGTCTATGAGACCCTCTATTGCGCCCGCGGCCAGGTGGAGAACCTGATCAAACTGCGCAAGGCCCAGCTCGCCTCCGACCGCACCCGCTGCCCGCTGGCCAATCAGATGCGCCTAATCCTGCACACCGCCGCCTATTGGCTGATACTGACGATGCGCGACGCCATCTGGGCGACCCACGTGTTCGCCACCGCCGAGTTCACCACCACCCGCTCGCGCCTCCTGAAGCTCGGAACCCGCGTCATCGAGAGCGCCTCCCGCGTCCGCCTCGCCTTTCCCGCGGCTTGCCCAGGGGCCGCGCTCTTCCGCCGCATCGCGAGGCCTTGATGCCCGCCGGACCGTGAACCACGGCATTCCGCCGCCAAAAACCGTCCCATAACCCTCCAGCCCCAAGCACACCGATCAGATCCAGCAGCGAAAGGAGGCCACCCACAAACTCGTCCCTACCCTCACCCGAGGATTGTCCGATGACCTCTACCCACTGGGCGAATAGGACGGGCGAATCTGATGGCTGCCACGAAGTGCTACAGGGCCTCTATTGGCGTCGAGTCTGTTCCGGTAGAGAATAATTGGTTATCATCGCCTCTCTGACTTCCTCAAATCAACATTCTACGGTTTTTCAAATTGCCTTCATTGCTCGTATATGGCGTGCCTGTGCCTCCTGATATTATCTGGATGTCGAATTACATCAAGCGCACTAAAATCGTGAATGCGCTCGAGAAGGAGGGAGATGAGCCACGATTACATCATTGTTGGCGGCGGCTCGGCCGGTTCGGTCATGGCCAACCGGCTGTCGGCCAAGAGCAGCAACAAAGTGCTCCTGTGCGAAGCCGGCCCGGACACCCCGCACGGCAAGGTACCGACCGAGATTCTCGACAGCTATCCCGGCGCTGCCTATTTCGATTCGCGCTTCCACTGGACCGAGCTCAAGGTCCACACCGAAGTCGTCTCACACAACCGACCGGAGGAGGACCGTCCGCCGCTGCGCAAATACGAGCAGGCGCGGGTGCTGGGTGGCGGCTCGTCGATCAATGCCCAGCTCGCCAATCGCGGAGCGCCGAGAGATTACGACGAATGGGAGGCGCGCGGTGCCGCCGGTTGGAATTGGGACGCGGTCCTGCCTTATTTCAAAAAGGTCGAGCGCGATACGGATTTTGACGGCCCGTGGCACGGCAAGGACGGCCGCATACCGGTCCGCCGCATCTTCCCCGATCTGTGGAACGGGCACGCCAAGGCGGTCGCCAAGGCCTTCGAGGATGCCGGGTTCGAATACATCCACGACCAGAACGCCGAGTTCAAGGACGGCTATTTCCCGATCACGATCTCCAACCTCTACGACCGCCGGGTCTCGGCGGCGATCGGCTACCTCGACCCAGGGACCCGGCTGCGCGACAACCTGACGATCTCGGCATTGACGCAGGTTACGGGGCTGGTGTTCGAGGGGACCCGCTGCGTCGGCGTTAAGGCGCTGGTCGACGGCAAGGAGACAGAATTTCGCGGTGGTGAGGTCGTCGTGTCGTCGGGCGCGATCCACTCGCCGGCCCATCTGCTGCGTGCCGGGATCGGGCCGGTCGGGCACCTTCGCGATCTCGGGATCGATGTCGTGGCGCACGTGCCAGGGGTCGGCCAGCGGCTTATGGACCACCCGTCGATCTCGGTCTCGTCCTTTATCAAGCCCGAATGTCGGCTCAAGGGGCTGACCCGGCACCATATCTTGCTCGGGCTGCGCTATTCTTCCGGGATCGGTGGCGCGCCGCCTAGCGACATGTTCGTCGCCAGCCTCAGCAAATCGGCCTGGCATGCGGTCGGCGAACAGATCGGCTCGCTGTTCGCTCGTCCGTACAAGACCTATTCGGAAACGGGACAAGTCAAACTCGCTTCGCGCGATTGGCGGGACGAGCCGATCGTCGAATTGAACCTATTGTCGGACCCGCGAGATCTCGAACGGCTGATGGACGCTCTTCGGCGGCTCGGCGCGATGCAGCTGAGCGCCGCGCTGCGCCAGGCGACCAGCGATCCGTTCCCTACGAACTATAGCGAGCGGGTCCGCACAAGCGGGGTCGTCAATACGAAGAACAAGCTAATCGCCGACGTCATCGCCGGTCTGCTCGACGGCCCGGCTTGGTTGCGCCGCCTGTTGATCCAAAGGGTTATCGCCAGGGGCTATCGCCTCGACGAGCTGATCGGCGACCACGAGGCGCTCGAAGACTTTATCCGCAAAACAGCAATGGGCGTGAGGCACGTGACCTGCACATGCCGCATGGGAGCAGAGGGCGACCCAATGGCGGTGACCGATACTCTGGGTCGGGTGCGCAACGTCGCCGGTTTGCGGGTCGTCGATGCTTCGCTGTTTCCCGTCTTGCCTTGCGCGGACACCAACTTTCCGACCTTGATGACCGCCGAGAAGATCGCCGACGCGATGCTTGCTTAATGATCCGTCGAGAACTGGACCGCTGTTTCCCCATGAGGGCATAAGCTGCTGAGGGGAGATAATAGCCGTCGTTCCCGCGAAAGCGCGCGAAAGCACGGGCCCGAGGCCGACCAGTCGGGGCCTGAACGAGAAGCGTCCTTGCGTTTGCATCCTCGCGAGCCGACGCGACGGTACGCTCTATATCGGGGTCACGAGCGATCCTGCGCGCGGTATTTGGCGAAACCGATCGAATGCCGTCGCCGGATCTGTTCAGAACTACGGCGTGCACAGGTCAGTCTTCGCCGAGTTTCACGAGGCGCTGACCGATGCGATGTTTCGTGAGAAGCGCATCGAGAAGTGGTCTCGGGCGTGAAAACTGGAATTGAGCGATTTAAGCCGGCACTCCGGGGATGACGCACTGAGTTGCGGTGTATCAATAAGAATTCTTGTAGATAGGTATAACAGTAGAACCCGATGCATGATCTCACCGAGATCGGATCGAGCCCGCTGCGGTGCCTCTGGCTCACGCGGATGTACCCTGTGCCGCCTGACGCCGGAGACCTGACATACAGCTTCCAGCTTCTATCGAGCCTCAGCCGCGCTGGCGTGCGGCTCACGGTCTTGACAATGGGCCGCACCGACGATCGCGCCGGCAGCGCCAACGACAACGGGATCGAATGGATCGTCGTCCCATGGGAAAGCGATCGAGAAATAGGCGGGCGTCTTGCGATGCGGAGCCTGTTCAGCCGCCTTCCGAATGTTGCGACCCAATATAATGTCGCATCGTTCCGTCGCGCGCTCCGGAAGCAAATGGCGCGCGATTGGGATGCGATCGTCGTCGATCATCTCGGAATGGGGTGGGCTTGGCCTGTGGTTGAGGCATATCGGCGCCTGAAGGCGGGCGTCGTCTTGGTCTTTATCGCCCACCAATGCGAAGGAGAGGTAAGACAGAGCGTAGCCCGGAACTTCCGCGGAAACATTGTGCGCAAGATTGGCTTGAGCGTCGATGCAGCAAAGGCTGATCGACTGGAGAATAAACTCGTTCGGAAGTCGAACTTGGTTTCGGCCATCACCGCCGAAGATCTTCGCTGCTTTGGCGGTTTAGACAAGATCGTGCTGCTGACCCCCGGCTACGCGGGCAGGCATGTCGCGTGCCGCAAGATCGACGGCGCGACGCCACGCCGAGCGCTGATCCTCGGCACCGCCATCTGGCTGGCGAAGCAGATGAACTTGATTGAATTCTTGGCAGCCGCTGACGAACTATTCCACCAGCTCCAGATAGAGCTGTGGGTGGTTGGCAATGTCGCAGACCACCTGCAGGCCCGGAACCATTTTCGCGCGACCCGCTTCCTGGGTTTCGTCGAGGATCTGGAGCCGATTTTTCGTAGCGTCAGAGTTGGTATCGTCGCCGAGCGAACCGGCGGCGGGTTCAAGCTCAAGACGCTCGACTATATCTTCAATCGAGTGCCTATCGCCACAATAAGAGGTGGTATTGCTGGTTTACCACTGACGCCTGGGCTACACTATCTATCCTTTGCATCCGTGCGGGAGCTCGTGCAAGGCGTTGTTGCCGTGATCGACGACATCCAGCGGCTCAATTTCCTGCAACAGGCCGCTTACGAAAAATGCAAGAGCGGTTTTGACTGGAGCGATCGCGGCCGAACTCTTTGCAGTGCCATCCAGAAAGCCGTGAACCGCCAGAGGGCAGCTCACGCGAGGAGTTAGTATCATGATCGTCAATCACGCCCCACTTCCTTAAACTTCAAGCGAGACGAACACTACGGCGATGACGAGCTTTCGCTGCCCGCCTGCAGTGGGATAGGTCTCTATCGGACGCAGGTGATCACGGCTCCTTCCCAAGCAATTCGAGTGGTTGTTCCAATGGGGCAGGTCGGGTCGCCATGTATCGTACGCTTCCCCGGTTCGGGCTGCGCGCATAGTGGAAGACGATGCCGAAATCGTCACCTATCCCGAAGCGGCGCGCGCTCGAGCAAGGCACCGATCGAGGCCGGGCGCTGGCAGCGAGCGGGAGACACCCAGAATTGCGTCAATCAGCAGCGAACTTCGACAGATCATGGAGCTCCGGGACTTGGGTCCTCTGGCGCTGAGGCGCATTCCTGCTTCACCTGCTTTTCGATCCATCGATAGGTCGATTCCAGTCCCGCCCGCAGGGACTGGGTGGGCTCCCAATGTAGCTTTTCTCTGATGAGCCTGTTATCCGAGTTGCGCCCGCGCACCCCTTGCGGCCCGGGAATATGCTTCTTTCGGATTTGCTTGCCGGCGATATCCGCCACTAGGTCGACCAGCTGATTGATCGGCACCATTTCCTCCGACCCGATATTGACGGGGCCCGCAAAGTTAGAGCGCAACAGCCGTACCGTACCTTCGACGCACTCGTCGATATAGAGGAACGACCGCGTCTGTTCGCCATCGCCCCACACCCCGATCTCGTCGCCGCTGCGGGCTATCGCAACTTTGCGACAAATCGCGGCTGGCGCCTTCTCACGACCGCCTGTCCAGGTCCCCTCCGGCCCGAATATATTGTGGTAGCGCGCGATATGCGTCTGCAGCCCGAAATTCCGGCGATATGCAAGATACAGTCGCTCGCTGAACAGCTTTTCCCATCCGTATTCGCTATCGGGCGCCGCCGGATAAGCGGAATCCTCCGAGCAGTTCGGGTTCAATGGGTCCTCCTGGTTGTAGGCAGGATACATGCAGGCCGACGAAGAATAGAAGATCTTCTTGATGTTGCGTTTATGACAGACGTCAAGCATGTTCAAATTGATTGTCGCCGAGTTGTGCATCACATCGGCGTCATGCTCACCAGTAAAGATGTAACCGGCGCCACCCATATCGGCTGCCAGCTGATAAACCTCATCGAAGCGGCGGTCGACGATTGCACGGCAAAAACCTTGGTCCCGCAGATCGCCGACTACAAAATCATCAGATTCAGTTTCCGAGAATTCGTGAAATTTCAAGTCCACGCCGCGCACCCAGAACCCGTCACGCTTGAGCCGTTTGACCAAATGGCCGCCGATGAATCCACCAGCCCCACAGACCAACGCACACTTCGCCATAAAATCCTCTCCTTTCGTCCTGAAGCCCCGCTCGACTCAAGCAACGACGCCGGTGAGGCCGATGTCACCCGCTGGGCCATCTCGTCAAGGGTCTGCGTACCAAATCCGGAGGGCTTAGTTGATCCATTTGCGCGGTATCCGGCGGGTAGACCTGCCTGGCGATGATGAGGTGCTCTTCAGGCCGGTCGAGCCGCTTTCCGGAACTCATAACTGAGGCGAATGTCGATCGTCTAGTGCTCAGACGCATTCAGGTGATGCACGTGCTTTACCGCAGGCCGGCAGCGGCCCGCGGTATCGAAGGGGTCGACGGTGAATCAACGCCTATTCACGAGGCCGCGATGATAGTCATTTGCTCCACCATCATCGCTCACACCTGGTCCCGTTGGGTTAATGAGCGGGCTGTTGCCGATTATGGTAAATGCGCCACTAGCGTCAAAATTCGGTGGACCAAACCCGAGCGTTCCGGTGAACGGTTGGCCGTCGCTCCAAGTCGCCACGATCGTTGCCACGGTTGTGCCCAAAGGCGTGGTGCTTGGTTCGGCGGATCAAAGGACAAGCTCATCACAGGCGTCTGCCCGGGCGCGGGAGTGAAGAAGACATCGACGAAATAGTTTGTCGCTTCATAAGTAAGGGTGGGAAAAGCGAGATCGTGGATGCCGCTTCCCCCGACCGCCGAGTCCGCCTGAGCGGTTAGCGGGAGATTCGTCACACCATTTGCTAGACCACTGTTCGAGTAGGCAAATGCCCAGTGGGTGAGTAATACGTTGCGACATACGTGTTCGCCGAGATCGATAGCGGGGTAGGGAAAGCAGCCGTTTGCCACCCGGGAACAGGCTGCGATTCCGTCGCCAACGCCGCGGAGCCCAGCAACGCACTGCCATTTGCTGAATATAGACGTGCCGCCTACCCAAACGGACTAGTGGTACAAATCTGACATTTGGTGCCCTGTGGAGAGGGGGCAAACTCGCGAAAACCCTCGGGTCACGGCGGTATCTTCTGTTGGATTTTATCCACTAAATGCCCACGATAGAGTCTGATGGCCGAGATCGTGCCAGATTGCGAACCCCAGAATTTCACGCCGAGCGTCACTGCATTCCCAGGAGCCTATTGGATCATTTGGCACGGCATTCCCGAAAATGCTGATCGTTTGTGCTGAAGATTCTCCTCCACTTACTAGAAATGCTAGCGACATACTGAACAATAAAGACACAGATAACCGAAGCAAGCCCTGATTGTAGAGTCCTCAGGACAGATATTTGGCAAGAACGGCGAGCTATTGAGAAAGTTTGATAGACTTCTCAATCCAAGCGCGAAGGGAGTTTGGCATCCTGCGTGTGGACGGGTCAGATAGCGTGCTCGCCGCAGTTAGGCGGCAGGTGGCGTGGCATCTTCATCTCCGCACAACATGAGGTTGCGGAGGCGCCCGCGCGTGTCGGCGCATCCCCTGGGATGGACCCGAACAGCAAGGTCACGACGACCCACGCGGGCAAATTGGAATAGCGCCTTCGCCCCTCGCCCACGAAGAGTTCCCCGCGCGGTTGATAGTTAGCGGACAGAGTTATATTCAACATAAACGCGGGGATATAAACGGCCGCTCCGAACGGGAGCAGAAGGGCGAGCGGTGAGTGGTTCCGACTGCAGCTGGCACGAGCCTCTCCAAAGCGATGGTCCTCCACCCCCGTCTTCGGACCGCGCCTTTGGGCTTCTCTTGGCCGCGGTGGGTGCGGGCATCGCGATAATTGCAAAATGGGAAGGAAGATCCAGCGCACTATGGTGGTCCATAGCGGCATTCCTACTTTTTATCGTGGCGCTCTTTGCCGCCCCCTTGCTAGGACCGCTCAATCGTAGATGGCGATGGGTTTCGCTGCAGCTCTCGAGGATCGTTAATCCTATCATCATGAGCATCGTATTTTTTGGGGTGTTGACTCCGGTTAGCATAATCATGCGGTTGGCCGGCAAGGATCCCCTTGGGCTTCGGTACGAGCCCAACAAGCAGAGCTACTGGCTGGTCCGCGGCCCGACCGGCGAACGGCAGACTTCGATGAGGGATCAATTTTGAGGAGCAACGCAATGCTCGATTTCGTCAGAGAGCTGTGGAAGTTTCTCCGCGTCCGGAAGAAATTCTGGCTGATGCCGGTGATCGTCGTCGTCTGTGGCTTGGGCGGCTTGCTGGTGCTGGCCGAAGGATCGACGATCGCCCCATTCATTTACACGCTCTTCTGAGAAGCCCATGAACTTGGTCGGGGTCGAAGCGCGTGCTTCGACTCGGCTATCGGCGTTCCGGGATTGCTCCGATATCCTGGAGTGTCCGGTCACCGGTGAAGCGCTCGTTACCACCGAGGACAGCTGGGTCAGCCGCACTAGCGGTCGGCATTACCCGATCGAAGACGGCATCTCGCGGCTGTTTGCATCGGTTGATCCGGCGATGGCGGGCCGTGATGTGACCGAGATGGTCAAGGCGTTTTATGAGGAAACACACTTTCCCGACTACGACGACCTTGATTCGCGTGAGAGCCTCGTCGCTAAGTCCCGAGAAGGTTTATTTGCCGCTGCACTCGATGAGCAGCTCCCCGACCGAGCGGTTGTGCTCGATGCGGGCTGCGGTACAGGGCAACTGACCAATTTTCTCGGTCTGTCGTGGAAGCGTCGGGTCTTGGGCGGCGACATTTGCCTCAACTCGCTGCGGCTGGCAAACCGCTTCCGCGAGAAATATCGGATCGCCAATGCCGGCTTCCTACAAATGAATCTTTTTCGCCCACCATTCCGCGATAGCAGCGTCGACGTCGTGATCTGCAACGAGGTGCTCCATCATACGCAGGATGCCAGGGCCGGCTTCGTCGCACTGCTGCGCAAGGTCAGGCCGGGGGGTCTCATCCTGATGGGGCTCTACAACACCTATGCTCGTCTGCCTACTCTGTGGCGCCGGTGGGCGTTCGAAAGGTTCGGGCCGAACCTCTATTTTCTCGACCGCCGCCTGACCGCGGCGCGCCTGAGCGAAGGGCGGTGGCGGGCATGGTTTCGTCATCAGTACTGCCATCCTCACGAAACGCGGCATTCGATCGACGAGGTGCTGGGCTGGTTCGATGCGTCTGGAGTAGATTTCCTGTCCTCCGTGCCAGCAGCCGACGGGAGCCCGTTTACGAGCGCCACCCGGCTGTTCGAGCCGCATTCGAGAGGCACCATGACACTGCGGGCGGCTGCTCAGTTAGAGATGCTTCTGACCGGCGGCCGGGATGGCGGCCTGTTCGTTATGATCGGGCGCAAGCGCGCGTGACAGTTTCGGAGGGAGCGATGCACATCCTAGGCATATCGGCCTTCTATCATGATAGCGCCGCCGCACTGATCGAGGACGGTCGTATTATTGCTGCCGCGCAGGAGGAGCGCTTCACCCGCCAGAAGTTCGACAGCCGATACCCTGCGAACGCGATCGCCTATTGCCTGGCTGAGGCCGGGGTCAGCTTGACCGACATCGACCATGTCGCCTTCTACGACAAGCCGTTTCTTAAATTCGAGCGGCTGATCGAGAGCTATCTGGCCTTTGCGCCGCGAGGGTTCGGATCTTTTCGTACGGCGATGCCGGTATGGCTAAAGGACAAGCTGTTTCAAAAGAGAAAGCTAGGCGAGAAATTGCGGGAGGCCGCCCCTGAGTTCGATTGGAGTAATCGTCTACTGTTTTCCGAACATCATCTGAGCCATGCCGCCTCGGCATTTTACCCATCGCCGTTTGACCACGCGGTGATCTTGACAATGGATGGGGTGGGAGAATGGGCGACCACCTCTGCGGGGATCGGCGATCGAAACCGGATCACGATGCTCAAAGAGATCCATTTCCCGCATTCGCTCGGTCTGCTTTATTCGGCGTTTACCTATTTCACCGGTTTCCTGGTCAATTCCGGCGAATACAAGGTGATGGGGCTTGCACCCTATGGCGAACCTCGCTTCACGAATGTCATTCTGGATCACCTGATCGATCTGAAGGAGGACGGCAGTTTCCGCCTCAATCAGCGATATTTTGATTACTGCACCGGGCTGAAGATGACCAATGACCGGTTTGCCGAACTTTTCAGCGTTCCCGCGAGAAAACCGGAGGACGCACTCCAACAGGTTCACATGGATCTCGCAGCCTCAATTCAATGGGTGACGGAAGAGGCGGTAGCACGGCTCGCGCGTTCGCTGGCCCGCGAGACCGGCGCACACAATCTTTGTCTTGCCGGCGGGGTGGCGCTCAATTGCGTCGCCAACGGTAAAGTGCTGCGCGATGGCTGCTTCGACGACGTGTGGGTGCAACCTGCAGCGGGCGATGCAGGGGGATCTCTCGGAGCGGCCCTTGCCGCGTATCATCTGGAGCTCGCCCGCCCGCGCCACCGCTCCAACGAGATCGACGGCATGTGTGGAAGCTATTTGGGTCCAGCCTACGATGACGACCAGATCCACGAGCAGCTGACTGCCGCGGGCGCCTGCTTCGAGCGCCTCGGTGACGAGGATCTGCTCGATCGGACCGCCGTCGCTCTCGCTGATGAAAAGGCGGTCGGCTGGTTTCAGGGGAGGATGGAATTTGGTCCGCGCGCCCTCGGTGCCCGCTCGATACTTGCCGACGCGCGCAGCCCGACGATGCAGCGCATATTGAATCTGAAAGTCAAATATCGTGAAAGCTTTCGCCCCTTTGCTCCTTCTGTCTTGCGGGAGGACGTCGCCGATTGGTTCGAGCTGGATGCAGACAGCCCCTACATGCTGATGGTTGCCGACGTGGCGGAACGTCGCCGCATCACCACGGAAGGCGAGTCCAACGTACTCGGAATCGATAAGCTGAACATTCCCCGATCGGAGATCCCGGCAGTCACTCATGTCGACTGTTCCGCGCGGATACAAACCGTGCATCGTGAAACGAATTACCGCTACCACGCGCTGCTGAGCCGCTTCAAGGCGCTTACCGGTTGCCCGGTCCTGGTCAACACCAGCTTCAACGTGCGTGGGGAGCCGATCTGTTGCGCGCCTGACGATGCATTTCGTTGCTTCATGGGCAGCGAGATCGATGTACTGGTGATCGGCAACTTCTTCCTGCGCAAAGAAGATCAGGATCCTGCCCTGCGTCTCGATTACAGGGATCGGTTCGACCCAGACTAAGGGGAAAGAACAATGAGGGCCGCAGGTTCTTCCGAGTCTCGGTTTGATCGATTGCCCACCTGGCAGCGCTCGGGAGTGCTCGCTTTAACAGTCTTGGCTATCTGCTTCCTGCTCCTGCTGCTCGCGGAAGCTGGTGTACGTATTCAAAACAAAATAAAGCGGGGTGATTTCTGGGGGATAGAAGAAACCTACACCCTCGACCCGGCATCGGGCCTGCGCATCCCGGTTCCCGGTGGCCATTTTGGTCCGATCGTGATCAACTCCTTCGGCTTCCGCAGCCCCGAGATTTCCGAGGATAAGCCGCCCGGGCGTCTGCGGATCGCGTTTCTCGGGGGCTCGACGACCTTTTGCGGCGAAGCCAGCAGCAACGAAATGACGTGGCCGCACCTCGTTTGGAAGGCCCTTCACGAGCGCTGGCCAGGCCTCGATCTCGACTATATAGATGCAGGGGTTCCGACGTATAGGACGCCCACGCTTTTGCAAGCTCTTGAAAAACGGGTCGCGCGCTTCAAGCCGGACGTTATCGTCATCTATGAGGCGACCAACGACCTGAGCTTTAATAGTGGTAAACTGGCGCAGGAACAGGGTCTCACCTCCCTACGCCGGTGGGGAGTGGTGGAAACCGCGACCAAGACATTGGGCGATTTCGATTGGTTGACCAACCATTCTCTCCTAGCCCTTCTAATAGAAAAGAACCTCCAGATCATTGGCCAGCGGCAACTCGCGACCGGCGCTTCGGGAAAGCTGAGGCTCGATACCGCGTGGCTCGATGCCGAGTTTCGCCGGGACTACACGAACCTCGTCGAGGCAAGCGAGAAGGTCGCTAGTGAATAAAATCATACAGATGATACCCTCGGCGTTCGAGGATTTCCGCGAAGTTTGGCCCTGTTGTGAAGATACGAAACGTCAGATTTGTACCACTAGGATCGTCGTGACAGTAACATTTGCTCATCGCCTGTGCGTCGAGCAGACGCGGGAACAGCAAGCAGCGTTGGCTACTGCCATGTATTACATGCCATATATGACGATCAATGATTTTCTCACCGGCTTTTCTCACTACAACCAAGTTATTCGCGAGGTGGCTAGTGGATAAAATCATACAGATGATACCCTCGGCGTTCGAAGATTTCCGCGAAGTTTGGCCCTGTTGTGAAGATACGAAACGTCAGATTTGTACCACTAGCTCACACCATGCGCTGCTCGTCGGCGGAGAGGATACCATACCGGCGGATGCCAAACATTTCGATGATTATGTGCACTTCACCGACGCGGGCAACGAAGCGATGGCGCGTCGCGTGACCACGGCGCTGATTTCGTCGTCAGCTTTCCGGGCTCTAGTCTTGGACACGATCGCGGTAAAGCCCGCGAGCGCGTCGCCGCTCTAAGATTTGCGAATTGCCACAAATCGAGCGGATGATATCGGGCATAGTGATTGCGACCGCAGCGAGGTGAAACCTCCGCAATATGGACGATTGTCCGTCAGATGCGGCATCGAGGAAAAGAGGCTATGGTTCGAAATGCAGCAACCGACACCTCGCTGAGCGCGGCCGCCAGACCCGCTCGAGAAGGCGAACGATCGATTCCTCGGCCAGCGAGCGGGTATTGTAGACATCCCGAGCAGCAGCCCGGCGGGAGGGCGGAGGCAGGAGCCGGCCCGTGCGACTAGTTCGCCAGGGCTGAGCGGTCGGGATATCAACGTCGTAGCCGCATTAGATTTGTACCACTCTCATGTCCGCCTTTGCAAGTAGCGGGCAAGTAAATTCGTGGCTTTCTTTCAAGCATTTGTTGCAGGCTCTGCAGGGCAAGGCGGGAGGCACGACCGTCATGACGACGGTTGATCATACTCT
>Ga0306925_10001892_pt1 | contig 17533 bp, 17 predicted proteins | sample flu12Cox44000176_FD_203755 | JGI IMG/M metagenome (GOLD analysis project Ga0306925, IMG submission 203755) | Lab enrichment of tropical soil microbial communities from Luquillo Experimental Forest, Puerto Rico - flux8day.12C.oxic.44.000.176 (v2)... | ecosystem: Environmental > Terrestrial >... | reverse complement strand
GGGTGACGCAGCTGGAGCGCACCCCTGCCCCCGACGACGGGCCCCGACCCGCCGAGCGCTCCGGAGATTCGCGAACGGGACCTGGCCGCTTCGCGCTCTGCAGCTCGATGACGGGCAGACGCTAACGCGCGTTGTGGAAGATGACCCCCAAGGTGTAGCGCTCGCCTGTGAGCAGCCGGCTCACCCCGTGCCGCATCGCCGTACGATAGGCGCCGCGCGCGCCCTTCACGGGGCGGTAGCGCGTGGTGAAGATGACCGCCTCGCCCTGCTCGAGATGCACGACGTTTCCCCGCGACTGGGCGCGCGGCCGCTGCTCCACGAGCAGGAACTCGCCTCCCGTGAAGTCCTTCCCCGGCTCACTTAGGAGCACCGTGAGCTGGAGGGGAAAGACCACGTCGCCGTAGAGATCCTGGTGCAGGCAGTTGTAGCCCTCGGGCTCGTAGCGCAGGAGGAGCGGGGTGGGCTTGCGCTGCCCGCGTCGCGTGCAGAGCGCAAGCAGTCCCGCGAGATCGGGCGGATGCCGCACACGTGTCCTGAGCGCCGTCTCCCAGCGATTGGCCACCACGGCGAGCGGTGGATAGGCGTGCTCGCGTAGCTCGGCCACGAGGGGCGGGAGCGGATCGGCGAAGTACTTGTACTCGCCGACCCCGAAGCGGAAGCGCGCCATGTCCACGCGGCTCCGGAAGCGCGCCTCGTCGTGATAAAGGGAACGGAGCTCCCCGCATTCTGACGCGGTGAGCAGCGGCGGCGTGCGCGCGTAACCCCACTCGTCCAGTGACGCGCCGAGGACGGGCCAGTCGAGGTCGGCCAGCCGCTCGGTCACGGATCCCCTCATGCCGCTTCGGGCTTGCAGACCTTGCACGGGCGATAGCCGATCGACCGCGCGTCGTCCACGGAGGCGAAGACGACCCGATTGTCCGGCCGCATGTGCCGGCCGTGGACGCAGCCGACCCGGCAGACGATGTGCGTGCTCGTGCAACCCTCGTACACCGGGGTGGTGCGCTCGAGGGCGAGGAGCCGGCTCTTCACGTCCGTGCCGAAGAAATAGCCACCGAGGCCCCCTCCTGTCTGGAGCACACGATGGCAGGGCACGATGAAGGGCACAGGATTGCGGCCGAGCGCCGTGCCGACCGCGCGCACCGCGCGGGGATGCCCGATGCGCTGGGCGACCCACGCGTAGGGTCGCACCTCGCCAAAGGGGATGCGACGGGCCGCGGCCAGCACCTTCTTCTGGAAGTCGGGCGCCGCCTTCAGATCCACGGGCACCGAGAAGAAGGCACGCTTGCCCTGGAAGTACTCGGATAGCTCCTCGCGGGCCTGCTCGGTCAGCCGTCGAGCCGCCGCGGTGGCGGGCCGCTCGAGTCGCTCCGCCCGGATGAGGGACACGCCCTCTCGCGTCGCCTGGATGGAGAGCGAGTCCAGGAGCCGCGTGGTCTGCCACGCGGACTCCCGCGCCGCCTGCAGCACCCGCCGGGCTAGATCGCCCGCGTCCGTCGCGGGCTCGAAGTATCGCGTCAGGATCTCGTCCACGCTGTCTCGCTTCATGCCGCGTCTCCCTTCGTCAGCGCCGCTCGCAGCAGGCTCTTGCCCCGCTGGAGCTGGCTCTTCACGGTGTTGATCGAGATGCCGCGGATACGCGCCAGCTCTCCGTAGGAGAGGCCGTCCACGTAGCGGAGGGCGAGGAGCACGCGCGCCTCCGTAGGTACGCGGCCGAGGGCGCGACGCAGGTCCAGGTGCGCTCCCGGCGGATCGGGACGGACGGGCGGCTCGACCTCGGCGCTCCGACTCTTGCGGCGCCGCAGCTCGTCCACGCAGACGTTGGTGAGGACGCGATACAGCCAGGTCGACACCGCCCACTCCGCACGATAGGTCCCCGCACCGAGGTAGCACTGCAAGAGCGCGCGCTGCACGGCGTCCTCCGCATCCGCGCGCGAGCCGAGGAGCCGCCGCGCCACCCCGAGCAGCCGGCCCCCGTAACGGCCGACCAGCTCGGTGAAGGCCATCTCGTCACCCCGCGCCACGCGCCCCATCAGCCGCCGTTCCTCGTCCATGGTGTTCACTCATCTAGGTATACGCAGGCGCGCGACGAAAAGGGCGGAAGGGGGTGAGACGATGGCGCTAGGCGCGCTCGACGCGAATCTTGGTTCCCGCGCGCACCTTCTTGAACACGGTGGGGTCACCCACGATCTTCCCGAAGACGTTCACGGGGCTGGCGGGGCGGATCTCCTCGCCGCGGCTCATCGGCGTGGGACCGAAAAAGATGCAGAAGGCGGTGCCGGGCGGCCAGTAGCCCAGATCGCCCAGCTCCACCGTCTCCTGCGGTCGCTCGGGCTTGGCCTTCACGGGGATGGAAAAGTAGATCTCGTCGCCCCACGTCTCGCCCGCCACGGTGAGGGGCAAGGCGCCCCACACGAGCCGCGCCGTCTCCGAGTCGTCGAGGAGCGCGTCGGCGGCCACGGAGCCGGCGGTGATGCGGATGCGTTGCGGAGTCATCGGTGCCAGTGTAGTCGGCCGACGCGTGGCGGGCAATCGTCAGCCACCGCGTCGTCTCCGATAGGCGGCGAGCCGAGCCTCCAACGCCGCGCGATCGGGCAGGCTCGCCGTCCCCGCCGCCTCCACCGCAGCCGCGCCCGCGCAGGCGGCGAGCGCCGCCGCCTCCCAGGCGTCTGCGGACTGCTGGTACTCGATGAGCAGCGTGGTCGCGAACACGTCGCCCGCGCCGGTGGGATCGACCTCGGTCGCCGCGTCGGCCGTCACGTGGTACGGCTCGCCGTTGACGTACAGGGTGGCCCCACGCCGGCCTCGCGTGATGGCGCCGAGCGGCACGTGGTGGAGCCATCGCACCGCCGTCTCCTCCGAGTCACCCACGTCCTCCTCGCTGAGCACGAGGAGCTGGGCACGGGGCAGCACGGCCTCGGCGTCCTCCCAGGGCTGTGGACTCATGAGGCCGCCCGCCTCGCGCTTGCGCATCCAGCCCTGGGGGAGCACGGCCACGGAGGCGTCGTCGAAGGCACCGGCCAGCGCGGGATCGACTTCGTTGGCCACTGGGCCGAGGAGGGCGAGGGGCGCCTTGCCCCAAGCCGCCGGGAGCTGCTCCGCCTCGAGGTCGACGGCGCGGGAGAGCAGGGTCAGCGCGCGCATGCCTTGCGCCTCGCCCACTCGGTACCGCGTGGTCTGCGGCGAGGGCACCACATGAACCTCGATGCCCTCCGGGAAGATGTCGAGGGGATAGTCGGCGGCTGCGGCGGTGAGAAGACCCACCCCCAGGCCGAGGCGGTGCGCCGTGAGAGCGGCGTAGTAGGCCGAGCCCCCCGGCTGGATCCCCGACGGTGTCTCGTCGAAGGTGACGTGGCCAATGGCGACGAGATCGATCATGGCGATCCCCTTCCCGCAGCGGAAAGGGCGACCTCAGAGCTCGAGCTGCTTGGCAATGATCTCCTTCATGACCTCGGAGGTGCCGCCCCCGATGGTCATGAGGCGCGTGTCGCGGAAGAACCGCTCGATGGGGTACTCGCGCATGTAGCCGTAGCCGCCGTGGAGCTGCACGCAGTCGTAGGCGACCTTCTGCGCCATGTCCGCGGTGAAGAGCTTGACCATGGAGATCTCCTTCACCGCGTCGACTCCCTCCGCGAACTTGAGGCAGGCAGCGTAGGTCAGGGCCCGCCCCGCCTCGATGAGAGTGGCGAGGTCGGCCAGCTTGTGCCGCACCACCTGCTTCTTGGAGAGCGGCGAGTCGAAGGCCTGGCGCTCCTGCACGTAGGCGACGGTGTCCTCGAGGGCGCGCTGGCACCCGGCGACCGAGTGGAGCCCCGCCACCAGACGCTCGCGCTGGAACACGCGCATGACCTCGTAGAAGCCCACCCCCTCGCGGCCGAGGAGGTTCTCCACGGGCACCCGCACGTCCTGGAAGGCGAGCTCCGCGGTGTCGGAGGCGCGCATGCCCATCTTGTCGAGCTTGCGGCTGACGGTGAGACCAGGCGTGCCGCGCTCCACGAGGAACATGGAGATGCCGCGGTGCCGCTTGCCGTCCGTCTCCCCTGGCTGAAGCCGCGCGGCCACGAAGTAGAGATCCGACACGACCCCGTTGGTGATGAACATCTTGGAGCCGTTGAGGAGGTAGTGGTCGCCCTCGCGCACCGCGCGCGTCTTGATGGCGGCCACGTCGGAGCCGCCACCCGGTTCGGTGACGGCGATGCAGCACACGCTTCGCCCCGCGCAGATGCCAGGTAGATAGCGCTCCTTGAGGGCCTCGCTCCCCGTCCAGTAGAGATGCGGAGAGGCCATGTCCGTCTGCACCCCCACCGCCATGGCCAGGGAGCCGGAGCGCGAGCGCGCCATCTCCTCGCAGAGGACCATGGTGGTGAGGAAGTCTGCTCCCGCCCCACCGTACTTCTCGTCGTACTCCACCCCGAGAAAGCCGAGCTCGCCCATGCGCAGCCAGATGGACTTGGGGATCTGGCCCGCCTGCTCCCATTCCTCGATATGCGGCTCCACTTCCTTCTCCACGAAGGCCCGCACGGATTGCCGGAACATGTCGTGCTGTTCGTTGAAGATCTTCATCGCGCGTCACCCCACTGGGCCTTGACGGCCTCGCGGTCCACCGCGCTGTCCTCCGCCGCGCGCGGCAGGGCCTCCGTGAAGACCACCACGTGCGGCCGCTTGAAGCGCGCGATCCTCGAGCCCACGAACTCGGTCACCTGCTCGGCACTGTACCGGCTTCGCGGAGCCTCCACCACCGCCTTGATGGCTTCGCCCCACCGCGCGTCGGGGATCCCGTACACGCACACCCCGCGCACCTCGTCCATCTGCATAATGACCGTCTCGACCTCAGCCGGATAGACGTTCTCCCCCCCCGGCTTGATCAATTCCTTCTCGGGCTTGCGCTTCACGTAGTGGAGGAAGCCGTCGGCATCAAAACGGCCCACGTCGCCCGTGTGGTGCCAGCCGTTGCGGAAGGTGTAGGCGGTGACGTCGGGTTGGTCGAAGTAGCCCTGGAAAACGAGCGGCCCGCGCACCACGATCTCGCCCGCGGTGCCCGTGGGCACCGTGCGGTCGTAGTCGTCCACGATGGCGACCTGGCTCAAGGGCACGGGGCGCCCCGCCGCGCCCGGGCGCTCCGAGACGCGCTGGAGGCTCACGAACCCGCTCGTTTCCGACTGGCCGAAGCCGGTCCAGAACTGGGCGCCTGTCTCCGCGTGGAGACGCGCAATGGTCTGCGGCGCGTCCAGTCCCGACACGTGGCGCAAGCTCTCGAGCCGGCTCCCCCGCTTCGCCGCGGCATCGAGCAGGCTCAGGAGGACCGGGGGGAAGTCCGAGACGTGCGTGATGCCGTGACGGTCGATGAGGCGAACGGCCTCCTCGGCGTCGAAGCGCGGCACGAGGACGCACGCACCCCCCGCGTGCAGGTGGGCCAGGCTCAGACCCAACGCGGTGATGTGGAAGAGCGGCAAGGCGAGCAGGTAGCGGTCGGCCGCCGAGATCCCCATGGCAGCCATCGCGGTGAGGTTGGCCATGATGACGTTATCGTGGGTGAGGACAGCGCCGCGCGGGACCACGTCGACGGCGGCCGTGGAGATGGCCGCGAAGGGGTCGGCGGGCGAGACCTCAGCGGAGGCGATATCTTTCGACGAGGCGAACAACGAATCGAACGGCGTGAAGCCCGCCCCCGCCGTGCTCCCAAGCTGATACCAGTGCGGCACCTGGCGCTTGCTCTCGGGCCAGCTCGCCACCACCGGGAGCGTGGAGGCATCCGCGACCATCATCTTCGGAGCGGCGCGCTCGAGCACGCGCGCCACCTCCTCCCCGGTGAGCCGCCAGTTGATGGGATAGGCGAGGATGCCTTGCCGCGCGCAGGCGCCGTAGAGGGCGAGGTAGGCGGCGTCGTTCTGGGCGAGGATGGCGATGCGGTCGCCCTTGCCGATGCCGAGGGCGCCGAGGCCTCCCGCCAAAGCATCCACGCGGGCCTTGAACTCACCAAAGGACAGCGTGTACCCGCCCTGGATGATCGCCGGCGCGGCGCCGTGAAGCGCGGCGCCGCGCGCGATCATGTCGTAGACGGTGAAGCCCTGCACGCTCATGGCCGGGGGCCTTCCCCTCCGCTACTGGCCGACTATGTCTTTTTTCATCCCGCCGAGCGCAGCTAGGAGCTCTTCCTGCTCCTTCGCTCCCACCTTGAATTTGTTGAGGCTCTTGACGAGATCCTCGACAGTGGCGTTCCATTCCGCCTCGGTAATGCCCATGCCCTTGTGCACTGTCTTCATGTCCTGGCCGAGATAGGCGCAGGGCCCGCCCGTGGCGTCGCAGATCTGGTCGGCGAGATTGGTCTGGAGCTTGGCCACCCGCGCCGCGTCGAGGCCCTTGAAGCGGCTGTTCACCCGGGGATCGGCGGCCATCGTCGCCACGAAGTCGTCCACGATGAGCTTGATGTTCTCGCGGCCGCCCAGGCGCTGATAGAGCGTCGGCCCGGAAGAGGGAGCCGTCTCCGCCGGGGATGAGGAAACGCAGGCGGTGAGGAGCAAGGCCGCCATCGGGACGAGAATGGCGCGGGTCAGGGCGCGCATCGGGACTCCTCCTGGGCGAAAGACGCGGTTAGCTCAGCCAGCGTTTGCGGCGCTTGTAGTGCTTGACGTCGCGGTACGATTTGCGGGCTCCGACCTCGGTCAGCCCGAGATAGAACTCCTTGATGTCGGCGTTGTCGCGGAGCTGGTCCGCGGTGCCGTCCAGCACGATGCGCCCGCTCTCCATCACGTAGCCGTGATCGGCGATGCCGAGGGCGAGGGTGGCGTTCTGCTCCACGAGGAGGACGGTGAGCTTCTGCTCGCGGTTCAGCCGCTGCACGATCTGGAAGATCTCCTCCACCAGCATGGGAGCGAGGCCGAGCGACGGCTCGTCGAGGAGAACCAGCTTGGGGTCGGACATGAGGGCGCGGCCGATCACGAGCATCTGCTGCTCGCCGCCCGACAGATAGCCGGCCTGGACTCCCCGTCGCTCCTTGAGCCTCGGGAAATACTCGTAGACGCGCTCGATCCCGCCCGCCATGCGCTGGCGATCGCTCTGGATGTGCGCCCCCACCACGAGGTTCTCCTCCGTGGTGAGGTGCTCGAACACGCGTCGGCCCTCGAACACCTGGACCACCCCGCGACGCACCACCTCGTAGGGAGGCAGCCGGTCGATGCGCTGCCCGGCGAGATCGATGTGACCCTTGGTCACCTCGCCCCGCTCCGTGCGGAGCACGCCCGACACCGCCTTGAGGGTGGTGGTCTTGCCCGCGCCGTTGGCGCCCAAGAGCGTGGTGATCCCGCCCTCGCGCACCTCGAGCGACACCCCCTTGAGGACGAGGATGACGCCGTCGTAGATCACTTCGATGTTGTTCAGGTTCAGCATGCTCGTGATGTGCCGGAGGGGGCGCACGCCCCCTCCGGCATCCTCTCCGCGGCCGTCCTTACTTGGCCGCCGCCTCCTTGATGTGTTTGGCAACGACGTCGGGATAGGCCGAGAACCAATCCGTCACCTTCTCGAACTTGCCTCCCTTGATTTGCCAGATCTGCACGAGCCCGCCGCCCTCGTGGTCGGTGGAGGTGATCTTGAGGGGCGGCACCAGCCCACCCAGGGTGAAGTTGTTGATCTTCTCGAAGCCGGCCTTGGCGTCCGCTCCGGTGATCTTCCCGTCCGGCTTGGCCTTGAGGGCATTGCGGATGGCCTCGACGTGAACCGCTGCCACCAGCACTCCCCGGTTGTAGTACACGGACGAGGCCATCTCCTTGGGCTCCGGCTTGCCCTCCTTCTTGTACATCTCCCGGATCTCGTTCAGCACGGGATAGTCGTGCCCCACGCCAGCGAACTGCATGGTGTAGTAGCCCTCGGCCACGCCGAAGCCGCCCGCGGCCTCGATGTTGACCTCGGCCGAGCCCCACACGAGGGAGATGACCTTCTTCAGGGGATAACCCTTGCTCTTGAACTCCTTGATCGACACGGCGGGGGCGCCGCCGAAGAGATGCGCGATCACGAAGTCGGGACGGTAACGCTGCGCGATGTCGAGGACCTGGGCGCCCATCTCCACCCCCGGAGGCGGCACGGCGAAGATCTTGAGCTGGAAGCCCTCGCGGGTCGAGAGATCCTCGAGGACCTCGATCGGCTCGCGACCGGCCGGGTTGTCGTAGAAGATATAGGCGATCTTCTTTCCCTTGAGGCTCCCGCCCAGCTGCTTTTTCACAAAATCCACGGCCGCCGCGCCCTGCGACCAGTAGGTGGCGGCAATGGGGAAGATGTAGGGGTAACGGATGCCATCGGCAGCGGCTGCGCTGCCGAAGCCGGGTGATGTCCCGGGGATCCGGTCCTCATTGAGCTTGGCGGCCAGGGCATAGATCTGCGGCGTGCCATACACCGAGATGGTTACGGCGCCTTCCTTCTTGTGGCGCTCGTAGGATTCCACGGCGGGCGGCACCTTGTACTCGTTGTCGATCTCGGGGGCCTTGATCTTGTGTCCCTCGACCCCGCCCTTGCTGTTGATGAGAGCGATGTAGTCGTGGAACCCGGGGCAGAGGACGGTGCCCACGATCTGGGTCGGCCCCGTCCGGTCGCACTGCATGCCGATGACGACGTCGCCCTTGGACTGGGCGTGGGACGGCGCGGGGGCGGCCAGGTTGCCCGCCACGATGAGAGCCGTCAAGATGGCCAGAAGCTGTCTCATGGGTATTGCTCCTTTCCTCGCGTACCTCAGTACGCGAATGGCCAGATGCGGAAGTAGTTCCGGATATTCCGCCACAAGCGGTTCAGTCCCTCGGGCTCGACGATGAGGAAGAAGATGATGAGGGCGCCGAACATCATGAGGCGGAGGTTGGGGATGAGGTTGAGCACGGTCTGGGGCGCGAAGAAGAGACCGCCGAAGGCCTCCATGGCGTAGCGGATGCCGATGGGGAGGAGAGTGACGAAGATGGCCCCGAGCACGGAGCCGAGCACGGAGCCGAGCCCCCCGATGATGATCATGGCGAGGTAGTCGATGGAGACGCCGATCTGGAACTGCTCGTAGTTGGCGATGCCGAGGTAGTACGTGTAGAGGACCCCCGTCACCCCCGCGTAGAAGGAAGAGATGGCGAAGGCGAGGAGCTTGTAGCGGAAGATGTCGATGCCGATGATCTCCGCGGCGATGTCCTGGTCGCGGATGGCGATGAAGGCGCGTCCCACCCGGCTCCGGATGAGGTTCAGCGTGCCCACGATGGCCAGGACCACGAAGACGAGGAGGAAGAAGTACATCTGGCGCTGGCTCGAGAGGACGTAGGAGCCAAGCCGCGGCCGGGGAACGTCGATGGAGGCCTGCACGCCGCCGCTGATGAAGGTGACGTGGTTGATGGTCCACTCGATGATGAGCTGACCGGCGAGGGTGGCGATCGCGAGGTACAGGCCCTTGATCCGCACGGAGGGGATCCCCACCACCGCCCCCACCAGCGCGGCCATGAGGCCACCCGCGAGGAGATTGACGGGCCAAGGCGAGCCCAGGCGGATGGCCAGGTTCGCCGCCGTGTAGGCGCCCACCGACATGAAGGCCCCGTGCCCGATGGACACCTGCCCTGTGTAACCCACGAGGATGTTGAGGCCGAGGGCGCCGATCACGGAGATCCAGACGAGGTTGGCGAGGGAGAGATAGTACTGATCGAGGGTGAGCGGAAGCACCCCGAAGAAGACGACGGCGAGGGCGCCCACTGTCCACCGCGCGATGGGCAGCGGATACAGCGCCATGTCCGCCTCGTACGTCGTCTTGAGCACCCCCGACTCACGATGAAACATGGCTCAGACTCTCTCGATGATCCGTTTGCCGAAGATGCCGTACGGCCGGACCATCAATGCGAGGATCATCAGGACGTAGGGGGCGAAATCCTTCGTCCCGCCGCCCACGTAGGGATCGACGTAGCCCGCCACGATGTTCTCCACCACGCCCACGATGAGCCCGCCGACGACCGCGCCTGGAATCGAGTCGAGCCCGCCCAGGATGACTACCGGGAAGACCTTGAACCCCACGAGGGAGAGATTGACGTCGACGCCGAGCAGGTTACCCCAGATGATGCCGCCCAGCGCCGAGACCACCCCGGTCATCGCCCACGCCAGGCCGAAATAGCGCTCCACGTTGATGCCCATGGCCATGGCCACCTGCTGGTTGTCCGCCACCGCGCGCATGGCAATGCCCTTGCGCGACCAGAGGAAGAACCACCCGAAGGCCAGGATGAAGAAGATGCTCACCGACGCGCCCAGGAGCTGGATGGGCGGGATGAACAAGGGGCCGATCACGAAGGGTTCATCGCTGATGGGCAGGGGCAAGGGCTTCGTCCCCGCCCCGAAGAAGGTGGGGCCCACGCCGCGCAGGATCGAGGCGAGCCCGATGGTGGCCATGACCACCGCGATGATTGGGCGACCGATCAGCTTGCGCAGGACCACCCGCTCGAGGGCGAAGCCGAACACGATCATGCTGGCGAGCCCGAGCATCACGGCGACCCACAAAGGCGCGCCCGCCGCGCTGATCGCCAGAGCCACCACCAGGCCCGCGATCATCACGAACTCGCCCTGCGCGAAATTCACCGCGTCGGTCGCCTTGTAGACGAGCACGAATCCCAGCGCGATCAGGGAGTACATGAGGCCGATAAGCACACCGTTCGAGAGGAGGAGGAGGAAGAAGCCGAACTCTTCAGACATGGGCCGGCGCCCCTTCCACGTCCTCGATGCGCGCTCTCGACTGGATGGAGGCCTGCCGTCCATCCTCGTAGGTGATGGTGGTGGTCAGCTCCACCTCGGTGTCGCCGTTGTAGAAGGCGTCGATCACCGGGGCGTACTTCTCCGCCACGAAGCGGCGGCGCACCTTGCGGGTGCGCGTCATCTCCGCGTCGTCGGCTTCGAGATCCTTGGTGAGGAGGAGGAAGCGGCGGATCTTCGTGCTGTCAGGCAGGGTCTGATTGGCTTTGGCGATCTCGTTCGCGATGAGCTCCCGCACCTCGGGCTTCTGCGAGAGATCCGTGTAGGACGTGTAGGGCAGCCCGCGGCGCTCCGCCCAGTTGCCCACCGTGGACAGATCGATGGCGACCATGGCGGCCACGAAGGGCTTCTCGTGCCCGAAACCCACCGCCTCCCGGATGTATGGACTGAACTTGAGCTTGTTCTCGATGAACTGCGGAGCGAAAGGGGTGCCGTCGGCGAGCGCGCCCACGTCCTTGGCGCGGTCGATGATGACCAGGTGACCACGCGGGTCGAAGAAGCCGGCGTCGCCCGTGTGGAACCAGCCGTCGGGGTCGATGACCTCGCGCGTGGCCTCCTCGTTCTTGAGGTAGCCCTTGAACACCGTGCATCCGCGCACGAGCACCTCGCCGCGGTCGGCGATCTTCACCTCCATGCCCGGCACGGGACGGCCCGCGGTCGTGGGATTGGCCTCCGTGTCCGGCTGCAGGGAGACGAGGCCGCTCGTCTCCGTCGATCCGTAGACCTGCTTGAGATTGACCCCGATGGATCGGAAGAAGCGGAAGGTGTCGGGCCCGAGAGGCGCTCCGCCCGTGAGTGCCCACTTCGCCTTCCGGAGCCCGAGCTGATCGCGCACGGGGCCGTAGACGAAGAACTCGCCGAGGGCGGTGACGAGGCGGAGCCCGCCCGGCACGCTCTTGCCCTCCGAGCGCAGGATCTCCGCCCGCTCCGCGGCTGCGCGGAAGAGATTGAAGGTGCGCCGCTTGAGAGGCGTGGCGTCGTTCGCGCGGACCTGGATGGCCGTGAGCATGTTCTCCCAGATGCGCGGCGGGGCGAGCACGGTGGTGGGGCCGAGCTCGCGGAGATCGCGCTGCACGGTCTCGGGGCTCTCCGGGCAATTGGCGCAGAAGCCGGCGACCAGGCTCGCGAAGAGCGTGTAGACGGCATCGCCCGCCCACGCCATCGGCAGGTACGCCAGGCAGGTGTCCTCGGGCCGCACGTGCTCTTCTCGACAGAAGATCTCCGCCACTCCGATCGCGTTGGCGTGGGTGATCATGGCGCCCTTGGGATGACCGGTGGTGCCCGAGGTGTAGCAGATGACGGCGACATCGTCCGCTTTGCCCTTGTCGATCTCGGCCTCGAAGTAGCCCGCGTTGGTCGCTCCAAACTTCCGCCCCGCCTCCTGCACGTCCGAGTAGGACCGGAGCCAGTCGTGCCGATAGCCGGTGAGGCCGCGGGGATCGTCGAAGATCACCACGCGGAGCGCGAGGAGCTCGGCACGCAGGGCGAGGATCTTGTCGACCTGTTCCTGATCCTCGGCCACGATCATGCTCACCTCCGCATGGTTCCACACGTAGGCGAGCTCCTTGGCGATGGAGTCCTGATACACGGCGACGGAGACTCCACCCAGGGCTTGGGCGGCAAGCTGGGCCGCGTAGAGCCGGGGCCGGTTGTCGCCGATGATGGAGAGACGGTCGCCGCGCCGGAAGCCGAGGGTGGCCAGTCCGAGGGCGAAGTCACGCACTTGATCGTGATACTGGCGCCAGGTCCAAGTCTGCCAGATGCCGCGATCCTTCTCGCGGATGGCGGGGCGGTCGGCGAAGTCGCGCGCGTTGCGCAAAAGCAGGCGGGGAAGCGTCGTCAGGTCAGCCACGTCGGCCTCCATTGGTCGCGCCCTTGGCGTCTCCGAGATAGGCCTTGATTACCTGGGGATTGGCCCGCACCTCGTCGGGCGTGCCCTCGGCGATCTTCTGCCCCATGTCGAGCACGGCGACCCGGTCCGAGATGTCCATGACCACGCCCATGTCGTGCTCGATGAGGATGATGGTGGTGCCCCACTCCTGGTTCACGTCCAGGATGAAGCGCGCCATGTCCTCCTTCTCCTCGTGGTTGCAGCCGCCCATGGGCTCGTCGAGGAGGAGGATCTTGGGCTCGAGGGCCAGGGCGCGGCCCAGCTCCACCCGCTTCTGAAGCCCATAGGCGAGCGAGCCGGTGGGCAGGCGGCGGAGATCCTGAATGCGCAGGAAGTCGATGATGTCCTCGACGCGCTTGCGGTGACCGACTTCTTCCTTCTGGGCGAGTCCCCAGTACAGGAAGGACGAAACCACCCCCGACTTCATTCGCACGTGGCGGCCCAGCATCAAATTTTCCAGGACGGTCATCCCACGGAAGAGGGCGATGTTCTGGAAGGTGCGGGCCACCCCGAGGGCGGCCACCAGGCTCGGCTTGACGTGGGTGATCTCGGTGCCGTCGAGGGCGATCCGGCCCGAGTCGGGATGGTAGAAGCCGCTGATCATGTTCAGCAAGGTGGTCTTGCCCGCGCCGTTCGGGCCGATGACGGAGAGGATCTCTCCGCGGCGCACGTCGAGGCTCACCCGGGTCACCGCCTGCACGCCCCCGAAGGCCTTGGAGACCTCCGCGATCTCGAGCTGGTGGGTCACGACAGCCACCGCTTCCGCCGCCGGTAGTGCTTCACGTCGCGATAGCTCCGCCGCTGTCCGACTCCGGAGAGGCCGAGGTAGAACTCCTTGATGTCCTCATTCTCGCTGATGGTCTTGCGGTCGCCGTCCAACACCACGCGCCCGTTCTCCATGACGTAGGCATAGTCCGCGAAGCGCAGGGCGATGGAGGCGTTCTGCTCGGCGAGGAGCACGGACACGCCTTCCTCGCGATTGAGCCGGCTCACGATCTCGAAGATTTCATGCACCAGCATGGGGGCCAGGCCCATGGACGGCTCGTCGAGGAGCATCAGCTTGGGATGCGCCATGAGGGCGCGGCCGATGGCCACCATCTGCTGCTCGCCGCCCGACACGTACCCCGCCCCCACCCCGCGCCGCTCGCGCAGGCGCGGGAAGTACGCGTACACCATCTCGAGATCGCGCTTGGCCGCGCGGCCGTCGCGCTGGCTGTAGGCGCCGGTGAGGAGGTTCTCCTCCACCGTGAGGTGCTCGAAGACGTGGCGGCCCTCCATCACTTGCACGATGCCGAGCCGCACCACGTCGGAGGGGTCCTTGCGGCGCAGCGGCACGCCCTGAAGCTCGATGCTGCCCTTGGTCACTTCGCCGCGCTCCGTGCGGAGGAGGCCAGAGATGGCCTTGAGCGTGGTGCTTTTGCCCGCGCCATTAGCGCCCAGCAGGGCCACGATGCCTCCACCGGGCACGGCGAGCGACACGCCCTTCAGCACGAGGATCACGTGATCGTAGATCACCTCGACGTTGTTCACCGCGAGGAGCGGTGCGGGCGTGTCGCTCACTCGGCCTCCCTACTTTTCCTTCGAGCAGTCGCGCTGCGTGTAATTGAACTTCTTGCCCTCTTCGATGGCGGACGCCTCGATCTTCGGGCGCACCACATCGCGCATGGGCTCGATCCACGAGGAGATGACATTCCACTTCTTGCCGTCCCACTGCTGGATGAGCACCGGGCCGTTCCCCTCGTGGTCCTCGCAGGAGACCTTGATCGGGTGCGTGAAACCCTTCATCCCGAGCTGCTCCAGCCGCTGCTCGGTGAGGTTGAAGTTCTCGAAGCCCCACCGCACCTGCTCGCCCGTGAGCACCTTGTTGCCGTACTTGCCCATGGCGGTGCGGATGGCTTCCACCGAGAACATGGCGTTCACGATGCCCCGGTTGTAGAGAGGGGCGCCCATGTCTTCCGGCTTGGCCGCGCCCTTACCCTTGTCGTACACGTACTTCTTGATGTCCTGGAACACCTTGAAGTCGATGCCCGGAGCGGTGAATGTCGACCCCTTGTAGCCCTTGGCGCCGTCACCGGCAGGAACGACGTCGGAGTCGTTGGCTGACCACCAGTTGCCGATGATGTGATCCATCTTGAAGCCGATGGCCGCCGCTTCCTTCACCGCCACCTGGTTCATGACGCCCCAGCCCGACAGGAAGATCCACTCGGGGTTGATCTTGCGGACCTGGAGCCACGTGGCCTTCTGCTCTTGCCCGGGGTGATCCACGGCGAGGAGCGTCAGCTCAAAGCCATACTTCCTCGCAAGATCCTCGAGGGTCGGATTGGCTTCCTTGCCGTACGGGCTGTTGTGATAGATGTGGACGATCTTCTTGCCCTTGAGCTTCTCGAGCCCGCCTTCCTGCTGGCCCATGTAGCGGATGACGGCAGAAGCCTGGCTCCAATAGGTGGTGGGGAACGTGAAGACCCACGGGAACCACCGACCATCGGCCGTGGCCGCCGAGCCGTAGCCCATCGAGAAGATCACCACCTTGTCCACGGCGCCCTTGGGAATCAGCGTGTAGGTGATGCCGGTGCTGTAGGGATTCACCAGCACGGGGTTTTTGGCCTTGAGGCGCTCGTAGCACTCCACGCCCTGCTTGGTATCGTACTGGGTCTCGCACTCCTCCCAGACGAGCTTGACGCCGTTGATGCCGCCGTCGCGCTCGTTCACGAGGTTCCAGTAGTCGTTGAAGCCGTTGGCGATAGGAATTCCGCTCGGCGCGTACGGCCCCGTCCGGTACACGAGGAGGGGAATGAAGATGGACTGCTGAGCGGACGCGGCCACCGCCAGGGGGCCGAGCGCGACGGCCAGGGCCACCAGGCCAATCAGCGCGATTCTGAATCTCGACATGGGTATCCTCCTTGATGCTAGTGGGGAAACGGCCAGAGCCGGAGCTTCTCCTTGGTGACCTGCCACAGCCGGGCGAGCCCATTGGGCTCCACGATCAGGAAGAACACGATGAGCGCTCCGAAAACCATGAGCTCGATCTGCTTCTGCAGGGCCACCGGCAAGGGCAGCCCGATGAGGTGCGGGGCGTTGGTCAGGAAGATGGGCACGAGCACGATGAAGGCCGCGCCGAGCAACGAGCCGAGCACGCTGCCCAGCCCGCCGATGATGATCATGAAGAGCACGAGGAAGGATAGGTTGATGTCGAAGGCAAGGGTCTCCGCGCTCCCCAGGTAGAGGAAGACCAGCTCCGCCCCCGCCACCCCGCAGTAAAAGGAGCTGATGGCGAAGGCGAGGAGCTTGGTGCGCATGGGACGCACGCCGATGATCTCCGCGGCGATGTCGCGGTCGCGGATGGCCATCCAGGAGCGGCCCACACGCCCGCGCACGAGGTTCTTGGCGATGAGGGCGAAGATGACCACCATGGCCAGGGCGACCATGTAACGTGCGCCCGGCGAGGCCTCGGGACCTGTGATGGTCACCCCGAACAGGGTGCGGGTGGGCGCGGTGATGGTACCCGACGAGGAGTAGTTCACGAACCACGGCACCTTGTTGAAGAGCCAGATCAGGAAGAACTGGGCGGCCAGGGTGGCCACGGCCAGGTAGAAGCCCTTGATGCGCAGACTGGGCACGCCGAAGACGAGCCCCACCAGCGCGGCCACGACACCGGCCAGCAGGAACGCGACGATGACGTTGATCTGGGGGAAGGCGGTAGAGAGCTTGAACGCGGAGTACGCGCCCACCGCCATGAACCCGCCCGTGCCCAGCGAAACCTGCCCGGCGTAGCCCGTGAGCAGGTTCAGTCCGAGCGCGGCCAGGGCGTAGACGAGGAGCGGGATGAGGACGGCCTGGAGCCAGTATTCGCTCGCGAGCAGGGGGGGCACCACGAAGGCCGCGGCCACCGCGTGGAGCACGAAGATTCGATCCTGGGCGAGGGGAAAGATCGCCTGGTCACTGGCGTAGCTCGATTTGAACTGCCCCGTCTCCCGGTAAATCACGCCGCCACTCCGGAGCGCCGATAAGGGCCCATCTGCTTCGTTACCGCCCTCGGCCGCACGCTCAACGTACAGGGAGTACGCCTCGCGTGCGGCCTTCGGGCGGCGCCTCGCATCTGGACCCTTCTCGTCGCTCCTTCACACGCGCTCAATGATTCGCTCCCCGAACAGGCCCTGCGGTCTCACCAGGAGGAAGGCGAGAGCGAGGACGTAGGCGAACCAGTTCTCGATGGCGCCGTTGACCAGCGGACCCCAGTAGACCTCGCCGAGCTTCTCCCCCACCCCGATGATGAGGCCGCCCACGATGGCGCCCGGCACGGAGGTGAAGCCGCCCAGGATGAGCACGGGGAGGGATTTCAGCGCGATGAGGGAGAGGCTGAACTGCACGCCGCTCTTTGCCCCCCACATGATGCCGGCCACGATGGCCACCAGCCCCGCCACTGACCACACCACGACCCAGATCGTCTTGAGAGGGATGCCGATGCTCAGCGCCGCCTCGTGGTCGTCGGCCACCGCGCGCAGGGCGCGCCCGATCTTGGTCTTCTGGAAGAAGATGGCCAGCACGGTGACGAGGACGGCCGCGGTCAACGCCGCCGTCATCTCCAGCCGGTTGATCTGCACGCCCTTCACCAGGAACGAGCTGTCGGGGATGCCCACGTCGAGCTTCTTCACGTTGGCACCCCACACCATCTCCCCGAAGCCTTCTAGAAAGAAGTTGAGGCCGATGGTGGCCATGAACAGGATGATGTGCTCCTGGTTCACGAGGGGGCGCAGGACGACGCGCTCGATGACGAAGGCCATGGCGACCATGACGAGGATGGTGAGGGCAAGCGCGATGAGCACGGGCGCGCCCTTTTCAATGAGGCCGACCAGGGTCAGGGCCGCGAAGTGCACCATCACGCCCTGGGCGAAGTTGAAGACG
>Ga0306925_10001889_pt1 | contig 17544 bp, 16 predicted proteins | sample flu12Cox44000176_FD_203755 | JGI IMG/M metagenome (GOLD analysis project Ga0306925, IMG submission 203755) | Lab enrichment of tropical soil microbial communities from Luquillo Experimental Forest, Puerto Rico - flux8day.12C.oxic.44.000.176 (v2)... | ecosystem: Environmental > Terrestrial >... | reverse complement strand
TTCAACGACGAATTCGGCGATGTCTTCGGGATCATCTACGGTGTCACCGCAGACGGGTTCACCCACCGTGAGCTCCGCGACCAGGTCGAGGATATTCGCTTGCGGCTGATGCAAGTGCCGGACGTCTCGAAGATCGAGATCCTCGGCGCTCAGGACGAAAAGATATTCGTCGAATTCTCGATGCAGCAGCTCGCAGGTCTCGGGGTCGACCGGTCGGCTCTGACCGCCGCGCTGGCGGCGCAGAACATCGTCAGCCCATCCGGGATTCTGCAAACCGGGAACGAAAGGCTCATCCTGCGGGTATCGGGCGCGTTCGAGTCTGAGCAGGACATCCTTGCGGTGAATTTTGTCGCGAATGGACGTCTGATCCGGCTGCGCGACATCGCCCAAGTCCACCGAGCTTATGCGGACCCGCCGCAGCCCATGTTTCGGGTGAACGGCAAGCCGGCGATTGGCATCGCCATCTCGATGAGGGAGGGCGGCGATATTCTGACACTTGGACGGAATATCGAACAGGCGATGCGCGAAATCAGGGCCGATCTGCCCCTCGGCATCGAGCCCACCCTCGTGGCCGATCAGCCTTTTGTCGTCGATCACGCCATTCGCGACTTCACCACGTCGCTCTGGCAGGCCATCGCCATCATCATGGCGGTGAGCTTCGTCAGTCTCGGCATTCGAGCCGGCGCCGTCATCGCGCTGTCGATCCCCTTGACGCTCGCTATCGTATTCCCGGTCATGGAACTGACCTCGATCGACCTGCAGCGCATCTCTCTTGGCGCGCTAATCATCGCCCTCGGGCTGCTCGTTGATGACGCGATGACCACCGTCGACGTCATGACCTCCCGGCTCGCCGCCGGAGACACCAAAGAGCAGGCGGCGACATTCGCCTACAAAACACTGGCGTTGCCAATGTTGACCGGATCGTTTGTTACGGCCGCCGGCTTCGTGCCGATCGGTTTCGCCAGGAGTTCGGCTGGCGAATACACATTTTCGATATTCGCGGTGGTTGCCTACGCATTGTTGCTTTCTTGGTTTGTGGCCGTCATCTTTGCGCCGTTGCTCGGTGTGTTAATCCTCTCCAAGCCGAGAGCGAAACGATCCGACAAGCCCAGCGCGATCCTCGGCTATTTCCGCGCGTTTCTGGTCGGCGCGATGCGTGCGCGGTGGGTCACTATCGGGGTGACCCTCGCTGGCTTTGCCGCGGCCGTTCTGGCAAGCGCGTTGGTGCCGCGACAATTCTTTCCGCCGTCCGATCGTCCGGACCTTCTGGTCGACCTTTCATTGCCGCAAAATGCCTCGATCTATGCCAGCGAAGAGGCGGCCGAGAGGCTCGACCGCCTGCTCGAGGGCGATCCCGATGTGGATCGGTGGAGCACCTATGTCGGCCGCGGTGCAATTCGCTTTTATCTTCCCCTTAATGTCGAATTACCGAACGACTTCTTTACCCAGGCTGTAGTCCTTGCGAAGGATGTCGCGGCGCGTGAACGGCTTCAAAAGAAGCTGGAGGCGGCGCTCGCCGAGAACTTCCCGAGCGCAGTGACCCGGGTGTCGCCGTTGGGCCTCGGCCCACCGGTCGGGTGGCCGGTGCAGTATCGGGTGAGCGGCCCGGATATCAGCGAGGTACGGGACATTGCGCTGCGGCTCGCGCAGATCGTCGCAACCGATCCCGGCTCGAGATATGTCAATTTCGATTGGATGGAGCCGGCCCGGATGGTTCGCATCCGCATCGACCAGGATCAGGCACGACTGCTGGGTTTGAGCTCCCAAGCGATCGCCTCCGTAATGAATACCGTCGTGACCGGCGCGCCCGTCACGCAGGTCCGCGATGGTATGTGGCTGGTGGATGTCCTTACGCGGGCGACCGACGAACAGCGTTTGTCGCTTTCGACCCTACGAAACTTGCAGATCCCGCTGCCGAATGGGCGCACGGTCCCGCTCAGCCAAATCGCGACCTTCGATTTCGCTCAGGAATACCCTCTGATCTGGCGGCGTGACCGTGTCCCGACATTGACTGTGCTAGCCGACGTCGCTCCAGGGGTGCTGCCCGAATCTGTGGTCGACGCGCTCGCTCCGGCGGTTGCGAAACTCAGTGCCGCCGTCCCCGCATCCTATCGGATCGCGGTCGGAGGCACGGTCGAGGAGAGCCAGAAATCCAAGACTTCCGTGTTCGCCGTCGTCCCGCTGATGCTGTTCCTGATGATCACCTTCCTGATGATTCAGCTGCAGAGTTTCAATCGCCTCTTTCTTGTGCTGAGCGTCGTCCCGATGGGCTTGATCGGTATCGTTGCGGCGCTTCTCCTCTTCCACCAGCCGTTGGGGTTTGTGGCTATCCTTGGAATTCTGTCATTGCTCGGTATGATTGCACGAAACGCGGTGATCCTTATCGAGCAGATCGATTTTGAATTGGCGCAGGGCCTCGATGTATGGAATGCAGTCATCGAGGCGAGCGTGTCCCGATTCCGCCCGATCATGCTGACGGCAATATCTACGGTTCTCGGGTTGATCCCGATTGCGGTAACGATATTCTGGGGCCCGATGGCCATTGCGGTCATGGGTGGTTTGTTGGTTGCGACGGTTCTGACCTTGATCTTTTTGCCGGCATTGTATGTCGCTTGGTTCCGCATCAAGGAGCCCGCCGAAATGGGAAGGACCGTCATGCCCAGCCCCACTGCCACAGACGTAGCATGAACCAGGCGCTATCTCGACCGCCGGTGGTGCGGGCGCTAGGCTTTCTGGTCCTCTGGGTGATACTCACCGCTGGCAGTCGAGCCGATCTCGGAGCCGGAGCCGTGGCAGCTTTGGCAGCGACCTGGGCGAGCTTGAGACTGCTTCCACCAGATACAAGCCGCGTCCGGCCAGTCGCCCTCATTCGGCTCGCTTTGCGCTTTCTCCGCCAGTCCGTGGTCGCCGGAATTGACGTCGCGCGCCGTGCGCTCGATCCCCGACTCCCCTTGCACCTCGGCTTCGTGGTCTACCCCGTAGGCCTTCCGAGCGGTCCGGCGAGGAACATGTTCACCACGTTGATGAGCCTGCTGCCGGGTACCGTGCCGACCGGCTCCGACGAAAGAGGGGAACTTCTGATCCATTGCCTCGATGCCGAGCAGCCGGTGGCGGCTCAGCTCACCGTGGAGGAAGAGGTGTTTGCTCGGGTCATCGCAGAGGCGCGCACCGGTGGCTGACTTCCTGCTTGCCGCCGCAGGGTTCGTGCTGGCGACAGTGGCGATGGGTTTATTCCGCATCCTGCGGGGGCCAGGCGACGACGATCGCATCATGGCGGCGCAATTGCTCAGCACCGGGGGTATTGCGGCTCTGCTGTTGCTGGCAGCGGCAATGAGCGTGCCTGCCGCGGTGGACGTCGCGCTGATACTGGCGGTGCTGGCGGCCTTCATCACGGTCGCCTTTGTCAAGGGGGCCCCCCGCTCGGAGGCGGACAGGGCATGAGCCTCGCACTCGATGCCTTGACCATCCTGGCGGTCTCGACCGGTGCCTTCTTCTTCCTGGCGGGGACGGTCGGGCTGCTGCGGTTTCCTGACGCGCTCAGCCGCCTGCACACGCTGACCAAGGCGGATAACCTCGGCCTTGGTTTGATTGTGCTCGGACTGCTGCTTCAGGTGGAAGGGCCGTTTGCGGCGCTGAAGCTCATCGCCGTCTGGCTTCTCACCTTGCTGGCCGGAGCCACCGTCGCCCAGTTGATTGCGCGTACCGCCCGGCCGGGCGGGCGGCCGGTCTGACGGATCGCCTTGGCTTTTGATACCGGCGTTGCGGTATTGGTCCTCGGAGTGGCCGTCTGGACCATCGCCGCGCGCGACACATTCGCCGCTGTGGTCGGTTTTGTCGCCTATGGGCTTCTGCTTGCGCTGGTCTGGGTGCGTCTTGCGGCACCGGATGTGGCGCTGACCGAGGCGGCGATCGGCAGCGGGGTGACCGGCGGGCTGATGCTCGGTGCGAGCACCCGCTTGCGCCGCACTGACACACCGGCGGTCGGGGAGAAGCCGGGCGCGGTTCTGCGGCTTGCGGCTGCGGTTCTCTGCGCTCTGGTGTCGGCGGGCCTCGCGGCGATCGTGCTGCTGTTTCCGGAGCCCGCACCGACATTGGCGCCTCCGGCAGCAGCAAACCTAGAGGTGACCGGCCTCGGCAATCCCGTGACTGCCGTCCTGATGGCGTACCGTGCCATCGACACATTACTCGAGACGGTGGTGCTGCTCCTCGCACTAGTCGGTATTTGGTCGCTCGCGCCGGATGGCATTTGGGGCGGCTTCCCCGGCCCGCGTCATAAAGCCGACTCGGAGGGCGTGCTGACTTTTGTCGCGCAGCTGCTGGTGCCGGTCGGGATACTCGTGGGTATCTACATCTTCTGGGTCGGTTCGGTTGCCCCCGGGGGCGAATTCCAGGGTGCAACAATCCTCGCCGCCATGTGGATCCTTACCATGATGGCCGGGCAGGTGGACGCACCCCCGGTGAGCCAGCGTTGGTTGCGGCTTTTGCTGATCGCCGGACCGGCGGTGTTCTTGGCGATAGGGCTCGCCGGTTTCGCGATGGTGGGCGCCTTCCTGGCCTACCCGGTCGACTACGCCAAAGTGCTGATTGTAACAATCGAGATACCGGTGACGCTTTCGATTGCAGCGACGCTAGCCCTGTTGGTGGCCGGCCCACCGGAACGAGCGCCGAAGTGATGAGCGACGCGATACTCTATGGGTTGTGCGGGGCGGTGCTGGTTGGCCTCGGTCTGTTCGGGCTGATCGTGCATCCCCAGCCGCTCCGCAAGATCCTCGCCTTCAACTTGATCGGCGGCGGTGTCTTTCTGTTGTTCGGGGTCGTGGCCCGCAGAGGTGCCGCGGCCGGATTCGGGGGCGACCCGGTGCCCCACGCACTGATCATAACCGGTATTGTCGTCGCCTTTGCGGCGACAGCGCTGGCGATAGCGCTGCTGCTCCGGCTGTTTCGGGAGACCGGGCGGACGACCCTGGGATCGGATGGATAGCCGGCCCTGATGCCGAATTCCGCAACGGCGGGCGCGTTCCTGCTCATTCTGGCGATCGTCCTGCCCGTCTCGGGTGTGCTCCTTTCGCTGGTGCTCGGCGGGCGGCACGCGGAGCGTATTGCCCTCATTCTGATGCCGGCTGGGCTCGCCGTCGCATTGACGATCGCCGCGGCCGTCTGGCGCACCCACAATGTGCTGCAGTACTTTGTCGGCAACTGGAGCCCGCCGCTTGGTGTAGCGTTCCGCGCGGACGGGCTTTCCGCAGCAATGATGGTAACCGCGGCGGTGCTGATCTGCGGCATCGGGCTGTTCGCGCGAGGGCAGTTCCCCAGCCCGCAGCAATCAGAACTACGTGCACCCCTGGTATTCTGGACATTGCTGCCGGCCGTTTGGGGAGCGCTCAATGCCGTCTTTATCGGCGGCGACCTATTCAACCTTTATGTCGCCCTCGAGCTGCTAACCTTTGCCGCGGTGCCATTGGTCTCCCTAGACGGCCGCGCGGAGACGCTTGCTGCCGCGTTGCGGTACCTGCTTTTCGCGTTGCTCGGTTCAATTCTCTATTTGCTCGGCGCGGTTCTGCTATATGGCGCTTACGGGACCCTCGATATCGTTCTGTTGTCCGGCCACATCCAGGCGGGGCCGATCGCGTGGGCCGCGATCTCGCTGATGACGACAGGACTTTTGGCCAAGGCGGCACTTTACCCGTTCCACTTATGGCTGCCGCCGGCCCATGCCGGGGCTCCCGCCCCGGCGAGCGCCATATTGTCGGGGCTGGTTGTCAAGGCGCCATTCTTTCTCGTCATCCGGCTTTGGTTCGACATCATGCCCAGAATGCCGGAGCCGGCGGCGGCGCAGGTCCTCGGTATCCTTGGTGCCGCTGCGATCCTGGTTGGCAGTGTTGTGGCGCTCCGGCAGGTGCGACTGAAACTACTGATCGCCTACTCGACGGTCGCGCAGATCGGCTACCTGTTCCTGATGTTCCCGCTCGCCATCAAACCTGAAATGGGCGATCCCTGGAATACGACCGCCTGGACCGGTGGCGTTCTCCAGGCCATCTCGCACGCCTTTGCCAAAGCCGCCATGTTCATGGCGGCGGGGTTGATCGCGGAGGCGCTCGGACACGACCGGATTGCGGGGCTATCCGGTATCGGCCGCGCGCTTCCGATAACCGTGTTCGCCTTCGCGCTCGGCGGCGTGTCTCTCATGGGCCTGCCGCCGAGCGGCGGGTTTGTGGCGAAAGCCATGTTGCTGACAGCGGCGGTTGCCGAAGGCCAATGGTGGTGGGCCGTGGTCGTCTTGGTGGGCGGGCTGCTCGCCGGCGGTTACGTATTTCTGGTGCTGGCCCGCGCATTGGCCGATGCGAGCCAGCCGTTGACGCTGCTCTCACCCATCTCTCCAAGCCGGCAAGGGGTGGTTGTGGCGCTGGCGGTATGCGCGGTGCTACTCGGCTTTATCCCGCTGCGGCCTCTCGAACTGCTGCAGATCGGTCGCCCTGACATAGCGGTGGGGGGGATCAGGTGAAGTCCCGCCCGAAGCCAATATCTGCGCACTGTCGGGTATGACTGTCGCAGGGGCATTGCTTTTTGCCGCCTTGGCCGTGCCCCTCGCCATGTTGTTGGCCTGTGTGTCGCGGCGCGCGAGAGATCGCATGCCGTCCTTGTTGGCGCTGGCGCCGGCGCCAGCCCTAGTCGCGGCATTGCTGACCTCTGCCGGCACGATCCTGGTCCTGCCCGAGCCGCCGTTCCGCATGACACTGGCGCTCGACGTTCCCGGGGCGATGCTGCTCGGGGTCGCGGCGTTGTTATGGATCGTCGCAGGCGCTTACGCCTCGACCTATCTGCGCGACGATCCAAACGCCGGCCGCTTTGCGGAGTGGTGGCTGCTGACCCTGACAGGCAACCTTGGCGTCTTCATTGCTGCCGATCTGGTGAGCTTTTATTTGACCTTCTCCGTGGTGAGCCTGGCGGCCTATGGCCTTATCGTGCATGACGGCATGGCGACTAGCCGGCGGGCCGGCATCATCTACGTGGCGCTTGCCGTGCTGAGTGAGGCCTTCCTGTTGATGGCTTTCGTATTCATGGCGCAAGCCACCCCGAACGGCAGCCTGCTGATCCGCGACGCAGTAGCGGCCTTGCCGGTGTCACCCTGGCGCGCGACGGCGTTGGCGCTGCTGATCTTGGGATTTGGGTTGAAGATTGGGCTCGCACCGGCACATGTGTGGATGCCGCTCGCCTATACGGCGGCGCCGATCCCGGCCGCGGCCGTGCTCAGCGGCGCCGCGGTAAAGGCCGGGGTGATCGGGTTCATCCGCTTTCTGCCGCTCGGGACGGCTATGCCCGAATGGGGCCAGGCGCTGGCTGCTGCAGGAATCTTCTCGGCCTTTTACGGCGTTCTGGTCGGGATCACCCAGGAAAACCCGAAGACCATATTGGCCTATTCCAGTGTCAGCCAGATGGGCCTGCTCGCCGCGGCGCTCGGTATGGGACTGGCCACCGGCGACACCGCTGCGGCGCTGGGAGCCAGCTTCTCGGCGGCGCATCACGTGCTGGTCAAGGGTGCATTGTTTCTCGCGGTCGGCGTGTCAGCTGCCGCCGGCCCACGCTTGTGGCTATTGCTGATACCGGCCGCCGTGCTGGCATTAGGCCTCGGCGGGTTGCCCTTTACCGGCGGCATGCTGGCGAAGCTCGCTGTGAAGGCGCAATTCGGCGAGGGCATCGTCGGCACACTGACGACGTTGTCGGCGATAGGCAGCACGTTGCTGATGCTCCATTTCCTGCACCGCCTGATCCAAACCACACGACGAGACCCCGCGACGGCGGCACCGACCGGACTCACGCGGGCATGGCTGATCATGGCCTTCGCGGCCGTGGCGATTCCTTGGATCCTCTATCCGACGGCGGGGAGCGGAACCCTGCCTGAGGCGCTAGCCCCTGAGACGCTCTGGGCGACGTTGTGGCCGGTGCTGCTCGGCGGGATGCTGGCCGTTGGGCTGTGGCTCGGGGCACCCCGTCTGCCACGCGTCCCGGCGGGAGATGTCGTGGTAGTGGGGGAAGCTGCACTACGCGCAACCGTCGCCTGGGGCGAGGCAGTCGAGCGGGCCGACGGCTATCTGCGAGAATGGCCAGTGGCGAGCCTGTCGCTGCTGACGCTCGTGATTATTCTGGGCGTCGCAATGCTGGCCTGGGGCTGAACTCTGACCAGCGACCACACGCTTCGGTTGGCCGCGCTGATCTGTGCCACGGTCCTCACGTTGGCGGGTCTATGGGCGGCGAGTTCGGTGATGACGCCCGTGGCTTTTGCCGTGTTCATCATCGCGCTGGTCTGGCCGTTGCAGCGGCGGCTGCAGGCGGGCCTTCCGCAGGTGATCGCCGTCCTCGTTACTGCCGGCGTGGCCTTGCTCGCGATCGGCCTAAGCGGCTGGCGACGCCGATCACCGGGGGACGACTTCGAACCGATAGCCGGCAGCGGTGGGTCGTGTTGGGCTTCGGAGGGATCGCGCACTGGGTGATCGCCAACGCCGCGCGGCTGCAGGGCCTCTACATGCACGCGGCCGATCAGCTGGAGCAACGCGGCCTCTACGCCGCAGAGCTGTTCGCCGAGCAAGTCAATGTGCTGTGGCTCGTGCAGGTTCTGCGCGCGATCGGCGGCAGCTTGCAGGGCGTTCTCACTTTTTCTGTCGTGACCTTTGTCTTGGTCATTTTAGGCCTGCTCGAGGCGGAGCCGCTCCAGCGTCGCCTTCGCCGCCTGGGCGACGGGACAGTTGGCGCGACCGCGATCGACACGGTGGCGGAGATTGCTGAACGACTGCAGACCTACATGCTGGTTCGCCTCGGCATGAGCGTGCTGACGGGGCTCGCCTTCTGGATCTTCGCGGCCGTCGACGGGCTCGAGCTGCAACGCGAATGGGGTGTGATCGCCTTTGTCCTGAACTTTATACCCTTCATCGGCTCGTTCGTCGCCACCTTGCTGCCCACCCTGTTCGCAGCGGCGCAGTTCGAATCAATCTCTGCCGCTCTGGTCGTATTCATTGGCCTCAACCTTCTTCAGTTTGTCATCGGCAGCTATATCGAACCACGGGTAGCGGGGACCGCGGTTTCGGTCTCCCCTTTCATGGTGCTGTTTGCGGTGTTCTTTTGGGGCATGCTTTGGGACATAGCCGGCGCATTCATCGGCGTGCCGATCCTGATCACGCTTGCAACCGTCTGCGCCAGGTATCGTCCCTCCCGCCCGATCGCTGTCCTGCTTTCGGCGGGCACCACGACACAGGTGAAGGCAGATCAATGACCGATGCCCGTCCGCGATCGGGATCATCAGCATCAGCACAGCCGACAACCGACTACCGACTAAGAAAATCTGGTAGACTCGATTCTACCTTTGGGGCGCGCCGGCTGCTCCTCGATGATCGGCCGGCGGGTTTGGAAATATCTCAGAATTGCAAAGCACGCAGCCGCGGCCGCAAAGTGCTTTAGGGTGTGTCCACTCAACAAGTTTCCGACCGAATAAATCGCCTCATCGGTAAACTCTAACACCTTGGCGAGCGCGTAGAGTACCCCGGCAGCAATCCAATAATGTGTGCCGGTGTACTTAGGCGGACACAGCAAAAACAGCGATAACACTGCTAGGCCGGGGAAAAATTGCATCCAGAAGTAGACCCGCAGATCGTCGGTCCAGCGCCAGAACAACAAGCTGAACAAACCAACTGCGAGCGCCGGCCAAAGCAGAATAGCCCCGATCCTTGCGTTCACGCGCTCCTGGGCGACGAGCGAGAGGATCGCTGCGAAGGCTAGTGTCATCGGCAGGCGATCCCAGAACAAGGTCTGGTCGTTCGGATTCCAGTGGTAGTAGGACGAGCCGATGCCGGTCAGAAAAACCCCCAGAAAAAAGACGACGGTTGCCGGATCGCCGCGAAAACGCCGCAACCCCGCGGCACCGACCGCAAGGAACGGAAGGTTAGAGACGACGTTCCAAAAGTTCGGGACGCCGAGTATGGTGCGCTGGTCGGCGAATTGGTGGTAGCTTTGATCCTGCGGGATCGGTGGCACCAGCAGCAATCCTCCGAGTGAGCTCGCCATCAGGCAGAAGAAGACAAGAACTGGGAGATTTGGCTTCGTGCTGTTGCGATCCATGCCGGCATATACCACAAGCGGGACGCGGTGGGCGAACATTGCCAACTGCGATATAGCAGCGTTCCGTCCGCGGCAACTTGCTTCGGAAGTTGACTTAGGCTAAAGCGAGGACTTAGTGGCTGGGAAGGAACGTCCTATGGCACGCAAACTCTCTATCGTCCTCGCCGTTGTTCTGGCCATTTTCGCTGCCTCACCCAATCTCGGCTACGCTCAAGGTCGCGGCTGGGGGTTCCATGGCGGCGGCGGATTCCATGGTGGCGGGTTCGGGTTCCGCGGCGGCGGGTTCCGTGGTGGCGGCTGGGGCTGGGGCTGGCCCGTCGGCTGGTGGGGCTGGGGTTCCGGTTGGGGCTGGGGCTCTGGTTGGGGCTGGGGCGGAGGCTGGGTTTGGGTCCCGGGATGGGGCTGGACCTGGCGTTAGAGCCGCTCGGCTCCCCGCGCTACCAGCATAAGGTTCCAAAACAGCGTGGAGTAAACACAAATGGCTGATCTTGTGGAAATCACGTTCCCGTCCGAAGAAAAAGCGGAGGAGGTTCGCCAGAAGCTGCTCGATATGCAGAAGGAGTACCTGATCGAGTTGGGCGACGCGGTTATCGCGGTGAAGCGGCCCAATGGCCATGTCAAACTCAATCAGCTGTTCAACCCAACCGCGAGCGGCGCGGTCTCCGGAACCTTCTGGGGCGCGCTGATCGGGATGATCTTCCTGATGCCGCTGGCAGGTGCCGCCATCGGTGCGGCCTCGGGAGCTCTCGGCGGCAAGCTCGCCGATGTCGGCATCAACGACAGGTTCATGAGGGATGCCGCGCAAAGCCTTCAATCCGGCAATGCAGCACTCTTCCTGCTGGTCCGCAAGATGACGACCGACAAGGTTTTGGCGGCCTTACAGGGCGAGGGCGGCACGGTGATCCGTACGTCCTTTGACGAGAGCAAGGAGGATGCGTTGCGCGCAGCACTAGCAGGCGTCACTCCGACCGCCGCTCCGCCCGCAGCGTAAATCACTCGAGACGGGCGCCGCCGTCCCTGGCTCGGCTGGCGGTTCCCGCCCTGCCCCCTATCGCTTGCCGGAGCCGACGGTGGAGGGCACGCAGCGTCGTCGCATGACTTCAACCGGCGGAACGGCGGTTCGTCGGGTACTCGCCTCCGCCACCATCGGGGTCGCCGTCTTGCTCGGAGGCTGTATCCAGGACGGCCTCATGGACATGGCCCGCTTCCAGTTGAAGCCGGACGATATCATCATCGAGCGTCGGCCGGACGCGGAATACGAGAAGTTGTTTTCCTATTACGTCGAGCTCTGCGCGGCGAGCCAATTCCAATCCAAATTGACGGGCGAGGGTGGTGGTCCCGCCGGCCACGCGATCATCTACATTAAAGGTGCCTGCAACGACGAAAATACCCCATTCCCGCAATTGCGGCGGTGCCGCGGGGTCGCAACGAGCCTGAAGGATCCGGAGCACGGCGCCGGGGTAAGCGTCAACCAGCTGTTCAAGAATGTCAATTGGGTGGCAACGCCGGGTTACGAATTGGTCTTTTCGGGCGGCCTCGCACCGGGGGAACGGTTGACACTCGCCCGCTTCCGGGCAGTCGAGCAACAGGCGATCGCCAAAGGCATCTACAGAGGGGTCGCCTTCCACCGCTTCGAGGGCGCCACGTCGGATACCGACCTTCGCGCCTTTTTGGAGAGAGCTGGCATCGGCACCGATTTAGCGTTGCAATTTGCCCGATCGGTGTTTTGCGCGCGGCTTCCCGTCACCGAGGCCATGTTGGAGCCGATAATCAAATTCTTGAACGACAAGAATCGCGAATATGCCGAGGGCGAGGCCGATTACAACTGGAGCGCCTGGGCCGACAACTGCAGCCATACGATGCGCAACGCATTGGCCGCCGCCAACATCTGGTCGCCATTGTCGGTGCGCACGACCAAGATCAGACAGATATTCAACCTCGCCATTCCGGCCAACGAATTCGTCAATCTGGCCGAACTGATGACCGAGGGCGATATCGAGGATTATCGCGAGATCCTGCGTGACGGGCCGCGACGAGATGCGTTCCACGAATTCGATTGGCTGCCGACACGACAAGGTGCCCTGTTAAAGACGCTGCCGGTGCATGAGCCCAACGATCTTTACGACACGACATTTCGGCTATTCACGCTGCAATCGCCACTCTTGAGGGGCAAGACACAGCGAGCGATCGATTTGTTCTCGGACGAGCGTTTTGTGGACCTCAACACTAACCTCCATTATTTTGCGAGAAGATACAACGCGATCCTCGCGCAGCACGACGAACAGCGCGACAGTTTGGCCAGTGTTCGTGGGACACGATTTCGCCGAGTCGAGGGCCTCTACTACGACTATATTCGATCACAGAGCACCGAAGTTCGGTCTATGCTCGATCGCATCGCGGCGATGCCCCTGAACCGGCCCAATGAAGGCGAATGACCAGGTTCCACCTCAACGCAAAGCAAGTCAACCTCGGCTTTTATTGATCGACGCAGTGCGGACGAGACTACCGAGCCTAGCGGGCGTATCTCGGCATCATCGCTGCTGCGGTGATGCTGGCTTTCGGCCTGTCGCGTCACCCTTGTGCGATCGCGAGCCTGGCGAGGTCAATCGCGCCCGCGGTAATGATCTGGACACCGACGCAGAGAAGCAGGAAGGCAGACAGGCTGGTAACAACCCGAGCCCCTTCCTGTCCGACGAGTTGGGCAAGCCGATCGGCGTTGCGGTAGCAGAGTAGCACGATCGCAGCGACCGCGAGCGTAGCCAGAAAAAAGGCGGCTATAGCTATCAGCACCCCAATGCCGCTCCGCTCGGCGCGCGCCGCACCGAGCGCGATGGCGACGGTGATCGTACCGGGGCCCGCGGTCAGCGGCATGGTCAGCGGGAAGAACGCCATGCTCACCGGCGATGCGTGGTTCGTCACTTCCGGTGAAGCGGACTGTTCGGACCGATTCAGAAGCTGCCAGCCGCTGAGCGCGACAATCATGCCGCCCGCGATGCGCAGCGCTGGCAACGTGATCCCGAAGAACCCTAACACGAACCTTCCGAAGAAGTAGCTGCCGAGGATTACTGCCATCGCGTAGAGCGCGACCCGCGTTGACAGCTGGGCACGCTCGGAGGGCGTAGCCCAGATGGTTAGTCGGCGGAAGACAAAGGCCACACCGAGTGGATTGATGATTGCCACGAGCGATGCGAAGGCGAGGGTGAAGTCATTACCGAAACCGTCCATAGGGCGTCCGGATCTTGGAGAAGGGAACTTTACTCTTCGTCCCTATGGCGAGCCGATGCTGGTCGGACGTCAGGTCGGCCCAAAAGGAAGCCCGAGCAATTCCCAGGCGAGAAACAACAAAATCCAAACGACCGAGACCGCCACCCCGTAAGGCAGCATCATCGCGATAACCGTTCCGACGCCAGCATTTTTGTCATATCGCTGCGCGAAGGTGACAATCAACGCGAAATAGGGCATCAGCGGGGTGATGACATTTGGCGGCGAGTCGGCGACCCGATAGGCCGCCATGACGGCCTCGGGAGCAACCCCCAGCTTCATAAACAGCGGCACGAAGATCGGCGCGAGCAATGCCCATTTCGGGATGGCGCCGACGATCAGCATACCGACGAGCCCAGTAACCGTAATAAATCCCAGCATCAACGGAATGGTGCCGAGATTGGCGTGCTCAAGGGCGTCGCCCATGTTGACCGCAACAATCGTCGCCATGTTGCTGTAAGTGAAATAGGCGAGGAACTGGCTGATTACGAACAGCAGAAAGATGAGCGGGCTCAGGCTGGCGAATGTCGTTGTGACGGCGTTAATGCCATCGACCATGCTAGTGATTGTCCCAGCTCCGATACCATAGGCCGCGCCGATCGCCAGAAATACCAGCATGATCTGCACGATCAGGCTGCTCATGAAAGGTGAGTTGCCAACGATGGCTCCAGTGTCCGGATCGCGCAGCGGAGCTCCCGACGGAAAGGTCAGAAGCGCGATAACGGCGAGGCTCGCGACGAGCGCATAGAGCGCGAGCCTCAGGCCTCTTGCCTCCTCCGGCGAGACGCCTTCAGCGCCCTCGGCCGGGATTTCGCCACGATATTCGCCGAGCCGAGGCTCGACGACTCGTTCGGTGACCAGCGCACAGACGATGATTAACACTAGGCTCGACACCACCCCGAAATAGAAATTCGCAGCCAGATCGATGGAGAGCGTTGGGTTCAAGAGGTGGATCGCGTCATTGGTGATTTCCGTTAGGATCGGGTCGATCGGAACGATCAGAAAATTGACGCCAAAGACGGCGGCAACCCCAGAGAACGCCGCCGCCAGGCCGGCGAGCGGGTGTCGTCCGAGGGCGAGAAAGGCCGCGGCTCCGAGCGGAATCAAGACCAGGTATCCGGCGTCGGCAGCAATGCTCGCTAACACCCCCACGGTCACGAGGATCCAGGTCACCGCCTTACGCGGCGTGACCTGAACGATCTTCTTAATAAGGGCGGTCATCAGGCCCGCTTGCTCGGCCAACCCGACGCCGATCATGACCACTAGGATGATGCCGACGGGGCCGAAATTTGTGAAGTTCCGCACCATCGAAGTCAGCATGAAACGGATGCCGTCGCCGCTCAGCAGGCTGTTGACGGTAGCTGTCGCATGCTCGACCTTGTGCGTCTGCGGATTCACCACCTCATAATCGACAGATGTGCCCAGCAGGTAAAACAAGTGCGAGAGGACAATCACCAACCCAGCGAGGATGAAGAAGATCACCGCTGGGTGCGGGACCTTGTTTCCGACCGTTTCGACACCGTCGAGCAGTTTCTGTAGAAATGTCTTGGGCGGTGCCGCCTCGACGATCGAGATAGTGCGTCTCTGCTCGCTCATGGCCCCAGTCCTTCCGATGTTACCTCGCCGCTGCAAGCCGCGCCGATCTGGACCGACTGACGAAATCCGCTAATGCCTGCCCTGCTGAACATGATGGTCGGCCAGCACCTGCGCGATGACGACCGAGACGCGCTTGCCGGTGGGTATGTGCAGAAATTCATTGGGGCCATGCGCGTTCGAGTGCGGACCGAGCACGCCGGTAACGACGAACTGCGATTGCGGAAACTTCTCGCCAAGCATGGCCATGAACGGGATCGTGCCGCCTTCGCCCATATAGGCCAACGGCGCGCCAAAGACTCTCTCAGAGGCGCGTGCCAGCGACTGCTCGAGCCAGGGAGATAAGGTGGGGGCGTGCCATCCGACGGCATGCGACTCCGGCTCATAGGCGACCCGCGCCCCATAGGGCGGGTCTTTCTCCAATAGCTTGTGGATGAGATCGCTGGCTTTCGCCGAATCCAGGTTCGGCGGCAAGCGCAGGCTGAGCTTTGCGACCGTCCACGGCAGCAGCACATTGCCGGCATCGACCGGCGGGGGCAGTCCCTCGATGCCGGTAACCGCCAATTGCGGTCGCCAGGTGCGGTTGAGCACCAGCTCGGCCAAATCGTCGCTCATCGGCCACATGCCAGGCTTTAGCTGAAACTTGGTATAGACGGCGTCTCCCAAGGCCGCGGCGGCGAGCCGGGCCTGCGCCACGCGCTCAGGCGGTATCTGGACGTAGAGTTCCGCCGGACGGATGGTCCCCGTCTCCTCGTCTTCGAGACGCGACAACAAACGGCGAAGTATCCTAAAGCTTGAAGGAACTATGCCGGAAGCGTCACCCGAATGGACCCCCTCGTCGAGCACCTCGATGCTCAATGTCCCGGCGGCCATGCCGCGCAGCGAGGTGGTCAGCCAAAGTTGGTCGTAATTGCCGCACCCGGAATCGAGACAGACCACCAGCGACGGACTGCCGATCCTTTGCGCGAGGTGATCGACATAATAGGGCAGGTCATAGCTGCCGGATTCCTCGCAGGCTTCGATCAAAATGATGCAGCGCGCATGCGCCACCCCCTGCTCCTTCAGCGCCATCAGCGCGCTCAACGCGCCGAACATCGCATATCCGTCATCGGCCCCGCCGCGGCCATAGAGCTTGTCGCCTTCCAGCCGCGGGATCCATGGGCCAAAGCCTTGTGTCCACCCCACCATCTCCGGCTGCTTGTCGAGATGGCCGTAGAGCAGCACCGTGTCTTCGCCCTCGCCGGGGACCTCAATTAGGATAACCGGGGTGCGTCCAGGGAGCCTGCCGACCTCGAGGTCGGCACCGGGCAAAGAAGGAAGCTTCGCGCGAGCCCAGCGCTCAAACAGCGACACCGCTTCATCCATATAACTGTGGGCCGCCCAGTCCGGGTCGAAGGCTGGCGATTTGTTGGGGATCTTGATGTATTCGAACAAGGTCGGAACAATTTCGTCGGACCAACATTGATCGATCGATTTTTTCGCCTTCTCAATATCCAACATTCGACTGCTCTCCCATACGGAACGTTGAAGCAGGATAGGTTAAGCGCTACAACTGACGAGTCGGTTTCAACCGCCTAGCGCGCGGCGGGTGGCCGTGCCCTGGCGGGGGGCGCAACGTTCACTGTCGAAGGTCAGGTTGACCGTGTCCCCCGAAAACTGCCCGGTAACTGTCGCAGAAGGTGCGCGTCTTGATCCTGACATGCTCGCCTGTGTTGTTCCTGAGAAGCTCCCGTCCGGCATCAGCACCAAGTCCTGTATTGGTACGGCGGTATTGCGCGCATGTGAAACCGTGCTGGACAATCGGCCGCCTGCACTGGTCAGGCGAACAAGCCACTCGCCGCACCGGCGGGAACCAGGGACGCGTGTGCCCCGCACGGTCCAAGTACCGTCGGCAAGCTGGATAGCCGGTGCCGGAGCCGCCGGTGCCACCGCCGGCACCGGTGCAACTGCTGCAGGAGCCGGAGGCGTTGCACCCGGGTATTCACAAGCGCTCTGCACCGACACGCATGTTGCAATAAGCAGGAAGGGCAACGATTCCCGAAGCCCGGTCCGGAGTTTTCGATCCATGATCCAACCTCCTGATCTAGAAGCGCCACCCGGTCTTGAGAACAACCCCGACGCGCCATTGCGTATACGTGGCTGGCGATAGATTTGACCAGTTCCGCTCTACCCCGGCGACAAAGTCGATGGCGGGATTGCCCAGCATCCGCGCCGCATTTGCCCCGCCCAGCCAGCCATTCGGGATGACGTATTCAAGAACGCCGGTGGGCTCCAATGTCAGGTTCCGTTGACTGACGTCGTTGAACATATCGAACCAACGCCGCGTAATCGGCACCGAGAAGCTGGCATTCCATTCCTCGGAAATGACGTATGACGCGGAAGGGCTGAAAAAGAACGCATAGGACTGTGGAGGCGGATCGCGGAAGCGGCGCTGGCCGCCGACGCCGAAGCCGAACGACCAGACCGCCTCGCTCGAGCTGTTGGACGAGGTTGGGATCCTGTTGAAGGCGCCGTCGAAATTGAAAACTTTGTTGAGACCGAGGGCCAGATCTTGTCGGGTGGCAAAGTTGTTTGCGAAAGTGG
>Ga0306925_10001886_pt1 | contig 17552 bp, 15 predicted proteins | sample flu12Cox44000176_FD_203755 | JGI IMG/M metagenome (GOLD analysis project Ga0306925, IMG submission 203755) | Lab enrichment of tropical soil microbial communities from Luquillo Experimental Forest, Puerto Rico - flux8day.12C.oxic.44.000.176 (v2)... | ecosystem: Environmental > Terrestrial >... | reverse complement strand
CGCCACCTCAAGGGTCTCGAAATCGCCAAGGACATGATCCGCATCTGCGATGTCGTGGCCGAGGGGTTCTCGCCCGGTGTCTTGCAGCGCCTGGGCCTCGGCTACGACGTTATGAAGTCGATCCGGCCGGACATCATCTATATCCAGCAATCGGGCATGGGCGCGCACGGCACCTATGGCCGCATGCGCACGGTCGGCCCCGTCGCCGCGGCGTTTGGCGGCCAGGCCGAGATGTCGGGCCTGCCCGAGCCGGCGATGCCGGTGAGCTGGGGCTACTCGTACCTCGACTGGATGGGCGCCTATGGCTATGCCTTGGCATTACTCGGCGCGCTCTACCACCGCGAGCGCACCAGCGAGGGGCAATGGATCGACGCCTCGCAATGCGAGAGCGGCATCTTTCTGACCGGGGCGACGATCCTCGACTGGGCGGCCAACGAGCGTGTGTTTCGCCGCTACGGCAACCGTTCACCGTACAAGCCGGCCGCACCGCACGGCGCCTATCGCTGCAAGGGCAAGGACCGGTGGATCGCGATCGCTTGCTTCACCGATGCGGAATGGCAGGCGCTGGCGCGCGTCGCCGAGCAGGGCGCGTGGCTCGACGACCGGCGCTTCGACACGCTGGAGCGCCGTCTGTTGCATCAGGATGCGCTCGACGCGGCAGTGGAAGGATGGACCCGCACACAGGACCGCTGGGACTGCATGATGAAGCTGCAAAAGGCCGGCGTGCCGGCCGGGGTGTGCCAGAACGCCGAGGACCGCGTCGACACCGACCCGCAGCTCCGTCACCTCAAGTGGCTGACCGAGGTCACCGGCACCAAGATCGGCACCTGGCCGATCTACGAGATCCCGATGAAGCTCAGCAAGACACCCGCCTATATCGGCGGTCCGATCAACCGCGGGGCACCCTGCTATGGCGAGGACAATATGTGGGTGTTGACCGAATTGCTCGGCCGCAGCCCCAGCGAAGTCGAACGCCTCGCCGAGGAGGGTGTCATCTGAGGCCCACATTGCGGAACCCCAAGAGCAGAACCGGCGTTCGCGTCGGTAATACGCCTGCGCCGGTTATTTACGGCGCTTTAAACACTGTGCCGAACAATGCCCGACCAGAGGGGACGTGCTGGGCTTGGAGATTTCCATGCGTCCGACCCTTGCGCTCGCAATCGCGCTGCTCCTGTTCTCCGGGAGCGGCATCGCCCAGGCGGCCGGCCCCGCGCAACTGGCCGAGACCGCGGGCTTTCTGCTTGGCAATGCGCATCGTTGTGGGGTATCGACCGAGCGCGTCGGCCATGCCGGAAAGGTGATCCACGACCTGATCGGTGCCGCTTCCGATGATCGCACCGAGGAGGAGGCCGCCGATCGGCGGTTTGTCGAGGTCTTTATGGCGAGCGCCTACCCGGACCGCGCGGCTTCGCTGGTCGCGCCCTGCGACGCGGTGATCGCGCAATTCGAGAGGCTCGAGCAGCATCACCGGCGATCCGGCATGAACTAGCGCCTGGACCGAGACCGCCGAGCGGCTGCATCAGGGCGTGGTCCCGCCCGCCCGCAAAACCCGCCGGGCGATCGACCAGCGATGCACCTCCGAGGGGCCGTCATAGATGCGGAACGGGCGGACTTCGCGGAACAGCCGCGCCACGATCGTGTCGTCGGTGATGCCGAGCCCGCCGAGGATCTGCATGCTGCGGTCGACGACGCGCCAGATCGCCTCCGAGCAGATGACCTTGGCCATGCTCGACTCATGGGTGCCTCCCCGGACGGCCGGCCCTTGCGGGCCGTTCCGGGGATCGCCGCGGTCGAGCACCCAGGCCGCGTGCCAGATCACCAGCCGGCTCTGGTGGATGTCCATCTCGTTGTCGGCGAGCATAAAGCCGACCCCCTCGTGCTCGCCGATCGGCTTGCCAAAGGCGGTGCGGCGCCGCGCATAGTCGGTGGCGATGTCGTGGGCGCGGCGCGCGGCACCGAGCCAGCGCATGCAGTGCGTTAGCCGCGCTGGGGCGAGCCGCACCTGGGCATAGCGAAACCCGGCACCGACCCGCCCGAGCACGGCACTCTCAGGGACCCGCAGCCCGTCCAGCCGCACCACCGCGTGGCCGCCCGCCATGAACCCGTCCAAGGTGTCGAGCACCCGCTCGATCCTGATCCCCGGCGCATTCATCGGCGCCAGAAACATCGTGGCGCCGCCGGGCCCGAGCGCGTCGTCGCCGTTCTTGGCCATAATGATCGCGAGCCGCGCGCCGACCGCTCCGGTGATCAGCCACTTGGTGCCGTCGATAACAAAATCGCCACCGTCGCGGCGCGCGGTGGTTTGCAGCATCGACGGGTCGGCGCCGGCCCCCGGCGCCGGCTCGGTCATCATGAAGCACGAGCGGATCTCGCCGGCGGCGAGCGGGCGCAGCCATTCTTCCTTCTGGTGCGGCTCGGCGACCGCTTCGAGCAGATGCATATTGGCTTCGTCGGGGGCGAAGCAATTGAGCGCCACCGGGCCGAGGGGCGAATAGCCCGCCGCCTCGAAGACCACCGCCTTTGCCCGGTGGTCGAGCCCGAGACCGCCCCAATTTCGGCCGACATGCGGGCTCAGCAAGCCGGCCCCCCGCCCCAGCCCGACGAGCGCGCACCGCAATTCCTCGCTCGGCCCGTGCGCAGTCTGCCGGTCGTCGTTTTCGTAAGGCAGGACGCGTTCCCGCACAAACCGCTCGGTCCGCTCCTTCAGCTCGATGAGCTCTTCGGACAGCGCGAAATCCATCGATTGCTCCAGGACGGTCGGGGGCCCGTGGCCGGGCATCGTCAAGGATTCCGGCATCGATCGTCAAGATTGCGTCGGATTGTGCGGTTGTCGCACTAATTGTTTGACAATATACCATTTATTATGTTGATAATTAATTATTGCGACAATAGTGATGGGTTCGACATAGATGGCAACACAGAGCAGGATATCCACCCCGGGATACCGGTCGAGAGCAGCGCGGTCGGGTGCCGCGATCGGCGCCCGACTATTCAGCCCCGGTCTAGAACAGGCCGAGACCGATCGCACCGAAGATGCGCAAGCCTGCATTCGGTCGGCATTGCGCCGCCGCCGCCGCGTCCTCGGGCTCACCCAGGAAGCCGCCGCGGGCGTTCTCGGCATGTCGCGCCTGACCTATCATCGGATCGAGAGCGGCAGGCGGCACATTCACTTTACCGAGCTCGCAGCAATTTGCGCTGCTTTCAATTGTCATATCGGCGAGCTGGTGCAAGATGGTCAGCTTGCCAACGCGTTTGTCTATGCGGCTAAGGCGCTCCTCGGCGAGGCTCCGGGATAAGCCGGGCCCGACGCCTCGGGATGGAGCCGGCCACCATTCGCACGTCCGCCCCGCCGGCTCGGTCGCCACCGGCGCAATCGATAGCTTATAAGTAATACAAATCCAATCAGGGGACACGGCATGGCAATGTGGTGGGGCTGCGCGCGGCCGGTAAAACAGGTCTCTTTGCTAACCGGGGTGCTGCTGCTGTGCGGCTGCCAGACCGCGTTTGTGCCGGCCAATCAGCCGTTGCCGCAGAATGCGCAAGGCATGCCGGAATTTCGTAGCGGCTACGCGTTGTTGCCGATGCTGCAGCAGCCGCGCGGCGAAATCGTGTTCATCATGGCGTTTTCCGGCGGCGGCAAGCGATCGGCTGCCTTTGCCCATGGCGTGCTGCGCGGTCTGCGGCAGATCCCGGTCGTCGAAGACGGCCGCAGCCGCTCATTGCTCGACGAGCTCGATTACATCGCCTCGGTGTCGGGAGGCAGCTTCCCGGCGATGCATTACGGGCTCTACCATGACAAGAGCTTCGAGACCTTTCCCAGCGAATTTCTGAAGGTGGATGTCAACGCATTCATCTGGGGCACCTATCTGCTGCCGTGGAATTGGGAATGGCTGGTCAACCCGTTCTACGGCACCAACGACCGGATGGCCGAGGTCTATGACCGGCTCATGTTCCACGGTGCCACCTATGCCGACCTGCTGCGCCAGGGTTTGCCGGTCATCTCGGTCAACGCCACCGACATCGCCAACGGCATCTCGTTCTCGTTCACACAACCTACTTTCGACCTGATCTGCTCCGACCTCTCGAGCTTCCCGGTGGCGCGCGCTGTGGCAGCCAGCAACGGCTTTCCGGTGCTGTTTTCGCCGATCACCCTGACCAGCCACACGCCGGACTGCCGTGGTGTGCGGCCGCCCACGGCAGCACGGGAGGAATGGGCCGAGACCTCCGACGATCTGTCCCGTCGCGCGCTGTTGGCGAGAACCGCCAACCGCTATCTCGACCCGGAGCGCACCAAATACGTCCACCTGCTGGATGGCGGCATCGCCGACAATCTCGCCCTGCGCGGCGTGGTCAACGGCGGTATCGCCCTCGACGAAACCAGCGATGCCTTCCGGCGGTTCGCGATGAAGGCCCGCCGGGTTCTGGTGCTCAGCGTCGACGGGCAATCGGCGCCCGACCCCGCATTGTCGAAGCAGCGTGTGGTAACCGGGCTCAGCCAGATTTTCGGTGCGGTTTCCGGGACCCAGATAGACGCTTACAATTTTGAAACCTTGATCCTGACCGACAGCGAATTGGAAGAAATGAAAAAGAGCTTGATCAAGGTCCGCTGCGCCCAAGCACCGGTCACCGACGGTCATGACTGCGACGATGTCAAGGTGGCGCTGGTGCGTATCTCGCTGGCCGGCATTCCCGACCCGCAGCTGCGTCAGCGCCTGCAATCGATCCCGACCGGGCTGACGATCCCCGACGCGGATGTCGACGCGCTGGTCGGCGCCGGCGAGAGCCTCGTTCAGCAGAATCCTAAAATTCGCGGGCTGATTTCCGATCTCGACGCCCGGACCGTCGCGGCCGCGGCACAGCCGAGGCCGAGATCGAAGCGGCAATAGGGAATGTCCGCCGCGTTATTTCGGTTGTTCGAGCGCCGTCGCCAGCCCGCCCTGCAATATGGTTTCAGCGTCGATACGGCCGAAGTATTCGACCAGACCTGCAACGACCCCAGTCCACCCAGTCTGGTGGCTGGCGCCGATGCCGGCGCCGTTGTCGCCGTGGAAATATTCATAGAACAGCAAGTGGTCGCGCCAATGGGGATCGCGCTGAAACTTGTCGGCGCCGCCAAAGACCGGGCGGCGGCCTGCCTCGTTGCGCAGAAAGATCCGTGCCAGGCGATTGGTGATCTCCTGCGCCACCTCGAACAGGTTCATCAACCTGCCGGAGCCGGTCGGGCACTCGATTCTGAAATTGTCGCCGTAATAGGCAAAGTAATGCATCAGGGCGCGGATGATCAGCGTGTTGACCGGGACCCAAATCGGCCCGCGCCAGTTCGAGTTCCCGCCGAACATCCCGCTGTCGGACTCGGCCGGCAGGTAGCTGACCCGATACTCCTGGCCGTGGACCGGGAAGACATAGGGATGTGCTGCACGGTAGCGCGACAATGAGCGAATTCCATAAGGGCTCAGGAATTCGTTTTCGTCGAGCATGCGGGTCAAAATGCGGCGCAGGCGGTCCGGGTTGACCAGCCCGATGATGCCGCGCTCAGCGATGCCATAATGGCCGGGTCCGGTCGGATGGAGAGACTGGCGCAGCTCGGGCATCTGGTCCAAGCGGGCCTGGTATTGCGCCACCAGCTTGGGCATCTTCTCGCGCTGCGCCCGCTCGGTGATCGTCGTCGCGCAAAGCGGCAGGAGACCCACCATCGAGCGCACCTTGAGCCGTGTCGAGCTGCCCTTGGGCAGGCGCAGGACGTCGTAATAAAAGCCGTCTTCCTCGTCCCACATGCCGTCCGCACCGACCGCGTTCATCGAACGCGCGATCAGCATAAGCTGGACCGCATAGTTGGCGGCCAAATCCTCATAGGTAGAATCGTGGGCCGCCAGCTCGCAGGCGATCTCCAGCATGTTTTCGCAAAACAGAGCGACCCAGGCGGTGCCGTCGGCCTGCTCCAGATACCCGCCGGTCGGTAAGGGTGCGCTGCGGTCGAAGACACCGATATTGTCGAGCCCGAGAAACCCGCCTTCATAGAGGTTGTTGCCCGCGCGGTCCTTGCGGTTTACCCACCAGCCAAAATTCGCGCTCAGCTTGCCAAAGATTCGCTTCAGAAAATCGAGGTCGGTCCTGCCTTGCAACGCCTGCTCGGTGCGGTACAGAAAAACCGTCGCAAAGGCCTGCACCGGCGGGTTGACGTCGCTGAAATTCCATTCATAGGCCGGGATCTGACCGGTCGGATGGAGATAGACCTGCTCGAGCAACACGTCGAGTTGATGTTTGGCGAAATCGATGTCGACCATTGACAGGGCGAGCGCGTGAAAGGCGAGGTCCCAGGCGGCAAACCACGGGTATTCCCATTTGTCCGGCATCGAAAAGACATCGTCGCTGACCATGTGGAACCATTCGCGGTTGCGGACGATGCGGGTCGTCCGATGCATCGGATCGGCGCCGTGCTCTTCGAGCCATTTGTTGGCGTCGAGAAAGAAATACTGTTTGCTCCACAGCATCCCGGCATAGGCCTGACGCAACACATTGGCCATGTCTTGCCCAATGCCGGGCGGGGTCTTCGCCTGGTAGAATTCGTCGGCCTCGCGCCGCCGCTGATCTGCTATCCGGTCGAATTGGGTTCCAAAGGGACCGGCCTCCGCGTCGTTGTTTAAGCGTAGGCGGATGACCGCGGTGCCGCCGGCATCTACGTTGACTTGATAGTGAGCGGCGGCCTTGGTCCCTGTCCGGTTCGGGTTGGCCGTGTCCAGCCTGCCAGCGATCACATAATTATTGATGGCATCCTTGACGTAAGGGGTGGCGTTGGGGGTGCAGAAGACCCGCTCGTTGTTGGTGTCGTTCTCGGTGAACAACAGCGGCGGATCGCTCTCGCAAAAGAGCGTGCAGTCGCCCAAATCCGAATGCGATGCGGAGATTCGGGCGATCCCGGCCGCCCGCGGGGCTTCCCGCAACGAGGGCTTGGGCTGCTCCGGCCACCATGTCCAGGTGTTGCGGAACCACAGGGTCGGCAATAGGTGCAGGGTCGCCGCCGCCGGCCCGCGATTGCACAGGGTGATTTTGATCAGAATGTCGCTGGGTGCGGCCTTGGCGTATTCGACAAACACGTCAAAATACCGGTCTTCGTTGAAGACGCCGGTATCGAGCAATTCATACTCGGGCTCGCTGCGCCCGCGCCGCCGATTGGTTTCGACCAGGTCGCTGTAGGGATAAGCATTCTGCGGGTATTTGTAGAGATACTTCATGTAGGAGTGAGTCGGGGTGCTGTCGAGGTAATAATAATATTCCTTGACGTCCTCCCCGTGATTGCCCTCGCTGTTGGTCAGGCCGAACAGCCGCTCCTTGAGGATCGGGTCCTTGCCGTTCCATAGGGCAATGGCAAAGCACAGCCGCTGGTGCTCGTCGCTGATCCCGGCGAGGCCGTCCTCGCCCCAGTGATAGGCGCGCGAGCGGGCCTGGTCGTGGGTGAAATAGTTCCACGCATCGCCGTTCGCGCTGTAATCCTCGCGCACCGTGCCCCATTGCCGCTCGCTGAGGTACGGCCCCCAGAGCTTCCACGGCACCCCCTGTTCTCGCGCCGCGTCGAGACGTGCTTCTTCTGGCGTCTTGCTGGGCTTGGGGTCCGCAGTCTTGGCCATCGCTCCCTCCGCAAGGTGCTGCGACAGGTTGTATCGGGTGCCGGAGACAGCATATCGCCTATTAGGGCTCATCGCTAACCTCATCGCGGGTGGCGACGCGCCATCCGGACGATCTGCGCAGGCAGCGACAGTTATACGGCCTGAGGAGGCTCGCACCGAAGGACGCGGGTGGCCCTGTGCGGGTCCAGCCGATCCGCTCGACCCATCGGGCGCGAGAAGGCCCGGGCTCGAATGGGTCACAGAAATACTGGGTCTCACGGGCTACCTTCCCGTCCTTGAGTTCCATGATGCTCACGGAATACGACGGCCGGGCGTCGTAAGTAATGAGGAGTTCCGTGACCCAGAGGTCGGCGGCACTGATTATTCGCCACCTTAAAGCGTTTGCTGCTGGGCTGCACGACGCGGGAGGCTCGGATGTTAGCCCGACCGCGCACGCGTTCGCCGGACTGCGGGTATTCGAGCACCGCGTCGTCCCGGTAGATCTGGTGCTCGGCGTCGAAGTCATTCGCGTCGGCGGCGGCCCAGTGGCGCTCCAGCGCCGCCCGGACCTGACGATCGTCCATCTCAATACTCGCACTGATGGTCGGCGAAGATCGGTTTACGATGGCTTACGCTCGACCGCCGTCTTCGGGTTTCCAGCAGGCGGGCGGTAGTTTCCGGCCGGTGTATGAAAGACCACATTGAAGCGGTTCCACCCATTGATCGCGACCACCGCCAGCGTCAGCTGGGCCAACTCGGCTTCGCTGAATTCCTGCCGCGCCAAATCCGTAAACCGCGTCGGCGACCTGCTGGTCCTCGAGGCGGGTCACCGCCTCGGCCCAGGCCAATGCGGCACGCTCGCGCTCGCTGTAGAGTTGCGGCACCTCGCGCTAGGCGCTGACCATATAGAGCCGTTGTTCGGTTTCGCTCCGGTCTCGCAGGTCTTTGGAATGCATGTCGAGGCAAAATGCGCATCCATTCAGCTGCGAGACCCGGTAATTGACGAGATCGATCAGCTGGACCGGCAGCCCGGTCTTCACCACCGCACCACTCAAACCCAACATGGCTTTGTGTGCATCGGGATAGGCTTTGGTGTATTCGAAACGTTTCTGCATCTTCACGTCCTCTTTTGGATCCCCTTGGGGATGGCGTTGGATCGGCCGAGTTAGAGATTCCGGATCGCCGCGTGTCAGCGCAACACGGATGGCGTCGAGCAACCTCTCGGGTTCGACGGGCTTGGGCAGATAGTCGACCGCACCAGCTTTCAGTGCCCGTTCTCGGCGATGCTCGTCCGGGAAGACCGTGATAAAATTACCGGGATAAGGCGGCCGGACGTTGTCAGGTTTTGCTGAAGCTGCAGCCCGTCGATGCCCGGCATCTGGACATCGGCAATCAGGCACGAAATTCGGGAAACGCAATCGGAATTTATAAATTCTTCGGCTGACGCGAATGTCCTTTGATCGAACCCGAAGGTTTCGACCAGATCCGCGGTCGCCTCACGAACCATGATATCGTCATCCACAATTGCCACGAGGGGAGCTTTGGCCACTGCCATCTTCCGTCAGCACGACACTCAGATGGCCGTCGCGGAGGACGGCATCCATCAGCGGAAGCGCTCGTCCCGTCAACGAATTGGCAACGCAACTAGCAAAACGTTTAGCGAACCAAACAAAGGATCGCGCTGCTTCTACCCCGCTCCTGGAGCGGAGCAGCCGGGGCGCATCGGGGTCAAGGGCCACGGGCAGTTGCGACGCGGTCGGCGATGCGCACCAGTTCGGCTAGCGAACCAGTTCGGCTAGCGAACCGGCCTGCCTCTTTCGCATGATCTGACCGCGATGCAACCGCACGGTGACTTCGGCGATACCGATTTCAGCAGCTATTTGCTTGTTCACGCGACCGGACACCAGTAGTGCCATGACGTCGCGTTCCCGTGCCGTGAGCGATCGATGACGCGCCTCCAGCGCGGCAATCTCTCGCTCTTCCTCGAGACGCCGTCGGTCACGCCTGATCGCGGCTTGTATTGCGTCGATCAAATCCTGGTCGCGGAACGGCTTGGTCAGAAATTCGACTGCTCCGGCCTTGATCGCCCGCACCGACATTGGGATATCGCCATGACCGGTAAGGAAGATGATCGGTATCACGGTGTTCCGTCTCGCGAGCTCGTCCTGAAAGTCGAGCCCGCTCAAGCCCGGAAGCCGGACATCGAGGACGATGCAGCAGGGCCCTTCCGGGCGGCTCGCGAGGAAATCGGTAGCCGATGCGAACAGCATCGATCAGACCGGCAATGCCCGACCGTCCGAGCTGGCGCAAGGCTGCGTAAGTCGGAACAGCGCGGCCGCGCCGCGACCAGTCGGGGTTCCAGTCGATCTCGCGCGGATCGCCGACGAACATGGAATAGCTCGTGCGGTGCGAGAACGCGGTGCGATGAGCGTCCGCGTCGGCAACAAAGGCATAGCCGCAGTCGAATGGCGTGTTGAGCCATTTGTGGCAGTCACAGGTCCAGGAATCGGCCAACCCGACCCCTTGCAGCCGGTGCCGGTGTTTGAGGCTGGCCGCAGCCCACAAGCCGAATGCGCCGTTGACATGGGTCCATGCACCGTGCGCGAGCAATCGGAACAAGCGGCGCGAAGGGATCGTAGGCGCCGATGTTGAGGCCGCCGGCCTGAAGTAGCACGATGGTCGGTTGCCGCGGGTTTGTGTCGAAAGCCCGCGCCAAGACCGTCGGCGACAATTGATCCTGACCATCGCACGGCAGGGCACTGACGGAACTCTTCCCAAAGCCCAATATGCGAACGGCTCGCTCGACCGAGCCGTGATGCTCGCTGCTCGTCAGGACGCGGATCGGGGGCGCGCCAAAAAGACCGCGCTCCTCGACGTCCCAACCAGCCCGTTCGAGCAATCGATGACGCGCCGATGCCAGGCACACCATGTGCGCCATTTGCGTCCCGGTAACAAACGCGAAACTCGCCGTTCGAGGCAGGCCGAAAATATCTTTCAGCCATGCGCCGGCCACCTCTTCGACGACCGCTTCGGCCGGGGCGCAGGCGTGAATTGCCGCATTCTGGTCCTATGCGGATGTAAGCCAGTCCGCCGCAATCGCTGCCGGCAGCGTGCCGCCGATGACCCAGCCGAAGAAGCGGCCGCAGGTGCTGTTGACGATCCCGCCCTCGACATCACGGACGAGCTCCTCGATGACCTGCGCCGGTACCATGCCGTCCTCGGCGAGCGGCCGATGATGGCGTGCGCGAAGCTCTGCGAGAGTGGCCGTGGCACCCACCGGGCCATCCTTCGCTTTGCCGAGATGGTCCAGCGCACGGCGCAGCGCCTGTTCGAGGGCAGGAGCATAATCGGGTTCGGAGGTCATGGTCGTCCACCTGAGTGAGGTTGGCGATCTCATCATGGGGTCGGCATAGCGGCAGGCATAACCTTACAGGGGTCGCTTCGTGCGAAACGACTTACTAAATTCTCTTTTCGACATCTTTATTGCCGATTTCGCGTCCACCCTGTTGCTCCCCTATTAGCCCGTTTTGGCCCCTGCACGCCGTGCAAAAGCCTTTTGCTCGGCACTGCGGACGCGAATCGATAAGCCTTTGATTAAACCGGAGTTATGGGTGAAGAGACGGGCGAATCTTCGCATCGATTCGATTTTTCGCCCTGTTACCCCAGTATAAACAGGGTGGCGTTACTCCCACTCGATGGTCCCAGGAGGTTTTGAGGTCACGTCGTAGACGACGCGGTTGATGCCGCGGACCTCGTTGATGATGCGCGTCGCGACGCGTCCGAGAAACTCGTGCGGAAACGGGAAATAGTCGGCAGTCATCCCATCGGTCGAGGTGACCGCGCGCAAGGCGCAGGCGAAGTCATAGGAGCGGGCATCGCCCATAACGCCCACACTCCTGACCGGCAGCAGCACAACAAAGGCCTGCCAGATCGCGTCGTAGAGCCCGGCGTTGCGGATCTCTTCGAGAAAGACCGCGTCGGCCTTGCGCAGGATGTCGAGTTTGGCGCGCGTGACCGGGCCGGGGATGCGGATCGCCAGACCCGGCCCCGGAAACGGGTGGCGCTCGACAAATTGCTCGGGCAGGCCGAGCTCGCGGCCGAGGGCGCGGACCTCGTCCTTGAACAATTCGCGCAATGGCTCGACGAGCTGCAATTTCATGCGCTCGGGCAGCCCGCCGACATTGTGGTGCGATTTGATCGTGACCGAGGGGCCGCCGCGCGGGCTCACCGACTCGATCACGTCGGGATAGAGCGTGCCTTGCGCCAGGAACTCGACACCGCCGAGCTTGGAGGCCTCCTCGTCGAAGACGTCGATAAAGGTGGCACCGATCGCCTTGCGCTTGGCTTCGGGGTCGGTGATGCCGGCGAGCTTGTCGAGAAACAATCGGCTCGCATCGCGATGGGTCAGCGGAATGTTGTAATGGCCGCGGAAGAGGCTCACGACCTCCTCCCCTTCCCCCGCGCGCAACAGCCCGGTGTCGACAAAGATGCAGGTCAGCTGGTCGCCGATCGCCTCATGCAACAAGACCGCGGTGACCGCAGAATCGACACCGCCGGAGAGGCCGCAGACGACCCCAGCGCTGCCGACCCGGCGGCGGATCCGATCGATCGCCTGGGTGCGGAAGGCCGCCATCGTCCAGTCGCCGCGACAGCCGGCGACCTTGTGGGTGAAATTGCGCAACAGCGCGCCGCCTTGCGGGGTGTGCACGACCTCGGGATGAAAGAGGACCCCGTAGAAGCGCCTCTCGTCGTCGGCGATCGCGGCATAGGGGGCGGCCTCGCTCGCGGCGACCGCGCGGAAGCCCGGCGGCAGGGCGTCGACCCGGTCGCCGTGGCTCATCCACACCTGCTCGCGGCTCCCCTTGGGCCAAAGCCCGTCGAACAGCGCACATTCCCCGAGGATGTCGATAAAGGCGCGGCCAAACTCCTGGTGCTCGCTCAACGTCACCCGCCCGTCGAGCTGGGCGCACATCGTCTGCATGCCGTAGCAGATGCCGAGCACCGGCACGCCGAGCCGAAAGACGAGCTCGGGTGCGCGCGGCGCCTCCGACCGGGTCAGCGAGGCCGGGCCGCCCGACAGGACGATTGCGTCGGGGCCGAAATCGCGAAGCCGGTCGTCGGCGATCGTGTAGGGGTGGATCTCGCAATAGACCCCGCTCTCGCGAATCCGGCGGGCGATCAGCTGGGTCACCTGGCTGCCAAAATCGAGGATCAGGATGCGGTCGGACATGGCTCGCGCTCGAAAATGGCGACAAAAAAACCGTCGGTTCCGTGCCGCGCCGGGGTCAGCCTGAGATAGCGCTCGCCGCCCGGCGCAGTGCCGCCGATCGTCTCGTGCCAGACCTGCGCGGCGGGCACCACCGAAAATTCGGGCAGGGCTGCGAGCAACGCTTCGGCCTGCGCCTCGTTCTCCTCGTGCAATAGCGAGCAGGTCGCATAGACCAAGCGTCCGCCCGGGCGGACCAAGCGCGCAGCGCTGCCGAGAATCTCCTGCTGGCGGACGATCAGATCCGCGAGATCGGCCTCGGTGACGCGCCATTTGTCACCAGGGTTGCGGCGCCAGGTCCCGGTGCCGAGGCAGGGTGCATCGACCAATACCCGATCAAAGCCGCCGGCGTGTCGCTTGACCCATTTGTCGTGCTCGCCGCCGAGCGTGCGCCGTTCGACATTGCCGACCCCGGCGCGGCGCAACCGGCGCGCCGCGTCACCGAGCCGACGCGCCGAGACGTCGCAAGCGACGAGCTTGCCACGGTTGGCCATGCTCGCGGCGAGCGCCAGGGTCTTGCCGCCCGCCCCGGCGCAGAAATCGACGACCCGCATGCCGGGCTGCGCATCGGCGAGCAGTGCCGCGATCTGCGAGCCTTCGTCCTGCACCTCGACGAGGCCTTCCCTGAACGCCGCGAGCACTCCGAGCGGCACCCGCGTCGCGAGGCGCAGGCCGATCAGCGACCACGGGGTCGGCTCGGCCTTGATTCCCTCGGCGGCGAGCGTGCGGCGCGCCGCCTCGCGGTCGGTCTTGAGCCAATTGACCCGCAGATCGGTCGGCGCCGACGCGTTGAGCGCCGCCATCTCGCGCTCTAACCCTTTGCCAAAGACCCGATCGAGATAGGGCACGAGCCATTCCGGCAGATCGTTTGCCACGGCTCGCGACATCTCGGGATGGCGCAGGGTGTGCTTTGCGAGGCCATGCACCAGCCGTTTTTCAGCCTCGCTCAGTGGCGGCGGGCGAAACCGGTTGCCGTCGCAGCACGCGACGACGGCTTCGGGCCGCCAGCCTTCTGTCAGCATGAGAGCGGCCAGCACCCGGCTTCTCGGCCCAATGTCAGTCGCATGCTTGCCGATCCACCAATCGAGCGACAGGCGATGCCGCAGCACGGTGTAGACATGGCTGGAGATCTTGACGCGGTCCTTGGCGCCGATATAGCGCCGACGCCGGAAGTAATCGGCCGCGATCTCGTCGGCCGGATGCATCCCGGTGTCGATCGTAGCAAGAAGCTCGATCGCGGCGGCGACCTGCGCACCTGGGGTCAATCGGCTCCCGGGAGCATCAGCGGTCGGCCGAGTAGTTCGGCGCCTCTCGGGTCATCGCGATGTCGTGCACATGGCTCTCGCGCAGCCCCGACGGGGTGATCCGCACAAAGGTGCAGTTCCGCTGCATTTCGTCGATCGTGCGGTTGCCGGTGTAGCCCATCGCGGCGCGCAGCCCCCCGATCAGCTGGTGAATGATGTTGCCGACCGGACCTTTGTGCGGCACCCGCCCTTCGACACCTTCCGGCACGAGCTTCAATGTGCTGGTCACCTCCTGCTGGAAATACCGGTCGGCCGAACCGCGCGCCATCGCCCCGACCGATCCCATCCCGCGGTAGTATTTGTAGCTGCGCCCTTGATACAGAAACACCTCGCCCGGGCTCTCGTCGGTCCCGGCGAAGAGCGAGCCGAGCATCGCGCAATCGGCACCGGCGGCGATCGCCTTGGCGAGGTCGCCGGAGAATTTGATGCCGCCATCGGCGATGACCGGCACACCCGTCTTGCGGCATTCGGCGACGGTATCGGCGATCGCGGTGAATTGCGGGACGCCGACCCCGGCGACGATGCGGGTCGTGCAGATCGAGGCCGGCCCGATCCCGACCTTGATCGCGTCGGCACCAGCCTCGATCAGCGCCTGAGCGCCATCGGCGGTCACGACATTGCCGGCGATCAGCTGGGTGTAGTTCGACAGCCGGCGGATCTGGTTGACGGTCTGCAATACGCGCTGCGAATGCCCATGCGCGGTGTCGACGACCAAAACATCGAGCCCGGCGGCGAACAGCGCCTCGGCGCGCTCGATGCCGTCCGCTCCGGTGCCGGTGGCGGCGGCGACCCGTAGCCTGCCGTGCTCGTCCTTGCAGGCGTTCGGGTAGAGCTGCGCCTTCTCGATATCCTTGACGGTGATCAGCCCGGTGCAGCGATAGGCCTCATCGACGACCATCAGCTTTTCGATGCGGTGCTGATGCAAGAGCCGCTTTGCTTCCTCGCGCGACACGTTTTCGCGCACCGTCACGAGGTCGTCGCGGGTCATCAGCTCGGCCACCGGCTGGCGCGGGTCGTCGGCGAACCGCACATCGCGATTGGTCAGAATGCCGACGAGCCGGCGTGAGCCGCGCTCGACCACCGGAATTCCCGAGATGTGGTGGTCGGCCATCAGCCGCAGCGCGTCGGCGAGCGTCTCCTCGGGGTGGATCGTGACCGGGTTGACGACGATCCCGGCCTCGAACTTCTTGACCTTACGGACCTCGTCGGCCTGCTCGGCGATCGGCATGTTGCGGTGGATCACGCCGATCCCGCCGGCCTGCGCCATCGCGATCGCCAGCGCACCTTCGGTCACCGTGTCCATCGCCGCCGAGATCAGCGGGATGCCGAGCGCGACTTCGCGGGTGAGCCGGGTCGCGGTATCCGTGTCGGCGGGCAATATGCCGGACGCCGCCGGGACGAGCATCACGTCGTCGAAGGTCAGCGCTTGCCGGATTTCCATCGGCGCCTCCTTTCCGATGGCGGCGCACTATACACCCCGACGCTCTCGGGGAAAGCTCACCGCGGAGCGTGGCCTTTATCGGCCGCCGCGAAACCCGGTCGCGACGACGTAGGTCTCGGCCGATTCGGCGCGGCTCGCCGGCGGCTTGGCATGGCGCAGCTCGGCAAAGTCGCGCTTTAGCGCGGCGAGCAGCTGCCCTTCGGCACCGCCCTGAAAGACTTTGGCGACAAAGGCTCCGCCCGGCTTCAGAATTTCTGACGCCACCGCGAACGCGTCCTCGGCGAGGGCGACGATCCGCAAGTGGTCGGTCGCGGCGTGCCCGGTCGCCGCCGGCGCCATGTCGCTCAAGACAATATCGGCAGGACCACTGAGCGCATTGCCGATCGCCCCGAGGGTTGCCGGGTCACGGATATCGGCGGTCAGCAGCGCGGCGCCGGGCAGGGGCGCCGTCTCGGTGACATCGACACCGACGACAACCCCGTGACGGCCGACGCGCGCCACGGCAACCTGGGTCCAGCCGCCCGGCGCGCAGCCGAGATCGACGACGCGTTGACCGGGCCGCAGCAGCCGAAACCGCTCGTCGAGCTCGATCAGCTTGAAGGCGGCGCGCGACCGATAGCCGAGCCGTCGCGCTTCGGCGACATAGAGGTCGTTCAGCTGGCGCGACAGCCACCGCGTCGAAGACGGTTTGCGTCGGCGCGTACTGCGTAGCCGCACCACGGGTAGGCGCCCGCCGGGCGGGCTTGGTCGGCGCGTCAAGTCTGCATCAGATCGAGCAGGATGCCCTCGCGCACACCCCGATCGGCGACCCGCAATCGGCCGACAGGCCATGTGGCGCAAATCGCGTCGAGAACCGCACAACCGCTGAGCACCAGATCGGCGCGCTCACGGCCGATGCAGGGGTTGGCAGCGCGGCCGGCAAAGTCGAGACCGGCGAGATGCTCCGAGACCGCAGCGATCTGCTCGAAGGTCAGCATGCTGCCGTCGACCATGGCGCGAATGTAGCGCGGCAAGGCCAAGTGAATGCCGGCCAATGTCGTCACGGTGCCGGAGCTCCCCAGCATCTGCACCCTGCCGGCGCGGACATGGCGCAGGATGCGATGGTTGCGCTCGAAGGGGATCAGGGCCGCCGCCGCCTCGGCGATCATCAAGCGGTAGGTCGCCGGCGAGACCTCGGCACCGCCGAACCGGTCAGTCAGCGTGACGACGCCAAAAGGTAGCGAGATCGCGCCGAGAATGTGCGGGCTCCGGCGCCCGTCAGGTCCGCGCGCCAGTCGCAGCCAGACGATCTCGGTCGAGCCGCCGCCGATGTCGAAGACGATGGCATGAGGGATGCGGGGATGCAGCAGCGGCGCGCAGCCGGCGACGACCAGACGCGCCTCTTCTCGGCTCGAGATGATCTCGATCTCGAGCCCGACTTCATTGTTCACCCTGGTGAGAAAGGCCTCACAATTGGCGGCGCGGCGGCAGGCCTCGGTGGCGACGTAACGGCCGCCGGCAACTTTGCGGGCAGCGATTTTGTCAGCGCAAATTCTGAGCGCATCGAGGGTGCGCATCATCGCAGCATCGGACAGCGCGCCGGTCGCGCCGAGCCCCTCGCCGAGCCTGACGATGCGCGAAAAGGCGTCGACCACGCGAAAACCTGTGCCAATCGGCCGAGCGACTAGCAGCCGACAATTATTCGTACCGAGGTCGAGTGCCGCGAACTGGCGGGCAAGAGGATGTCCGACGCGCCCGGTTATGGCCGTTTCGCGAAAATCCTGGGGAGCGAGGCGCTCCGGCCGCAGCGCGGCGGCACCACGGTCGTCCAGACCCCTATTGTTGAGCGCATTATCCACGGCCGGCTAATCATTCCAAACGGGCCCGACGGGTCATGCTAGCGCAGCCCGGCGGCAAATTAAAACCCTGGAGCTGCCGGCCCGGCCCCTACACAACGC
>Ga0306925_10001884_pt1 | contig 17555 bp, 18 predicted proteins | sample flu12Cox44000176_FD_203755 | JGI IMG/M metagenome (GOLD analysis project Ga0306925, IMG submission 203755) | Lab enrichment of tropical soil microbial communities from Luquillo Experimental Forest, Puerto Rico - flux8day.12C.oxic.44.000.176 (v2)... | ecosystem: Environmental > Terrestrial >... | reverse complement strand
CAGATCCCGGGAAGTGGACGGTGCAGTCCTGGCAGGACGACGTGTTCCCGCCGGTCGCGGGGATCTACCGCGACGACCGCCGGAACGTGTTCCAAGATGGCAACTCCAATCTTGTCCTGCGCGCCACTCAGGAGGGGGACACCTACTACGGCGCCAAACTGCGGGGCAACTTCCGCAGCATGATCAACCAAACCTGGGAAGCGCGGATCAAGCTTGACTGTTTGGAGCCGGGCCTTTGGTCCGCGTTCTGGGGTGTCAACGAGGATCCGCTGCCGGACGGCGAAGTCGATCTCTTCGAGTGGTACGGCAACGGCTCGTGGCCCCCGGGAACGACCGTTCACGCGGCATCCAACGGGAAAACCTGGGAGGGAAGGTCGATTCCCGGTCTGGTGGACGGCGGTTGGCACACGTGGCGAATGCATTGGGGCGAGGAGGGATTCCAGTTCGCGCGCGACGGGGCACAGTACTTCAGCGTTCCGAACAAACCCATTCACGTCCACGGCGGCGCTCCTGACGACTTCCGGTGGCCGTTCAACAAGCCTGGCTATTTTATGACTCCCATGTTCACCCTTGCCGTCGGTGGGGTCGGCGCCGGCGATCCCGCCGCGGCTACCTACCCAACGGACATGCTCGTCGACTGGATCCACATCTGGTGAGCGTTATCGCTCGGCTTTGATCACCTGGACCAGGTTGAACTGCCAGCGCTCGACGAGCCGGAAGCCCAGGTCGCGCGGGACCGCGAAGGCGGGTGTTGCTCCATACTCCGGGCCGGGCGGGATCGCGGAGCCCTGTTCGTGAGCGGGCATGGACTTGTCGGCTTGGGTGATGATCCATACCACGCCGCAGTGGCTCAACGGTTTTGCGACGACCTCCGGAATAAGGTTGGTGTCGAATACGTCGTTGCGGTCCGTTGCCCGTTGCCACAGGGTGAGGTCGACCAGCTTCCGATAGGCATCGGGGCGCGCGGCCATCAATGGGCGCATGGGAGCGGGCATGAACGTCACCGTGTCGTTCACCAGCAAGCAATCACCCGGCGCCGCCTTCGCGGTGATCAAATCGGCCACCTGGCTGTAGTCCATCCCGTATTTTGCATAAGGGTTTCGCTGCGCCCGAACATAATTCGGTGCAGCGGCGACGGCTAAGAGAATCACGATCGCCGCTGCTATCCACGGTTTGACGGCCAGGGTGCCGATGCATATTCCCAGAGCCAGTGCCATCGCGGGTGCGGTGAAGGCTAAGTAACGCGGCGTGTAGATCGGGTGTGTCGCGGCTGACCAGCTCACGATCAGGGCGGTAGGTATCACTAGCCATGCCACCGCCAGGGTCAACAGTTGCCGGTCTGCCGCCGTCAAGCGGGATGTCCTGAGCCACACGATGATAGCCGCCACAACGATCAGCGCCGACAGCACCGCGAAGGGAGGGCTTCGTTCGAAGTATTGCTGAACCACCACGTCTTCGACCGTTCGGTGCCCGATCGGTGCGATCCATTTGATCTGTTGAACTTGCCCGACGACCTTGAGCACGAACGGTGCCAGAACACCAACCGTTAGCAGTGACGTAATGGCGAACGGGACAACGACATTTCGACTGCGCCGGAAGGCGACGATGAAGACGACATGCGCGACCAACAGCGTCGCGAGATACATGTCAAGCAGAATCGACACCGCCAGGCCGATCCCGTAACACAGCCAGAGCCAACGGCTTTCGCGGCGCGCGGCGACAACCACAAGCAGCGTCAGCCATACCGCGGCCATCATGGAAAAGGCATACGGGCGAGCCTCAATGCCGGCCCACGTCGTCCGGGGCAGGATCGCGCAGACGGCTCCGGACGTTAGGGCGACAGTGCGAGACGAAAACTGCTTGCCCAGTACAACCACTCCGGCCGCGGCGCCGCCGACAGCCAGACCGCTTGGCGCGCGCGACCAGAACTCCGTGGGGGGGAAGATTTGGAACCACCCGTGCATGAGCACGTAATAGAGGCCATGGACGGCGTCGACATTGGCCACCATCCGCCACAACTGGCCAAGCGAACGACTGTATGAGGCCGAAATCGTTGCGGCCTCGTCGTACCAGAAGGATGGACGCGCCGCCCCGGCCAGACTGATTGTGGTGGCTAGCAGTCCAACGGTCAGTGGGTCAAGCGCACGACGGTGGCCGAACATCACCGCTATGTTGCCAGAATCGCTGTCAGTGGGCGGTGGCATACTCGAACGTATGTTCGATGATGCGGCGCGGGCGGAGGTGATCGCCCGGTCCGATGAGATGATGGAGCGCCAGTATCCGTCGGTGACGGCGGAGTCGGCGGTGATGGTGGATGAGGTGTGCGCCGCGGCGCGTGCGGAGAACCGGGCGGCCGCCGCGCAGCTGGACGCGATCGGGCGCCTGTTCGCGTATCGGCTCTCGCGCTGCTCGGAGACCGAGGACTGGGCCATTGACACGATGGAGGCGGTGGCCGCCGAGGTGGGTGCGGCGTTGCGGATCAGCCAGGGGTTGGCGGCTTCCCGGGTGCGGTATGCGCGGGCTATGCGCGAGCGGTTGCCGAGGGTGGGCGAGGTGTTTCTGGCCGGCGACATCGATTTTCGGTTGTTCGCCACGATCGTGTATCGCACGGATTTGATCGTTGACGAGCAGGTGTTGGCGGCGGTGGACGCAGAGTTGGCTCTCAAGGTGGTGCGGTGGCCGTCGATGAGCCGGGGCCGGCTGTCTGGCCAGGTCGACAAGATCGTGGGTAAGGCCGACGCGGATGCGGTGCGGCGGCGCCAACAGCGCCAGACCGATCGTGAGGTCTGGTTCGCCGACGACGGCGAGGGCGTCTCGCAAATCGGCGGCAGCCTGTTCACCGCCGACGCGCATGCGGTGGACAAGCGACTGGATGCGTTGGCGGCCACGGTGTGCGAACACGATCCGCGCAGCCGCGATCAGCGCCGCGCCGATGCGTTGGGGGCGCTGGCCGCCGGCGCGGATCGGTTGGGGTGCCGCTGCCGACGGCCCGACTGCGCGGCCGGCAAGCGCCCGGCCGCGGGGCCGGTGGTCATTCATGTGATCGCCGAACAGGCCACCCTCGACGAGCGCGGGGATGCGCCGGCATCCGAGGTGGGTGCCGATGAGCTCATCACCCCGGAACTGGTCGCCGAGTTGGCGGCTTCGGCCAAGCTGGTGCCGCTGATCCACCCCGGCGACGCCCCACCGGAGCCCGGGTATGTGCCCTCTAAAGCGTTGGCTGATTTTGTGCGCTGCCGGGATTTGACGTGCCGCTGGCCCGGCTGCGATCGCCCCGCGGTGGACTGCGACCTCGACCACACGATCCCCTACTCCCAGGGCGGCGCGACGCACGCGGCCAACCTGACCTGTAAGTGCCGCACGCACCATTTAGTGAAAACCTTTTGGGGCTGGGCTGAACAACAGCTTCCCGACGGCACTCTGATCTTGAAATCGCCGGCCGGGCACACCCATGTCACCACCCCGGGCAGCGCGCTGCTGTTCCCGAGTTTGTGTCGCGCGGTGGGCGGCATGCCCGCCCCCGAAGCCGACCCACCCCAGGACTACTGCGGCGGGCGGACCGCGATGATGCCCAAACGCACGCGCACCCGCGCCCAAAACCGGGCCAACCGCATCGCCACCGAACGCCGACACAACCGCGACGCCCGCACCGCCCAGCGCGAGGCGCGAGTGTGGTCCCCCGGGCCCGCCCCACCCGACGACGACGAACCACCGCCCTTTTAAGGCGACCTGCCACTCGCACTGCGAGTTCCAGCGCGCCCGTTGATGTTTCGCAACGAGTGGCAGGTGCCCGCAGTGACATCCGGCGATCTCGCTTTGGCCCAATGCTCCTGGGGCGCGGTGATGGCCAGGCGCGGCCCGCATCGGGGGCGGGAAGCCGCCGACCTGCTGATTCGAACGTATGATCGATAAATGGGCGACCTCGCCTCGATCGGATACAACGGGCAACCGGTTCGCAGCCCGTTTCGGGTCGTGCGCCCGCCGATCACGGTCCTGATCGACCTGACGGTGCTCTTCCCACGCGAACCGCACCGCTCGGGGCGGTATCAGCCCAACGGCCTGCAGCTGCACAAGGTCGTCGAGGGACGGCTGAGCTGCTGGGGCATCTGCGAGCAGGGCGACTGGTGGGGGCTGGTGACGTACCCGATCGCGTACGGCTCCAAGCAAAGAACGGTCACGCACTGGGTGCCGGCGTGGACGCTCCGGCGCAAGGGCTAGGGGTGCCCAGTTCATCGTGCTTGCAGGTCGAGTCAATGGGATGATTGCTGCCCGTGGCAGAAAACTGGGCTTCTGTGCTGACCAAGCTCATTCCGCTCGCGCTGGTCATCGCGCTCTCACCGATCACGGTCATTCCCGCGGTGCTGGTCTTGCACGCGCCCCGGCCACGGCCCGCCGGCCTGGCCTTCCTCGGCGGCTGGGTGCTGGGCCTGGTCGCCCTCACCGCGGCGTTCGTCGGCGCGTCCGACCTGCTCGGCGGTCTGCACCAGGCGCGACCGACCTGGGCATCCTGGTTGCGTGTTGTCCTGGGGTTGGCGCTGATCGCGTTCGGCGTGTTTCGCTGGTTGACCCGGCATCGCCACACCAAGACCCCGGCCTGGCTGCGCTCGTTTACCAAACTGACCCCCGGACGCGCGGGGGCGACCGGGGCGGCGCTGGTGATAAGACCCGAGGTGCTGATCCTGTGCGCGGCGGCCGGCTTGGCCATCGGTACCGCGCGGCTCAGCGTCGGGGCTGCATTGACGGTGGGTGCGGTTTACGTCATCGTCTCCGCATCGACGGTTGCCATCCCCATATTGGGCTATGTCGCCGCGGGTGACCGCCTCGACGACGCGCTGGAACGGCTCAAAGTCTGGATGGAAGAAAATCACGGCGCGATGATGGCGGTCATTCTGGTCGTGATCGGTTTGATTGTTGTTTACAACGGAATTCACGCTTTGTAGTAGCGCGACGCGATAGATTGCTGCCCGTGGCAGAAAGTTTGGGCTCGGTGCTCACCGGGGTCATCGGGCTAGGGCTCGTCATCGCGCTCTCACCGATCACGATTATCCCGGCGGTGCTGGTGTTACAGGCTCCGCGGCCGCGGCCGGCCGGCCTCGCCTTCCTCGCCGGCTGGGTGCTGGGGCTGGCAGCGCTGACGGCGCTCTCGGTCGGGGCGTCCGGCCTGCTCGGCGGTCTGGACAAGTCGCCGCCGAGGTGGGCGTCCTGGCTGCGCGTGGTCCTGGGGTCGGCGCTCATTCTGTACGGCGTCTACCAATGGCTGACCCGGCGTTCCCACACCGAGTCGCCGGCCTGGATGCGGTCGTTCGCCACCATCACCCCGCGGCGTGCGGCACTAACCGCGGCGGCGCTGGTGGTGATACGACCCGACGTCCTGCTCATTTGTGTTCCGGCCGGACTCGCAATCGGCGGCAGCGGGCTGGACCTGCCCCTTGTCTGGATGGCAGCGGTGATCTTCGTCGCCGTCGCCGCGTCAACGGTTGCCATCCCGATACTCGCGTATGCGGCCGCCGGTCACCGTCTCGACGATCCGCTGGCCCGGCTCAAAGACTGGATGGACAGGAACAACGCGGCGCTGATGGCGGCGCTTTTCGTGGTGATCGGTTTGTTGGTGCTCTACCACGGAATTCACGCTTTGGATCACCGGTAGCCGCCGTCGGACAGGCCGGCGTCTTCCTCGAGCCTGTTCGTCTTGCCGAAGACCAACTCGCGCACCAATTCCCAGCTGTAGTCCCGGAGCATGCCCGCATAGCCCTTTGCCGCCCATTGGCGGCTGTGTCGCTCCTCGTGGTGGAGCACGCGGTCCAAGTCGAGGTTGTACGCGCCCCCGGACCGGACGATCCGGCGAAGCTGCCCGGCCGGATCTGTGGTGCTGATGTTGACCATGAAGATGTCACCCCACGTGGTGCCGCCCCGCCGGCTGAACTGCCCCTGGATCCAATTGCCGCCCAGTCCCATCAGCATGCCGTTCGGGGTCGTGAGTAGGCGCCCTCCGTTACGATCGACGAACCGGACGTCCCGGGAGTAACTCCAGCGGTTTGCCTTCTGCCGGTTGATGATTCGCGCGACCTCGGCGTCGGAGAAGGGGGTCTCGGGAAAGTCCGCGGGCCGCTCGCGTGCCTTGCCGTAGTCGGTGCCCGCGTTGACGATAAAGGTCATCAGCGTCGCCTTGCGCGCATCGTGCCCGCTGGTGCCCGGCGGGATGAGGAAGAAGGACTTGCCGTCCGGGTCTTTGATCTCCTCCATTCCCTCCAGGATCTGGAAGCTCTCCGGCGTGATGGCGTGCCGTCGGGCGATCTCGGCCACGGCGTCCGACGGCAACCCTCGGCGCTCGGCGTTTTCCAGCCACTTCTTCGAGTAGCCCTGTGCCTCCATCGCTAGGTGCCGACGCGATCCGCCAAGCGGTCGAGCCACTCGGCCATCATCGCTTTTTCGGTCGGCGTCAAGGCGCCATTCGCGTCGGCGAGTAACGCCTCTCGCAATGCGACCGCACGTCCGGGAAGGTCGGATGGGGTCCGCCGCCGCGAGCGGTTAGTCACTATTGCGGCAATGGCGTTCTCCCGCATGATCTCCGACAACTGCGGGTCGCGCTCATCATGCGTGACCCGAATCTGGTGCAGCACCAAGCCCATTGCGGCGGAATGTGTGAACTCGACGGCACGCTTGACGCTCATCCGAAGCAAGCCGTGATCGCCGATTCGGGCGATCAGCCGGTGAACGATATCGAACGATTCGCGGGCCAACGGCGGCATCCCGCCGGGGCGGGGCTCGACGTACGCCAGGATGTAGCAATCGGGGTGCGTGAGGCCGAAATTGACATGAAGGTCCCAAGAGTCCCGGAGATCCTGTATCGGGTCGTCGGTCACCACGGCGCTTCGCTTGTCTTGCAGGTAGCCCTGCAACACGAACCCCGTGACGGCGTCGAGCAGTCCCTGTTTGTCGCCGAATTGCCGATAGATGGTCGGCGGCTGCACGCCGGCCGCTGCTGCAACGGCTCTGGTCGAGACCGCGTCTACGCCGCCGGAACTGAGTAGATCGGCGGCGGCTTCCAGCACCTTCTCCGCCGCGTCGGCGCCCGTCGTCCGGGACTTGTCGCGCTTCATGTTTCCGACGATAACAAATTTCATGTTGCAGTGATAATGATCGGTGCTACCGTTATTGCGATATCACTGTTAACAACAGGACGGCGAAGGACACCTCATGTCGACACGACCCAACCCGTCGAATTCGTTCGACTTCATCGTCGTCGGAGCGGGTGCCGCCGGCTGCGTGATCGCGAGCCGGCTCTCGGAGGAGCCGAGCACAAACGTGTTGTTGATCGAGGCGGGCAGCGCGACGATGCCGACCGTCAGCGCCGTGCCGCAGTTGTGGCCCACCATGATCGGCACTTCGGTCGACTGGGGATCCCGTCGGCCAACACGGCCGCGACGGTCTTTGCGATCGCCGAGCGGGCCGCGGAGCTGATCGGCGGTTGAGCAGTCGCCGCATGCGCGGGGACTGGCCAGCGATCGGGAAGAATTGCGTTCCCTCTGAACGGTGATGAATTAGCGGCAAATCCAATCTGTCGCGCGTAGCCTGCTGCGGGTGACCGAAGACGCCCTCAGCATCGGCGGTGTGGACCTCGCCGATTCACGAACCTACGCGGAGGGGATCCCATACGACGCGTTCCGCAAGCTCCGCGAGCGCGCGCCCGTCGTGTGGCACCCCTACCTGGACGGACCTGGCTTCCTCGCGCTGACCTGCTACGACGAGGTCTTCGCCGTGTCCCGCGACAGCACCACGTGGTCGTCCGAGGCGGCGGCGGTGTACTTCGACGTGCCGGGGCCGCAAGACATCGTCGACCAGCGGGGCGCGATGATGTTGACGATGGACCCGCCGCACCACACCGCGCTGCGGGCTCTGGTCAGCAAGGGTTTCACGCCGCGGCAGGTCCGCAAGCTCAATGAGCGCATCACTGAAATGGCGCGCGACGTGGTCGACAGCGTCATCGAGCGGGGCGAATGTGACTTCGTCACCGACGTCGCCGGGGCGCTGCCCTCGCACGTCATCGCAGAACTGCTCGGCATTCCAGTGGAAGACGGCGTCCGGCTTTACGCGCTGACCGAGGTCATGAACACCGGTCACCTCGGCGACGCACGCACGCTCGAGGCGGCCGCAGAGATGTTCGCCTACTCCACGGAACTCGCGGCGCGCAAACGCGCGGATCCTTGCGATGACATCGCAACATCTCTGCTACATGCCGAGGTCGACGGTCAGCGCCTCACCGAGATGGAGTTCAACTTGTTCTTCGTGCTGCTGATCAACGCCGGCGGCGACACGACCCGAAACCTGGTTGGCGGCGGCATGTGCGCGCTGATGGACCACCTCGACGAGCGGGCCAAGCTGGAGGCGGACCCGTCGCTGCTGCCGACGGCGATCGAGGAGCTGCTGCGCTACGTCAGCCCGGTGATCTCGTTCCTCCGCACCGCCACGAAGGACACCGAACTACGCGGGGTACCTGTGCACAAGGGCGACCGGGTGGCGATGTTCTACCCGTCGGCCAATCGAGATGAGGCCCACTTTGCAAATCCCGACCGCCTCGATCTGAGCCGTCAGCCCAATCTGCACTTGGCATTTGGCGGTGGCGGAACGCATTTCTGCCTCGGCGCGAACCTGGCACGGGTGGAGGCGACCGCCCTCGTGCACGAGGTGCTGTCTCGGATGAAGAACCTGGAGTTGGCGGGGCCGGTCGAGCGCATGCCGTCGACCCTGATCAACGGCATTCACTCCATGCCCGTGCGGTTCACTCCAGCGAGGGTTCACACACCTTCGGTCAGTTGACGCACGTCCGCATAACGTGCCGGCACCGCAGGGACCGGGTGCGCGGTGTATTCGGTGGCCGCCGGCGGCTCCCAGGCGGGTGGTCGGGGCGATCCACCCAGCGCCCAGGCCGCCTGCCGTGCGGCACCCAGCGCGACGTACTCCCCGGGGCTCGGCGCCAGCACCGACATCCCGAAGACCGCGGGTGCTATCTCGCGAAGTGCCCGCGATCGGGCGCCGCCGCCGACCAGCAGAATCCGACGCGCAACGATGCCCTGTCGGGTGAGTTGTGCGAGGCCGTCGTTCAGCGCGCACAGCAGCCCTTCCACCGCGGCGCGGGCCAGGTTGGCCGGCGTCGAATTCGATACCCTCAGGCCGTGTAGCGCGCCAGTCGCGTTGGGACGGTTGGGAGTCCGTTCACCCTCCAAATACGGCACCAAGACCAGGCCTTCGCTGCCGGGCGGTGCCGACAACGCAAGTCGGGACAGCTCGTCGTGATCGACCCGCAGCATTGCGGCGGCCGCGTCGAGCACTCGCGCGCCATTAAGCGTGCATACGAGTGGCAGGTAATGCCCAGTGCCGTCGGCGAATCCGGCTACGAGGCCGCTGTCGTCGCGGACCGGGTCAACGGTGACTGCGGCCACCACCCCCGACGTTCCGACCGAAACGATCACATCGCCCTCTTCGGCGCCGAGGCCGAGCGCCGCGGCCGCGTTGTCACCGAGTCCTGCCCCGAATATCGTTCCGCCGCCGATGTTTTGGTCCGACGGGCCGAGGACGGCAGGAAGCTGGGGCCGGCGGCCGCGCGTGGCCAGCTCGAGGAGGTCGAAACGGTAGCCGTCGCTCGCGGCGTCGTAGTAACCGGTGCCGCTGGCGTCGCTGCGATCGGTGGTCAGCGCAGCGATCTCGGTGTCGCCGCGTAGCCGCCACGTCAGCCAGTCGTGCGGCAGGCACACGGCCGCCGTGCGATCGGCAAGGTGCGGCTCGTTATCTGCGAGCCACCGCAGCTTCGACACTGTGATCGCGGCCAGCGGCACGACACCGACGGCCTGCGCCCACGCGCGTGTTCCGCCGAGCCCCTCGACGAGCGCGCCCGCGGCATCGGCCGAACGCACGTCGTTCCACAGCAGCGCGGGCCGCACCACCTGGCCGGTCGCGTCGAGGCACACCATGCCGTGTTGCTGCGCCGCAACCGCGATCGCGTCGACGTCAGCGAACCCACCTACGGACTCGATTGCGTCCGTTGCGGCGGATTCCCATGCCGCCGGGGCGATTTCGGTGCCGTCCGGATGGCCGGCGCGGCCCTCGCGGATCACCGCACCTGTGTCGGCGTCACACACCACGACCTTGCACGCCTGGGTGGACGAATCGATGCCGGCGACCAGAGTCACGATTCGTCTCACCAGACAAAGACGGGCTTGATGACCTTCCCGGCGAGTACGGCCGAGATCGTGCTTGCATATCGGAACAGTGCCCGGGTCACAGCCCAATCATGGCGTGCTCAGCATTTCAAATACACCCCAGCGTTTCGGTTTCGACGATGTGCCCAAGGATGAGGCTCGAAACCTCGGGACGGGCAGTGTCGGGCACCCAGTGAGCGACCCCATCGAGGGGATGAGCTCGGTAGCTGCCCTCGACATGGTCGGCGGTGGACTGGGCGGTTGACTCCGCCAGATAGGGATCCTGGACACCCCAAACGAATTGGGTAGGCACTGTAACCCGGGGGAGGGCGAACCACTGTTCGTAGTCGATTGCCCGGAAGTAGTTCAAGGCGGCGGTAAGGATGCCGGGCTGCCGGAAGGTTTGCACGTAGTAGCTCACGTCTTCGGCCTCCAGGCCGGCGTAGGCCGCGCGCAGCGCGGCGGCGTCGTCGGCCAGCATGATCTGCTCAGCGGCGGGGGTGGGCTGGCGGAACAGCGGGAAGGGGGGGATGCGGCCGATCGCCGGGTCGTGCAGTGCGGCAGCGAAGGCGGCGAGGTGCGGCGTAGAGACCGCGGTCAGGGTGCGGACCCGCTCGGGATGGTTTGCCGCCAGATACCAGGCGACGATTCCTCCCAAGTCGTGGCCGACGAGGTGAAAGGTGCGGTACCCAAGGGCTTCTGCGAGATCGATCACGTCCTGACCGACTGCGTCGAGGCGGTAGTCGGCGATGTCGGACGGTCTTGGACCACCGGGGCTGAGGCCGCGGAGGTCGGGCGCGACCGCCCGTTGGCCCGCTTCGCCGAGGTACCCGGTCTGCCACCTCCAGGCGCAGGAGGTCTGGGGAAAGCCGTGCAACAGTACGGTCAGCGGCGCATTGTCGGGCCCGGCCGATAGCCCGGTGAACAGCCGGTCGCCTAGGTGGACATTCAGGTCGTCTAGCATGGTGGTGACACTACCTACGTACTGTATGTAGGTCAAGACTGTAGGAGCAAGTTAGGGTTATGCGCATGCCGACACAGCGGTCCGCGCGTGGTGCGCGCCCGCGTGTACACCGGACGAAACCGGAACACGGTGATCAGACCAAAGCGAAACTATTGGTCTTGGCGCGAGAGCTGTTCGCGCGCCAAGGGCACGGCGGAGTTGCGCTGCAGGAGGTGTGTGACCGGGCCGGTGTGACTCGTGGCGCCCTCTACCATCACTTCCCCGGCAAGGACGAGCTGTTCCGCGCGGTGTGCGAGCAAGTGGCCCAGGAGGTTTCCCAGCGGTTGATCGCCCGAGCAGCGCGTGAGCCCACCGCCTGGTCGAGGCTCCAGGCCGGCTGCGCAGCGTTCTTGGACGAGTGCGCGAGGCCCGAAGTGCACCAGATCCTGTTGACCGACGGCCCAGCCGTCCTGGGCTGGGCGGCTTTTCGCGAGCTTGACGGCCGGCACGGGCTGGGCCTGCTCAAGGCCGGGCTGGGATCGGCAATCGACGAGGGAGCCGTCTCGTCGGCCCTCCCCGTTGACACAACGGCGCATCTGCTGGTCGGGGCGCTCAACGAAGCCAGCCTGCTCATCGCGGGTGCCGAAGACCCGCAAGCGGCGCGTCGGGAGGCGATGCAGAGCGTCCAACGGCTCCTCGATGGCATCGCCGGGCCCGACCGCGCCGTTTAGTTGAGCTTTTCGAACCTACGGATCGCCGAGGTATGCGTCGGCCCAGGCGCCGATGATTCGGCCCGCCCGATGGGCTTGGCCGCGGGCGGTCAGCAGGTGATCGGAGCCCTCGAGCGAGACGAAGCTGCGCGGGTGGCGGGCCAAGCTGAAGATCTCGCTCGCGTTGTCGATGCTGACCGTGTTGTCGGTGGGTGAGTGCAGGATGAGCAGCGGCAGGCGCAAGCCCTTGATTTTGTCGATCAGACGAGCCGCGCGGACATCCTCGACGAACGCCCGCTTCAGGGTCAGCGTGCGCCCACCGACCATCCATTCGGCAGCGCCCTCGGACATCACGCAGTCGACCACTGCGTCGTAATGCTTCTCGACGTGGCTGGGGTCAACCGGCGCCGCCACCGTGACAACCGACCGCACGCCCGGCGACTGTCGCGCCGCGGCGAGCACGGCCGCGCCACCCCACGAGTGCCCGACCAGGATGTCGGCCGGCGTCGCGCGGTCGGCCATGAACTCGCACGCCTTGACGATGTCGTCGACCTTGACGCTGAACGACCCGTCACCCCATTCGCCCTCCGATGCGCCCAGACCCAGCGCGTCGAAGCGCAGCATGCCGATTCCGTCCGCGGCCAGCTGCTTGCAGATCCGGGCCGCGGCGGGGCAGTCCTTACCGAGTGTGAAGCCGTGCGCAAACACGCCCCAGCCGCGCACCGACCTTTCCGGCACCTCGATGATCCCTGCCAGGTTCGGGCCCGTGGAGCTTTTGAAAGTGACACGTTCGCCCATGGTGGAGATCTAACCTGCCACGCAATGGTGGCCGAACTCAGGTCACCGCTATGCGCGTGGACAAAGGTCCACGATGGCATAGTCGATGAGGGCGTCGGCCTGTCGCGGCGTGAGGCCCCTGGGGCCATTGTCTTGGGCGGATTTTTGCAGGGCGAGGGACTGAAGCTGCGACGCGGGAGCGCCCCAGGATATCTGCTGGCAGACTTTCCAGCCGGTCTGCACCAGCGCCGGGTCGCCGCCGTCCATGTCCGCGATACCGACGTTGTGCAGGTGGTTGAGATAGGAAGCCTCGTCGGCGTGAGCCGGGCCGGCGCACACGACGCCGGCGATCAGAAGGGGGCCACCTACCACTGCTGCGCGAATGAACCTGCCAGAGAGCCTCTGTGCTGCCATAACTCCTTCTCCAAATGCCCGATTGTCGCCCTGGTTCCTGACGGCGCACATATATCAAAGCCCGAAATCACGCGCTTGCCCAGACTGAAACTGCGGTCATCCGTCGCGGCGTGTCGTGTATGTGGTTGCAGTGTCGCCGATCCCGCTTGTGCGTGGACACATGAAATTCGCAAGCCACCCGTGCTACTCAGGCAACGCACCCCAGCCCGACGAAAGGTCGGTCAACGAAGACGCCAATGACTTCAACGAAAGGTCAGAGCAAATGAGCAACGCTGCGACGCAAGAACGGTCCGGCACCTCGCGCCGGATGATGGCCGGACCGACGATGCGGGGAAGTTATTGCCGGACAGGCGAATTCGGGTCCGTCGGCGCATCGTGGCACGGTGGAAAGGCGGCCGAAGTGGCGCCACAGCTACTCGATTTGCTGCATCCCCCGCGCCGGAGTGGGACCATTTGCCGATGAACAACCACGACTTGATGCTGATCGTCAAGATGTGCGCGGTCTTGGCTCTCGGTGTCCTGGGGACCTGGTTGATGAAGCGTCAGAACCGCAAGTTGCAGGTGCTGCGTCAGCGGGCCGAAACCGGCGGGCAGTCATCGCAGCCGCTGGATGCCCTGGACCAATTCGTGCTGACTCCCGCCCCGCGGGTAGGCCCGAGGGGAATGGCCAAGGTCGGGTGGGGAACGCTGGTGGCGTTCCCCTTGTGGATGTCCATACCGATCGCGATCGGTGCCCCGGCCGGGGTTGCAATGGGCTTCTTCGCCGCCTTCGCGATTGGCATGTATGCGTTTATGATCCCGTTTTACTTCTGGAACAAGCGCGGAAACACGCGCCTTTGCGTCACGAGCGAAGGCCTGACCGTTAATCGGCGCAAGGGTGATATCTACTCGCTCGTTGATGCCAGCCTCGGGTCCTGGGTGCCCACGAAGTTTATCCGCGGGAGGGCGGGCCCGGTAATGCTGGGTACTGCACTTCACTTGCGATGCGGGCCCAAGACCCTTGTTGTCGGCGGACGGGATCACCGCACGGGCGCGGGAGTACGGCTGGAAGCACCACCCGCTGAGCGGCTCGACGCGTGGATGTGGGCCGCCGATTTCGACCGGCTTCTGGCCATGATCGGTCGCCGGAGCAGGCTGGACGTACGCGGGCCCGCGCCGGAGGAGCCAATCCGCTGTTTTCTGGCTACGAACCCTTGGCTGCTCACGCGGCGACAGCGCCGCCGCAACACGCAACCGGTCCTGGTGCTGGACGTGGGTAGCGATCACATCCGCGCGATCGACCCCAACACGAATGCGACCGTCGCTTCGGCTTTTCTTGCGCAGGTGACCGCGGCGCCGGCGGATTGCGTCGTCCGCATGTCGGGGTCGTGGAAGGTGAGTTTTGTCGAGCCTGCCCTGATCGTCAGAGTTCCTGGCATGGCACCGCTGACCATCGGCTGTCACGACGAGACCGATCCCTTCGGGACGTGGGTGTGGGGCACCCGGCAGTTCCCACGCCGGTTTAGCTGGTCCGGCAACGTGCCTTCGGAGCGGGAAACTGATTTCGTGGTTTCGGGCGCGGATTGGCTCACGCTCGTAGGGAAATTCGGCCTGACCTCGCAATTGGACGATAAGGCGGAACTGGTCAGGTTGTATTTGAACGACAAAGCGGCACGGGCCAGAGCACGGGCCAGGGGCTGAGCATGTTGGGCGTGTCCGGGGCGGCACCCGAGAAGTCCTTCCGCTGCCTGCTGCTTCCCAACGCCGTCGGGTTGCAGGCCCCGAAACCCACTCTGGCGCTTGACGTTAGCAACGATGCGATCCGGCTGGTCGACCCGAGCGATAATGCACCGGTTGCCTCGGCGTGGCGTTCGCAGATCACGGCGTCCCCGGCAATGCACAGGCCGAACTACGGCGCTGGTATCCCGATGCCCGTCCTGGTTGTGCGTGCTCCCGGTTGGCAACCTCTGGCCATCGGAAGTCCCGAAGCCCGGTCTTGGCGCGGCGAGGTGCCCCAGGAGGCACCTGGGTATGTGGTCTCCGATGCGGACTGGCCCGTGCTGGTGGACATCTTCGGCTTGGGCCCGCAGCTGACGTCGCGTCGCTCGCGAAGCTCCGGAAGGAGACTGGTCCGCGGTCGCCAGCGGCTGGGGATAGGTGGCTGGTTTGTCAGAATCCTGCTCGCGTGCCTGGGGCTTTTTTTCCTTTATATGGGCGCGGACACGATGTACAGGTATCGCGTCGGCACGCCGACGACGGTGACAGTCACCTACTGCACCAAGGGCAAGGGCGCTTCCTGCGAAGGCACATGGACCAAGGACGGAGTGTCTCACACCGGACAGATCGAGCAAGGGTTTAGCAATGGCCATGCCACCGTCGGATCATCGCTTCAGGCTCGCGTGTGGGGGCGGACAGCCTATACGTCAACCGCCGCGTACTTGCCTCTTGCGTTTGGGAGTGTGATGACCGTCGCCGCGGTCGTGTTGATCGTAAGACGAGGCGGCGGGTAGTTGAAGTGCCCTCCGCGACAACCGTTCCGGCCCAGGGGGCTAGGGTCGGTTCGTGCGCAGGACCATCGACTGGGACGGCGACGCGGTCACGATCATTGACCAGACCGCGCTGCCGGTCGACTACCGCGTTCTCCGTCTGCGTACCGTCGACGAGCTGATCGACGCGATCCGCCGCCTGGCTGTCCGTGGCGCCCCGGCGCTCGGCGCGGCGGGGGCGCTTGGCGTTGTGCTCGCGGCCCGCGAAGGAGGCGACCTCCGGGCCTCGGCCGAACGAGTCGCGAAGGCACGACCGACCGCTGTCAACCTCAGCTGGGGAGTCGCGCGCGCACTCGAGAAGCTCGACGAGGGCGCTGAAGCCGTGCTCGCCGAAGCACTGGAAATCCTCGACGAGGACGAACGCCTCAACCGCGCGGCGTCCGCCCACGCCGCCGAGATCGTCCTCGCACTGTGCGATCGTCGCCCGCTGCGGCTGCTAAGCCATTGCAACGCCGGTCATCTGGCCACCGTGGCCTGGGGCAGTGCGCTAGGCGTCGTCTGGCACCTTCACGAGCGCGGACTCGTCGAGTCGGTGCTTGTCGACGAGACACGGCCACTGCTACAGGGCGCCCGGCTCACAGCGTGGGAGCTGGCGCAGGCGGGTGTCCCCTACCGCGTGCAGCCGGACGGCGCCGCGGCGGCGGCGATGGCACGCGGCCTCGTCGACTGCGTGCTCGTCGGCGCCGATCGGATCGCGGCTAACGGCGACGTCGCCAACAAGATCGGCACCTACGGTTTGGCCATCGCGGCGCATCATCACGACGTGCCGCTCGTCGTGGTCGCGCCGTCGTCCACGGTCGACAGGTCGCTCGCCACCGGCGCCGAGATCGCTATCGAGGAACGCCCGCCCGACGAACTCAGGACGTTCACCGGCACCACGATCACCCCGCCGGACGCCGACGTTTTCAACCCCGCCTTCGACGTGACCCCGGCCGAGCTCATCACGGCCGTTGTCACCGAGCACGGTCGCTACCGGCCCGTCAGGCCGCAGCGATCGTCGACATCAGGGGACGAAGCGTGTTGAACAGCGGCTGCCGATCACGAAGATAGAAGTGGCCACCGCGAAGAATCTGTACGGAGAAATCCGCCGTTGTCCGCGAACGCCATTCGCGCAAGTCGGATTCGCTCACGAGCGGGTCCTCGCTGCCGCCGAAGACATGAATCGGGCAGGACAGTTCCTCTGCGTCGCCTTCCTCGTCTGTCATGCACAGCCGCAAGTCGTGTCGAGCGGCAGTGATGGCTCGTTCGTGCAGAGTGGGCCATCGCGTCAATTGCGAAGGCAGCCCGCCTAGTTCGGACAGGAGCGTCGCGAGCTGGTGGTCGTCGAGCAGATCCACGACATGGAGTGGCTTCGGAAGGTGCGGCGGGCCGTACGCGGACAGGAATACCGCCCGTGGCAGGGGAGAACCCTGCGCCGCGCGCAGGCACGCCAACCGGTATCCCAGCAGGGCGCCGAAACTGTGGCCGAAGAACATATGCGGCTCTTCAAGGGTGGATCGGAGCTGATCGTTCACCTCGTCGACGAGTTGCCGCAGCTTGGTGAAGCGCTGCCGGTTGGCGACCTCGACCGGAATCACCTCGACGGCCGGCCTCAGCGCCTTGTCCCAGGCGTTGAATGACAACCCGCCGCTCCCGGCATGGTGGAAGCAGAACAACCGCATCAGTTGCCTTTCTGATCGTGACTCACCGAAAATCACTATCCGGCAAGCCCCTTGGGGAATGTTTGCGAAAATCTTGCCGGCCTCTAGCTGCCTGCGTTCAGCAGCTCCAGCTCCTCGGCGAGCACCTTGACCATGAACCGGATCTGTTCCTCCGAGTGGCAGCTGGTGACGAAGAATCGCAGAAGCGCTTGGTCTTCCGGCGCAGCGGGAAAAAGGATCGGGTCGGCATTGATGCCGCGCCGCATCAGGGCGTCCGACACTTGCATCGCCTTGATCGAACTGCCGACGATGCACGCGATCATGGGGGCGCACGCGCTGTCGCCGATGTC
>Ga0306925_10001883_pt1 | contig 17556 bp, 18 predicted proteins | sample flu12Cox44000176_FD_203755 | JGI IMG/M metagenome (GOLD analysis project Ga0306925, IMG submission 203755) | Lab enrichment of tropical soil microbial communities from Luquillo Experimental Forest, Puerto Rico - flux8day.12C.oxic.44.000.176 (v2)... | ecosystem: Environmental > Terrestrial >... | reverse complement strand
GGGCTTATGAGTCTATAGTCGCGCGATCGGGACAACACCGTCGGCGTCCCGATCGCAACGAGGAGGTATTGAATGAACCGGTTCGGACTCCCGTTGGCCGCGATGCTGCTTCTGGTCTTGATCGGGACGGCCGAGGCGAGCCAACAGGGTCGTGCGGCGGTCGCCGATTGGAAGGCGGCGGATAAATGCGCAAAGCAAGCTCAGGCTGCCTATCCCGATTACAGTGCAGAGGCGAATGCGAAACGGGATGCCAAGCTGAAAGAATGCCTGAGTGGCGGCAACCTCGCTCCGCGCCAACCCGTGTCGCAGCCGCCCCCCCGATAACGCGTCTGGCGAGGGTACCCCCTCAGCTTGCCTGACCCTCGCCCCAGCCTTCCGCCATCGCCGGCAGGAGCGGCACACGATGCGGGGCTCTTGCGACCGCTTCGGATCGGACCCGGTCGAGGAAAGCGAGTTGGGCGTCGAAGCCGATATCGAGGCTCGAGGTGATTTCAAGCGCGGGATCCTCGAAGACATGGGTGCGGCGGCGGCGGCGCCACGCCATGACTGTCTGGTCGCGCATCCTCAGCAGCGCTGCAATCTGAGGACGGAAGAGCCGAAGCATCCCGCCGACCCACCGATTGAGCGTCTCCGACGCCTCGACCTCGGTGATCGCGAATCGGTCGAGCATGCGGATGACATCGTCGGCGCGATACCAGGTTTCCCCGGTGACCCAGCGATTCGTCGTGAACAGCCTAATCGGCTCGCCCCGGCAGTCGACGGCAATCGCGACGAGATGGCTCACCTCCTCCCTAGTACCGCGCTTGAGCGGCGGGGCTTGGGGCGGCAGCGCCGGCACATCGGCGACCGCGATTTCGGGAAGGATGAGCGGCGCAGCCCCGACCGGCATACCCTCGGCGCGCAGAAAAGTATGGAAATGCCCATGCTCCCGGACAGGCCCTCCGCTCACCGGATGCGTATGATAAAAGTATTGGGCGTGGCTTTTCGGGTCATAGACCTCCCCATCGGGGTAATGCTGCCACTCAGCGGCCGGGTTGTCGGCCAATGCTTCGCTGACGATGTTGCGGTTGCGCGCGGCGAGTTCGCGCCGGCAATCGTCGATGACCGCGGCTGCCGAGGCCATCCGTTCGATTTCGGCCCAACTCACACGCAAGCTCTCTTGACTGTTCCCGTGCGCCAAGCACCGCCCCATGTGAACGAAAGGTGTCCAGAATAGCTAACGGGGCTTCGCCGACAAAGCGGGATTGCTGGCGGTCCAGACGACGATATCCTTTATCACCGCCCCCAGCGCCTCGTCGAAGGCAACGACGATCCGCGGAATCTCGTTTGCCGAAGCCTGCTCACGCCGCTCGAACGAGCTCTGCGCGACGATCTCGCGGCCGGACGGAGCAACGAGCCTGGTGATGATCGCCACCCATACGACAGGCGGTCCGTTTGGCGAATCGTATAGCGCTTCGAAGTGCCGGATCTCGGTTTTGAGGATGAAATCCGCACGCAGTCCGATCGATTCGCGGTCGATCGCGGTGATTGCCCTGCTGTTCTCGAACGATTCGAGCAACGCCGTCTGCACCAGCTGCGGCAGGCGATCAGTCCACTCCGAATCGGCGAAATAGTCGATAGAGACGGCAGAGTGGCTTAGCGCAATCCGCGTGGTATCGAGCCCCGCCGGTGCGAGCGGCACGTCGACGAGAATTTGCACGGACGGGTGCGGCAAATTCGCCGGGTAGGTGCTCTTAGGGGTAACCCGATAGAGATGCGGCGCTGGACCGAGGCCAAGCAAGCTTGCGCAACCCGTCACGGCGAGGGCCATAGTGCTCGAAAGCCATCGGCGCGAAAGCCGCGCCGCCGGCGCCGTCATTGTGGCCGATACCCCTCGCGCCGTTCGCCGAACAGCAACCCGGTCGGGTTCCGCTCTAACTCGGACACAAAGCGGGTCGCCCCCGCTACGAACCGTTGCAGATCAGTGACGAGATCACTCAGCTCCGTTAGGGTGCTCTGGGTGAAATTTCGGATGCCCGGCCGGTTTTCCTGAAGGACCTGTTGCACTTGCCGACTGGTCTCGGTGAGGTTCTTGGCCAACCGGTCGGCGTCGGCGAGCGTTTGCGACAGCTGATCCTTCAACCCGCCTTTTTCCGTGTAGCTCTGATCGACGTCACGGAAAAACGATTTTAGCTCGATGACGGCGTTGTTGGCGTTGTCGACAACCTCGCCCAGTTCCTTACTAGGTTCGATGAAGGACCCCGATATTGTCCGAATATTCTGTAGAGTGTCGGAAACCGCTTGGCGGTTATTCTCGTCGAGCAGAGCGTTCAAGCTGTGCGCCGCCTCCCTGAGATCTGCCACCAGTTCGGGAAGACTGGCCTTTACTTCCTCCAGTTCCGATCGCCCTGCCTGGATCACCGGGTAGCGGTGGCCGGGCTCGGGTACGAGATCACTGGCCTCTCGCGTTCCTCCGCGAATCTGGATTGTGGCGATCCCGTTCAGGATGTTGGCGTCGAGGAACGCACGGGCGTCGGATTTGATCTCGACGATGCTGGTGTCGATCTCGACCGTTACCTCTATCTGTTCGAGATTACCGGGGTCGACGCGGATAGCGGCGACCCGACCTACCGGGATGCCGTTGTACTGCACTTGAGAGCCCTTGTTGAGCCCTGCCACCGATCCTCTGAAGAAGATGTAGTATTGCTTGGCCCGCTGGCCAAATTCGGCGCGTCCCAACCATAGCACTGCGACGAAAGCAAGAAATATGACCGCCAGGACAAAGGTGCCGACCGCCACATAATGTGCACGTGTCTCCATCTAATCTCTCTCGATGCAGGCCAGCTTAGACAGGAGCGGCAACCTGTATTCCGTCTTTCGCCAAATGTTCGGGCTCTGAGAGCAGCGCAGCTCGTCCACGGGGACCGTGGAAGTAGGAGCGGATCCAGGGATGATCGTCTTGCAGCATCTGCTCCAAGGTGCCGGAGCGAATCTTCCTGTCGACCAACACGGCGACGCGATCGCAGATCGAAAACAAAGTGTCGAGATCATGGGTAACCATGAACACGGTAAGGTCGAGGCTGCCCTTCAGGTCCCGGATCAAAATGTCGAAGTCTGCGGCCGCGATCGGATCGAGCCCGGCGGTGGGCTCGTCGAGAAAGACAATATCCGGATCGAGAGCGAGGGCCCGCGCGAGACCGGAGCGCTTGCGCATCCCCCCGGACAACTGCGACGGGTACTTCTCTCCAGTCCCCTCGGGAAGTCCGACGATGCCGATCTTGAACGCCGCAATCTCATCCATCAGGCGCAGCGGCATGTCGTAATATTCCTTCAACGGCACCTCGATATTCTCCGCGACTGTCAGCGAACTGAACAACGCACCGTCTTGAAATAGTACTCCCCAATGTTTTTCGATCTCCCGTTGATCGGTATCGCTCATCGCTAGAGTGTTGCGTCCAAAGACATCGACGCTGCCTGCGACCGGGCGGTTGAGCCCGATGATGCTGCGCAACAAGACCGACTTACCCGACCCGGATGCGCCGACGACACCGAGGACTTCGCCGCGGAACACGTCAAGATCGAGCCCGTCGTGGACGGTTTCGGTGCCGAATCGGTTGACAAGGCCGCGCACGCGGATAATCGGCTCGCCCGGCTGATTCGGCATTGCTCAAATCTGCAAGGAGGAAAAGAATATCGAGAAGCCTGCGTCGGTCACGATCACGAGAAAGATTGCTTCAACCACCGACAGCGTCGTAAGACGGCCGACGCTCTCGGCGCTGCCCGCCACTTGAAAGCCTTCATAACAGCCGATCAGGGCGATGATGACGGCGAAAAACGGCGACTTGATCATACCGATCCAGAAAGACCATGGGGCGATCGTGGAAAGATGGGTGAGGAATTCGGGAATACCGATGCCGAGCTCACCCCATGCCATCAGGCCGCCGCCAAAAACCCCCATAAAATTGGCGCAGAGGGTCAGCATCGGCAAGGTCAGGAGCAGCCCGAAAAGGCGCGGGAGAACCAAAACCTCGACCGGGTCGAGGCCGATGGTGCGCATCGCGTCGATTTCTTCGTTGACCCGCATCGTACCGATCTGGGCGGTAAAGGCGCTTCCCGAGCGGCCGGCGAGGATGATCGCGGTCAGTAGAACCCCCAACTCGCGCAGGATGCTGGCTCCAGTCAATTGGACGGTGTAGCTCTCGAGCCCGTAAAAGCGCAGATAGTCGGCACCCTGATAGGCGATGACGACGCCGATCAGGAAGGTGAGCAGACCGACAATGGGTAGGGCATTGACCCCGGTCTGCTCCATCTGGGCGACCATCGCGGTCATGCTCAACCGACGCGGATGTCGCACCAGCCGAAGCGCGGTCGCGCTGACGAGACCGAAGAAGCCGAGGATGCTGTACGCGCGGGTAACCAACCCGAGCGAAATCTCTCCGATCCGGGCGATGAAACCTGCGATCGTGTGATGGGCCGGTCGCGGATGCCGGGCCGGAGGCACGAATCCAGCTGTTCGCACCTGATCAATCAGCGGCTCGAAGCTTGCTCGCAAATTGCGCATCTCGACAGTGTTGCCGCGCGCCGTCAGATCGTGCTCGGTTCGCAAAAGCAGCCAAGCGCCGGCAGTATCGAGCCGATCGATCCCCGCCAGATCAAGCGTCACCCGCCTGTCTTTTGGCGCCTCGATCCCTCTTAGCCTTCGATCGAGGTCGGCGGCAGTCTCCACCAGCCATTCCCCGGTTGCCGCCAAGACGAGCGATCCGGGCTCTTCGGATTCGACGAGGGCTGCGGCGATCGGGGGCATGCTGTCCAAAGCCTGATTCGCTATCTGCCGGGCGGCCCTTCCCAACTTGGCAGAAAGCGGTTATGTCGCGACGAGGGCGAATTGACCCCCGAGATTGAACATCGAGGAATAGCGGCGATGGACCTGAAGCAGCACATCCGATCGATACCCGATTTTCCCAAGCCCGGTATTCTATTCTATGACATTTCCACACTTCTTTCCCATCCACACGCTTGGCGCGCCACAGTCGAGCGCCTCGCCGGGGCGTTGCGGCCACACGAGCCCGATCTCCTGGTCGGCATCGAATCTCGCGGATTTCTGGTAGCCGCTCCGCTCGCCTATCAACTCGGCCGCGGCTTTGCGATGGTCCGCAAGATGGGAAAGTTGCCCGGTAGGACCGTGCGTTTTACTTATGATCTCGAATACGGGACCGACACCATCGAGATCCAGGAGGATGCGATCACCCCTGGTCAACGTGTCGTCGTTCTTGACGATTTGGTGGCAACCGGGGGAACCATGCAGGCTGCCATCGATCTCGTTCGCCAACGCGGCGGCGACGTGGTCGCCGCCGGTTGTATCATCGAGCTTAATTTCTTGCGCGGCCGTGACCGGATCGATGTCCCGTTCACCTCAATGGTGGCCTTCGACTCCTAATCATCACCTACCGGAGGTGCCGGTCCGAGGCTGCGGCCGATCACCGCATAGAGCGGGTCTCCGCCGCCCGATGGGGTCCGATCCAGGCAGCGGATGTCAGTCCAATTGCCCGCTTCTGCGAAATTATGAGCGATCAGACAAAGATGCCCGGCGTCGTCGAGAAGATGCCAGCAGGCGATGGCTCGGGTTGGCAGGCAGCAGTTCGAGAAGGTCACTATCAGCGGTGCTCCCGGCTTTAGCACCCGGCCGGCTTCCCGAACGACCTCGCAGGGCCGCGTCAAGTGCTGAATTGACATGCAGATCGCCGCTCCATCGAACTCCGCGGTCGCGAACGGCAAGCGCGGATTGCAGTTCAAATCCTGGACGCGCCATTCGTCGAGAAACGGGTTCTCCGCCAGTTCGCACGCGCTGATCCCGACGCCGACGACCCGCCGATAGGGGATTTCGGGAGGCAGATGGCTCACCCACCCCGACATCAAATCGAGGATGGCGCCGCCCGCCGGGAAGATCTCGCGATAGAGGTTGGTGACCGCCGCGATTGCCGCATCGTCAATTTGCCGGATCGACGCTGCCTCGGGACGCGCTGATGCATCGAAACGTTGATCACCAAACACGGAACCGGCCGTCGGAAGGAGTGGCATTTCCCCCTCTCGAGCTATTCCTGTGTGAGATGGGGACTGCCTGCCCCACGGTCCATAGCCGAAAGATCGAGCTTTTCGCAGGTCGGGCGCTTCTCACAAATCCCACCTCTTCGAAATACTTCCTGCCTCGTTCAGTCCGCTAGGGCTCGCTCGGGCGTCGTCAGCGGTAGTTCGAGATCGCGGGCAACGGCCGGATGCGTAATCCGCCCCCTACAGACATTGAGGCCGTCCCTAAGGTGGGGATCTTCGATCAGCGCCCGCTGCCAACCACGATCGGCGAGCGCCAGAACAAACGGTAAAGTTGCATTGTTGAGTGCCACTGTCGAGGTACGGGCGACCGCTCCCGGCATGTTGGTCACACAGTAGTGGACGACCCCCTCCGCGATATAGGTCGGAGCCGCATGTGTTGTCGGCCGGCTCGTCTCAAAGCAGCCTCCCTGATCGATCGAAATATCGACTACTACACTGCCGGGCTTCATTGCCCGGACGATCTTTCGGCTTACGAGCTTTGGCGCCGTTGCCCCAGGGATCAGCACGGCGCCGATCACGAGATCGGCAGCGACGACTTCACGTTCGATGTTTTCCATCGTGGAAAACAGTGTGTGGAGTTGGGCGCCGAATTGCAGGTCGAGCTCGTACAGGCGCGGCAGCGACTTGTCGATGACGGTAACATAGGCCTCCATGCCCATGGCCATGCGCGCTGCATTGGTGCCGGAGACGCCCCCGCCAAGAATGACAACTTTGGCGGCAGGGACGCCCGGGACGCCCCCGAGCAGCACGCCGATTCCGCCCTGCTCCTTTTCGAGGCAATGGGCTCCAACCTGCACTGCCATCCGTCCGGCGACCTCGCTCATCGGGGCGAGCAGCGGCAAACCGCCCCGCCCGTCTGTGACTGTCTCATACGCGACGGAGATAGTGCCCGATCGCATCAGCCCTTGAGCCAGGGCTTTGTCCGCGGCGAGATGAAGATACGTGAACAGAACTTGCCCCTCACGCAGCATCGCCACCTCATGCGGCTGTGGCTCTTTGACTTTGACAATCAGCTCTGCGGTGCCGAACACCTCCGCAGCGTCTCTGAGGATGCCGGCGCCTGCCGCCTCGTAGGCCGCGTCATCGAAGCCGATCTCGGTGCCCGCTCCCGCCTCGACGACCACGTTGTGCCCGTGGTGCACGAGTTCACGCACATTCCCAGGGATGAGCCCGACGCGATACTCATTGGTCTTCACCTCTCTCGGGACGCCGATCAGCATCGATGAACTCCGCCGCGACCCGGTCCCGTCGGGGGCGGGACCGTCGGTCCGATGATACCGCCGGCCGCGTCGGTAAGCACCCTGTTCGGCCGCTGCTGCGGGGTCAGCTCGCCAAGACTGGTTGTTCCGCGGGTGAACGAGTGAGCTGGCGCACAACCTTTTCGGCCAGCGGCATGGATGCCGTCAGCTCCGGCATTTTGATCCCGTAGCGGTTGACCAACCCCGATACGTCATGAATTTCCGCCCCTGCACGACGAAATCGGCTGCCGGTTCCTTGGGTCCGGTGATCTTTGGCCGGGTCCCGGCATAGCCGGGCTGCAACTCGCGGCTCCGCAACTCGGACGAGTACGGATCGCCGCATAGAAACTGTCGGCACGCCCCGGATCGACCGCGTAATCAATCTCGGAGATCCACTCGCCATCCGGGCCAAATCGCGCCTGCTCCGCGAGATCGAGGGTAAGGTGACACACCTAAGCCGCTAGGTGCCGGAACAGGGTAGACGAGGCGCCGAAACGGCGCACGACCGGCCGGCGAAAAATAGACCCCCCAACAAAAATAGGTGGGCGGGATTGTTTCCCCGCGGCACCCCGTCGATGGCGCGGGCGAGGGGGGCGCATAGAGCCCGGCTGCATGACGATAGCGGATTGCGGTGGGCTCCTCTCCGCCGATCGCCGGCTCGAAACCGTCATCGCGAACCCGACCGGACATCACGGGGGTTCGGAGTACGACCGTTGCGCCCGCCGCCTCGACCTCACCTCGAAAAGCGAGCATCAGCGCATGACTGTCGACGATCTCTGCTGAGGGCGAGAGTGCTCGAGCCGTCGCAAGCCCGATCACTCCGGCGCCGACCACCACGCATTCGATCTCGTCCAACTGGCCTCCTCAGTGATCATCAGGAGGTTGGAGAAAGGCGCTCGGTTGTGGCACGTTTACGAGCACACTCGTCGATCGTGGGTGAGCTACCTCACAGTTGTCCAACGCCCGAGAAGGCAAATCGAGCATCGGATCATTTATTTCATCTCAATTGCGCCGCGGCGACGGATCAGGGTCATCGAAAAATAGGGGACTTCGCCTGCATCGACACGGGCAACCGGTGCCACGCGCTGGTTCGGCAAGGTGGCGCGCTCGATATAGCGCGCGCTGTCGAGCAGACCTAGTTCGTGCAGCACCCGGCGTACCTTCGGAAAATGGCGCCCGAGCTTGACTATCGCCGCAGCATCGCTCTCGCCGACGCGGCGAGCTATCTCAGCTTCGTCGAGGGTCGCCGGGATTACTGCAAGGGCTTCGTCTCGCGCCACTAGCGCGGTTGACGCTGCGGCGGCGCAAGCGGTGATCGAAGGCACACCCGGGATGATCTCAATCCGGTATCGGCCGGCAAGCCGGGAAAAGAGATGGATGAAGCTGCCGTAAAATAACGGATCGCCCTGACAAAGCAGTGCAACATCATTGCCGCGGTCGAGCTCGGTGGCCAGTTCGGCTGCCCCGGCGTCATAGATCGCAGCGGACGGCAGCCCCGGTTGCATCGGAAAGCGGATTGCGATCTCGCGCTGCCCCGCTTTGAGCCAGACCGCAACAATCGAACGGGCGAAGCTGTCGCCGTGCTCTGGTGCCGGATAGGCGACGACAGGAGCTGCGCGCAACAGCCGAAGCGCCTTCAACGTCAGCAATTCCGGGTCCCCCGGCCCGACGCCGATGCCGAACAGCCGTCCGGGTGTCGCCGCCATTTCAGCGCGGCTCCAAATCATAGAGGGTCAGGATCACACGGCCCCCACCCGCGGAGTAGTCGACCCCGGTTACGCGGTCGATTGAGTGAAGGTTCAACCCACGCGTCGCCAAGGATTTTCGGAACGCCGCGTCTTCCCGATCGCCGACCAGCGCCATCCCGGCGCCTGAGAGCTGTTGGTGTGCCGGGGCCGCCGTCACCAGGCGGGTTGCCGTGCCGAGCAGGAAGACGAGGCTCGGCTCGTTATAGCCGACCGACAGTACGGGTTCACCCGCGCGCCGCAGATGACGGGCGACGAGCGCCGCTGCGGCGCCGCTCAACCACAGCGAATCGAGCCCGGCCACGACGACGCTGGCCATCGGCAGCACGAACCCGGCGGCGAGCGCTCCGACCAGACAGGCTGCAAGGAAGGGCCGCCGGCGATTGATCAGAAGCGACGGCGCGAGCACGAGCAATGCTGCTGAGGCGATGATCGCGCTGAACGAAGTTCCCGATCCGAGCCAATTGGGCAACACTACAAGCGCGGCGGCCAAAGTAATCGTGACCGCTTCCCGCAGCACGCTAACAACGTTTGCGGCCCATCGGAGACATCCGGTGAGGCGAAGCCAAAAACCGTGCGCCAGCGCTCCACCCGCTAGAAAGGCCAGCGCCGGATAGAGCGGCAGAACGTATTGCGGCAGCTTGGTCGGCATTAGCTCAAAGAGCGCCCAAGCCGGGAAAAGCCAAGCAATCAAGAACCGCTTCGTCGGAGTGCGCCGCTGTCGCCAACCCGAGACCACCGCCGGAACCAGAAACAGTGAGCCGGTCAGAAGCTCGCGAGCGACTGCGCGAGGTAAGTACCGGGCGGGGCGCCGTGCGATTCCTGCGCACTGACCAGCTTCGGGACAAGGTCCTGCCAGACTGATTCGGCAAGAAAACGCCCTGCCGTGGCTTCTTCGATCGCGACGAACCACGGTGTAGCGATCAACATCGTCACGGCGAGGTCGGCAAGTGGCCGCAGTGTTTTGAGCCAGCGAATGTCGCGGTCGGCGATCGACAGCGTCACCGCGGTAAGTAGCGCCAAAGCCGGCGCAGCCGGTCCTTTCAGCAGGATCCCCGCGGCCTAGGCGGTCCAGAAGACGACCGCGAGCTACCATTTCACGGGATGGCCGGCACGCGCTCGGACATACACGATGCCGAGCGCAAGTTGACCGGCGACGATGGTGGCGAGGAGTGCCGCATCAGTCTTGGCGAGATGTGCTTCGACCACGAGGCCGAGCGCGCTCGCCATCACAACGCCGGCAACAAAGCCGGCGCGCCGCGAGGACAGGAGGGTGGCACCGAGCGCCGCGGTGAGCAGGACGGCTACGGTTGCCGCGAGTGCTGAGGGCAAACGATAGGGCCAGATAGCGGTGCCTCCAGGCGTGCTGAGCGGTGCGACCGCGGCCGCCTGGAGCCAATGAATACCGATCGGTTTCCGGTTGCGCGCCTCGTCCTGGAAGCGGATTCGGATGAAGTCGCCGGTCTCCAGCATCTGCCGCGTCGCTTGGGCGAAACGCGCCTCATCGCGGTCGACCGGCGGGATCGAGGCGAGCCCGGGGGCATATAGGATCAGGCAGAGAAGCAGAAGCAACGCGAAACCGCGAACCGTTTTCGACGAGTTCCCACTTTCCTCTTCCCTCGTGAAAACGGGGTAGCGAGGGATCCGCAACAGGGGGAAGAAGGGAGCTCGCGCCAAGCGAGCGCCGGGTGGCATTTTCACTCGGGCTTCCTTACCGCCAGCTGAGTGACCGGAGCCAGCGACCGCCAGAGGTGGTGTGGGCCGAGCGGCTCGGCGCGGCTCACGGCGACGCGCGTCAGCGCGCCGCCGTAGCTCATGTGCCAGTCGAGGAGGCGCGCTTCTCCCTCGGCGGTGACGACATTGGCGACTAGACGCCCACCGGGGCGCAACCTTGCCCATAGTAGCGGCAGCAATCCCGGTACACCGATGCCGCCACCGGCGAAGATGGCGTCCGGCACCGGCAGACCGTCGAGCGCCTCGGGCGCCGTACCGGCGATAATGCGCATCCCAGGCACGCCGAGCGACGTGGCATTGCGCGCGATGATCGCAGCGCGCAGCGGGTTGCGTTCGATCGCGACCGCTGAGCGGCCTTCTCCGGCGCGCAGCCATTCGATCGCAATCGAGCCACAGCCCGCGCCGACATCCCACAGGGTCTCGCCGGGGAGCGGAGCGAGCGCCGCGAGCGTCGCAGCGCGGACCTCCCGCTTGGTCAGCTGACCGTCATGCTCGAAGGCGTCGTCGGGAAGCCCCGCGAAACGCGGCAATGCGCGGGTACCAGGCGCGCCGCGGCAGGCGATCGCGATCGTGTTCAGATCGGCGACCCGCCGATCGCCCCAGGACTGTGCGTCTTCCTCGATGACCGCCTCGCGCGTCCCGCCCAGATGGGCCAACACGGTGAGGCGGCTCGGGCCCCAGCCGAGCGTAGTCAGGAGCTGCGCCACCGCGCGCGGCGTGTCGCCGTCCTCAGATAAGGAGAGGATGTGGCGGCCGGGGGCAAGGTACAGCCGTAGCGTGTCGAGCGGCCGCCCATGCAATGTGACGATCGCACAGTCGGCGACGGGCCAGCCGAGCCGAGCGGCAGCGAGACTGAAGGCACTCGGCTGCGGCACGATTGTCAGTTCTTCAGGCGGAAAGCGTTGGATCAGCATGACGCCGACGCCGTACCAGAGGGGATCGCCGCTCGCCAACACGGTTACATTGCGGCCGCGTCGCGCGGCAATGGCGGCGATTGTGCGGTCGAGAGGGCGTTCCCAGAGGAGCCGCTCGGCGCCACTCTCCGGTACCATGCCGAGATGTCGGGCGCCGCCGACCAGCACTTGCGCGGTCTCGACCAGCGCGCGCCCTGCCGGGGCGAGGCCGGCTAGCCCGTCCTCACCGATGCCGACCACTGCGAGCCAGGATTTCACCCGATGCTCGCGAGCGCGTTGACCGCAGCGGCGGCGAGCGCGCTCCCGCCGCGGCGGCCGTGTAATGTGACGTAGGGGATACCCTGGCCAGCAACGGCGAGTGCCGCTTTGGCCTCGCCTGCACCGACAAAGCCGACTGGGAAGCCGAGCACGAGAGCGGGTTTTGCAGCCCCCTCCGCGATGATCTCAAGCAAGCGGAAGAGCGCCGTCGGCGCGTTGCCGATCACCACCACCGCACCTGCCAAATGTGCGCGCCATAACTCGACCGCGGCGGCCGAGCGCGTCGTGCCGAGCGCAGCGGCAAGCCCGGCTGTCTTCGGATCGTGCAACGTGCACAAGATCGCGTTGCCGGCCACAAGCCGCTCGCGGATGAGGCCCGCTGCCACCATTGCCGAATCAACAAGGATCGGCGCGGCTGCGGCGAGCGCCCGTCGTCCCGCCGCGACCGCGCCCCGCGACCATGCCAGATCATTCAAGATTGTGCTGTCGCCTGCTGCGTGCGCCAAGCGCAGCGCAAGCGGTTGCAGCGACCGCGGAAACCGGCCGAGATCGGCTTCCGCACGGATCAGCGCGAAGGAGCGGCGCGCGATTTCGGCGGGATCGCGCAGGTAGGTGTAGCGGTGAACGATAGGGCGCTGCCCCTCGCCCTCTCTCGCCCGCTTGCGCTGCTCTTCACCCATAGCTCGGGGTAGGGCAGTCATGTCTGACCGGCGACGGGCCGGCGGATCAATCAGTGGGAAGCTCACGGATCGGGCCAAGGGCCTTCAGCCCGGCGGCTCGATCCGGGTGCCTCGGACAGGGTCCCGGCCGGGACCGATTTCCGCCATCATGGTGGGCGTTCGCAGCGGCGCATCGAGCTCTGATAGGTGACCGCATTTCCCGTTTTCACTGCACACGCGAATTCGATTGTTATTCGATTGATAGGCCTGCTCCAATTCGTTGATCGGTGAAAAAATTCCATTGATCTTCCATTGATCCGCTAAGTAACGAATTTTCCGCGTAAGTGGTCGACATGACAGGCGGCTGTATCGGCTGCTGGGGCCATTTTGGGGCGAAAAAACACGATTTTCGTTGTTTTCGCCCCCGCAGGATGCGGCCGCAGCCCCGCCCTGCGCCCAGGGCCGATTGTGGGACATAGTCAGCTGCGGAGGGTTAGCGGGGGCGAGCGGAGAGGGCGAGGTGCTATCGCCGAACGCACCGGAATCGGGCGTTGGGCTCGCGCCGTCACGCCGAGCGTCCAGGCTTCCTCGGCTTCGACGCGACCGCGCTGTTCGCCTGTCAGGTCCGGATCGCCGGCGAACAGCTCCGCGAGAGCGCCATCTCTGTCAAGTTCGGCGAAATGGCGGGCAACGGTGCGGACCTGAGCCGCGTCCTTGGGCTCCCCCGCCCCGGGCGATACCGACCACAGCGAGGGATAAACCTCGGCCATGATCAATGCCCCATCCGGCGGCGCGCGAAGACCCGTCTCGAAGGGCCAGACCCGAGCGCCGTCACGCCAGCGCGGATCCTTCCGCAGGGCCCGCACCACCGGGATCCCGGTCAGAACCTGGCCACCGACCGACCCGGCACCCAGCAGCTTCCAGCATGGCTGGCACCCCGTCATGTACTCGTCGATCAGCCGGCGCTCCGCCAATCCGTTCTGCTCGTGGCCGCGGTGGTGCTTGGGTCCGAGGTAGCTCCTCGCGCGCTGCGCCGGACAGCCCCAGAACGGAAACTTACCGGCCGATATTCGCTCGTTCATCGCAGCAGCGACATCGAACCGGTTATTGGAATTTCGTTCATCGTCGCTGACGAGCCGCGCGATCTCCTCCCAGACCGCCCGCCAGGGCGGCCCGGAAAGGCCGAGACGTGCGGCAAAACCGGTGGGATAGCCGAACGGAAAATCAAAACCGATCAGCACCCGTTCGCCGCGCGCCATCGGTTCCGCCAGCCAGCCGCCCAGCAAGGTCCTTGCTTGATGCCGGGTGGCAGGATTGACCAGTCTCTCGCCCGCCGAATCATGCCAGCAGATCCAGATGCTGTCGCGGCCGGTGCGCGGCACATTCGCCGCGCTCCAATCGACCATCACGAATGCGTCAAACATCAGCGATGATGGTGATGCGGATGGTCGCCATCCGTGCCGATCCCGCGCACGTGATGGTGATGAGCCGCTTGCGGCGCGCCGGCATCGCTCTCATAGCCGATGATCTGGGTGCGGTACTTGCAGAGCTGGCAATTCATCGCCGGCTGCCCTTCGCGGACCTCGCCGACGCGGTCGCTAAACGCGTCGATCACCTCGGGATGGTCGCGCAAATAGAGCGCCTTGACAAAGTCGATCTCGGGAAAGAGACGAGCGACTGCCTCGGTCTGCGCGTAGATGCGTTTGACCAGGACACCAGTAAACAGGAAATAGGGAAACAGGATGATGCGACGGAAGCCGAGCCGCGCGGCGCGCGTTAAAGCCGCGTCCACACGCGGATGGGCGACGCCGCTAAACGCGATTTCCGCCCAGCCGAACCCCATTCCTTCCCACAGCATGCGCGCGAGCTTGGAGATGTTGGAATTGGCGTCGGGGTCATTAGTGCCGCGTCCGACGACGACGAGCAGCGTGTCGGCGCGCGCGATTTCGGGATCCGCTGCCGCTCCTGCGACGCGATCGGCCGCCGCCCTCAACAGCTTCGGGTCGATCGACAGATCTCGTCCCAAGCGGATATCGATCCCCGGATTGTCGGCCATGAAGCTGTTCATCTCCCAGGGCAGGTCGTTCTTGACGTGGCTCGCCGCGAACAGCATGCCCGGTATCGCGAGAATCTGGCGCGCACCCCGCGCCGCCAGGGCGGCGAGCCCGTCGCGGATCGTCGGGCGCGCGAATTCGAGGTACCCCGTGGCGAAATCGAAATTCGGTAGACGCGGACGCAGCGCGGCGGCAACCAGCTCGAACTCGGCAATCGCTTCCGAATCTCGGCTGCCGTGCCCGCAGATCAGTACCGCGGTTTCGGTCATTCATCGCCTTTCTCGGAATCGCGGCGGGGCCTGAACGCACGATGACGCGGGCCGGGGCCGATCCACTGCTGTTGCTGGTCGCCGGCCTCGCAATCGATGCGGTGTTCGGCGACATGCCCGCAATCTTCCGCTATGTCGACCATCCGGTTGCGCTCGCCGGCCGTGCGATTGCGTTCTTCGACCGCAAACTGAACCGCGAGGCTCGCAGCGAGGCCTCGCGCCGCGACCGGGGCATCATCACAGTGATCTTGTTGGTCGGCGCTGCAGCGGCGCTGGGATTCATGGTCGAGCGGCTCTGCCGCGGCCATCCGCTTGGCGCCATCGTCGAAGCCCTGCTGATTGCGGTGCTCGTCGCCCAGCGCAGCCTCTACCAGCATGTCGCCGCCGTTGCCCAGGCGCTCGACACGGGCGGGTTGGCGGCCGGCCGCGCGGCGGTGCGACGCATCGTCGGCCGCGATCCGCTGAGCCTCGACGCGCATGGCATAGCGCGGGCGGCGATCGAGAGCCTCGCGGAGAACTTCGGCGACGGCGTCGTCGCTCCGGTGTTCTGGTACCTGCTGCTCGGTCTGCCAGGGCTCTTCGCATACAAGATGGCGAACACGCTCGACAGCATGATCGGGCATCGCAGCCCACGGTATCGCAGCTTCGGCTGGGCGGCGGCGCGCCTTGACGATGTCCTCAATCTGGCGCCCGCGCGGATCAGCGGACTGCTGCTGGTCGCCGCTGCGGTCTTTGCCAAATACGGCCGGCCCAACCGCGCGCTGGCGATCATGTTGCGCGACGGACGCAAGCACCACTCGCCGAACGCCGGCTGGCCCGAAAGCGCGATGGCGGGGGCGCTCGGGCTGGCGCTGGCGGGACCGCGCCGCTACCCCGAAGGTCTCATCGCCGACCCCTGGCTCGGCGACGGCAGCGCGCGAGCGGCGACGTCCGACATCGCACGCGCGCTGCATCTTTATCGGCTCGCCTGCCTGATCGAGGCCGGCCTGCTGCTGGGCGCCTGGTTCGCCGGGCATATCACGCTGCCGATTTGAGGCGCGGCGGCCGCGCTGTAGCGAGCAGGGCCGGGAGATCGATGGTGCGCTCGAGATGATCGGCAAGGGCATCGAGGGTCGTCTCGATCTGCTGTTCGTAGGCGACCTCGCCGGTATCGGCGCCGAGCGCCTTCAGAAAGGCACGACGGAATAGGTCGCTGGCGAAGAGCCCGTGCAGGTAGCATCCGGCGACTCGGCCATCGTGGCTGACGCAGCCATCAACGCCGCTGGCTAGGCGGAGCATCGGCCGATCGAGTCCAGGCCCGGTCGTGTTGCCGAGGTGCATTTCGTACCCTCTCACCGGCATGCCGGTCAAAAGCTCGATACCAGTGGTCTCGGCGAGCCGCTTGCCGGCCTCGAGTACGGTGTCGACCTGGAGCAGCCCGAGCCCGCTGACGGTTTCCTTTTGACCTTCACTGCCGAAGCGATCCGTGATGGTGCGCCCCAACATCTGATACCCACCGCAGAGGCCGAGGATGCGCCCACCCTGGCGGCGATGAGCCAGCAGATCGATATCCCAACCCTCGCGGCGCAAGAATTCGAGATCGCCGATCGTCGCCTTCGAACCGGGCAGGATCACCAAAGCGGCGTCCCGCGGCAGCGGCAGCCCGGGGGCGACCATGACCAGCTCGACTCCGGGCTCGGCACGCAACGGATCGAAATCGTCAAAATTGGCGATGCGCGGCAGCACCGGGACCGCGATGCGGACGCGCTCCACACCCCATTTTTTTTCCAGCAAGCTGCGAAAGGGAGCGGGACTGGAGAGCGCCAACGAATCTTCAGCAGGAAGTCTTGCGGCGGCGGGAAAATAGGGTACCACGCCAAAACAGCGCAGCCCGGTGCGCTCGTCAAGCGCCCTAATACCGCCGTCGAACAGCCGGATGTCGCCGCGGAACTTGTTGACAATGTAGCCGGCGAGCAGCGCCCTTTCGCTTGCCGACAGCAGCTCGCACGTTCCGACCAGCTGGGCGATGACGCCTCCGCGCTCGATGTCACCGATCAGCACGACCGGGACATCTGCGGCTTCGGCAAAGCCCATATTGGCAATGTCGCCATCGCGCAGATTGATCTCGGCCGGGCTCCCCGCCCCTTCGATCAGCACGAGATCGGCGGCCTCGGCAAGCCGGGCGAAAGCACCGAGCACCGCCGGCAACAGGCTGGGCGCCAGCTGGCGATATTCGCGGGCGTGAGCCCCACCCCAAACCCGGCCTTCCAATACGATCTGCGCCCCGCTCTCCGATTGCGGCTTCAGCAGCACGGGATTCATGTCAGTGGCGGGAATGGTGCCGCAGGCACGCGCCTGCAGCGCCTGTGCTCGGCCGATCTCGCCGCCATCGGCGGTCACCGCGGCATTGTTCGACATGTTTTGCGGCTTGAACGGCCGCACCTCGATCCCCCACCGTGTGTAAGCCCGCGCCAATCCCGCCAGCAGTACCGACTTGCCGACATCCGACCCGGTCCCTTGCAGCATCAGCGCCAGCGTCATCAGAACTCGATCCCGATCTGGGCCTTGACGCCGCTGCGGAACGGGTGCTTGACGAGGGTCATCTCGGTCACCAGATCG